>Ga0228698_1001605_pt1 | contig 10733 bp, 9 predicted proteins | sample McNCre117_Aug_MG_FD_178015 | JGI IMG/M metagenome (GOLD analysis project Ga0228698, IMG submission 178015) | Freshwater microbial communities from McNutts Creek, Athens, Georgia, United States - 1-17_Aug_MG | ecosystem: Environmental > Aquatic > Freshwater > Creek | place: USA: Georgia...
GTACTCGGCGCGCACGATTTCAAAACGCATGCCGGTGAGCTTGCCATTGCTGTGCTCGAACGCGACTGGCACATGGAAGTTGAGGATCGGGATGCCTTCGTGTACGGCGTCTTCTTTTTCCCAGGGCGAGGCTTTCATTTCCTCGAAGCCGCTGCGCACAATGACTTTCACTTCTTTGCCGCCCAGACGCTTGGCCGAACGGCAGCAGTCCATGGCGGTATTGCCGCCGCCCAGCACGATGACGCGCTCGCCCACGCTGGTGATATGGCCAAAAGAGACCGAGGCCAGCCAGTCAATGCCGATGTGGATGCCCGCTGCCGCTTCGGCGCGGCCGGGAATTTCGAGATCGCGGCCACGCGGTGCGCCGCAGCCCACAAAAATCGCGTCGTACCCTTCAGCCAGCAGCTTTTGCATGGACTCCACGCGCTGGCCGCTCTTGAACTCCACGCCCATGTTCAGGATGAAGCCGGTTTCTTCGTCGATCACCGATTCGGGCAGACGAAAACGCGGAATCTGCGAGCGGATAAAACCGCCGGCTTTCTTTTCGCCGTCAAACACCGTGACCTGGTAACCCAGCGGCGCCAGATCGCGAGCCACCGTGAGGGCGGACGGGCCTGCGCCCACGCAGGCCACCCGTTTGCCGTTGGAAGGGGCAATGGCCGGCATGCGGGCCTTGACGTCCACCTTGTTGTCGGCGGCCACGCGCTTCAGGCGGCAAATGGCCACCGGTTCGGGCTTGCCCTGGTTGTTTTCTTCCACCCGACCGCGCCGGCAGGCCGGCTCGCAGGGGCGGTCGCAGGTGCGGCCCAAAACGCCGGGGAAAACGTTGGACACCCAGTTGACCATGTAGGCGTCGTCGTAACGCCCTTGGCCTATGAGGCGAATGTATTCCGGGACGGGGGTGTGGGCCGGACAGGCCCATTGGCAATCGACGACCTTGTGAAAGTAGGCCGGATCGTGGCTATTTGTGGGTTGCAAAGTGGTCTCCTTTGACCTGCACAGCTGCGGTTATCCCAGTCCGTTGCAGGATGAAATCAGTCTATAGCGGAGCGCAAAGCAACGAAAGAGGCAATCTACGGTGATTTGCTTGCCCTTTGACATGCGTCAAACGCCCCGTTTTTTGCATCTGCACAATCTTTCGAAGTACCTTGCTTAACACTTGAAAAATGGAGTACGCCATGACGACAGCCGCAGCCCAACCCTTCAAGGCACTGGATGCCTGCCACCTGCAAATTCAGGAACATTTGGCCGAGTTGCAGCGCATGGCCAAACACATGGAAGCCGAAGGGCTGAACGCGGCCGATCGCAAGCTGGCCGGCGAAATCGAAGCCTTCTTTTCCAGCACCTCGCGTGACCACCATGCGCAGGAAGAAAAGATGGTGTTCCCGCCGCTGCTGGCATCGGGCACCGATGCGGTCAAGGCGGCGGTGCGCAGCCTGCAGCAAGACCACGGTTTCATTGAAGAAAACTGGATTGAGCTGGGCCCGCAACTGCGCGGCATTGCAGAAGGCAATGACTGGTTCACCACCGAAGAATTCCTGCACAACGTGTCCACTTTCCTGGAACTGCTGAATGGCCACATTGCGCTGGAAGAAACCATGATCTACCCCGAGTCCAAAGCGCAATGGGCCGCCGCCGTTGCCGGACGAAAAGCCCGCACCGGCGCTTGAACGCCTGAATAACAGCCCGCCGGCCAGTGGCCGGTACCGGGCCAAACCACAACGCAATGGAGCGGCGACGTTGGCTCGGTGCCTCTGAATGTGCCTATGCAAGCAGCTGCATAGACGCGCACTGTTCAGTCTGTGCCCAAGTAGCGCAACTGTTCCCATTTGTAGCAGCCATGCTGTTGCAGCCGAGCGCTGCTGCTCAGCGCGTCATCTTGCAAATCTCCAATGGAATCAACGCGCGGCGTGGTGTTGGTACGCGTGGCACAGGACTTGAAACGTAGTTGGCACCCGCAAGGGAACCTGTCAACTTTTTTCAAACATTCTGGAGACGTTCATGATTTACGCATTCCCCGGCGCTGCTGGTGCCAAGGTTGCCTACAAAGCCCAATACAACAACTTCATCGGCGGCAAGTTTGTGGCCCCCGTGAAGGGCCAGTACTTCGATGTCATCACCCCCATCACCGGCAAGGTTTACACGCAAGCCGCACGCTCCACTGCCGAAGACATTGAACTGGCACTCGACGCGGCCCACGCTGCCGCTGACGCATGGGGTAAAACCGATGCCGCTACCCGCGCCAACATCCTGCTCAAAATCGCCGACCGCATTGAAGCCAACCTGGAAATGCTTGCCTACGCTGAAACGGTGGACAACGGCAAGGCCATCCGCGAAACCCTGAACGCCGACATCCCCCTCACCATCGACCACTTCCGTTACTTCGCGGGTTGCCTGCGTGCGCAGGAAGGCGCACTGTCCAACATCGACGAGAACACCGTCGCGTACCACATCCAGGAACCTCTGGGCGTGGTCGGTCAGATCATCCCCTGGAACTTCCCCATCCTGATGGCCGCCTGGAAACTCGCACCCGCCATTGGCGCTGGCAACTGCGTGGTGTTGAAACCCGCTGAATCCACCCCCATCAGCATCCTGGTGCTGGTCGAACTGATTGCCGACTTGCTGCCCCCGGGTGTGTTGAACATCGTCAACGGTTACGGCCGCGAAGCCGGTATGCCCTTGGCCACCTCCAAGCGCATCGCCAAGATCGCCTTCACCGGCTCCACCACCACCGGCCGCGTGATCGCCCAAGCCGCTGCCAACAACCTGATCCCCGCCACGCTGGAACTCGGCGGCAAGTCGCCCAACATCTTCTTTGCCGACGTGATGGACAAGGACGACGGCTTCCTGGACAAAGCCATCGAAGGCATGGTGCTGTTCGCGTTCAACCAGGGTGAAGTCTGCACCTGCCCCAGCCGCGCATTGATTCAGGAAAGCATCTACGACAAGTTCATGGAACGTGTGCTGAAGCGCGTGGCCGCCATCAAGCAACAAAACCCGCTGGACACCGACAGCATGATGGGCGCGCAGGCTTCCAAGGAGCAGCTCACCAAGATCCTGTCGTACCTGGACCTGGGCAAGCAGGAAGGCGCGGAAGTGTTGGCCGGCGGCAGCCAAGCCGCCATGGGCAGCGAACTCGACGGTGGATACTACGTGCAGCCCACACTGTTCAAGGGCCACAACAAGATGCGCATTTTCCAGGAAGAAATCTTCGGCCCCGTGTTGGCTGTGACCACCTTCAAGGACGAGGCCGAAGCGCTGCAAATTGCCAACGACACGCTGTACGGTTTGGGCGCCGGTGTGTGGAGCCGCAATGGCAATGTGGCCTACCGCATGGGCCGCGCCATCAAGGCAGGCCGTGTGTGGACCAATTGCTACCACGCCTACCCGGCGCACGCAGCGTTCGGTGGCTACAAGGAGTCGGGCATTGGGCGTGAGACGCACAAGGTGATGTTGGACCACTATCAGCAGACCAAGAACCTGCTGGTGAGCTATAGCGAGTCCAAGCTCGGGTTCTTCTAAATCCTGTGTGTTGTAGGGTCACTTCCTTTGAAGTGGCTCCGCGCTAAGGCCGGGTTGGGCAATCGCCTCCTACTGGAGTACCACAAGTCGGCGATTGCCCAACCCGGCCTTAGCGCTAATCTGTACGCGAAAAAAGAATGCAAAAAACGGTGGTGTACCAACGACCCGCTTCGTGATTGGGTAAGGCGGCCGCCGACTTGTGGTACTCCAGTAGGAGGCGGCCGCCTTACCCAATCGCGAAGCAGCGACCACCAAAAGCGCATCGCAAAACCCGCCGACACAAACACAAAAACCACGAAACACACCATGGTCGAAAAAGTAGTCGCAACACAAGCCGCACTGGAGCTAGTGGCCTTCCTGAAAACCAAACACGGCCCTGACCTCATGTTTCACCAAAGCGGAGGCTGCTGTGACAACAGCGCAGCCAACTGCTACCTGCCCGGCGAAATCACCATGGGCGCAGGGGACGTGTACCTGGGCGACATAGGTGGCTGCCCGTTCTACATTGGCAAAGCCCAGTACACATACTGGCGCCACACCCAACTCATCATCGATGTCATTGAAGGCCACGGAGGAACGTTTTCGCTGGAAGGCCCGGAAGGCAAAGCCTTTCACACCCGTTCACGCGTGTTCACTGCCGAAGAGCTGGCGGAGCTTGACGCTGAGGAAACAGGCCGGGCTTAACGCTGTGACACGGCCAGCTTGAGGGCCAGCCCGGCGAACACCGTACCGGCGATGCGGTTCATCCAGATTTGCGCGCGCGCTGAGCCGCGCAGGCGCTCGCCCAGCGTGGCGGCGAAATAGCTCACCGCACCAAAAGTCACCAAAGTGGCCACCATGAAGATGAAGCCGAGCTGCCCCAGTTGCAGGGCTATGGCGCCGCGCGATGCATCCACAAATTGCGGCAAAAAAGCCAAAAAGAAGAACACCACTTTCGGGTTCGTCAGGTTCATCACAATGCCGCGCACATAGAGCTGCCGGGGCTGCAGGCTTTGTGCCTTGGGCCCTTCGCCGCTGCTGGCCGGGGCACGGAATGCGCCCCACGCCAGATAGGCCAGGTACGCAGCGCCCAGCGTTTTGAGCACCACAAAAGCGGTTTCCGACGCGGCAAACACCGCCGCCAGCCCCAAGGCCACCGCGGCGGTGTGTCCGATCAGTCCGGTGCACAGGCCCAGCACCACCATCATCCCGGCGCGCTTGCCGTGGGTGGCAGACTGCACCATGACAAAGATGTTGTCAGGCCCCGGTGAAATGCCCAACAGGACAGAAACACCGAAGAAGGCAATGGCGGTTTGGAGTGTCAGCATGCCTACATGGTAGTGGCAACCCCAGTGCAACCATGGCGTAACCGCGCTTCAAGGTGCGTTGGACTCCAGTGTGGAAAGCACCTTGCCGCGACCTGCAATGAAGTAGGCAGTGTAGCCGGCCAATCCAGCCACAACGCGCATCAATGCCTGCGCCATCAATACGGCCGCCGCACCCGCTTCGCGCAGAGGCACAACCACACCCGGTTGCCAGCGCTCAGCCCCCGCGCTTCGGGCGGCGGCCTGCCATTCGAGGGCGGTGGTTTGGTCGGCATGCAGTGGCCAGCTTTCAACCACAGCCGTTTGCCCAGCCTGCAATGCCAAGACCCCGCCGGCTTGCACAAACACGTCGCCCGGCGAGAGGTCGGTGCGCCAGCGTGGCTGAGGGCTGTTGGTGGGCACTGTCACAGTGACCCAGGCCCGCCCGCTCTGCACACGCAACACACCATCGGTGCGCGCATAAAGGGTCTGCGCGGCGCCCTTGGCGAGGGTCCACGCGGGCTGGCTGCTGGAGGCGATGGAGGGGTTTTGCATGGTGGTTTCCTTTGCGTTTGGGTAGTCCATGATCGCGTTCAAGGTGCCGGGCGTCCAATGAAATCGGAGTAAGCTATTGATTCCGTTTTTGCATCAATGAAGGTTCACATGGCGACAAACCCAACAGCACCGCATGGCAAAACCATCCGCAACCGGCCCATTGCGGTGGGCTACCTTCGCGCGCTGGACGCGGTGGCCCGGCACCTGAATTTCCGTGCCGCTGCTGAAGAGCTGTCACTCACCCAGAGCGCGGTCAGCCGGCAGGTGCAGTCGCTCGAAGACGAAGTGGGCGTTGCCCTCTTTTTGCGCCACACCCGTTCGGTGGAACTCACCAGCGCGGGCACGCAGTTGCTGGGCGCCGTCCAGCCTTCACTGGAAAAGATTGACAGCGCCGTGCGGCAGGTTCGCCGCAGTGCGGGGCGTAAAAGCGTGGCGATCACCACCTGGGCTTCGTTTGCTTCGATGTGGCTGATTCCCCGGCTGGAGGCCTTTCAGACGGAATACCCGGATATTGATATTCGTATCGATGCCAGTGACGGCAAGATCGACATCAACACCAGCGACGTCGATGTGGCATTGCGGTATGCGCTGCCAGAGCGAGTGGGAAAAGACGCAGTCCGCCTGTTTGGCGAACAGCTCACGCCGGTGGTAAGTCCCTGGCTTCTCAAAGGTGGCAAGCCGGTGAAGCAGGCACAGGACCTGGCGCAATACGCGCTGATCGAGGCCGGTGATGCGCACCGCGGCTTTGTCCAGGACTGGCTTGCCTGGCCACGTTGGCTGGAGGCGCAAAACCTGCAAAAATTCGAACCCAAGCGCTGGCTGTATTTCAACTATGCCAGCCAGATCATGCAGGCCGCGCTCACGGGCCAAGGCGTCGCCCTGGCGCGTACGCCGCTGGTGGCCGACAGTCTGGTGGGGGGCGATTTGGTGGAGGTGTTGCCCGGACACCGGCTGGACACACCGATGGCTTATTTCATGTTGATCGCGGGCCGCAGCAAAGACCGACCGGAGATCAAGGCGTTCAGCGCATGGTTGCAGGCGCAGGCGCTGGCAACGCGCCATGCCATTGGCGAAGAAGTGGCGCCGCCGCCCGCCCGGCGCAGGCGGGCGCCGCCTCGCTGACGGGTCAGGCGTTAGAGCTTGTAGCTGCCGCGTGCGCCCACTTTGATGGCGCCACTGGCAATCACCTTTTTCAACGACAGACCGACCGAGCCCAGCGGCAAGCCGGCGCCACGCGCCATGGTGCCGCCGGTGACAGCGGTCCAGGTGTTCTTGTTCAGCGCCGTTTGAAGAAACTTCAGCAGCTTGGTGTCATTGGCCGTAAGTGCGGCGGCGGCCGCTGGTTTGCGGGTCTTGCGACTGGCCGGTGCAGCCGGCGGTTGGGTGGCCTTGGCGGCTTTGGTGGTTGGGGCTGCCTTGGTGTTGTTGCGTGGTTTGCGGTTGGAGGCGGGTTTGACGATGGCGTCTTCAGCCGCTTCTTTGGCGTGCGCTGCCGGGTGTGGGGCAGTGGCGTGTGCCAGCGCGTTGACCACGTCCATTTCCGGGCTGGCCAACTCCGACGCCGTCGAGTACAGGCTGCGCAACTTTTCTTCCAGCGATTGCAGGTCTTGCGACAAACGCGCCAGCATTTTGAAATTGGCAAAGGCCTGTTCGCCTTCGGCTTCAAAGGGCTGGCTGGCTACCGTGCTCACCATGTGCTCGGCCTGTTCGCGTACCGCACCTGCCACCACCACCGTGGCCTGGTGCAGGGCTTGCCCGGCTTGTTGAATCTCGGAGAGCGTAGTTTTCGACAACGACATTGGAATCCTTTTGTAGCTATAAATAGTTGCTCCGCCTCTGCGGCTGGCCACAGGGCGGAGCATTCCATATTTTAGGCGGCTAACGAGTTAGCCAGGGTTCAGCCCAGTGCCGGATAGTCGGTGTAACCCTTTTCGCCGGGCGTGTAGAAGGTGCCCATATCGGGCGCGGCCAAGGCAGCGCCGCTCTTGAGCCTTGCCACCAGATCGGGGTTGGAAATAAAGGGGCGACCAAAGGCAATCAGGTCCGCATCACCGGCAGCCAGCACCGCTTCTGCGCGTGCTGCCGCATCAAAACCGCCGACGGCAATAAAGCTTTGCTTGAAGGCTGCGCGCAGCTGTTTTTTGAGCGCGGCGGGCACTTCGGGTGCGCCCATGGCGGAGTGGTCCACCACATGCAAATACACCAGGCCCAACGCCGAGAGTTGCTCGGCCAGCGCAACAAATTGCGCGTCCACACCGTCAAACGCGCCGGTGCCGTTGAACACACCATGCGGCGACACGCGGATGCCAACCTTGCTGGCGCCAATCGCTTTGGCGCAGGCTGCTGCCACTTCCAGCGCAAAGCGGTTGCGGCCTTCGGCGCTGCCGCCGTAACCATCGGTGCGCTGGTTCACATTGGCATTCAGGAACTGCTCGATCAGGTAACCGTTGGCGGCGTGCAGCTCGATGCCGTCAAAGCCGGCTTCGATGGCGAGCTTGGACGCGGTCACGTATTCGCCGATGGCTTCCTGAATGTCGGCGTCGGTCATGGCCGCAGGCGCGGTGTGCGCCTGCATCTGGGCGCTGTCGGTCCACATTTCGCCGGGGCACACGGCAGCGCTGGGGCCCACCACGCGGGCACCGGCCGGAAGGTTGGCCTGATGGGCCACTCGGCCGGTGTGCATGAACTGCACAAAAATCTTGCCGCCGTGCTGGTGCACGGCATCCGTGATCAGGCGCCAGCCGGCGACCTGCTCGGCATTGAACAAGCCGGGAATGCGCGCGTAGCCCAGTCCGTTGGGCGAGGGCGAAACGCCTTCGGTCACGATCAGTCCTGCCGTGGCGCGCTGGCCGTAGTAAGTGGCCATGAGCGCGTTGGGCACGTTGCGTTCCACGGCGCGGCTGCGGGTCATGGGGGCCATTACGGTGCGGTTGGCAAGGCGGGTTCCGCCGAGGTCGTAAGAGTCAAAAAGCATGTGTTTTCTTTTGTTGGAATGCAAGGGTGCTGTTTATAGCGGAGTCTGCGGTACCGCATTGGCTTTGAGGGTACTCCCTATCTGCGAGCGGCCCGCACGCGGGTAAAAGCGCGGTGTTCTGCTGTAAATTGCGTTGAACACTTTGCCGGCACCGTTATGACCATCACTGCACCTTCCGCACCCCCCGGTTTCCTGCCGGCTGAGGACCCGCTGCGCCGCACGCTGCACAACGAAGTGCATGCACGGCCACAGGCGCGCATCACCATGCCCGCTCTCGTGCTGTATGTGGCGGTGCTCAATGATGACGTCAGCCGCGAGCAGGAACTTCGGCATTTGCGATTGCTACCCGCCCAAGCCCAGCTGGCGCCCGAACAAATGCAAGGCCATTTTTTGCGCCTGCAACTCGATGGCTTCACCGTCAAATGGGAGCGCCACAGCGAATTCACCCGCTACTCGCTGGTGTGCCCTTTGCCGCCTTCGATGGTGTCAGGCAGCACCACCGACGAGGCGCTGTTGGCCCTGCTGCCCTTGCCGCCAGATTGGCTGCGGACCATTCCCGGGCGCACGCTGGCGGCGATTCAGTTGCTGATGGTGCACGGGGACATTGCCGATGCCCCGACTTCCATGGCCTACGCCCACACCTGGTTTGGCGACCAGCCGGTGGTGGCTTCGCTCATGGGCGCCAGCAGCCACTCCTGGGCGGTCACCGATTTCGCGCTGCGCCCCAGCGGGTTTGAGCGCGTGCTGGTCATTGGGCCCGAGGGCACGTCTGAGACCCGGGCCGGGCGCGTGTCGCAGCGCTTGCTGGAACTGGAAACCTACCGGCTGATGGCCTTGCGGGGCCTTCCCATAGCCAAGGAGCTGGGTGCCTTGCTATGGCAAGCTGAAAACGAGCTGGCCGACATCACCACCATGCTGGAGAACAAGTCGGTAGGGGACCAGCAGCTTCTGGACACACTGGTGTCCTTGTCGGCCCGGGTAGAGCGCGCCACCGCGGCCCACGGCTACCGGTTTTCGGCGACCCGCGCGTACGAAGCGCTGGTGGCCCAGCGCATTGCGCAGTTGCATGAACAAACCATACCCGGCACCCAGACCATTGGTGAATTCATGCAACGCCGCCTTTCCCCGGCCATGGCAACCGTGGGCTCAACCGCGCAGCGCCTGTCCTCGCTATCGGAGCGGGTGTCGCGCGCCAGTGCCTTGCTGCGCACGCGGGTGGACATTGCTGCCGAGGCACAAAACCAGCAGCTGCTGGCCAAACTCACGCGCGGGCAAGAACTGCAACTGCACCTGCAGACCACGGTGGAAGGCCTGTCGATTGCCGCCATTTCGTACTACGTCATCAGCCTGCTTCTGTACGGTGCCAAGGCCATCAAGGCCACCGGTGTGCCCTTGAACCCGGAGCTCGCTGCCGGGGTGCTGATACCGGTGGTGCTGTGGGGGGTTTGGAGTGCCACGCAGCGCATCCACAAAAGCGTGGCGCGGCTGACAGATAAGGCCTGAGCGATATTCAATAGCGCCAATTTGATGTGCGTCATAGTTGGCGCTCAAAATTGGATAAAAATGGCGGGCACGGTCTTCCCGGGCCATGTGAACTATTTATCAGGGACTAAAAAATGAATCTCAGCAACTTCAAGATCGGTACGCGCCTGTACATCGGCTTCGGTATCCTGCTGGCCTTGCTTCTGGTGCTGGCCATGTTTTCCATGAACCGGCTGAACCGGATGAATGATTTGGCCGATGTCGTTGTCAAAGACCGCTATCTCAAGGTGCAACTGGCCAATGACATTCAGGAGCACCAGGCCAACCAGGGCCGGTTCCTGCGCAATGCTGTCATTGCCATCCATATGTCGATGCCAGCCACTGAATGGATCGCCAAATCTGAGGCCGAGACCAAGGCCAACAACGAATTGCTGGAAAAGCTCAAGCCGCTGGTCAAGAGTCCCAAGGGCATGGCGCTGCTGGACACCATGATGGCCAAGCGCACGGTTTACGCCGAAGCCCGCGCCAAGATGACAGAACTGATCAATGCGGGCAAGGAGGACGAGGCTGGCAAATACATGTTGGGTGAATTCCAGAAGCCCCAGATCGAGTTTTTTGAAGCGGTGGCGGCACTGGTGAAGTTCCAGGAAGAGGCCATGGAAAAAGAGGGGCACACGATGGATGTGGACGGTGATTTTGCCCTCAGTGTCATGGAAGTGCTGACGCTGCTGGCCGTTCTGGGTGGCGGCGCCATCGCCTATTTCACATCTCGCTCCATTACCGGCCCGGTGCAGCAGGCCGTTGAACTCGCCACCAAGGTGGCAGATGGCGACTTGACATCCCACGTGGCCGTCACGGGGCAGGATGAAGTGGCCCAACTGCTTCAGGCCATGGCCCATATGCAGACCAATCTGGCG
>Ga0228698_1001606_pt1 | contig 10732 bp, 19 predicted proteins | sample McNCre117_Aug_MG_FD_178015 | JGI IMG/M metagenome (GOLD analysis project Ga0228698, IMG submission 178015) | Freshwater microbial communities from McNutts Creek, Athens, Georgia, United States - 1-17_Aug_MG | ecosystem: Environmental > Aquatic > Freshwater > Creek | place: USA: Georgia...
TGGCCTTTGGGCTGATGCCATGGGCAGGCACGCCCAAGCGCTCGCACTCGGCCACGATCAGGCGGCAGATACCGTCCACCTCTCCGATGTTTCTCGCCACTTTCAATGTGCTGGCCGCGTTCAGGCCACGCCTGAAAACCACAGATTGCAGACGTGAGTCCTCGAAGACGACGCGACACGTTATGCCCACTGTCAAATCGAGCATGGTCATGTGTAGTTGCAGCGGCGTGATGGTGCGCAGCGATACCAGAGCGCCGTCTTCGTAGATGGCGATGCCGGTGTTCTGGCCAGGGTCTATTCCGATGAGTCTCATGTTTATGGCCTCAAAAACCACAGTAGCCAGAACTACATTCGTTGAACATAGACTCTTGTTTCGGGTTGTACTTTCCGCGACGCGAGTTAGCCCAGTCCACTACCTGCCGAATGCCAATCGCATTGCCGTGCTTTTTGGGCCGGAACATTGTCTGTCCAGTGCGGCTCTCAAGCCCTTCAAGCCGGACAATTTCCCACTCTGTCAATTCGCGCAGGTCGTCCTTGTTAGCGTTGATGCAGGGGTTGCATTCTTTGCTTCTGTGTGGCAGCGGCTTGATTCCAGCCCTGCGCAGGATTTCGTCGCGCTGGGCATTCGTGTGCTCGAATAATGGATGCCAAACCCTTCGGCCACCGTGGTACTCGCTTGCCTCTATAAACTCTGGTGTGTCTTGGCGTTTCACAGATTCTTCTCGGCGCTTTCCGATAAGCACCAAAGCCTTGCACTCCGGGTCTGCCTGCTCAATCCAATCAAGGAAAGGTATCCCTTTGAGAATCCCAGAACACCACTGCTTTCCGTTGTAGGGAAAGCCCTTTTTCATGACCATCAATTCCTCAAAGGTCATGGGCGACTTGATGTGACCAACGCTAAAGCCCAGCGAGCGCACCCAGCCTTCAAGCTCGGCCACACGGTCAAGCCAGCCTGGAGCGCTCCAGTGGGTGTCAACAAACACCACATGCACGTCCTGTAGGCCAAGCTCGCGGGCGAGCTGAATCATCGCCACACTGTCATTGCCGTAACTGGCGCTGATGACATTCACAGCCCTCCCCTCCCCTTGCTCTGCATCGAAGGCGTTTCAAAATGTGGATAGTTGCCAAAGAACATCGGCGCGTCCCCCGCGTTCGCCAGGTACTGCATCGAATCTCGATGAAACCAAAGGCCAATCCTCGGCTCGTCGTCTTGGGAGCCTTCGTAATTCCGCTGCTTCGCGCAGATCAGGTATTGGTCTGGTTCGCTCGACTTGGTAGAACGTGTGCCCTTCGTCTTCACGTCCTGCTCTTTGTCCTTGTTGCGCCACACGAGGAACAGGTTGTCCGGCTGGTCTGTAATAGCCCCGCTGCCCTTCGTGTCGTGCTTGTCCGGCAGATTGGTTTCCTTGCTCGGTTTTTTCAGGTGATGAACGATGTGAACATGAATCTCATGGTCACGGGCGCAGGCGGTCAGCTCGTCAACAAACGCTTTTTGTCCGTTGTAGTCGTCCTCGCCCTTCACGCACTTTGCGAGGTTGTCCACAAAAACGTGATTCACGCCCAGCTCCTTTGCGCAATACTTGACCATCCCGAGAACGGTCGAAGAATCAGCCGTCCCCTGCTGGTCGTACAGCCAAAGCCTGTCCGTTGTGAATGCGGCAAACTCCTCGTAGAGTTCTTTGATGGCTGCGATTCCTTCGTCCTGCTGGAACTCAGGAGAAAACGGATTGCAGCCGTTGAACATCCGGGCCATGCGCTGCAAGGTCATCACGGGCTTCATTTCGAAGCTGGCGACACAAACGCGCTGCCCCTGCCCCATGAGAGAAAGAACAACTTGGCTGGTCAGCATGGACTTCCCGTGCCCGTTCTGTCCAGCCCAAATCGTGACCTCCCCCTTGCGGAAGTCGAACACGTCGCGTGTTTTGTCCCACGGCAGATAGATTTTTTTCTCGCCCTCCTTGAAGTGCAGACGCTCCTTCAGATCCTCCAGCCATGATGCGGCTGGCTTGACCTTCGCCTGCGCGTCCGTCTGCTCCAAGTAGCTCGAAAAGTCGATCTCGTCGGGGCTTAAAAGCTGTGACATTCGACCTCCCCGCCTTTTTTGAAGATCACCGCGCTATCAGTGATGTACCTGTAGCCTTGGAAATGACCCGCCATTGCGATGATTTGCTCAGGCTGCACAATCCGGACAGACTCGACAATTTTTCTCGCCCTGTCCTCACCACCGTCGGTCGAGCAGACAACCGACAGGTTCACCAAAAACCGCAGGTCAAGGGATGAAGGCGCTTCTTTCGATTCAGTCACCAGATGCCGATGCCCGGTTTCAGGGTTGACGTACTTCGTCGGCTTCGTGAAATAGGCCTCTTTCCAAAACCCGTCGTCGTCACCGTCTTGCCAGAAGACCATGCTCGGGACATACCCGGCGAGCCTCATGCGGATGATTTCGTCATGGCCGCGCATCAGATCACCCCCGCAAGCGTTTTTGGTTGAGCTGCGCCCTTTCTGGCCGTGTACCAGTCCGCATTGAACCCCTGCCAGCCAAACTCGCAGCAGGCCAGCAAAGCGTCGTTCAGCCCGATCCCGGCTTTTTCGGCCTCCCTCCCGATGCCATCAATGGCAGTTTGCGTGACGGGTGCTTTTTTTGCTTTCCTCAAAGTCTGCCAGTCAGCCCAAGTCTGGTCTTCAACGCCGTCAGGCTTAGTGACAGCGCGTTTACGCGATGCGGCGGGAACCGACGCTATATCTTCTGTTTCTGCTCCTGCTTCTGTTTCTGGCTTCGATGGGGCTTGCAAGGGGCTTTCAAGGGGCTTGTGTTTCTGCCACTCAATTGGTAGGTTGTACGGCACTGCGTAACGCGCCCTAAATGATTGCCAGCATTGACCTTTTGGCACTTTTGCCAACTCGTTTTGAACACCTTGAACTCGCTTGTCATTGACCTTCAATGAGTCGCCAACCTGGTTGTGAGCGAACTCATGGACAAAAACGTACTCGGATGCCTCTTCGTAGGTGCAGAAATCCGCTTCAATGAGGCTTTGAAGCCCCTTTGAAGCCCCTTCAATGGTCAGGCCGGTTTCCTTGGCGATGTACTCGATTGGGCAGTAAAACACGCCGATCATGTTGGCGTGCGGACTGGTCATCAAATAGAGCGCCACGATCTGCGCTTGCATATTTCCGCGCAATCCGCGACCCGTCTGCCCAACCCAAAACTGCGGGTTGACTTTTCCGTAATCCCTCATACCCCAAGCCTTTCCGCAATAGCCCTGCAAGCAGCCTCAAACTGCTCAGGCGTGGCTTCTGGGTGTAGGGCCAGCCATGCGCGTTTTTCTTGCTCGTAGAGCGTGTATTGGTCTGCCATCACCGCCCCCGCCCCTGCTCGATGAGCCGGTACAAGTCCTCAAGCGTCTTGATCTTGCGCAGCTTGCCGTCGTAGCCTGCTTCATAGGCATTCGCTCCCATGTCGTTCTCGCCGAAATACCAAGCGAGCCAATCGTCTGAGTCGCCCAGCGCCGCAGACAGTGCTCGCGTGTGCTGGTCAAACGACTTCCAGACGGTTTCGTAAAGAATGCTGTCGTGAATCGGGCCAACGGCCTCAAACAGCTTGTCGAACATGGCGCTCAGATTAGCGTGAGTCTTCTTCCACGCCTTGAGCATTTCCATGGCCTCGCGTTTTGTTGGGTAGGTCATCAATGCGCCCCCTCCAGCAAGTCCATCTGTGTCTCGACCACGGCAACGCCCTTGACGTGCTTGCCTGTGAGTGGGCAGACGATGGTTCCGCGCTCAACGAGCACGCCGTCCTCGATCAGCTCGAAGACGCGGCCTGCCACGGCGGATGTCTCAAGCCCGGTCAGTTGCGCGATCTGGCGGCGGCTGTAGATGTGCCCAGGCTCCATGTGGCTCACGATGGCTGCGTGCTGGCCTTTGAAACCGCTGGACTTCAGAGCGTCGTAGCTCTTGATGCTGGTGAGGCTGACGTTGGTTTTCATGTCGGAACCTCGTTCCACTCGCGGCCATCAAGAAGGCGTCCAGCATGTTTCTTGCCGATATGTACAGCACCAAGACCGCCGCCAAAATCGTGAGCATCTTTACCAGAAGCACGCGGCGTAAACTGAGGCATGCCGACAAGTGGGTAGTACCACATCCCTGACAAGGCCGGAACGAACTCACCCCATTGCTTGAACAAAAAAGGCACATTGGCCTTTTGACATTGGTCACGCAACGAGCGCACCCATTCGGGGTGCATAGGGCGTGCGTTGGGGCCGCTCTCGCCGCCGATGATCGCCCAGTCAATGGATGCGTCGCGGCGAGACCACTCTCCGGTTGCGCCGCCATGCATGATGGTCCGATCTCCCGTGAGCACATTCCACCAAAGGCCAGGCGGCGAATCGTCGTCATCCGCGACACCCCATTCCTCGCGCGGTACATCGCGATGTGCCGTGCCATCGTCGATCCAGGTTAAGTCCACCGGCCCCAGCAGTGGCTCCATGCTTAGGAACCGCTTCGCAGCAGGCACGGCCAGTAGCTTCGGGATGTCGCGATCGGCTTCTTCTTGGTTGCAGATCGTGGCACCGAGCCAGACGTTGGGCCATGCCTCTGGACTCCACCAAGTCGGTGCGCCGCCAACGAGATTGCAGGCGGCTCGGTTCAGCATCGAGTGTGCGTTGCCGATGCGTTTTGTCAGCAGCAGCCAATCAAGGTGTGGAGTGCGGTGGATCAGGTCGAGCAAGTCAATGCGCCACGAGTCGGGAACGGCGTTGTCGAACACATCAGCAAGCGATGCGCAAAACACCCGGTAGCGCACACCCAGCTTCTCGGCCTCGGCATTCCAGCGCAGCGGCTGTTTCCGGTTGCTCTCGCTGGTGAGGCGGCGCTCTGCGTGAGCGCCCCACTGCACGCCCAGCATCTTCGCTGGCATACTCTTCTCGGCGTAGCAGTTATCACACGCGGGGCTGACTTTCGTGCAGCCGATCCACGGGTTGAATGTGTGGTGCGCCCACTCAATTTTCGTGTTTTTCACTTATCACTCCCAACGGCCTTGTACGTCCGATACCTCGGATTCCTCGGGTCTTCCCCGCGAATCACAAGCCCTTCCCGGCGCAGAAAGATCAGCGCCCAGTCCACAGCACGCGCCGTCCGACCCGTTGCGCGAACAATCGTGTCCTTGCGCTGGAACAGCTTGACCAGACGCAGATACGCCAGCACATCTGCCGTGGCACTGCCTGGGCGAATCTGACCCACAGGTCGGGGGTTGAATCTCGCCGGTCGCGGCGATTGGTTGATGGGATTGGGGAACCACGTCATTGCCCACTTTCTTCGGATGGACGCAGGGGGCACATCGGGATTACTCTGCGAGCTATGTGCAGATCACCCAACACCGTCCGCTCAAGCACGTTGCGCGAATACTCGGCAACGCTGAGTCCGTACATGGCCGCGAGTCCGGCAACCTTGTCGCGGAAGTCCTCTGTGCAGGGAATCTCTATCCGCGATGTGCGCTTTGCAGAATCTGAATTTCCGCCTCGGCTGAATGCAATGTCTTCTGGCATTTTTCTCTCCGGGTTGTCTTGTTCTTCAGAAAAGCCCCCGACCCACTTGGGCCGAGGGCAAACCCATGTCCACACTGGAGGTGTTGCTTGCGCGGATGCGTTTGCTGGACATGGGGGAAATGAGTGGCTACGCCTCTTGCTTGAGAGGCCAGGGGTGGGTTTCGTCGATGAGTTCGGGCCAGTAGTCACCCCAATCGGCGGGATAAAGGTCGCGGCGGGTGAACTCTTTTTCGACTGCCGCCTCCAGCCTTACCGCTGCGTCTCGCGGGAGTGGCCGGATGTTCTGGACAACTTGGTTCAGCATCGACGGCGCAAGCCCTATGTCTCTGGCCAGCGCCGCCTGACTGCAAGAACGCAGCTCGCACGCATGGAGGATGTATTCGGATTGGGTCTTCATGCAGCAAACTGTAGCACAGCTACACATAAACATCAAGCCACGCTACATGTTTATTTTGATAGCGTTGCTATATGAAGATTTGGACTCAAGAGGAAGAGGCGCAGCGCCTTTCAGCAAGATTTGCTGGGGTGAATCAAGCCGCTTTTTCACGAGCGAACAAGGTTCCTGGCGGGGCTTCAATGCTCAGTCAGATCATCAAGGGCAGAAGACCGATGAACCTTGATTCGGCCACCGCCATTGCAAAAGGCTTTGGTGTTTCTCTCGCAGAAATCAGCCCAAGATTGGCAGCGGCTGCGCGTCTGGCCATTTCGGAATATGGAGCTATTGCCACAGAGCCGGAAGATACCGGCATCCACATAAAGCAGTTTGAGACAGGGGGAGCAATGGGAGCGGGAGTGCTGCTTCGGGACCAGCCCGGAGTGATTCAGAGCTGGAGCGTGTCTCCAGAGTGGGTGCAAAAGAACATCCATAACATCACCAGTCCGAAGAATCTGGCCATCGTTACCGGCTTCGGGGATTCAATGAGGCCCATGTTCAACCCCGGCGATCCGCTGCTGGTGGACAGAGGCATCACAACGGTAGCGTTCGACGGGATTTACTTCTTTCGCGTAGGCGACGAGGGGTTCATCAAGCGATTGCAGCGCATTCCTGGTGTCGGGATGAGAGCGATCAGCGAGAACAAAGCATACGAGTCGTGGGACATCCGCGAAGGCATGGACTTTGAGGTGTTTGCTCGCGTTGTGAAGGTTTGGAAGGGCGAAGATTTTTAGGGTGGTGGATAATGTTTTTCAGAAAGAAACCAATCGACTGGCCGCATGTTGCAGGTCAAATTTCAGGGTACTTGCTCACATTGATGCAAGAGAATGTTGAGGCTCTAGCCCAGCCATACGCACGCTTTGTTTTGGATAAAAACAGCCGCGTTCACATGTACTTTGATGAAAGAGACCCAAGGCACATTCTTGGCTTCGGCGACATTGCCTTTGCCTTTATCCGACAAGATAGATCGGCGCTGGAACGCTGGGCGAGAGAGCTTAAAGAGGCTGGCGACATCCCTATGTTTCAGATCATTGCGACCGAAGAGTTCGCCAAGTCGATGATTACTAAAATGATGAACCAAGTGGATGTGTAGGACTAATATGTACGAACTTAGACTAGTAGAAGAGACCATGCGGCGAAGCACTCGAAACGAGTGCGTGATGGTGGATGATTTTTGATGGACAAAATAAAACGCTTTCTAATTGGCATCGTCCGCTTCATCGTACTGCTCTACGCTGTCATGTTTGGCGTAAATGCGTTCTCTGAATTCGTCACTTTGATCTCTGGACGCTTCCCAATGGTGAACGGAGATATTCTCATTATTTCGATGCTGCTCAAGATGGCTGCTTGCGCCACACTCTTTTTTGCATACAGATGGATCGGCAGAAAAATAACCGCACCCACGCGGCCCGTGGGAATTTCAGGAGAGTGAAAATGAGGAAGATCATCGCCATCGCGCTCGCTACCGCAGCATTCGCCGCATTCGCGTCGTGCCCACCCTATGCGCCCTACAAATGCACCCAGACTATGAGCGGCAAAGTCGTCTGCGGCTGCGGGCTGTAGGAGGATTTCACCCAAAGGCCTCCCCTACCCAAGTCACTCTTGAGTTGTGGGAGGTTTCACCCCGCATCAGCGGATCAACATGCTTGCCTTGGGCAAGTCCCCGGACTTGTTGATACGGCCAGTCCCACGGATTCTTGCGGATTTGCACCGGGCGACATTTCTGCCCCTTACCGTGTTAGCCATTTCATGGCCCTGTCGTTCCTGAGTGCGGGAGATTTCTGCCCCGTTAGCTGACGCGCTCTGACGGCCAACCGGAAACAGAAAAGCCTTTAAGTCCTGTCGCTTCCTGGCCGAACCCCAGCGCCCACTAAAGGGCTGAAACGACAGAGCTTAAAGGCTCTGGGTCGAATTTTTGCACACAGGGTTCGGCTATGGCAAGCGGGATTTCGTCATACTTGGTACGAAACCGTCAAATATTTTTCGCCAATCTGGTCTTTTGATACGCATTCAGCAGCTCAAGACAGAGGTGCTGTATAGCGTATGCCTCAATTTCCTTGCCTGGGCGCTCGTGTTGCCCAATGTCTTCGAGGATGTATTGCCAAGCATGAACCGCCTCGTGGACGAGCAGTGCCACACGTCCGATTGGGCATTTTGAGTCAAGTCGCTCGTTCATGGTGATGATGATCGCCCTCTTCCCGTCTTTCTGGAGCCATGTGCATTTCCCGTCTTCGGTCGGGTAAGGCTCGTTCGATACGCCCATTCTGCGCATCTCCCGATTCCATGCCTTTTCTGACGGGCAAAACCCAACGTAAGTAGGGTATTGCCCGCGCTCGAACCAAACTGTTTTCACACCCATCTCCTTCACACCGCCCACCGAGGCGGTTTTTTGCGTCCAGCATGTTCACTTCGGCTTCTTCGGGGCGGGCTTTCTCAGATCAAACGTGATCGACTTCTCGCCCTGCTTGATCGCTTGTGACCGCGCTTGCTCACGGCCCTTCACGGTGTTCTCAAAAACCTTGGGTTTCGGCATTTCCGACTTCTTCATGATCGTCCTTTAATAAAGCCCAGACATAGGGCGATCAGAAGCAGGCCATATTTTGAGCGAGTCTGTCAACCAAGCGCATCGTAGAAGGATTTGACGGACACCCCTGCCTGCCGCGCCATGCTGCCAATGATGAAATCATCAAACGGTTGGTTGTGGGCGCTGACGGTGACTTTTTTGAACGGCTCGCCATCACCGCCCTTGCACCATTGCTCGTGCCCCGTGCCTTTATGCGGCCTTTGCGTGAACCCAAGACTCTTCAGTATTTTCTTGACCTCCGATGCTGTGAGAGGCCTCTTCCACCGACTCATGCGTGAGCGGGAATCATCGGCATGGCCGTCTCGAAGCTCAGTCTGCGCTTGGTGATGTGCGCAATCTTGATGGCGTAGTACAGGGCAAAGTAGCGAATCGGGGCACGACGGCGCAAAAGTTCTCCTGCGTGCTCGCTGTCGCAGCCAAACGCATCGGCCACATAGCTGCGCATTTGCTCTTGGAGCAGCATCCTGGCTTTGGCAAGGCTATCCGCCTGCACAGCCAAATCCAAGTCAATGCACATGGCCACCCAGTAGCCATTTTTCTTCATGGCAAGGCAGCGGAGAACCAATTCAGAGGGGTGAAACTTTTTCTTTTGTTTCATGCAGTTGATTATGCCGCCCGCATGCTCCCGTTTGCTGACAGTGCCCAAGAAACAACTCCACAAAACATAGGGCTTTCCCTGAGTGTAGCGAATTTTATTAAGCAACGCTATTGACATATAGATTAAGCGATGCTACATTACACATCAACGCACAACCAGCGACAAGCCCGAACACAAGCGATACGTGTGTGAAGCGGACAGGAAGCAGCGGCTGGGCCAGGTGAAGTTCACCGAAGCGGGTTGAGCGGAAGAGCACTGTGTCGCTCGCCTGCCTGAGTTCAGGTGTTGGCGACCGAACAAAGAATGCGCCGCTTTTCTGAGAGCTTTACCGATTGTTCGGCGGCGCGGGTAGTAGGAAAACCCTGCCGTATGGGGATTGGGCAGGCGAGCAACACAGTGCTTTTTGAGAGTGTTTTGTGAGGCGGCGGTGTTGAAGGAAACGCGACGGCAAGAAGGTTGCAACCCGTTGTCAGGCTGCTTACTGCACAAGCCGGTATCAAGCCCGGCCCGTCTCACAAATCACTCTCACCAACCAGGAGAGAATTTAATGAAATTTCACAAGGACGGAACGCTTCCTCAAGATGGAGAAATCTTCGTCTTCGGTAGCAATCTTGCCGGTCATCATGCGGGCGGCGCGGCGCGATGCGCGGCTGCACAATTCGGGGCAGAAGCTGGTGTTGCAGTTGGCTTGACTGGCAAGAGCTACGCCATCCCAACTGTTTCAGCAAGCATTGAGCCGCTGGAGCTTGAAGACATCGCCGCGTACACCAGCGAGTTCCTTGCAGTGGCGACAGCGAGCGAGCGTCATTTTTTTGTCACCCGCATCGGCTGCGGCATCGCTGGTTTCAGTGATGACCAGATAGCACCCATGTTCTTGGGCGCACCTGACAACTGCTCATTCCCCGAAGAGTGGGCGCAGTACCTTGAACGAAAAGTCATTGCCTACAAAGCGTTCAACAAAGACCTCAAGTGCCGCGATTTTCAGTATGAAATCGGAAAGACCTACGCACACAGCGGCGAAGTGAATGCCTGCGAGGCTGGATTTCACGCCTGCGAGAACCCGCTTGATGTCCTGAATTACTACGATCTGTGTGATTCTCGGTTCGCGCTCGTTGAACTGAGTGGAGAACTGTCGCGGCATGGCGATGACAGCAAGATTGCATCGGCCAAGATCAACATCAAGGCGGAACTCAGCTTGCCGAAATTTGTTGATTCAGCAATTGAATGGGTCAAGCAAGTATGCAATATTGAAAAGCCTGATTTCTCTAAAGCCTCAGGCCACTACAGCAAGCTCGCAGCCTCAGGCGACTACAGCAAGCTCTCAGCCTCAGGCAAGTCCAGCCAGCTCGCAGCCTCAGGCGACTCCAGCCAGCTCGCAGCCTCAGGCGACTCCAGCCAGCTCGCAGCCTCAGGCGACTACAGCAAGCTCGCAGCCTCAGGCGACTCCAGCCAGCTCGCAGCCTCAGGCGACTACAGCAAGCTCTCAGCCTCAGGCGACTACAGCAAGCTCTCAGCCTCAGGCGACTACAGCCAGCTCGCAGCCTCAGGCGACTACAGCCAGCTCGCAGCCTCAGGCA
>Ga0228698_1001607_pt1 | contig 10729 bp, 10 predicted proteins | sample McNCre117_Aug_MG_FD_178015 | JGI IMG/M metagenome (GOLD analysis project Ga0228698, IMG submission 178015) | Freshwater microbial communities from McNutts Creek, Athens, Georgia, United States - 1-17_Aug_MG | ecosystem: Environmental > Aquatic > Freshwater > Creek | place: USA: Georgia...
CGGACATCAAGGACGTCGCCAAGCGCGTGCTCCATGCGCTCCTCGGCCAGTCGGCCATGAGCCTGAGCGAGCTGGTGGACAAGCGCATCATCGTGGCGCAGGACATCTCGCCCTCGGAAGCCGCGGGCATCGACCGCAGCGCGGCGCTGGGCATCGTGACGGATGCCGGCAGCCGCACCAGCCATGCCGTGATCGTGGCGCGGTCGATGAAGATCCCCGCGGTCGTGGGCACCAACGACCTGACGGCCCGGCTCAAGAACGGCGACTGGGTGATGGTCGACGGCTACGACGGCTGCGTCATCATCAACCCGACCGAGCAGACGCTTTTCCGCTACGGCAAGATCCAGAAGGCCAAGCAGTCCTTCGAGTCGCGCCTGATGGCGGTGAACGAGCTGCCGGCCGAGACGACTGACGGCGTGAAGGTGACGCTGCGGGCGAACATCGAGAAGCCCGACGAGGTCGGCCTCGTGCAGCAATACCACGCGGCCGGCGTCGGCCTCTACCGCACGGAGTTCCTCTTTCTCAGCGCCACCAAGATCCCGACGGAGGAGCAGCAGTATGCGGCCTACCGGGAGATTGTCGCCGGCCTCGCGCCGGCGCCGGTGACGATCCGCACGCTTGATGTGGGCGGCGACAAGCCGCTGCCGGGCGACCCTCACCTGATCGGTCCGGAAGCGAATCCGTTCCTCGGTTTCCGCGCGATCCGGATGTGTCTTGAGAATCCCGCGATGTTCAAGAACCAGCTCCGGGCCATCCTGCGGGCCAGCGCGCACGGCAAGGTCGAGCTGCTGTATCCGATGATCAGCGGCCCGGAGGAGCTCGACCGGGCCAACGCCCTGCTCGCCGAGGCGAAGGCCGAGCTGACCGAGCGCAAACAGGCCTTTGATCCCCGGCTGAGCGTCGGCGCCATGATCGAGATCCCCAGCGCGGCGCTCGCCGGCGACCTGCTCGCCCGGAAGTGCGACTTCTTCAGCATCGGCACGAACGACCTCATCCAATACCTGTTCGCCATCGACCGGGGCAACAACCGCATCGCGCACCTCTACGATCCCACCCATCCGGTCGTGCTGCGCGTGCTCAAGCAGATCGTGGACACCGGCCACGCGCACCAGCTCAAGGTCTCCGTCTGCGGCGAGATGGCGGGCGACGCCATCTACGCGCCGCTGCTGCTCGGCCTGGGAGTCGACGAGCTGAGCATGACGCCCACACTGCTGCCCGCCGTGAAATATGTCATCCGCGCCATGAGCATGAGCGATGCGCGAAATCTCGCCACCGAGGCGCTCAAGCAGACTGATCCGAAAAAAACCTCCGCACTCGTCGAGGCGTTCTACAACGAGCGTGTCAAAGCCGAGTAAATAAGGCCGCGGTCGCGGTGACCGAAAGCCGGTGCTGAGGCCGCTGCTACCTAGCGGCGTTGTAGGCCAGGCTGGTTGGCTGGAAGGACTTCCAGTGCGGGACATCATGTAAGGGGAGGCAATAGTCACGGGGAATCCCCTAGGCCCAACCCTGAGAACTGAATACGGGAATGCCCGGATGGCGGAAACCGGGAGAGAAGGGTATCTTGGTGCGCCCGACAAGCCGTTCAGCGGTGTTGCCGGCATACACCATGGAAGCCACCCTTGATCGTCCTCCCGCACCCCGGCCGGCCAAAGCCAGACCGGCGCTGGTCCGCCGTCGCCTGACGATGGAGGAGCTGTTGCGGCGCGCGGCCGCGAGCGTTGAACAAGGCCCGGCGAAGCTGATCTTGGGCCGCTTCCGCCCGGCGCTCCAGGGCCGGGCGCTGACGCGCGTCGAGAAGGGCCTGATGCTGCTGCTGGGCGGCGGGCTCGGCCTCGCCATCTGGCTGCAGGCGCTGCCGGCGCCGGTCAGCGCGCACGCCGCGTATTACCAGTCGCTCGCCGCATCCGCCCGCCTCGAGTCCGGCACCCCGGTCGCCTTGGCCGAATCCGCACTCCGCGCCATCGGCGCCGATTGGCGGCCGGCGGCATTGTTTGCGAGCGTGCAGCCAGCCTTCTGGCACCGCGGCCCGGCGGCTCATCCCAACGATCGCGCCGCCCGCGTTGAGCAGGGTCTGGCGCGCCTGGCGGAGCACGGGCCGATCCTCAGCGTCCTGGCTTTTCCGGCGGCCACGGCGGTCGAAACGGAAACGGCCGGGGGCGTGGACGTGCTCGCCGCCCGGGTCGCGGGCCAGCTGGAACTGGCCGACGGGGCGGTGGTCCGTTTCACCGCGCATCTGGTGCAGGATGGATCCACCAAACAGTGGGGCCTCGTCGAGCTGGCGATCCCGGAGTTCCTGCCGTGAAGCCGCGGCCGCCAGTTTCCTCCCGGCTGCGCTGCCGGCGCGGGGTCACGATCACGGAGGTGGCCATGGCCGCCATGATCATGGCGCTGGTCCTTTCCACGGCCGTCACGACCCTGCAGCGCGCCTTCATCAGCCTGCAGAACGCCCGCGACCTGAACATCGCCTCCCAGATGCTGCAGAGCGAAATGGAAAAGATGCGGCTGGCCGACTGGACCACCGTCAACGGCTTCGCGACGAGTGCCACGACAGTGACACTCGACCCGGCGTTCACGTCGAATTCCTTCATCGGCACCCGTTTCACGCTCTCCCGCACCGTGTCCGATCCCAAGACGGACACGCGCATCATCACCCTGCGGGTGGTCTGGCTGGGCGCCGACAACCGGCTGTTATCCCGGCACCTCGCCATGCGCTACTCACGCAACGGACTCTATGACTATTTCTACAGCCAGACGTAGCCACCGCGCCGCCGGCCTGACGCTCGTCGAGCTGATGATCGCCAGCGGGATCGCCTCCTTCGTCATGAGCGGGGTGCTCTCGGTCGTGCTCATGATGGGGCGCTCGGGCATCTCCGCCGCCAACTACGCCGACATGGAGGCCCAGTCGCGCCGCGCGGTCGACGAGTTTGCGCAGGACGTGCGCATGGCCTCCGACCTGGCCTGGAACAGCAGCAGCTCGGTCACCCTCACGGTGCCGGACAACTATGCGGCCTCGGGCAACAAGGTGACCTATGCCTTGGACGACTCCACCACGGGGCCGACCGCCGGCAGCTTCTACCGCCTGCCGGGTAACGCCGCCTCCACCAGCCCGCGCATCGCCCTGGCGCACAATGTCACGTCGCTGGCCTTCACCCGCTTCACCCGCACGAACGCCGCCGCGACGGATGATTTTTCGGCCAAGCGGCTGCAACTGACGATGAACCTGCGCACCGTGGCGCAGACCACCGTCGACCAGAACACGCTGGTCGTCTCCGCCTCGTATGTCCTGCGCAACAAACCGTCCAACTGAACCGGCCACGGGAGCCCGCGGCTCCGTGCTCATCACCTGCATGCTGTTCTGCGTGCTGGTCGCCATCGCGCTGACGGGCTACCTGCGGGTGGCGCGCAATTCCTACACCCTGGCCGACCGGGCCTTCCTGAACACGACGGCGCTGACCCTGGCCGAGCAGGGGCTGGAGGAGGGCCTCGAGAGCTACAACCAGCTCGACAACGCGGCGACGCCGGCCGCGGCCTGGAGCGGCTGGACCCTCACCGGCCCGGTGGCCACGCTGAAGCATATCAACCTGGCCTTCGACAACGGCGCGACGGGCACGCTCCAGGTCTACGCCACCGACTACAATCCCGTCGCGGGCACGTCACCCAAGCTGGTGGCCAAGGCGACGCTCCTCCCCGCCTCGGGCCTCGGCCTGAGCCGCATGATCGAGATCACCCTGCGGCGCCGGACGGTCTTCGCGGCCGGGCTGATCGCCCGGAACAACATCACGTTTTCCGCCGACACCATGGTCTCCAGCTGGAACTCCGACCCGGACAACAACCCGGCCACGGCCGCGGTCGGTTATTCCGAGGCACGGAAGACCGCCAACGCCTTCGTCGGCACGATCAGCACGGCGAACGGCGCCATCAGCACCGGCTCCGGCGACATCTTCGGCCGGATCGGCACGGGCGGCGGCACGGTCACCCACAGCTCCGGGGCGATCCTGTCCATCAATCCGACCGGCTCCGGCTGGAACAACGGCCTCGTGAATGTTCCCTTCGTCTGCAACCTGGACACCCCCGTGGCTCCGGCGCTGCCGGCCGCGGTCAACAGCATCACCACGACCATCAGTTCCGGCGTGTCGCTGCCCCGCGCCGGGGACACCGCGGCGGCCGACGGCAGGTATTATTACAGCTTCGCGGCCGGCGCCGCCATTGCGCTGGCGGGCAACAACACGCTGGCGGTGTCGGACAAGGTGGTGCTCTACCTCCAGAGCCATGCGGCGACCACGGCGATCGCCATCGGGGGCAACGCCAAGATCCAGGTCACGGCGACGGGCACGCTGACCATCTACACCGACGGCAACATCGCCGCCGGTGGCAACGGCATGGCCAACGCCAATGCCAACGCCGCGAGCTGCCTGATCTACGGCACCAACAACGGCTCGGGCCAGACCATCAGCATGACCGGCAACGCGACCACTGTGGCGGCGATCAACGCCCCCAATGCCGACTTCAGCATCACGGGCAACGGCGAGATCTGGGGCTCCATCATCGCGCGCAACGTCACCCTGAACGGCAACGCCGCCTTCCGCTATGACGAGGCGCTGATGAATTACAGCAACACGACCGGCACGGGCAACCCGTGGGGCATCGCCAAGTGGCGCGAGCTGACCCTCAACGCGGAACGCCAGGCCTACGCGGCCAGTTTCAATTTCTGAGCACCCTGCAGGGCCGGCCCGCGTGAAATCTGTTGCGCCGGCCGGGTTTGTGCTGCCCTGTGGGCATCATGGCGACGCCCACCCCCGATTCGCCGAAGTTTGATGTGACCGTGCGGGTGGGGTGCAGCCTCGCGTACGAGGTGACCGGCTCCGCCATGCTGCTGCTCAACCTGCGACCGACCCCGGACCGCAACCACGCCGTCGTCTTCGAGGCATTCACCGCCGGCGACAACCTCCCGCGGGAGGAATTCACCGACAGCCACGGCAACCGGGTCACGCGCGTGAGACTGGCGCCCGGCCGCAACCTCTTCCGCCACGACGCCATTGTCCGCGTCTCGTCGCAGCCCGACAACCATGACCTGCCGGACCGCACGCCGCATCCCCCCGCGGAGCTGCCGCCAGCGGTGCTGCGCTACACGCTGCCCAGCCGGTATTGCGACTCGGACAAGCTCGGCAATTTCGCCTGGGAGAAATTCGGCGCGGTCGAGCACGGCTGGCCGCGGGTCCAGGCCATCAGCCGGTGGCTGCACGACAACCTCGAGTACCGCTATCTGTCCGGCCGGCCCGACCTGTCCGCGTGGGACATCCTGCAGCGCGGCCACGGCGTGTGCCGGGACTTCGCGCACCTGGCGATCGCCCTGAACCGCTGTTTCAACCTGCCGGCCCGCTACGTGACCGGCCACCTGCCGGACATCGGGTTTCCCGACCCGGAGGGCCACATGGATTTCCACGCCTACGCCGAGGTGTATCTCGGGGGTGAGTGGCACACCACCGACGCGCGCTTCCACGTGCCCCGTATCGGCCGGATCAAGGTGTCGTGCGGACAGGACGCGGTGGACGGGGCCTTTTCCACCATCTACGGCGGCGCGACGCTCAGCTACTTCGAGGTCTGGGCCTACCAGGTGGCGCGCGGCACGGTCGGCGTCGGCGATCCGGTGGATTTCTCCCGGCGCCTCGACAATTCGTGGACGGTGCGGACGGACCTATAATCGACCGAAGCGGCTGGCCGGCGAACCAGTTGGCCCGGTGCGGCGGCGGCGGCGGCGATAGGCGTCGTGTTTGCCGCCCGCCGTTTTTAAGCTCCGCCATCCATGAGAGACGAATACCTGTATGCCGCCGCCAAGATCATCAACGATCCCTACATTCTGGTGAATGTGGTGTCGCGCCGGGTGAAGCAGCTCCGCCGCGGCAGCCGCCCGCTGGTGGAATCGCTCGAGAAGCTCGCGCCCGAGGACATCGCCCTGCGCGAGATCATGGAAGGCCGGATCAGCTACGAACTCGGGCCGGTCGGCTCGAAGTAAGCGTCGCGCCGGTCCCGGTCATCCGACCCGGAACACCTCGGCGCGGAATTCGTTCGTGCCGAGCCCGCCCGCGGGGATTTCCGCCGTGCCGGCGAGCGTCGCGGCCTTCACGCGCAGGTTGAGCAACTGGCCGGGGCGCAGCGGCTCGATCGGCCCGTAGTATTGCTCGAGGCTGAAACTCGCCCCCTTGCCGGGGGTGGCGCAGGCGTCGCCCCGGGCGATCTGCGACTCGCCGATCACGGTGTGCCCGTGCGGACCGGTGATCTCGATGGTGACCACAAAGCGGATGCGCGCCTTCTCGTCGGAGAACTCGATCATCGAGAAGGTGAGCCCGAGCTTCAGCAGGACGCAGCGGCCGCTCAGGTTGTCCGGGAAGAGCGTGTCGTCCCAGATCATCTCCAGGTTCGGGATCTGGCAGCCGGGCCGGTCGAGGCCGTAGGGCACGTCGACCTTGGTGGCGGCGAGGCTTTTTTGGAAATCGACGAAGAGCGGTGCGGGGTGGGCGTAGGGCATGGCGGGGTTATGGGGCGGCTTGCTTCAGGCGTTCGCCGGCGAGCTTGAACCAGCGCTGCTCGGCGCGCCGCCAGCCGCGGCCGGCGCGGCGGAAGCGCTTGCGGATGTCCTCCCAGAGGGCGCGGGCCTCGGCGACCTGGCCCGACTGTTGCAGCGACACGGCGAGGAAGTAGCGCGGCTGTTCACCCAGCAGGACGGACTCGATGCCCCGCAGGATGGGCTGGGCCTCGGCGTGGCGGCCGGCCTGGACGAGCGCCCAGCCGCGCAGGAAGGCCACCTCGTGGCCCAGCATCCGGTCCGCCTCGACCTTGACCTGGTCGAGGGCGGCGAGGGCCGCGGTGAACTTGCCCGCCTCGAGCTGGTAGCGCGCGACATTGGCCAGCGTGTGCGGATCGTCGCGAAACGCGCCACGCAGGCACTCCTCGGCGACGGCGCAGGCCTCGGCGGTTTGCGCGCCGGCGAGCAGCTCGGCGGCGAGCTGGAGGCGCAGCTTGACGGTGTCGGATTCCTCGAGCTCGGCCCGGAGGTCGCGGATGCGCCAGGTGCGGGGCTTCCAGAGGGTGAAGCCGCCGCTGGCGGCGGAAGTCTCGGGCAGCAGCTCGATGAGGATGTAGGCGAGGCCGCCGATCACCGGGGCCGCGAGCAGGATCCAGAACCACCAGTAGGGCCGCCCGGTCTTGAACACGTGGATGACCAGCGCGAGCTGGACCAGCCACAACAGCTTGGCGATGACGCCGAAGACCGACCAATCGGACAGGATGGACTGGATCATCGGGAGGAAGGAGGTACGGAACTGCCGCGTCAGCGCCCGCCCTTCACGCCGCTCGCCAGCAAGGTTTCAAAGTGGGGTTCGGTCGCCTCGCGCGAGACCGCGGTGACCTCGGCCTTGGTGAAGCCGGCCTTCTTCAGGAACCCATGCAGGGCGCTCTCCTTGAAGCCGAGCCAGAGGTCCCCGAACTGCTCGTGGGCCTTCTCGTAATCATGCTCGCCGAGGTCGAGGATGAGCACCTGGCCGCCGGGCTTGAGGATGCGGAAGGCCTCGTTGACGGCGGTCTGGGGGTGGTTGGCGTGGTGGAGCGCCTGCGAGAGGATGGCGAGGTCCACCGACCGGTCGGGCAGCGGCACCGACTCGATGTCGCCGAGCTTGTAGGTGAGGTTGGCGAGGCCGTTCTTCCTCGCCAGCTCGGTGCCGACCTCGACCATGCGCGGGGAGTTGTCGATGCACCAGACGCGCTCGGCGCGATGGGCGATGAGCTGGGAGATGAGGCCTTCACCCGCCCCAAGGTCGGCCACGGTGATGGCCGGCACCAGCCGCAGCGCCAGGTGGCCGATGGCCTCCCAGGAGCGGCCCGGGCAGTAGTTTTTCCCGAGCTTGCCGGCGATGAGGTTGAAATACTGCTCGGACACGCGGCGGCGCTTCTGGAGCACGCGGTCGAGGCTGTCGCGGTCCTCGCCGGACTCGGGCAGTTCGGCAACGGCATCGCAGGCGGCGCGGAGCAGCGCCAGCTGCTTGGGGGCGAGGGTGGCGCGGAGGGAGTAGAAGGCCTTCTTGCCCTCGCGGCGGTCGCTGACGAAGCCGGCCTGCCGGAGCAGGGCCAGCTGGGAGGAGATCCGGGACTGGGCCATGCCGAGGATTTCCTGCAGCTCGGCGACGGATAGCTCCTCCTTGAGCAGCAGCGCCAGCAGGCGCAGCCGCGTGGAATCGGACAGGATCTTCAGGTGGTCCCAGGTGGAGTTCACGACGTGCAACCGTATGAGGGCAAACCGCCCGGTTTACAAGAGGGCAAAGAAAAGGCCGCGCTGGTCGGCGCGGCCTGCAAGGGAGGGCTGGTGGGTTGCGGGCTTACTTCGCGTCGACGTAGCGCGAGATGCCGGCGATCTGGTATTCCTGGTGGGCGCTGCCGATCTTGAGCTTCACGTGTTCGCCGACCTTCTTGCCCATGAGGGCCTGGCCGAGCGGGGTCTTGTAGGCGATGCGGTGGGCGTCCGGGTCGCTGTCCCAGGCGCCGAGCACGGAGTAGCGGACGGCCTTGCCGCTGGCGACGTCGCGGAGGTCCACGATCGTGCCGACGGAAACCTGGTCGGTGGTGGCTTCGGAGAAGTCGGTGATGCGGGCGCGGGCGAGGTCGCGCTCGAGCTGCGCCTTCTGGCCCATCAGGACGGACTGGTCCTGCTTGGCCATCTTGAACTCGGAGTTCTCCTTGAGGTCGCCGTGCTCGCGGGCGACGGAGATGGCCTTGGAGTTCTCGGGGATGCGCTTGGAGACGATCTCCTCGTACTCGACACGCTTCTTCTCGTAGCTCTCGCGGGAGACGAGGAACTGCTCGTCCTTGGTCTCGGACTCGCCGGAGACGAGGGTCTGGAGGGAGGGGAAGAGCTTGATGAAGCGGGCGAGCAGGGACTTCTTGGTCAGCTCCTCGAAGCCCTGGTTGAGCAGGAGGCTGTTGCCGAGGTCGCGGGCCGTCTCGGTATCGGCGGAGGCGAGGAGGTCGGAGATGAGGTCGGCGTCGTCGCTCAGGGCCTCGGCCAGCGGGATGCGGCGGGTGCCGGCGGACTGGAGGGCCTCGTAGTCGATGGCGAAGAAGATGGCGCCGAGGAGGCGGGGCGTGATGAGCTCGTTGAGGAGCTTGGAGAATTTCTTCGAGTGGCGGTTCTTGATGATCCAGAGGAGGACCGGGGCGCGGAGGTTCTGCTCGGTCTTCCAGCGCTTGAGGGCGGCGGCGAGCTCGTCGGCCTGGCCGTTCTCGAGGAGGAAATTGATGCACTCGGTGGTGAACTTGCCCTGCGAGGTCTTCAGGAGGGCGAAGACGATCTCGCGCCACTCGAGCGGGTGCGTCTCCTTGACGAGGTCGAGGAAGCGGGACTGGAAGTGGACGGGGATCTTCTCGGCGATGGCGGTGAGGCCGCGGACTTCCTTGATGAGCTCGGACTGGCTCGGGCCGGCCGGGTGGTTGTCGTGGCCGAGGATCTTGGCGAGCTCGTCGCGGACGAAGGCGCCGTAGAGGCGCTCGGAGGCGTCGAGCTGGTTGCTGTCGCGCACGGCCTCGGTGATGCCGGAAAGGACGGTGGCGAGGGACTGCTTCGACTCCTCCTTGATGGAGGCGGCGAGGAGGTCCTCGGCGAGGGAGATGCGGCGGCGGGCGGAACGGGTGTTGGAGAACTCCTCCATGATCTCCGTCTCGGCGGACACGGGCTCGTCGCGGACGATGTAGGCCTCGGTCTTCTTGGCCGGGACGCCGACGCGCGGGTCCTTGACCAGTTGCTTTTTGACGTTGGAGAACCAGCGCTTGAACTTCTCCTCGCCCACGACCTGGGTCAGGACGATCTCGAGCTCGATGGCGCTGGCGGCCTTGCCCGGGTAGGCGGAAAGCGTGTCGATGACCAGCTGGACCGGGTCATCCTCGATGAGCTCCTTGATCTTGGCGGCCTCGGTCTCCTTGCGGGCCAGAATGTGCTTGGCCGGAAGGACCTCCATGCTGGTGACGCAGAACACGGGGTCCATGCGGTGGGCCTTCTTGCCCTTGAAATCGATGACCAGCTTCTGGTCGGACTCGTCGAACGACTTGATCTGGCCGAAGCCCCAGCTGCGGTGCACCACGTAAGCGCCGGGTTCCATCGCCTCCAGCTTGGCTTTGGACGCCTTGAGGGCGGGGTGCTTGCTGACAATCGCGGAGATGGCTTCGGAATTCATAATTGCGTATCTAGTCGGTGAACCGATTAGTTGAGTGGATAATGGCGGAAGATGTCAAACAGGGTTTGGAAAAAGCCTCCGGCGTGTCGAAACCCTCCTTCGGCGGCTGGGAAGCCGCGGTCGGCCTCACCGAGCGCTGGCTGGCCCGCGCCGAGCGCGTTGACACGCTGCTGGAAGGACTTCCGGCGGGTCTGGCCGGCCAGGAGCGGGCCCGGGCCCAGCAGCTTTTCTACGGTGTCGTCCGCTGGTCGGGCCGGTTGGAATCCGCCCTGGCCGGCCTGATGGCCCGTCCGCCCCGCACCAAGGTGAAGGCGGTGCTCATGGTCGCCGGTTTCGAGCTGCTGGAGGGCGGGGCGGGACTCACCGCCAAGGTCATCCACCATGCGGTCGAGAAGGCCAAGACCGTTTGCAGCGCCAAGGAGGCCGGTTTGGTCAACGCCGTCGCCCGCAAGCTCGCGCTGCGCCTGGCTGAAATGCCCGCCGACGCGGCCACCGAATTTTCGCACCCCGAA
>Ga0228698_1001608_pt1 | contig 10726 bp, 11 predicted proteins | sample McNCre117_Aug_MG_FD_178015 | JGI IMG/M metagenome (GOLD analysis project Ga0228698, IMG submission 178015) | Freshwater microbial communities from McNutts Creek, Athens, Georgia, United States - 1-17_Aug_MG | ecosystem: Environmental > Aquatic > Freshwater > Creek | place: USA: Georgia...
GATGGTGAGGTTACAAAGTTCTCTAGAGGGATCTCGAACCCCTTAAGGACGGAGTAGTGGGCTGCTGCCGGTTTTGGGCTGCTGCCGGTTTCATCCCACACCTTAACAAAGTGTCCACGAAACCGGCAGCAGCCCACGGAGCCGTATTGACGCGTAATTTTTGGCGCTTGTCCAGTGCTGTCACAGGGCGCAGCACCGCTCATTTACTCTCTAGTAGGAATAGCGCCGCGCATTCACGCTAAAACACGCTTGAGTTCTAACCGCCTCGATTTTCCTCAATATCGTGAGGATTTTCTTGGTGAGAAGTCTTTGTGGCAAGAAATCCTCACAATCAAGAGGATTTCTTGCCAAGCCTGGCTGTATGGTAGAAAATCCTCAAAAACGTGAGGATTCTGTATGCAAGTACCCATCAAAAGCGCTGCTGCTCTCGGCAAGGTTATACGCGCCAGCCGCAAGGCGCAGAAGATCCGTCAGGACGATGCGGCGGGCAGCATAGGCGTGAGCGAAAACTTTTTGGGCAAGGTCGAACGCGGCAGTGAATCCGTACAGTGGGGAAAGCTTTTTCAAGTGCTTGAAGGATTGGGTGTGCGGGTCATTGTGGATGTGCCCGAGAGTGTGGCCACGTACATGAACAAGCCCACGAACAGCAAGGACAAGCCATGAAGGGCAGGTCTTTGCATGCGTCGATTAACCAGACAAAGGTGGGAACTCTGCAAGAGGTCGATGGCCTTTGGAGTTTTCAATACACGGCCGATTGGTTGGGCAGCCCTGGTGGCTTTGCGCTCAGCCCGCACCTGCCACTGACCGCAGAGCTTTTGCTGGACGGCGCAAGCAAGCGCCCTGTGCAATGGTATTTTGACAACCTGTTGCCCGAAGAAGGCCAGCGTGTCTTGCTGGCAGGAGACGCCAAGCTGGATGCGGCAGACGCTTTCGGCTTGCTGGCTTGGTATGGTGCGGAGTCCGCAGGGTCGGTGACTTTGTTGCCCCCTGATGTTGAGCCTCAGTCTGTTCAATCGCTGCGATGGTTATCGGACGATGCGCTGGAGGTCCGGATCCGACAGCTGCCCAAGTCACCGCTGACCCATGCCGCCATCAAGCGCATGTCTTTGGCAGGCGCTCAGCACAAATTGGCAGTCGTTTTGCAAGATGGCGAGCTGTTTGAACCTGCCGGTGCCACACCGTCTACCCACATTCTGAAGCCAGACCATCCGGATGAAGATTACGCTCACTCAGTGATCAACGAATGGTTTGTGATGCGGCTGGCCAAACGGCTGGGGTTGGATGTGCCTGATGTGCACCGGCGTTATGTGCCGTCTCCGGTGTACCTGGTGGATCGTTTTGATCGACTTGCGCAAGGGCAAACTTGGCAGCGGCTGCATGTGATCGACGCATGTCAATTGTTGGGCCTGGACCGCAGCTTCAAATACAGCCAGGGCAGCATGGAAAGTCTGGCTGCATTGGCGAACGCATGCCGCAGCCCGGCGGTGGCTCGATCGAGGCTTTTTGGGTGGTTGGTGTTCAATGTGCTGGTGGGCAACAGCGACGCTCACCTTAAGAATCTGAGCTTCATGGTCAGCCATGAGGGTGTTCAGTTGGCACCGTTTTACGACCTGCTCAGCATCGCTGCCTACGACTCACCCGCTTTCGATAAGAAAGGCTGGCCAGAGCAAACACAGTTGGCTTGGCCGATTTTGCGTGTACGGCACTTCTCAAGCATCAGTCGTAGCGTGCTGCTGGACGCAGGTGCTGCGTTGAATTTGACTAAAGGCACAGCCGATCGCGTGCTCGAAAGTCTAAGGAGCCGGGTGGTGGCAGAGGCGCAAGCACTGTGCGCCGAGGTCGAGGCAGAAAACGCTGAGATCGTGCTCGTGCGCCCTGAGTTGGCAGCCACGATGGCTGGTGAAATCCGTTGTGTCAGAGCGATTGTGCACACCGTCCTTAAAGAAATGGCCAAGCAGATCGCCTAATGCACCATAGCTCGCAGCGGGACTTGCACCCACAGATGGCCTCGTGGTCGCCGGCGTGCCAGGCGTCGTCGTAAAACATCTCGCCGATGTGCACGCGGTTGTTGAGCACCTAACCCTCAGTCCGCCGCGCTTTCCTTTACCGCGACGTGGATCCGCTTGACGCAATTTGCGTAAACCACCCGTGCCTTCGATCACAGCACATGTAGTCGGGTTACTCATCAACTCTAGTTGCAGCGACCTGTAAGCTTCATCGTCCAGGTAGTCTTTGCGCACTCGCTCGAACGGAGGCAGCTCAATAAAGTAAAGGTTGCTTGCATCCTTAGAGCATACGCAACTTGCGTATCTTTTGCAAGATGCGTGTTCGTGTGAGGGTATCGAACGACCGCTTTCGCGGCAACGGTGACATGTCGCGGCAGTCGACCCAAAGCGGAAGTACAGACTGTCGACCTCATCGCCACAAAGCAGTCATTCAAAGAAAGCGTTTGGGCTACCCGTACAGCGGTTGTTTTAGATTAATTCCCGAACGGGAATCTCATGGTCATCCATTCATAAACATGAGGCGTTTTCAAGCGAGTTTTGAAAACTCAGTGAGCGCTTCTTTGGCAGCAAACTACATTGGGCTTGTGTTCTGGGTTTGCGACGTCAGGGCGTTGAGCGAGGCCAGCAGGTCTGCAAAGCGTTCGCCCTGCACCACGACATGGCTGCGCAAAGCATGGGCGGCCCCCTCGGTGTCGCCCGCACTGATGGCTTGCACCACGCTTTGGTGTTCCTGAAAGGATATGCCCATGCGATTGCGCACCCGCAGTTGCAGGCGTCGGTAAGGACGCAGACGCCGTTGCAACTGGCTGACCTGTTCGATCAGAAAACCGTTGTGACTGCCGGCGTATATGGCCGAGTGGAATTGCTCGTTGCAGTAGAAGTAGGCATCCGGGTCATCCTGGGCGCGAGCTGCTTCGCAAGCTTCGTGCGCCGCATGCAGCGCTTTGCGCTCGGCATCGGTCATTCGCCGTGCGGCCAGGCGACCGCACATGGCCTCTAACTCGCCCATGACTTCAAACATTTCGCTCAATCGCGCGGGGCCGATGCTGGTGACCAAGGCGCCACGGCGTGGCCGGATTTCAATCAGGCCTTCTGTCGCCAGTTGAATCAGTGCCTCGCGCACCGGTGTGCGAGATACACCATACTGCTCTACCAGGGTGGCTTCGTCGAGCGAACTTCCTGGGGGCAGGGCCCCTGTAGCGATCTGCTCTTCGATTTTTTCACGCAAAGTGTCGGAAATTTTCATGGTCGGATTCTCCCATTTCTTCCGTTCAATGGATTCTTAATTGAGCATAGGGTATTCACCAATCCAATCTAAAAATACATATTAGTAAACTATGTATACATAAATCGGTCAGACACAACACCCGAGGAGACAAACCCATGCAACGCAGACACCTACTTCAATCCCTTGGTGGATTGACTCTGGGCGCCATTCCCTTTGTCGGCGCAAGCAGCGCCTTGGCGCAGAGCACCACGCTGAAGATTTCGCATCAGTTTCCTGGAGGAACCCTCAAGGAAGGCGATTTTCGCGACCGTTTGGTGCGTCAGTTTGCAGCAGAAGTAGAAAAGCGCACCAAGGGCGCCTTGAAGTTCGAGATTTATCCTGGCTCTTCGTTGATGAAGACCAATGCCCAGTTCTCTTCCATGCGCAAGGGCGCGCTGGATATGGCGCTGATTCCCCTTTCCTATGCTGGCGGTGAAATTCCCGAGGTGAATATCGGGCTCATGCCAGGTTTGGTGGTGTCTTACGAGCAGGCTTACAGCTGGAAGACCAAGCCGGTGGGCGCCGAACTGGACCGGCTGTTGCAAGCCAAGGGCATTCAGATGATTAGCTGGGTCTGGCAGGCCGGTGGTGTGGCTTCTCGCGGTAAACCAATTGTCGATCCAGAAGACGCCAAGGGCATGAAGGTGCGCGGAGGCTCGCGTGAGGTGGACATGATCTTGAAAGAGGCTGGTGCAGCCGTGGTCAATCTGCCGTCCAATGAAATTTATGCCGCGATGCAAACCGGCGCCATGGATGCCGCGATGACTTCGAGCACTTCATTCATCTCGTTCCGCCTGGAAGAGGTGGCCAAGTCGCTCACCACGGGTCGCACAGGGGCCTACTGGTTCATGCTTGAGCCGTTGATGATGTCCAAGAGCATTTTTGATGCCTTGCCCAAGGACCAGCGTGACGCCATCATGGCAGTGGGTGCCAATATGGAAAAGTTTGCCTTGGAAGCCGCCAAGAAGGATGACATTGAGGTTGCCAATGTTTATCAGAAGGCCGGTGCCAAGGTGGTGGACCTGACACCCGCTTCCATCAAAAAGTGGCAAGCGATTGCGCGTCAGACGGCTTGGAAGGATTACGCCTCCAATAATGAAGGCTGCGCCAAACTGTTGGCTTTGGCGGAAGAAACCCTGTGAGCCACGGATTCGAGTTGGAGCCCTCACTGGCTCCGGGAACCCTGAGTCCGAAAAATGCCGTGGTTGCTTCTTTGACGAAAGCATTGAATGTGCTGAACACTCTGGTGCTGCGCATCGCCATGCTGGCCTTGGTGCTGGCGGCTGGGGTGCTGACCTATTCGGTCGTGACGCGCTATTTTCTGAAAAGCGCCACGGACTGGCAGGATGAGGTTGCGGTGTTCCTTCTGGTGGGCGCTACTTTCATGACCACTGCTTATGTTCAGTCCTTGCGTGGTCACGTTGGCATTGAGGCTTTTGCCAATCTGCTGCCGCCCTTGGTGAATCGGGTGCGACTGTTTCTGGTGGACATGATTTCGGCGCTGTTTTGCAGCTTCTTCAGCTGGAAATCGTGGACGCTGTTTTATGAGGCCTGGAGCGAAGGTCAGACCACCTCAAGCAGTTTTGCGCCGCCTTTGTGGATTCCTTATTCGCTGATGGCTGTGGGCATGACCGTATTGACGGTGCAGTTGTTTTTACAAACCCTGGTGCATGTCACTGGCGGTGAAATTTCGAAAGCCTCTCAATGAGTGAACTCGGCATTGGCCTTTCCTATGGCGCAGCTACGCTGCTGGTGATGTTTTCCGGAATGCCGATTGCATTCGCGCTGGGCACGGTGGCCGCAGGATTTATGTACGTCTTGATGCCAGCGTCTTCGCTGGATACCGTTGCGCAAAACGTGTACGAGGAGATGGCCTCCATCACTTTGCTGGCGATTCCGTTGTTTATTCTGAAGGGCGCGGCCATTGGCCGTTCACGCGCCGGCAAGGATTTGTATTCCGCCATTCACGCCTGGCTGCACAAGGTGCCAGGCGGTCTTGGTATTGCCAACGTGTTTGCCTGTGCGTTATTTGCGGCCATGGCGGGATCGTCCCCGGCTACTTGCTCGGCCATTGGCTCTGCCGGTATTCCTGAAATGCGCAGGCGCGGTTACTCTTCCGGCTTTGCGGCAGGCATCATTGCTGCCGGTGGCACGCTGGGCATTTTGTTGCCACCTTCGGTGGTGATGATTTTGTACGCCGTGGCGGCAGAGCAGTCGCTGGGGCGCTTGTTTCTGGCCGGAATTGGCCCTGGCATTCTGATGGTGAGTTTGTTTGCCGGCTACGCCGTGATGAAGGCGCGCCAGGAATACAAAGCCGCGCTGAGGGTCTACGAAAACGGTGGCCCCAAGTCTGCGTACCTGGAAAAAGAACATTTCACGTTGGCGCAAAAAGTGGAAATGCTGCCGCGCGTTTTGCCTTTTCTGGTGTTGCTGATAGGCGTGATGGTGGCGCTTTATGGCGGCTTGGCCACACCTTCCGAAACGGCGGGTCTTGGTGGGCTGCTGGCCTTGGGGTTGGTGGCGGTGGTCTATGGCTTGTGGCGTCCCAAGGATGTGGCGCCAATTCTTGGCGCTACGCTCAAGGAGTCCACCATGTTGATGCTGATCATCGGCATGTCGCTGCTCTACAGCTACGTGATGAGCCATTTGCACATCAGCCAGGGCGCGGCCCAGTGGATTGTGGGCATGGCCTTGTCCAAGTGGGTGTTGTTGGCTGTGGTGTTGCTGATGGTGGTTGTGCTGGGTTTCTTTTTGCCGCCCGTATCCATCATTTTGATGACCGCACCGATCATCTTGCCGCCCCTGAAGGCTGCAGGTTTCGATTTGATTTGGTTTGGGGTGGTGATGACCATCGTGATGGAGATGGGCCTGATCCATCCACCTGTGGGTCTGAACATCTTTGTGATCAAAAACGTGGCGCCAGATATTTCGTTGCGGGACATCATCTGGGGTGTTATGCCCTTCGTCGGGCTCATGTTCCTGGCGGTGTTGCTGTTGTGCGTGTTTCCCGGCATTGCCACCGGCTTGCCAAACATGGTGATGGGAGTCAAGTGAGATGAGTGCTGCAGACGGCATCTGGAACAGCCAGGAGCAAAACCGTGTGCATCGGCTGGCCCGTGCCGCATCCGCCTTGGGCCCTGACTTGCGCGGCAAGCAGGTCAGCGCCGATGACGCGGTCAAGCTGCTAACCGCTGTGCTGGAGTGTGGCGACCGCGTTTGTTTGGAGGGCAACAATCAGAAGCAGGCCGACTTTCTGGCTCGTGCCTTGACGCAGCTTGACCCTGCCCATGTGCATGATCTGCACATGGTGCAGTCGGTGCTGGCTTTGCCCGAGCATCTGGATTTGTTTGAAAACGGCATAGCCTCCAAACTCGACTTTTCATTTTCTGGGCCGCAGAGTGCGCGCCTTGCCAAGATGGTGGCCGCAGGGCGGATTCAGATCGGTGCCATCCATACCTATCTGGAATTGTTTTCCCGCTACTTTGTTGACTTGACGCCGCGCGTGTCACTGGTCTGCGCGCAAGCCGCCGACGCACAGGGCAACCTTTATACCGGTGCCAACACCGAAGACACGCCAGCCATTGTGGAGGCGACCGCTTTCAAAGGTGGCATTGTGATCGCCCAGGTGAATGAACTGCTGGACACGGTGCCGCGTGTAGACATTCCCAGCGATTGGGTGAACTTCGTTATTGTGGCCCCCAAACCAAATGTGATCGAGCCTTTGTTTACGCGGGACCCAGCGCAGATTTCGGAAATCCAGGTGCTCATGGCGATGATGGCCATCAAGGGCCTGTATGCGGAGTATGGTGTGCAGCGCCTGAATCACGGCATTGGCTTTGATACCGCAGCGATCGAACTGCTGTTGCCAACCTATGCCGAATCCTTAGGGCTCAAAGGCAAGATATGTCAGCATTGGGCCTTGAATCCGCACCCGGCGCTGATTCCCGCGATTGAAGCCGGCTGGGTGCAGTCCATCCATTCCTTTGGCTCGGAACTGGGCATGGAAAATTACGTAAGGGCGCGGTCCGATGTGTTCTTTACAGGTGCTGACGGCAGTCTGCGCAGCAACCGCGCCCTGTGTCAGGCCGCAGGCCACTACGCGTGCGACATGTTTATTGGGAGCACTTTGCAGATTGACCTGAATGGTCACAGTTCAACGGCGACTGCCGGGCGCATTGCCGGTTTTGGCGGCGCACCGAACATGGGTGCCGATGCCCGTGGACGGCGCCATGCTTCCCCCGCCTGGCTCAAAGCAGGCGCCCAGGCCAGACAGGGCCGTGGAGGCGTGCATGCGATGCCGCGTGGTCAGAAGTTGGTGGTGCAAATTGTGGAGACTTTTCGCGAGCACATGCAACCGGCGTTTGTCGAGACCCTGGATGCCTGGAAGCTGGCCGAACAGGCCCATATGGAAATCCCACCGGTGATGATTTATGGCGACGATGTCACGCACATTCTGACCGAAGAAGGCATTGCCAACATGCTGTTGTGCCGTACGGAGGAGGAGCGTGAGCAGGCCATACGCGGTGTGGCGGGGTATACGCCGGTGGGTCTGGCACGCGATGCGCGCATGGTGGAAAACCTGCGCGACCGGGGGGTGATTCAGCGTGCCGAAGACTTGGGCATTGACAAGCGTCAGGCCACGCGCAGTCTGTTGGCCGCTCGCACCATGCGCGATCTGGTACGAGTGTCCGGTGGGCTTTACAACCCGCCCAAACGCTTTCGCAATTGGTAAGGTGGCACAAACAGATGGAACATTTGAAATTTGAATTTGCGGGTCAGCAAGTGCCTCAAACGTTTGAACCGATTTTGGTGGGCGTTGTTGGCTCTGGCAACCTGGAAGTGTTGATGGAGCCAGGCGCAGACCCGGCCCATTGCACCATCGCTGTTACCACTTCGGCGCGCGGGTTTGGCTCGATCTGGGAAGCCGTTGCGCGGAGCTTTCAGAGAGAGCATCAGCTGGCGGGTGTTGCCATTTCAATCAATGACATGGGCGCCACGCCTGCCGTGGTGAGCCTGCGGTTAGATCAGGCGGCGGCCTCTCTGCCGAGCGCGAAAGGAGTTGCGAAATGAAGCTTAGTTTCGCCGAACTGAGTGCGCGTGAGCGGGTGACGCATCTGCTTGATGCAGGCTCTTTCAAGGAAATACTGGGGCCTGGTGAGCGCGTGGTCAGCCCGCATCTGGCGCAACTGGGGGTGCCGTTTTCGTTTGACGATGGTGTGGTGATTGGCGGTGGCACATTGAAGGGACGGCCGGTATTGATTGCGGCACAAGAAGGTGAATTCATGGGCGGCGGCGTGGGGGAGGTGCATGGCGCCAAGCTGGTCGGTGTTTTGCGCCGAGCCCTCGAAACACGCCCCGCAGCAGTCCTGGTGCTGGCAGAGTCGGGGGGTGTGCGTCTGCACGAGGCCAATGCCGGTTTGATTGCCGTGTCGGAAGTGATGCGCGCGCTGCTGGATGTTCGCACCGCAGGCATTCCGGTCTTGATGCTGATTGGCGGGGCGAACGGTTGCTTTGGTGGCATGGGCTTGATTGCCCGGTGTGCTGACCATATCGTGATGAGTGATGCTGCCCGCATGTCTATGTCGGGTCCAGAGGTCATTGAGTCCTCGCATGGCGTGGAGGAGTTTGATTCACGCGATCGTGCCCTGGTGTGGCGCACCACTGGAGGCAAACATCGATTCTTGATGGGCGACTGCGATCGGCTGGTGGAAGACGATATGGACGAGTTTCGCGATGCTGCTGCGGCGCTACTGGGTGAAAGCAAACCACTCACGCTGCAGGGGCTGCTGGCAGAGCACGCCATGTTGACCGAACGTCTGCAGCGATTTGGCGATTGCAGCGACGCCATGGAGATATGGAAGCGCCTGGGCGTAGACCATCCCGAGCAGGTGACCCAGATGGAAGCAGAGCAAATGCAGCACTTGATGTTCGAGCGCACGATGGAGTCGGCATGAATTGGCAAGCATTGGTGCACGCACTGTTTGGCGAAGCACACACCATGGAACGCACAGGCGATGTCATCAGCGGCACGGCCGAATTGCAAGGCCAAACCCTGACCGTGGTTGGCACCACCGACCACGCCGCGATTGGCGTTGAGACCGCCTTGGCGCAAGCCAAAGTCATTCTGGAAACCGTGCAACAGCATCCGGGGCGCCCCATTTTGCTGTTGGTAGACACGCAAGGCCAACGCCTGCGTCACCGCGACGAACTCCTGTGTATCAATCGCTACATGGCGCACCTTGGCTGTTGTGTTGAACTGGCGCGGCGCAGTGGCCACCGAGTCATAGGCCTGGTGTATGACCAGGCGCTCTCGGGTGGCTTTATCACCTCTGGGTTGATGGCAGATGCATGCCATGCCTTGCCTGAGGCCGAGATCCGGGTGATGCGCTTGCCAGCCATGGCGCGTGTCACAAAAATTGGTGAAGACGTGCTGGAACAACTGTCACAAACCAATCCGGTCTTTGCCCCCGGTGTGGTCAACTACGTGGCGATGGGTGGCGTCAAATCACTCTGGAACAAGGACTTGCAGCAATGTTTGCAAGAGGCCCTGGCTGATCCGGTCATCACAGATGAACGCGCTGCTTTGGGTGCCGAGCGCGGAGGTCGCATGCTGGCGGCACGGGTGATACAGCAGGTGCTGGCGGCTTGAGGCACGACCTGCAACGCAACCATCTGGTCTGGCTGAACGATTCGGCATGGCAACAAGTGATGGTCAAGCCCTGGGACAGCCAGGAGAGATCCATCTTGTCGCATTGGCAGACGCAGCAATTGCCTTTGGTATTGAGCACTCAGCGAGTGCAGCAGACGCCCGCCACGATCAGTCTGGGTTTACCTGCCCCCACGCAATGGCAGCGGCGCAAGCTGGCATTGGAGGTCGCGCCACAGGACATTCAGCGTGTGGGCACTTTCCCTGCGCTGGAGCACATTGTGCAGACAGAATTTGCTGAGACGGCGTTGCACCCGTTTTTGAAGCACATGTCCGCATTGCAGGTGGCGGTGCAGGTGTATGGCTCTTTTGGTTGGCAGCACCTGACGGGCATTGCATACGTGCGCCCTGGGTCGGATCTGGATGTGATTGCAAAGGTGCCAGACCTTGTCATCGCGACTGAGGTGGCACGTGCCCTGGAGGCTTTGCGTTTGTCTGTGCGCGTGGATGGCGAATTGGCATTCCCCGGTGGCTACGCGGTGGCCTGGCGCGAATTTTTGCAATGGATAGATGGCAAGGTAGACCGCGTGTTGGTCAGAAGCCGGACACAGGTGCAACTGGTGAATCAGTTGCCGCTTTATCTCCTGGAAGCGGCATGCAGCGCATAGCCCGTTGCGCAGTGCGCGCCCTCTATGCCGAAGTGGCGTTGGAGCCCAAACCGGGCCTGGTGTCTTTTCGCGACAACGGCAGCCATGCCGACATGACGGCTGCAACATTTTTTAAGAGCCTATTTGTTTTGCGCCATTA
>Ga0228698_1001609_pt1 | contig 10721 bp, 9 predicted proteins | sample McNCre117_Aug_MG_FD_178015 | JGI IMG/M metagenome (GOLD analysis project Ga0228698, IMG submission 178015) | Freshwater microbial communities from McNutts Creek, Athens, Georgia, United States - 1-17_Aug_MG | ecosystem: Environmental > Aquatic > Freshwater > Creek | place: USA: Georgia...
CAGACAGGAGTTTAACCATGGATCTGGGCATTAGCGGACGCAAGGCGATTGTCTGCGCTTCCTCCAAGGGGCTGGGGCTGGCCTGCGCCACCTCGCTGGCGCGTGAAGGCGTTGACGTGTGGATCAACGGGCGCGATGCGGGCAGGCTGGAAGCCGCCGCTGCGGACATTCTGGCGACAACCGGCACCAGCGTCCATTATGTGGTGGGCGATATGGGCACCGCTGAAGGCCGCGCTGCTGTGCTGGCCGCCTGCCCCGATCCCGATATTCTGGTAAACAACAACCATGGCCCGCGTTCAGGCCGGTTGGAAGAGGTGAGCGACGAGGATTGGGCCAGCGCTCTGGCGGGCAATATGCTCTCCCCTATTGCCATGATGCGCGCAGTGATCGGCGGCATGCGCGAAAGGCGTTTCGGGCGGATCGTGAACATCACCTCGGCACAGGTGAAGGCGCCATCGGTGGATATGGGCCTGTCCGTCTCGGCCCGCGCGGGCTTGATGGCCATGGCCAAGGTGGCGCAATTTGACAGCGTGCGCGACAATGTGACGATCAACAACCTGCTGCCCGGCCCGTTTAACACCGACCGTCTGGCCAGTCTGGCCCAGCGCTATGTGGAGCAGGATGGCATCACGCTGGAGCAAGCCTATGCCCGCATCGGCGCGCGCGGTCCGGCGGGGCGGATTGGCGATCCGGCTGAATTTGGCGAGGCTTGCGCTTTCCTCTGTTCGGCGCAGGCGGGTTTTATTTCCGGCCAGCATCTGGCGCTGGACGGCGGGGCCTATCCCGGCCTGTTTTAACCCTTAAGCAAGAGCGGCCTTCAATCCGGGCGGCGTTACCAACAGGGCCAGCGCCGCCCCGAACACCAGCTTCACCGTCAGCGCGGTGGTATAGGGCAGGCTCTGCGCGCCCAGCAGGGTCAGCACCAGCGCCGAACCGCCCACGCCCAAAGCCACGCTACCCAGCGCCACCAAAACCGCACGCGGCACCAAACCAGAGGGCAAGCGACTTGCCCCCCTCCACGGCGCCACCTTGCCCGCCCGCCGCGCCTTGGCAGCCAAAGCACCGGGCACCAAAGTGGCCATCAGGCCGATCATGAAAGATTGCGGGCCAAAGTCGAACACATAGGCCCCCATGCCCCACACCGGCACATCTCCGCTGCGGCCAAACACGCCCAGAAAGAAGGCAAAGCTCAGCGCGGTGTTGATCACCATGCTGACCAGCGTTTCGCGGCGGATATAGGCTTTGGTGTTGAGCATGGGGTAGATGGACCTTTACAGCGAATTGGCCTGCGCGATGCGCCCCAGCACAGCGGCGCTGGGCTTGGGCTTACGCGCAAAAGTCACCGGATCAAAGCTGGCAAGGCCGAATTTGGGCTTATAGCCAAAGATCCATTCAAAATTGTCCACCAAGGACCAATGGCAATAGCCGATCACCGGCACGCCATCCTCCACCGCCTGCTTCAGATCATGCAAAGCTTCGGGGATGAAGCGGGCGCGGATCGTGTCATCCTCGGTGCCCACGCCATGTTCGGACACCAGAATGGGCACATGGGTTTCCTGATAGGCATAACGCACCGTGGCCGCCAGCGAAGGCGCATAGACTTCCGTGCCCGACCAGTTGACAATCGCACCGGCCGGCGCGGGCAGCTTGCCCTTGTCGCCCCACAGGGCGCGTTCGTAATTCTGCACGCCCATGAAATCATCAGCCTTGGCCAGTTCCAGCCAGCGGCCATAGAATTCGGCGCGCATCTTGTCGCGGATCGAATTTTTGCCCACTGCCTGATCGTCGATCATCGAGAGCGAGAGGCCCACCGGCAACTTGGGCGCAATCGCCTTGATCGCGGCGCGGCCTGCCTTATGCGCGGCGGCAATACCATCCTGCAACGGAGCAATATCGTCATAGCCTGCCACATTGGCGGCCACAAAACGCTTCACACCCAAACGCTTGGATGCGGTGTCCAGAGTCACTTTCTGCATTTCCCAAACCGGCGGGGGCAAGATCGGCTTGATGATCGACAGGATGTTCGGCTCGTTGAAGGTGATCGCATAACCGATGCGGTCGCCAAAAGCCTTGGTCACTTTTTCGCAATAGCGGACGAAGAGTTCCGTGCTCTCCGGATTGGTCCAGCCACCTTGGGCCGAGAACCACAAGGGCGCGGTGAAATGGCTATAGGTGACAATCGGGGTCAGCCCACGGGCGCGGCAGCCATCCACGATCCGCCCGTAATGGTCGAGCATGGCCTGCGAGAAGCGACCCTTCTCCGGCTCGATCCGCGCCCATTCCACGCCAAAGCGATAGGTGTTGAGGCCAATCTGCTTGGCCAGATCCAGATCCTGTTCCCACAGCAGAAAGCTGTTGGACGCATCGCCCGAAGGCTGGGCAAAGATGGTGGGCGTCTGATGCTCCAGAAACCACAGGTCGGAGCTGGTGTTATTGCCCTCGACCTGATGACCGGCGGTGGAGGCACCCCAGAGGAAACCCTTGGGGAAGACGGGGTTGAAGGGCTTGGCTTTGCCCGAAGCGGCAAAAGCGGGCGTGGCGGCCAGAGCGGCGGCACCAGCCAACAGGCTACGACGATCCATCACAGAATATCTCCCAGAAAAGCGGCGATTTCATGGGCCAAGCGTTGGTCGCTCGTGCCCAGATGCATCGCCAGCGTGTAATGATTATGCCCCGGCACGATGATGCTGCGCGGCATGGTGCCATGGCGGGCGAGCCTGTCCTGCATCAGCCCCAGAAATTCGGCCTGAAACCGCGCCGGATCATATTGCGAGCAGGCCACCAGCAGCGGCAGGCCGGTGGAGGCCACCGCTTCCAGCGGCGCCTTGTCGCCATAGGTTTCCGGTGCGCCGTAATAGCGCTCGTCCTTGGCGTCGATGGGTTCATAGCCATAAAGGCCCGACAGCAGCACCGCCCCGCGCACCAGATCGGCATGGTCAGCGCGCAGGCGCAGGAAGCCGGAGACATGCACCGCCCCCGCCGAGGTGCCCATCACCACAATCCGTTCCGGATCGCCGCCATGCTGCGCCACATGGGCGCGCAGGTAATCGACCGCTGCGGCCACATCCTCGCTGCCCGCAGGCCAGAGGTGATTGGGCGCAAGGCGGTAATTCATCACCGCGCCAATCCAGCCCTGCGTTGCCGCCCAGCGGCCCACGGCAGCATTGGCCCAACCGCTATCGCCCTTGTCGCCCAGCACGAAGCCACCGCCATGCACGAATAGCAGCACCGGCTTGAGGTCGCCTTCCGCCGCGCCATACAGGTCCAGCCGATGCCTTTCATGCGGGCCATAGGCCAGATCGCGCACGGCCAAGGGCACTTGCGCCACCAGCGCCGATTGCTCCGCATCATACAGCGCGCGGCATTGTTCCAGCACGACAGGCCCCAGCCCCTGCCCCATGGCGGCAATGGCTTGGCTTGTAACCGTCAGGCTTTCAGACATGGGCGGGGGAGCTTTCGCTAGAAATAATAGAAAAAGGGCGGCGCAAGCCTAAAGCCTGCGCCGCCCCATGTCAGCCGATCAGAAGCTCATCGTGGCGCTGACGCCAACCGTACGACGACCTTCACGCGTCAGCCAGTTCACCGTGGCGCCGGCGTCGGCAAAGGGCATGCCGATCACCGAAGCGACAAAGCGCTTGTCCAGCAGGTTGCGGGCGAACAGGCCCACGCGCCACTTGCCTTCGGAATCGCCCACGCCGGTATTCAGACCGATCGTGTAATAGCCCGGCTGCGACGAAATGGCGCTGGCCACGTCATACTGCACCCGGCTGCGATAGTAGAAGTTGGCCGACCAGTCGAAGTTCAGGCGATCATTGATCGGAACCTTGACGTCAGCGCCAAAGGTGGCGCTAACCTTGGGCGCACCCGACAAGGGTTCACCGGCAGCCTGCACCAGGCTGGTGCCATTCTTGGTGTAGCAAGTGTAGGCAGCCTTCACCACGGCAGGGCAGGCGGTTTCATAATCGGTGAACTTGGTCTCCGAATAGGTCATGCCGCCACGCAGCGAGAATTCGGGGCTGACGCGCCAGTTGGCGTCAAACTCGAAACCATTGGCGTTAAAGCCACCGGCATTCTGCGTCAGGAATTCGGTGCCGTTGAACACGCTGGTTTGCAGGTTCTTGTACTGGTCAAAGAACAGGCTGGCGTTGAAGGTCACCGCGCGGTTGAACAGCTGCGACTTGATGCCCAGCGCGATGTCACGCACCGTCTGGGGGTTCACGTCCGAACGCGTGCCGGTCAGACCCGAGAAGGTCACCGTCGGGCCCAAGTAACCACGGGCAATGGTGCCAAACAGCATCACGTCGCGGTTGATCTTGTAATTGGCGCCAGCCTTGCCCGACCAGCCACCCTTGGACACCGAACCGGTGGACATGGCGCGCGGGGTATAGGGCACCACAAAGCCGCCATCGACCACGGTGCCGGGCATATACTGCTCATCCAGCGTGGTGACGCTGGAGGACTTCACCCAGTCATACTGATAGCGGAAACCGCCGATCAGGGCGAATTGCTCGGTCAGGTGATATTTGCCGTCCACAAAACCGGCCACCGAGTCCGACTTGGTCTGGGTGTTGGTCTTGCCTGCGGAAATATTGATGGTGGTGGTGGCAAAAGGCAGGGCCGGACGCAGCTGGGCCGCGCTAAAATAATTGGGGCTGCCCACCTTGCGCGAGGAGGCATAGATGCCGCCGATGAATTCCAGCTTGCTACCCGAAGCCGAGCTCAAACGCAGTTCTTCGCTGATGAAGCTCTGCGGCTTGGGCGCTTCGCGGGCGGTGAAAACGGAATAGCTGGTGGCGTCAATCGCATAAGCTGCCGCGCCCTGCACGAAACCGCGATAGGCGGTAATCGAGGTCAGGTTGTAATTGCCCAGCTTCTTGTTGATTTCCAGCGAACCGCCGTAATTCTGTTCCGAATTATAGCCCGCGCTGTTTTCCACCGACTTGTCATTGGTCAGCCCCGGCGTCACGCCCAGCGAGGACAGATTGGCAAAGCGCGCCGTGCTGAGCGCACCGGCTGCCGTGCCATAATTGTTGGGCAGCGAGTTAATCGTCCACAGCTGGCCGGGGCCACGGCCCACGTTGCGCGAATAGTCGCCGATCAGATAGAAGCTCAGATCATCGCTGGGCTCATAGAAATACTTGGCGCGCACGCCCGAGTTGATCGTGCCGCCCCACTTTTCATGGCGCACCACATTGTTCACAAAGCCGTCATTGCTGCGATAATAGGCATAGACCGCCAGAGCCGAGTTGGCGCTGACCGGAATATTGACCGAGGCATTGGTGTTGACTTCGTTCAGCTCGCCATAAGAGGCGAAGAGCTTGCCCGACAGCACGCCGAACTTGGGCTTGGCAGTGGTGATGTTGATCACGCCCGACGAAGCGTTCTTGCCGAACTGCGTGCCCTGCGGACCTTTCAGCGCTTCAACGCGCTCCAGATCGCCAAGGCTGCCCACGGGGTTGCCGAAAGGAATGACCACGCCATCGACCACGGTGCCGACATTCTGTTCCGACGAGCTGGAATAGCCACCCGCCGTACCCACGCCGCGCAGGCGGAAGCCCGCGTCATTGGGCGAATTGCCGAATTGCACGCCCGACACCTGATACTGGATGTCGGTCAATTGCTGGAAGCCGCCCGACTTGATCTGGGCCGCGCCGATGGCCGAAACGGCGATGGGAACATCCTGCAGACGTTCTGCACGACGGCTTGCGGTCACCACAATGTCGCCGGGGGCCAATTGCTGTTCGCTGGCCTGTTCGGGCGCATCGGCAGCCATAGCGGCTTGCGGGGCGGCGAAGGTCAGCATCGCCCCAAGGGCGGCGCCGGACAGCAGATGACGGGGGTTGATCTTGCTCATGTCAGTCTCCCTAACGTGAAGCCCGGGGGGGATACGTGCCCCGCCCCGGTGCTTTCTGATTGGCCAAAAACGGCCGGAATTTATCAATTACGCTTCGTCGATCACCGGATTGGTCAGCGTGCCGATCACACCCACCGACACTTCCACCACATCGCCCGCCTTCAGATAGAGCGGCGGCTTGCGCTTATCGCCCACACCCCCCGGCGTGCCGGTGGCAATCACATCGCCGGGGTTCAGATCGGTGAAGGTCGAGCAATAGGCGACTACCGTGGGAATATCCCAGATCTGGTCGCTGATGGGCTGGTCCTGCACCAATTCGCCATTCACGCGGGTCTGCACGCGCTGGCTGGCCAGATCTTCCACTTCATCCTTGGTCACCAGCGCGGGGCCGAAGGGGCCGGTCGCGGGCCAGGTCTTGCCGGGGGTGAACTGGATATTGTGGCGCTGCCAATCGCGGATCGAGCCATCGTTGATGACCGAATAGCCCGCGATGTGGTCCCATGCGTTTTCGGGCGCGATGCGGCGGCCCTTCTTGCCGATCACAATCGCCAGCTCGCCTTCATAGTCAAAGCGCACGCTTTCAGGCGGGCGGACCATGGCATCGCCATCGGCGATCAGGCTGTCGGCATAGCGGGTGAAGATGGCGGGATGCTCTTTCTGCTCACGGCCCGTTTCGGCCACATGGGTGGCATAGTTGAGGCCAACGCACAGGATCTTGTCCGGATTGGGCACCAGCGGCAGCAGCTTAACGTCAGCCAAAGCCAACGCCGGACCATCGGACAGGCTTTCCAGCACGCCAGCGGCCAGCGCGGCCTTCAGGTCCACCGGAGCGCCATCGACGCCCAGATCATAGACGGTTTCGCTATCCAGACGGCCATAGGAGGCGCTGCCATCGGGGCGAGTGAAAGAAATGTAACGCATGGGGGATTATACTCCTGCAAACTGTTCAATGGGGGCCGGTTCCCATTCGCGGCGGAAGCGGAAGGCCTCTTCCGCAATGCGCAGACCCGCAAAATCCTTGTCGGACACGCCCCACTGGTCGATGCGCTTTTCCGGCCAGGTCCAGTCATCCGGCTCACCGGCCTGATAATCATCGCCCACCTTTTCCACCGCGGTCGAATATTCGATCACGGGGCCAAAGGGCGCGATGTAATAGGCATAGACATTGTCGCCCGGACCATGGCGGCCCGGACCCCATGCAGGGGCAAAGCCGTGGTCGCGCATGCAGCCAATGCCGCGCATCACGCTGTCCAGATCTTCCATTTCAAACGCGATATGGTTGAGGCTGGAGAAACCGGCGCGGGCAAAAGCGGTGGAATGATGCGCTTCATTGCAGCGCACGAACACCATGCCCTTGGTACGGTCGGACACGCGGAAGCCGAGGACTTCCTCCACCAGATCGCCGCTGGCCTCAGCGTCAGCCGCGTTGAACACCACATGGGTCAGCTTGACCGGCATCACGCGGCGCGAGGCTTTGGTATGGCCCTCGATAGGGGCGACTTCTTCCGCGCCCACCAGAAAGCGCAGCAATTCGCCCTCGGCCAGTTCCACCACCAGACCTTCGCCGCCGCCCGGATCGCTCGATACGCAGGGCGCGGCCTTCAGCCCACGCGCCACCGCCGCCTTGGCCACTTGGGCCAGACGGTCGGGCGAGCAAACGAAAGTGGTGGAGCGCACGAAATTATCCGCGCTTTCGCTCAAAGACACCAGATAGGGAAAGTTGCCGCTGCCGCGCAGGTAGAACGTGTCCCCCTGCTGGCCCGCGTCAGCGCAGCCCCAAATGTCGATCATCCAGCGATGCGCCTGTGCCGCCTTGGGCAGGGCCAGTTCGATGCTGCGCAGTTTCATCATCATCTCAACCCTTTTTCAGAAGCCTGCGGCCTTGATGCCGGCGATGGCGCATTGCGCATCCATCTCGCCGGTATCGCCCGACACGCCCACCGCGCCGATCACTGCGCCGCCGGCATCCTTCACCAGCACGCCACCGGGCGAGAACACCAGATCGCCGCCTACTGTGGAAACCACGCCGGAGAAGAACACCGGATTGCCCTTGGCCCGCTCGGCCAGAACGGCGGTGTCCGCGCCCATGCCCAGCGCGCCATAGGCCTTGGCCTTGGCAATATCGGCGCGGAAGAAGGTCGCGCCATCTTCACGCGCCATGGCCACCGGATGGCCGCCCGCATCCAGCACCACCATCGCCAAAGGCTTGGCCGAAGCTTGACGCGCATGGGCAAGGCCAGCGGAAAGAATGGTCTGCGCCTGAGCCAGAGTGATCATGCCGCCATCTCCTGAGCCAGACCCAATTGACGCTGGCGCGCATCCAGCAGAGCCGCTGCATCACCCGTGCCGAACACATAATGATCAGGGCGGATCAGAACCGCCTGTGCGCCCCGCGATTCCAGCCATGCCAGCACCGCGCCACCATCGGAAAGCTGGGTTGCATCCACCGTGGTGACACCGGCTTCACCGGCAGCGGCACCCTTCACAAACAGACGCCAGCCATCGCCGGTCAGATCGTCCAGCTTGCGGCCATCTTCCAGCACAGGCTGGATGAAGCGCTCGCCCGCCGAAGGGCTGCCGCGCAGGATGATGCCAGTGGAAATGGCGGGGATCAGGTCATGCGCGGTCTGGTGCTGGCCAGCCTGCGCTGCGGCGCGGGCCACCATTTCAGCATCGCGCGTGGCGGCCTTGGCAGGGTCCAGCTCGCAAATATAGCGACCGGCGGCCACGGCAGCGCCGATCACGCCGCGCACATGCGGATCGCGTTCGGGCTGATAGGTCACCAGAATATCGGGCGAGGCGTGATCATTGATGATCGCCGCCATTTTCCACGCCAGATTGGCAATATCGCGCAACCCATGGCACATGCCCTGACCGAAGAAGGGTGGGGTCTGGTGCGCGGCATCACCGGCAAGGAACACATTGCCGACCTGCCATTGTTCGGCCACCAGCCCGTGGAAGCGATAGGTGGCAGCGCGGGTGATCTGGTGCGGCACATCCTTCATCCACGCGCCCACCAGCTCGCCCACCTTTTCCGGCGACATCATCTGCTGGTCATCCTCGCCGGGCAGCAGCATGAATTCCCAGCGGCGATGGTTGCCACGACCGGGCACAATCGTGGCCGGACGCTTGGGATCGCACATCATCACCGACAGGCGCTGCACATCGGCAGCTTCCGGCACGCCCTTCAGCGGCGGGAAGGACACCGGCCCCTCCACCTCGGCATCGACCACCAGCCATGGCTCTTCGAAATCGAGATCGTCCAGCTTGACGCCCAAAGCCTTGCGCACGGGGCTTCGCGAGCCATCGCAGGCAATTGCCCAGCGCGCGGCCAACTGATGCTCGGCGCCATCCAGCGTATAGCTGATCCGCACCGGACCATCTTCCTGCGACAGGCCGGTGAATTCCGCGCCCAGCTTCAGCTCCACCTGCGGCAGATCGGCAAAACCGTCGCGCAAATGGGTTTCCAGCTCGGGCTGATAGAAGAACCAGTCATTCGACCAACCAAAGGGGCGCGCCATGCCGACCGTGCCCATATAGCGGATGACCTGATGGTCCGCGCCAATATGGAGATGGCCGTCGGTGTCGATCATATCGGGCAGCACCCGATCGATCACGCCCGCTGACTGGAACAGACGCATCATCTCGTGGTCGAGATGCACAGCGCGCGGCAGGGGGTAATGGGTCAGCTCCTTTTCGAGCACCACCACCGACAGGCCTGCGCGGCCCAGCAGGTTAGCTGCCATGGCCCCCACGGGGCCACAGCCGATAATCGCAACATCAAACATGGGATTTATGCCACCGCAGCTTCGGCAGGCGCCTTGTAGAAGGCGCCGCCCTTCATGATTACCTTCAGGTTGCCCTTGTCGCGCAACAGCGAGATATTTTCGGTCGGATCGCCCGCCACCAGCAACAGGTCGGCCAGATAGCTTTCCTTGATCTGGCCAATCGGCAAGCCCATCAATTCACCGCCCACCAGCGTGGCGCAGGACAGGGTTTCCGCCGGCGAATAGCCGAACCATTCGACAAACAGTTCCAGATCGCGCGCATTCATGCCGATCGGGTTCCACGGGAAGCCATAATCACCCCCGATCACCGAACGCACGCCACGCTTGCGCAATTCCTGACCCACCGCCTTCTTGTGCTCGACGGCGGAAATCTGTTCGGCCACCTGACCCTCGCTGGCCATAAAGCCGAACTTGGGCGCGCGGTCGCGGTCGGCTTCTTCAATGCCGGGAGCAAGGCCGATATAGAGCGAATCCTTGGCCGCCTCGATAGCGTCCAGCGCCTCATCATCGGCATAATTGCAGTGATAAAGCACCTTGAAACCGGCCTTGATCGCCACCTTGATCGAGGCAGCGGTATAGCAATGCGCGGTCAGCGACACGCCGCAACGGCGCGCGGCTTCACCCGCCGCCATGATTTCCTCTTCATGGAACTGCTCGGACAGATTAGTGCCCGGATCCATGGCCGACACGCCATTGAGCAAGAACTTGACCGTTTGCAGGCCCGATGCCGCCATTTCCTCGACAAAGCCAGCCACAGCCGCCGGATCGCTGGGGCGCGTATCGCGGTCGGGGAATTTGAAGATCAGGCCGGGGGTGCCGCCGGGCAGCTTTTCCATCGAGCTGGTGACCAGACGCGGTCCCGCCATCGTGCCCTTGTCAAACGCCGCCTTCACCGCGATTTCCGCCGCCGCCGAGGGCGAGCCGCCCGAATAGGCCGCGGTAAAGCCATGATCGAGCATCACGCGGCCGCAATGGGCGGCGGTCAGCGCCAGAACTTCGGTCGGGTGGTTGCCCGGCTTGCTCATGCTTTCCACGCTGCTGCCCAATTGCAGATGGGTATGGCCATCCACCAGACCAGG
>Ga0228698_1001610_pt1 | contig 10716 bp, 12 predicted proteins | sample McNCre117_Aug_MG_FD_178015 | JGI IMG/M metagenome (GOLD analysis project Ga0228698, IMG submission 178015) | Freshwater microbial communities from McNutts Creek, Athens, Georgia, United States - 1-17_Aug_MG | ecosystem: Environmental > Aquatic > Freshwater > Creek | place: USA: Georgia...
CATCAGCCGCTGCACACACTTGTGGTTGACCGGTTCCGCCATTGAATTGCGTAGCGCCGCCGTAATTCTCCTGTATCTACCTGGCCCTGGGCGTGCAAACCGATGGCAGCCGTGACATCCTGGGTCTATGGATTGAAGGCGCCGAGGGCGCCAAGTTCTGGATGAAGGTGTTTAACGACCTGCGCACGCGCGGCGTAGCCGACATTCTGATTGCCATGACCGATGGCCTCAAAGGTATGCAAGAGGCGTTGGCCACCGTGTTCCCGGCCACCACGTTGCAAACTTGCATCGTCCATCTGATCCGCAACAGCTTGGACTACGCAAGCTGGAAAGACCGTACGGAATTGGCTGCGGCCATCAAACCGATCTATGCGGCCGCCAGTGCCGAGGCTGCGCAGGCCGAACTCGACAACTTTGCACAAGGCCACTGGAGCCAGAAGTTCCCCACAGTCACGGCGGCCTGGCAACGAGCCTGGGATAAGGTGATACCGTTCGTTGCGTTTCCACCGAACATCCGCAAGGTGATTTACACGACCAACGCGATTGAAAGCGTCAACGCCCAACTGCGCAAGATAATCAAAACACGGGGCCACTTCCGAAAAAAATGCGCCGTTCTGCGCATGCCTGGATCAATCGGCTGTATGACAAGAAGCCTTCCATCCAACCCGCCTACATTCGATTCACTTCGTGTGCGCCACAGGTCTAAAAACCGCGCTCGGCTGAGCGTTCTGTTTCCAAGCGATGGGTCGGCAAGCCATACCGCATATCGGCTTATTCCGCGAAGTACTACGAAGTGGTCTTTTTTGCGCTGTTTTATATGTACGATAACTGGCACGTTTAGCTTAGTCAGTTGGTCCCAACTGGAGGCCAAACCGTGGGCTTGGAATCCAAATTTCGGCATAGCGCGGGCCATATCGTCGAAGCTGGCCATTCCATCGCCTTTGTCCATGGCCTGAATTAGCGTAGCCTCTGATAAATCTTGACCAAAGTAGTAGTTGAGTAGTGTTGCCAATGACGCCGCACCACACGAGAAGTCTAGGTCGTGTTTTACGACCCGCGTATCGCGCATTTGCTTCCAATTTAAGATGGAGATCCGTACAGGACCAGCCGGAGAATCGATGAGCTTGTTGGATTTTCCAGGCATCCACGATTCGTATGCCTGAGTCGGATGCAGGGGCGGATCTGTGATGGCTGCCGTTTCTTTTCCGAAGGCGCATTGCATCATTAGAAGTACTCCCGTCAAAACCTTCGCGCTGTTCCAGATAACTACCATGATCAGAAAATTTGTGACCTTGTGTTGCAAGGGGCGGTGGGTCATGGTGAGTGTCTTGCGCATATTCAGTGCTCGACGATCAGTAGTCCGACCGATCGAAATACCCTACCACGTGCCACATGGCATATCCTGTCCACCAGAGAAACCATTGGTTTCGGAGAATATTGCGGTCGAGTACGAATCTGTAGGGAAAGAATCTTTGGGTTTCGCGAATGTCGCTCATCAGTCGAGTGGGTAGCACTAAGACAAAATAGAGCGCTATATACAAGTCATAGCCAAGCATTCTGTTGAACGTCACCGCCGCGACCAGCACTAAATACGCATAAATTTGCTTTAAGGTCGCGGCTTGCATTGAGTTACCAACCGTTTCGGGTGTTGACAGTCGAGCCAATACTGATGATCAGCGCGGAGCTGAACCCCCAAATAGCGCTCGCAGGTCCGGCGAATAGGCCATGAGCCGCGCCAGCGCTGGTGACTAATCCAAAGTTTCCCCAAGACCAGGCTGATTGTGTGATGTACGTTCCATACGCATAGCCCATGCCGGAGCCAAAGCCGCCTGCGACGGCACCCCAGGGTCCCCATGCCCCTTCGGTGTCATTCATTTCGCTGGCGGACAAAAGAGCTGCTTCCAGTGGCGTGGATTGCGGTGGTCATTCGCATGATGAAATTCCTCGATAGAGGAAATAATGTGCAGTCACGACGTGAGCCGTGGGCCGTTTTTCAGCGACAAGATTCGGCTTTTTTGGCGCCCGCCAAGCACTGGAATAAGCGTTTTACATTGCTTCCCTCCCCCCTTGCAAACGAGGGGACTGCGCTCCGAACAATCTCCGCGTCGCCGATCGCGCAATACACACGATGTTTACGACTTTAGATCAAAGTGTTGCAAAATCGAAACGCTGCAAACCCGCATGAATGTTGGGGTGCTGTTTACGACTTTATTTGCACGGAATACTGGATGGACGAAATGAAGGATATGGGTAATTGAGCAATAAACCAAAGCCAATAGATATGACATTGGAAAGTAACGCATTCAATGAGCAAATACACCCCCATGACCGTGAAAACATGGGATACAGCTGGATCTATCTCCTTGGGGAAAAAGGCAATCCATGCAAAACAAAGATCGGCTTGACTACCAAGGAGAACCCGCTAAGGCGGTTCAAAGAGATGGCAACGGGGAACACCAACCTCTACTTCTATCTCGCATATCGACTTCCTGCTTGGTATGCGTCGTCAATTGCATTTGAAGAGGAAACTTGGCACCAGTTCTTTGACGATCCGTCCTGCACAACCACCAGCAAGTCAGGGAAGGCGAAGGGTAAGCAAGCCCTGTCGATCAGCGATTTTTTTCAAAAACTTCCGGTAGATCAGCGTACCAACTTTGATCGGGTTAAGGACGCCAAACGCCTGACAAGATGGGATGGTGGCAGTTCTGAGTGGTTCTCTGTCAAACCCAAAGATGCAGCAGCTGTTATCACTGAATACATTGGCGAAACGAAGGCAAGCATGTACGTGAACTACGAAATGCATTGCAACCGCAACAAGGGCGATTACTACGATCAACCGATTGCCGCAAACGAATGCATTTACTACTACACAGAGGCCGCACTGAATGCAGAATTAGGCAACGGCAAGACAACTATCCAGCAAAGCAAGCAGCCGTCAATGCCCATTGAGCTTTGTAGCCTGCTGCCTAACCAGTTGGAGTCTTTGCCTCCATTGGCACCTCCCACCGCCGAGGATGCGGATATCAAGGCAAGCAGGGAATGTCTGGTCAACTGGCTTGAAGAGCTTGAGAACGCAGAATCGGATAAGGACGAATATCAAGTTGGAGGGGGCGGGCGTGAAGGACATCATCTTGCCGGGCAATATGACGACCATACTGGCCCAGGTGGTGGAGGCTGAGAAATCAGCCCAGGCCAACGTAATCCGCCGCCGCGAAGAAACGGCAGCCACGCGTTCGCTATTGAACACCGCCAAGCTGATGGAGGACAACCCCATTGCCTTGCGTATGAAAGAACTGGAAACATTGGAGCGGGTCGCCGAACGGATTGACAAAATCTCTGTTTTTGGCGGCTTGGATCAGGTGCTGAACGGGCTGGTCAAGCTGCGTTGAAAACCATGTCGGCAGGGTATTTCTGATGACAACGATGAAACAATGAAAGAAGAAAAATGACGCACCAACACATCGACGTCCCTGGTGGTGTACCGATAAAGATGTGGACCAATGGCGTGCCGGTGGACGCCAACGTACAGCGCCAACTGGAAAATGCCGCCAAGCTACCCGTTGTGTTCCGTCATGTGGCCGTGATGCCCGATGTGCATTACGGTATTGGCGCAACGATCGGTAGCGTGATTCCTGCGACCAAGGCGATTATCCCCGCGGCGGTGGGGTAACGCTATTGGTACGCGTTTTATTGAGCTGGCCAAGAAAGATGCTGAATTGCACCAGCGCAACCTTCCGGACCAGGACCTGGCGTACTTTGAAGAGGGTTCTCAATATTTTGGTGACTGCGCGCGTGGCGTCGGTTGGGCACAAAAGTTTGCGCCTGAACCACGAGGTGATGATGCAAGCCGTTATTGTCGCCTTGCGCAAGGCAGTACCCAAAGCCTTCGAGACGCACCTGGAAGCAGTGAACTGTCACCACAACTATGTACAAAAAGAAACGCACTTTGGCCACGATGTATTCGTGACCCGCAAGGGCGCCTTGAGCGCCAAAGCCGGTGAGTTGGGAATTATTCCCGGTAGCTTGGGTGCCAAGAGTTTCATCGTGCGCGGTAGGGGAAACCCAGAAAGCTTTAACAGTTGCAGCCACGGTGCCGGGCGTTTCATGAGTCGCAGCCAGGCCAAAAAGCTTTTCACCGTGCAGGATCAGATTGATGTGACTGCGGGTTTGGTATGCCGCAAGGACGTCGACGTAATCGACGAGATCCCGATGGCCTACAAGGACATCGACGCCGTGATTCTGGCCCAAAGCGATCTTGTGGAGGTGGTGTACACGCTGAAGCAGGTGGTTTGCGTGAAGGGTTAAACAGAGAAGGGGCAGGGAATCTTCATGCCCTCAGTTACGTTGGGGCTCAAAGTTGCAACCCGTCTGTGCAAAGACGCAGTGGTGGGTCAAAGCGCTGAGTGTGTCAACGTTCCGCTCAAGCTGCCAGCGGCTTCGACGCCGACTGCCCAAAGTAGAAAGCCTGAATATCCGCGCGCGCGCGCAATTCGGCGGCGGTTCCTGTCAGTACATTTCTTCCGGTATCGAGTACCGTGGCGCGGTGGGCATGGCGTAGCGCCACGGTAGAGTTTTGCTCTGCAACCAGAATGCTCAAGCCTTCCTCTTTGTTCAGCTTTTTAAGCTGATGAAAGATGTCTTCCACCACCAGCGGCGCCAACCCCATCGAGGGCTCGTCGAGCACCAGCAGTTTGGGGCGCGACATCAATGCGCGGCCAATCGCCAGCATTTGCTGTTCGCCCCCGGATGTCAGTCCGGCCAGTGACTTTTTGCGTTCCAGGAGTTTCGGGAAGATGCGATAGACGCGGGCCAGATCGGCAGCCAGTTCGCGGCGCTTGGCGCTGCGTCCAAAGCCACCGGTCAGCAGGTTCTCTTCAACGCTCAGACTGCGAAAGACATGCCGTCCTTCGAGCACCTGAACCAGTCCTTTGCGGACCAGTTCGGCCGGAGAGGCGCGCAGCACATCGATCCCGTCGAACCCAATTTTGCCCTTGGTGATGGCACCGCGTTCTGCCGGTAGCAGATGCGAGCTGGCCTTGAGCGTGGTTGATTTGCCGGCCCCATTGGCTCCCAGCAGTGCATGGATTTCGCCCGGGTGTACTTCCAGGCTTACGCCGTGCAAAGCCAGGATAGTGTGCTGATAAACGACTTCAATCGCTTCCAGCTGCAACAATGGGGTGGTCGACATCGCGTTTCTCTCTTCGGGTGACGAAATTACTCGTTGATGCTCTTGCGCACTTTCAGGTTCTTCTCTTTGGCGTAGGCCAAGGAAGACTTCTCGATGATTGGGCGCAGCAGCTTCCAGTCCGGAGCGATCCAGTCGGACACCACGTTCCATTTGCTGCCGTCCCACTGCTGGAATGCCACACGGCCTTCGCCTTCGTGGTTGTCAAAGCTGACGTTGATCGAGTGGAACAGGCCTTTGGCGCCGAGGGCAGCGGCACGGGCTTGGTCAATCTTCAGATTTTCAAAGCCCCAGCGCAATTCGTCACCCGTCAATGTGCGTTTCCCGAACTTGGCTTGTGCAATGCGCACCGCTTCAACGTTCAAAATGCCGTTCAGAACACCCAGGTTGTGATACACGCTACCGACCCGCTTCTTGTCTTCCAAATTGCCCTTGCCGTTGTCGTAGAGGGTTTTCTGGATGTCTTGAATCACCGGGTATTGGTTGCCGGCCGCCACCGTGGTGATGGCCACATAGCCCTTGGCGGCGTCGCCAGCGGGGATCACATCTTCCTCGGAGTTGGACCAGACGTTACCAATAATGTGGTCCACCGGGAAGCCGGTCTTCTGGGCCGTTTTCAGGGCGACCGGGTTCATCACACCCCAGCCGCGTAGCACCACGTAGTCGGGCTTGACGCGGCGAATCGTGAGCCATTGCGACTGCTGCTCATTCCCAGGGTGGGGTACTTCAATTTGTTGCACAGTGAAGCCGTATTTCTTCGCCAGCAATTCATAGATTGGGATGGTTTCTTTGCCGTAAGGTGATCCGTGGTACAGCACCACAATCTTCTTGCCCTTGAGCTTTTCCAGGCCGCCTTCTTTGGTGCCGATATAGTTCACAATGCCCGATGTTTCGCTGTATGGGTTCAGCAGCAGGGGGAATGCGTACTTGAACACGCGACCATCGGTGGTGTCAGTGCGGCCATGGTTAATCGTGATCAGGGGAACCTGGTCGGCGGTCACACGGTCCAGCATCGCATAGGCAATACCGACCGACAGCGGGTTCCAGGCCGCGATGCCCGGCTTTTGTTTCAGGCGTTCGTACACTTCGACGCCGCGCTCCACTTCGTATTGGGTCTCGCCCTCTTCCCAGGTCAGTTTCACGCCACCGACGCCACCTTCCTTGGTATTGACCAGGTTCAGGTAGTCAATAAAACCACCAAAGAAACCCGTACCGCCGGCTGCGTAGGGGCCAACGCGGTAGCTTTGCAAGGGGAAGAATTGTTCCGCAGCCTGGGTGCTTTGTAGCGCCCCCAGGGCCATCGTGGCGGCAACCGCTGCAACGCGCAAGTGTTTTAAAAATGCCATAGCTATCACTCCATTAAAGGTTAAAAATTACGGAAAAAAGGGGATGGCCATCACTCGACTGCGTAGGGTCGATGTGAAAACCTTTTCGAAAAGCGAAGCCAGAGGGCGGCCAGTCCGTCGGGCTCCGCAATCAGAAACACGATGATCAGCGCGCCGAGCACCACGCGCTGACTCATATCGAGAACGCCGGAGTCAAACCAGTTGCCCAGCAAAAATGACCCAAGGCGGGACAGCACCAGGGGGAATACGACGATCAGCGCCGCGCCAAAGAACGCACCCCGAATCGTGGCCAATCCGCCGATGATCACAATGAAGAGAATTTGAAACGAGCGGTCCAGGTTAAAGCCCGCTGGTTCCACTGTGCGCAGATAAACAAAGGCCCACAGGACGCCGGCCACGCCAACGATGAATGATGACAATCCAAACGCCAACAGTTTGATGCGCAGCACTGGCACACCAATCACGCGGGCGGCCAGTTCGCTGTCGCGTACCGCGATGAAGTTGTGTCCCGTTTGGGTCTTGACCAAGCGTGCCACCAGGCTCGTTAGCACCACCACCCAGGTCAGCGCATACAGATAGCGGCCGGTCGGGGATTCGAGGGAGTAGCCCATAAATGTCAGCGGTGGCGCATCGATCACACCCGACGCGTTGTCGTTGGTAAACCAGCTGAACTTGGTCAACACCCATTGGACAAAAAACTGGGCGGCCAAGGTGGACACGGCCAGATAGAAGCCGCGCAGCCGGAGGCTGGGTAAACCGAACACCAGGCCGATGACGGTCGAGCTCACGCCTCCCAGAATCACGCTGAGCCAGAGCGGCAGGCCCTCGACACGCAGGGTAAAGTTGTAGCTGGCGAAGGCACCGACAGCCATGAAGGCAGCGGTGCCGAGCGAAAGCTGGCCGGCATAGCCCGTCAGCAGGTTGAGCCCGGTTGCGGCCAGCGACAAGACCAGAAACGGGATCAGGATGGCCTCGATCCAATAGGCGTTGGCAACCCAAGGAACCACACCATAGGCCACGACCAGGAGCAGCACGATGCCGGTCCACGCCGGAAAACGGTCGCGCCGAATAGAAGTTGCGGTTGTCATGCGCGCTCCACCAATTTAGTACCAAACAAGCCCGCCGGTTTCACCAACAAAAAGCCCAAGGCCACGACGTAGGCAAACCAACTCTCAATGCCACCGCCGACAAACGGTCCCAGATAGACCTCGGCCAGCTTTTCAGAAGCGCCAATCAGCAGGCCGCCGACGATGGCGCCCAGAATCGAGTCAAAGCCGCCCAACACCAACACCGGGAGTGCTTTCAATACCACCAGCGACAAGGAAAACTGCACGCCCAGACGAGCGCCCCAGAGCAGTCCTGCGGTCAGGGCAATCAACCCGGCAGTGGCCCAGACCGTGGCCCAGATGCTTGGCAAGCGCAGGCCAACGGCCAGCGCTGCAAAGGTGTCATCCGCCACCGCACGAAATGACAGACCGACGCGGGTGTAGCGGAAAAATAGCGACAGCAGCAGCACCAGTGCACCGGCTACCAGAGCCGCGAACAGGTCGAACTGAGAAATCAGGATGCCGTGAAATTCGATCGGATCGTCGGAAATTCCGAGTGTGAGTGCATGTACTTGGGTTCCCCAAAGCAGCTGCGCTGCGCCTTCAATGACATACGAAAGGCCGAGTGTCGCCATGAATAGCGTGATGGGCGCCTGATTGACCAGCGGACGCAGCACGGTGCGTTCAATCAGCAGTCCGAGCGCCACCATGATGCCAAAGGTCACTATCAGCGCCAGCGCAAATGGCAGGCCGCGCTCGACCAGACTGACAAAGGTCAGTGCGGCAAACAGCAGCTGCGCGCCCTGGGCAAAGTTGAGTACGCCTGAGGTTTTGTATATCAGCACAAAGCCGATTGCCACCAGAGAGTACATAACGCCCGACAGCAGGCCGCCGACCAGTACTTCCAATAAAAAAGAAAAATCAAAATCCAACATGCGAGGTACTTTCTAGTCTCCGTGCGCGACGCCCAGATAGGCATCGATCACCAGCGGGTCCTGGCGCACTTCGTCAGGTGTGCCATCGGCAATCTTGCGGCCATAGTCGAGCACGGCGACGCGATCTGAGAGGCCCAGCACGACGCCAATGTCATGCTCGATGAGCAAGATGGTGGTGCCGTATTCGCCGCGCGCAGCGCGAATGAATTCGGTCATTTCCCGTTTTTCGGTGGCCATCATGCCCGCCATGGGTTCGTCCAGCAACAACAGGCGCGGCTGCGTTACCAGCGCACGCGCCAGTTCCACCCGCTTTTGCAAGCCATACGGCAGCGTTCCTACCAGGCGGTTCCGCACGCAAGCCAAACCCAGGAACGCGATGACGGCGTCGCTGCGTTGCTGTGCTGCATCCCGTTCCTGGCGGGCACGACCCCATCCCAGCAGTTGTTCTGGCCAGAACGCGTGGCTCGCATGGGCCAAGCCGATCGCAATGTTTTCTTGGGTTGTGAGGCCCTTGAACAGCGCCAAGTTTTGGAACGTGCGCGCCACCCCTAGCTTCGCGAGTTGGGGTGTGGGTACGCGCTGGAATGGTGCGGCGCCGTGCCAGATGCGGCCCTGATCCGGCTGATACAAGCCGGTAATGACATTGACCAAGGAGCTCTTGCCTGCGCCATTCGGTCCGATGACCGCACGGATTTCTCCGCTGGCAATCGACAGTGAGACGTCCGTCAGGGCTTGCACCCCGCCAAATGACAGATGAATGCCCTCGAGGCGCAGGGCCGGATCATGGCGTTCTGTCATCTCAGGTGGCTTCCACTTCGGCCACGGGCGCGTTTTTCCTGGCAACGGCTTCGGCTTCTAATTCGCGCACCAACGGCAATACCTTCTGACCGAAATATTCAACTTCTTCGATGAAGTGCAGGAAGCCGGTCAGCACCAAATCAACACCCACCGCCTTCAGCGCCACAATGCGTTCGGCAATCTGGCGCGGCGTGCCAATCAGGTTGGTCTTGAAGCCGTCGTTGTACTGCACCAAATCTTCGAAGGTCGATTTGGCCCAGTTGCCTTCGCGCTCGGGCGATGCATTGCCGGCTTCTTTGACAGCGTCACCAAACGCGTGAACGGCTTCGACGTGGGCTTTATCGATGATTTCGGCCAATACCGCGTTGGCTTCTTCTTCGGTGTCGCGGGCGATCACAAAGGCGTTCACGCCAATTCGCACGCTGTGGTTATTGGCCTTGGCCTTGGCTTTGATGTCATCCACCTGGGCCTTGATGCCTTCGACCGTGTTGCCGTTGGTGAAATACCAGTCGGACACGCTGGCGGCGTTGTCGCGTGCGGCACGCGAGCTGCCACCTTGGAAGATTTCGGGGTGCGGCTTTTGTACCGGCTTGGGGCTCAGTGTGTAGTTGTTGAAGCGGTAGAAGTCGCCCTTGTAGGTGAAGTTGTCGGTAGTCCAGATACCTTTCAACACTTCGATAAATTCTTTCGAACGGCGATAGCGCTCATCGTGCTCCAGCCAGGGTTCGCCAATTGCGACAAACTCGCCCTTGAACCAACCGCTCACGACGTTAATGGCGATACGGCCATTGGTGATGTGGTCGATGGTCGAGAGTTGCTTGGCCACGACTGCGGGGTTCCAGGGGCCAGGCAAAATCGCCGCCAACACCTTGAGCTTCTTGGTGGCATGCAAGATGGCCTGGCTGAAGGACACCGATTCGTGCTGGTTGTCCGCGCCATAGCCGGCCGTGAAGCGGATCTGGCTGAGGGCGTATTCAAAGCCTGCGTTTTCGGCCGCTTGGGCCAGCTTTTGGTTGTACTCGAGGCTCCAGTCGGTGCGCTGCGTGATGGTGCTGACGACCAGTCCGCCACTGACATTGGGAACCCAGTAGGCAAACTTGATGCCTTGTTGGTTGGACGCTTGGCTCATATGAATCCTCCGTGGGAAGTGGGTAAGGGTTTTAGGGAAAGGGCGGGGGGAAGAATGACGGGACTGTTATCAAGGGTTGACGACCGCTGCGTTGCCGTGATCCAGCATGGCACTGTGCGTGCTGTGCAACAGGGGCAGGGCTTGTCGTACCGCCAAGGCAATGCGTGCCTGAATGTCCGGGTTGTTCAGGCTGTAGTTTTGGAAGTCAGCCTCGGATGCATACACACCCACCGGCAAGGTATTGGCCTGAAAGAAGGCGAATAAGGGCCGCAGCTGG
>Ga0228698_1001611_pt1 | contig 10708 bp, 11 predicted proteins | sample McNCre117_Aug_MG_FD_178015 | JGI IMG/M metagenome (GOLD analysis project Ga0228698, IMG submission 178015) | Freshwater microbial communities from McNutts Creek, Athens, Georgia, United States - 1-17_Aug_MG | ecosystem: Environmental > Aquatic > Freshwater > Creek | place: USA: Georgia...
GCCAAATTTTTTTGTGCGGGAGTTTTCGGGGTAGGGGGGGGTGGCTCCGACTGATCGAGAGGTGACACATGGGCGCGAGAGGTCCGAAACCGTTGCCGGCGAATGTGCATCTGCTGAAGGGCAATCCGTCCAAAATCCCGTTTGACCAGCTGGGCGACAGCGTCGACCCGGTGATCGAAGTCCCCGGTGTGCCGAAGCACCTCTGGCCCGAGGCGCGCAAGGAATGGCGGCGGATCTCCGCGCTGCTCCTGGAAAACCGCCTGGTGTCGAAGCTGGACCGCTCCGCGCTCGCGCTGTACTGCCAGTGGTGGGCGAAGTGGGTGTGGGCCGAGGAACAATTCACCCGCGCCAAGAACCTGGCCACCGCCCGGCGCCAGGCGCACATCGACGCGGCGGTCAAGCGCGCGGTGGCCGTTGCGCTGGCCGACTATGACCTGGCCCACGCCGCGCCGGAAGCTGCGCCGCCTGGTGCTGGGGACCCGAATGCCGGCGCGCAGGCGCTCGACGCTGGGAAGCCCGAGACCGTGTCGCCGTCGCCCGACGCGGATACGACCCCTGCGCTGCCGGCACCCGATCCGATCGAACGCCAGGCGATCGCCGATGCGGCGGCTGCCGACGCGGCGCTCGAGGCCGAAGCCGGCTGGACCGGCGGCGATGGCCTGACAATCCCGACGCCCAACGGCGGCGTCATGTACAGCCCGCACTGGGTGGCCTCCCGGCAGGCCTCGCAGCATGTAGACAAATTTCTGGCTTCCTTTGGCCTGTCGCCCAGTGCGCGTGGCCGGGTGAGCCCCAGCAACAACCGACAGGGCACGCTTCCGCTCGATGGCGGTGGCCCGGTCGGCGGATTCAGTGACCTATGACCGGCCACATGGAACCCGAGGACGATATTCACGAGAGCCGCGGCCGCACCGGCAGCATCGGTGGAACAGTGGGAGAGGGGAACCCCGTGGGCGTGGCTGCCCCGAAACCCTCCGGGCGGAACGATCTGCACACGTTTGCAGACCAACCCTTCGCCGCGATCGCCACGCAATACGCGCGCGACGTGGTCGAGGGTCGCATTCCGGCGTGCAAGTGGACGCGCCTGGCGTGCCAGCGGCACCTGACCGATCTCGATCGCGCGGCGGCCGGCGGCTGGTCTTACGTGTTCAACCCCGAGCTGAGGGAGCAGCCGACGCTGGACAAGGCCGGGCAGGTCGTTCTCGGCAAGCTTTACCGCCCCGCCGAGCGCATTTGCAAGTTCGCGCAGCTCATGCCGCACATCAAGGGCGACTGGGCGGCCCGCGGCCAGCGCATTCGCCTCGAGCCGTGGCAGGTGTTTGTCCTGGCCAGCATCTTCGGCTGGGTGCGCGTTGAAGCGTGGGACGCTGCCGATCCGGCCAAGGGCCTGACCGGCAAGCGCCGCTTCCGTGTCGCGGATCTGTACGTACCGCGCAAAAACGCCAAAAGCACGCTCGCCGCGGTGATCGGCCTGTACCTGCTGGCCGTCGACGGCGAATACGGCGCTGAGGTCTACTCCGGCGCCACCAGTGAAGACCAGGCCTATGAAGTATTCCGCCCCGCGCGGCTGATGGCGCTCAACACGCCGGACTTCCAGCAGCACTACGGCGTCACGGTCAACATCAGCAACCTGGCCATCGTCGGCAACAACAGCAAGATGGAGCCGGTGATCGGCAAGCCCGGCGACGGCGCCTCGCCCAGCTGCGCGATTGTCGACGAGTACCACGAGCACAAGACGCCGGCGCTCTACGAGACGATGGAAACCGGCATGGGCGCCCGCTCCCAGCCGCTGCTCCTGGTGATCACCACCGCCGGCAGCGACATCAGCGGGCCGTGCTACCAGCACCAGGTGGAGCTGCAGAAGGTGCTCGAGGGCGTGGTCGAGAACGACCGGCGCTTCGGCATCATCTACGGCATCGACGAGTCCGACGACTGGACCGACCCGCAAGTGTTGCGCAAAGCCAACCCGAATTTCGGCGTATCGGTCGATGCCGAGTTCCTCGAGGCGCAGCAACTGGACGCGGTGACCAACCCGCGCAAGCAGAACATTTTCAAGACCAAGCACCTGAATGTGTGGGTCGCCGCGGCCTCGCCCTGGCTCAACCTCTACAACGTGCAACGCGCCGGCGACCCGACGCTCAAGCCCGAGGATTTCGCCGGCGATGTCTGCGTCGCCGGGCTGGACCTGGCCAGCAAGGTCGATATCGCCAGCCGCGTCGTCGTGTTCAAGCGCATGGTCGAAGGCGAGGATCACTACTACGCCTTCAGCCGCAATTACGTCCCGCAGTCCGCGGCCGACAAGCCGGAAAACCAGCACTACCAGGCGTGGGTCCACAAGGGCTACCTCACCGTCACGCCCGGCAACATGATCTGCCTGAAAACCATCGAAGAGGATCTCGTGGCCGACAGCGAAACCGCGCCGGTGCACGAAGTCGCCTTCGACGCCTGGGGCGCCCGCGAGATGGCGCCCAGCCTGCAGGAGCAGGGCTTCACCGTCGTCGACATCCCGATGCAGGTGCGCCACCTGTCCGAGCCGATGAAGCTCATCGAAGCCCTGGTCGACAGCGGCCGCTTCCACCACGACGGCAACGAAGCCTTCGTCTGGATGCTCTCCAACGTCGAAGTCATGCCCGACCGCAACGAAAACATCTTCCCGCGCAAGCAGCGCCCGGAAAACAAGATCGACGCCGCCGTCGCCCTGATCGTCGCCATGGCCCGCGCCATGGTCGCTGAAGTCTACGAAACCTCCACCGAGCTGCTGGTGGTCTAGGAGCACCCCATGAACCACGCCGAACGCCTTCCCCTCTCCGACGCCATCGCCGGCGCGCTCCTCATGGGCGCGGCGGGCGATGCCGGCATGCGCCTGATCGGCATCTACCACGGCGAAGCCATCGAGCCCGCCGACGCCGTCGACGTCAAGCGCCTGGTGCGCCTGTACCAACAGCACGGCGAAGCCGAGATCGCAGGCGACTGGGACCGCGCCGCCCACTTCAAGCGCGCCATCGGCCAGGTGCCCATGCGCACCAAGTGGAAAGCCGACGCGCCCAACCTGGTGGTCAACGTCGGCAAGAACCTGGTGCTCGACACCATCCTCGGTACCAGCTACACGGCGGTGGGTCCCTTCATGGGCCTGACCGGCAGCGGCACCACCTACGCCGCCGGCGACACCATGGCCAGCCATGCCGGCTGGACCGAAGTCGGCGGCACCAACGCCCCGGCGTACAGCGGTACCCGCAAGACGCCCGCCTGGTCGGCTGCCTCCGCCGGCAGCAAGGCCACCAGCGCGGCCAGCAACTTCACCTTCACCAGCGGCACCAACGCCACCGTGTCAGGATGCTTCCTGGTGCTCGGTACCGGCGCGGTGAACACGCTCGACTCCACCGCCGGCGTGCTGTACTCCGTCGGCACCTTCAGCGGCGGCGCACGGACCAACATCAATTCCGGCGACCAGCTCAACGTCAGCTACACCGGCAGCGCCTGATCCGATGAGCGACAACACCACGCTGCCCGGCACCGGCGACGTAATCGCCGACGAGGACGTCGCCGGCATCAAATATCAGCGGATGAAGCTGATCGATGCCACGGTAGGCTCGACCACGCCGACCGGCACGAATGCCAACCCGATCAAGACCGCCAGCCCGGACAACCAGTCGCTGCGCGCGGTCACGCTGACCACCACGGGCGCGGACTCGTCGGTCGATTGCACCGGGTATGGCGCGGTGCAGTGGCAACTGGGTGGCGTGTGGTCGGGCGCGGCGATCTTCGAGGTGAGCAACGACGGCTCCGCCAATAGCTGGCTGCCGCAACTATGCCTCGATGTCAGCACCTCGCTGCCGCTTGATTCAGTGACCGGACCGGGGATTTATCAGGTCGTGCCGGCCGGCAAGTTCGTTCGCGTGAACGTCAAGCAGATCAACGGCTCGATGGCAGTGCTGGCGCTCGGGAAGCAGTTCCCGGCCACGTTCTCGATGGATGCCATTGCGCTGGCGATGGATCGGGCGAACGGGATGCCGTTGTTCGTAGCACCCGGCATCACTGGCCCCACCCCGCAAGCACAAGCCCTTCCCGTTACGCTCTCTAACGAGGAACGGCTGGATTTTTGTTACACGGTTCCTTTCCGTGGCGCCCTATTGGGTGGCAACATGCTAACGGGGGATTACAACTGGCTCGATGTGAGTCAGTACGCAGGCATTTATTTCTCAACGATAAATATTACCAGTGGAGGCTTCTTTGTCGTTGAATGCTGCAACGAACCCAATGGCCCAGTAACAAACCCGTTCGGCGTTAGTTGGTCTACGGGCGCTGTAACGGGTCCATCCACCCTTACGGGATGGGGCAATACTGTCGCAATTACGAATGGTCAGCAGCATTACGTCGTGCCGAACGGCCGGTACATTCGCTACAGGATTGTGAACGTCACCAACAACGGCGGAAGCATGATTGTCCGGATGTTGCGTAATCCGATCCCAGCGGTGGCATCAGGCTATTCGGCGACGCTACTGGCCGGATCAAATTTGGCCGGAGACGTGGGTGTCCAGTACCGCGCCAACGCAACGGGCGCGGCTAGTGTGGTGAGCGTGCTATCGCCGCTCACACCTGCGGCAGCGACGATCAAGGCCAGCGCGGGGCGATTGCTTGGCTGGATGCTCCAAAACTCTGCCGCCGCGTTCAGGTCGGTTAAGGTGTTCAACGCATCCGCGCCGACGCTCGGCACCACTGCTGCCGTCTTCGAGATAGACATCCCTGCCGGTGGCGCGGCCTTCATGCAACTAGAGGGCGGCATCGGGTTCGCTACCGCAATGACGTGGAGCGTCACGTCCGCCAAAGGGTTGACCGATAACACTGCCACTGGCCTCGCCGCAAACGATGTCAGTGGACTTTTCGTATTCGCATAAGGAGGCACCATGAACATCAATGGACAGGTCGGCCCGCAGACCAACTCGGACGGTGGATTCAGCCCCATCCGCACAGGCAAGCAGGGCGACCTCATCGCCAGCGAACTGCATGGACGGTTCTACGAGCAGGCATATCGCGGAAACCTCTATCGCACCGGCAACACTGCGATCACCGCGCTCAGTGCCAACACGATCACCAGCGCAACGAGCGCAACCGGCACGCCGATCACCGGGGTCTACAACCCGGCTGGCTCGGGGGTTAATCTGGTGCTGCTGCAAGCGTTCTTGCAGATTTTCGCCAATAGCTTGACCTCTGGCGCCGCGCCGGGTGGGTTCGCGTGGTTGACCGCGCTGGCCCAATCGGCCATCAGCACGGGTGCGACGCCGATCAACGTCAAAACGCTGGCCGCATCGGGCTCGGTCGCCAAGGGGTTTACCGGCGCGATAGCGCTGACGGGCCTTTCCGGTTCGATGGGCGTTGCGTTCCCCGCTGAATTCCCTAACCTGACGGGCTTGACGTATACCACGCTCGGCTCGACGGCGATGATCCCATCAGCGGGTGGCATAGTGAACATCGACGGGTCGATCATCGTGCCGCCCGGTGGCGTCCTCGGGCTGTACAACACCACGTCCAGCACTACGTTCTCGCAGATGAGCGGATTGCTGTGGGAAGAGGTGCCGGCATGAGCCTGAACTACGACCCGTCCCAAGTCGGCGTGCCGTACATCCGGGCGCAGCGCATCGTCATCACCTGGCCGGATGGTGGGCAGGCACCTGCGGCCACCATCGAGCAGTCGTGGGCGGTCAAGCTGGCCGACGGCACGGTGCGCAAGCTGGCGGACTTCCCGCAGATCGACGCCACCTTGGACTTCACCCAAGGCGACGCGCCGATCCCCCTGGTGAACCCTGAGAATGCCCAGCCGCTCGGCGCGGACACCACGCTCAATCAGGCATTTCTTGCTGTGCTTGCCATTGTTCGCAAAGAGCAGCACGAACACAACGCTGAATAACCGATAGGAGGGCGGCGGATATGTCGCTGCTCGTACTATTCAACCAGCCGGCCGGTGGTGGTGGCGCCATCTACAGCAGCAGCATCACCGAAGCGCTGGCCCTGGCCGACGCGCCCACCGCTGCGGCAATCCTCGCCGCAGCAGCTGCCGAATCCGCCACCCTCGCCGACAGCGCCAGCAATGCCGGCGTGTTCGCGGGCGCCGGCAGCGAAGCGCTGGCACTGGCCGACAGCCCCAGCAACAACGCCATCCTGGCCGGCAGTATTGCCGAATCGATCACTGCCGCCGACGTCATCACCGCCGCGATGGCCTGGGCGGCCAGCATCACCGAAACGCTGACCCTCGCGGACGCGCCCACCAGCGCCGCGATCTACGCCGCCACCGAGACCGACGGGCTCACGCTTTCCGATCTCGGCAGCCTCGGCATCCTCGCCAGCATCGCCGAGGCCCTGAGCCTGGGCGACTCGGCCACCGCCGCGCTCATCGCCGCCGCCTCGATCACCGAGCCGGCCGCGCTGGCCGACGCCGGCAGCAGCGCCGCGACCTACCTGGCCAGCGGCAGCGAAGCGCTCGCCCTCACCGATCTGGTGGCCGGTGCCCTGGTGGCCAGCGGCAGCATGACGGAGAGCATCAGCCTGGCCGATCTCATCACCGCCAGCAGCGGGCCGGCCGGCCTCACCGCCGACCCGCGCTACATCATCACCGGCATCGAGCGGCAGTTCACGCTCGGCCAGGTCAAGCAACGCACCTTTACCGCCCAGCGCACCGGGCGGCCATTCAGGACGGGATCGTGAGCCAACTTTTCGACAGCAAAGACGCCGCCGAGAAGGTGGTGCTCACCTTCGACTTCTCCGCCGCCGCCACCACCGACGCCGGCGCGCTGCAGTCCGGCGAGACCTTGACCGGCACGCCCACGGTCACCGTCAGCGTGGCCGACGGCGCGGACGCCTCGCCCAGCAGCGTGTTGAACGGTGCCGGCGCCGTCAGCAGCGGCCCGATCACCACCGACAGCGGCGCCATCATTCCCACCGGCCAGGCCTTCCTGCAGCCGGTGCAGGCCGGCGTGGCCGGCGTCAACTACAGCATCAAGGTGGTGGCCACCACCACCAACAGCCAGAAGACCCTCGCCCGCGTCGGCGTGCTGCCGGTGGTCTCCGCATGAACGTCGCCATCTTCAACGGCTGCCTGGTGGCCGGCCTGCTGCTGGTCACCGTCGGCGCCGGGCAGGCTTTCGGCTTCGGCATCGGCCTCCTGGTCGGCGGCGGCGCGCTGCTCGCGCTCACGCTCCTGGTCGCGCGCCTGTTCGGCGTGTTCGAGGCCGAGCCAAACACTAAGGACTCCGCCTGATGTTCGTCTCGAAAATCCGTGCCGACGGCGGCTCCGACCGTTCGCCCTGGGGCGACTTCTGGTTCACCCCCGTCGGCAGCCGCAGCCTCACCGGCCAGCGCGTCAGCCCGGACGGCGCCATGCGCCTCTCCAGCGTGTACGCCTGCGTGCGCGTCGCCAGCGAAACCATGGCCATGCTGCCGTTTCGCCTGTATCGCAACAAGCAAGGCGGCGGCAAGAAGATCGTCACCGACCACTGGCTCTACCAGCTCATGGCCAAAAAGCCCAATCGCTGGCAGAACGCATTCGAGTGGCGCGAGATGATGCAAAGCCACCTCGAACTGCGCGGCAACGCCTACAACGAGATCGTCGCCAACAGCCGCGGCGACATCACCGAGCTGCAGCCCATCCACCCGGACTGCATCAAGATCGAGATGCTCGACGGCGGCAACTGGCGCTACGTCGTCAAGGGCGACAACGGCCAGGAGCGCCGCCTGCCGCCCGGCATGGTGTTCAAACTCTCGGGCCTGAGCAGCAACGGCATCCTGGGCCTCTCGCCGATCGACCTCGCGCGCGACGCCGTCGGCCTGGGATTGTCCGCGCAGGAATTCGGCGCCCGCTTCTTCGCCAACGACGCGCGGCCCTTGGGCGGCTGGATCGAATTCCCCGGCCGCTTCAAGACCAAAGAAGACATGCAGCAATTCCGCGCCAACTGGCAAGCCAGCCAGGCCGGCAACAACCGCGGCAAGACCGCCGTGCTGCAAGACGGCATGAAGTTCCACGAAATCGGCATCAACAACCGCGACAGCCAGTTCCTCGAGCTGCGCAACTTCCAGCTGCAGGACATCGCCCGCTTTTGGCGCATCCCGCCGCACCTGATCGGCGACCTCTCGCGCGCCACGTTTTCCAACATCGAGCACCAGTCGCTCGACTTCGTCATCTACAGCATCACCCCGCGCACCGAGCGCTGGGAAGCCGCCATCGAAGACCAGCTGCTCACCGAAGAAGACGACCTCGAGGTCGAGTTCGACATGGGCGGCCTGCTGCGTGGCGACCACGCCAGCCGCGCCGAGTACTACCAAAGCGGCATCAACGCCGGCTGGCTCACCCGCAACGAAGCCCGCATCGGCGAAAACCTCGACCCCATCGACGGCCTGGACGAGCCCCTGCAGCCGCTCAACATGGTCGCCGCCGGCGAAGAACCCGCCGCCGACATGCCCGAGTCAGATCCCGAGCCGCGCCAGGCGCCGGACCAGAGCGGCGAGGGCGGCGAGCAGGAAGCCAGCACCACGCAGCGGCTGCAGGCGCTGGTGGAATCAAACGCCAATCGCATCGCCCGTCGCGCGCTCAAAGAGCCGTTGCCGTGGTCGCTGGATTTCCGCGGGTTGATCGCTGAAGCCATGGCGCTGCCATTGGCCGCCGTTACCGACTGGGCCGAAAACGCCGCGCTTGAATCAAAGCGCGGCCGTGAATGGACCGAATCCGAACTGGCCGCAAGCCTGCGCGCCCTGGGAGCAGTGAAATGAAACGCGAACTCCTCATCACCGAATTTCTTTCCACCCCCTGGGCCATCGAACGCCAGCGCCTGCGCGTCGCCGCCACCGTGCTCGCCCAGTGGCACACCGGCCAGCGCCAGGCGATGGACGATGAAACCACCGACAGCCCCGGCCGCTACAGCTACGAAGCCCGCCGCCAGCAAGCCAACGCCCGCGCCGGCGGCGGCGCGATCGCCGTCATCCCGGTGTACGGCACCATCATGCAGCGCGCCAACATGATGAACGACGTCTGCGGCGGCACCAGCACGCAGCAGATCTCCGGCCTCCTGCGCGAGGCCCTGGCGGACGACACCGTCGGCGCCATCCTGCTCGACATCGACTCCCCCGGCGGATCGGTGTACGGCGTCGCCGAACTGGCCGACGAGATCACCGCCGCCAAGGCGAAGAAGCCGGTGGTCGGCATCGCCAACGCGCTGGCCGCGTCCGCCGCCTACTGGCTGGGCTGCGCCGCCTCCGAGCTGTACGTCACCCCCTCGGGCGAAGTCGGCAGCATCGGCGTGTGGCAGGCGCACGAAGACTGGTCCAAGGCCATGGAAGAGGCCGGCGTCAAGACCACGCTGATCTCCGCCGGCAAGTTCAAGACCGAAGGCAACCCCTACCAGCCGCTCGACCCCGAAGCGCAAGACTTCATGCAAAGCCGCGTCAACGACTACTACACCGCCTTCACCAAGGCGGTGGCCAAGGGCCGCGGCGTGCCCATCGACAGCGTGCGCAACGGCATGGGCCAGGGCCGCGTGCTCGGCGCCGATGCCGCGGTGGCCGAGAAGATGGTCGACGGCGTCGCCACCTTCGACCAAGTCATCAAAAAGATGCGCGCCGACATGAAACCCGCCGGCCGCAGCGCCCGCGTGGCGCAAGCCCAGCGCGAAGCCGCCATCCACGAGGCCGAGTCGGGCCTCTAACTCAACCCGGGCGCGCACCCGCCCAACGTCCGCCGGTCCGTCGATCGGTAGGCGTCCGCCCGTAGGCGGAGGCGTGCACACGTCTGCACCTCAACCCCCACCCGCCACGGCGGGTATTTGCATTGGAGAAATCCGCAATGAACAAGACCCTCCGGGCGCTCATGGCCAAAAAGGCCGAGCAAGTCCAAGCCATGCGCGCGCTGTCCGACAAGGCCGCCGCCGATAACCGCGACTTCACCGACGCGGAAGCCACCAGCTTCGCCGGCCACCAGGCCGAGATCGCGCGCCTCAACGCCTCGATCAAGCGCGAAGAGTCCATCGTCGCCGAAGAACTGGCCATCCCGGCAATGCCGGCGGCCAGCGCATCCGCCCGCGCCGCCAGCGTGCAGGTGGTCGACAACCGCGAAGCCGACGCCACTCGCGGCTTCGCCTCGTTCGGCCAGTTCGCCCGAGCCGTCATCGACAACGGCCGCAGCGGTGGCCGGGTGCTCGACGAGCGCCTCACCATCGGCGCAGCCGCGCCTTCCACCACCGCGAACGAAGCGGCCGGCGCTGACGGCGGCTTCATGATCCCGCCGGCCTACAGCACCGACCTGTACCGCCTCTCGCTGGGCGAGGATTCCTTCGTGCCGTTGACCAGCAACGTCAACGTCGAGGGCAACTCGATGGTCTTCCCCAAGACCGAGCAGACCCCGTGGGGCAGCAACGGCGTGCGCGCGTACTGGCAGGCGGAAGCCACTGCCGGCACGCCCACCAAGCCGGTGCTTGGCACCCAGGCCCTGCGCCTGCACAAGCTGCTCGCCCTGGTGCCGCTCACCGACGAGCTGATGGCCGATTCGTCCGCCCTGCAGACCGAGGTCCCTGGCCTGATCGCCGACTCGATCCGCTGGAAGGCGAATGAAGCCATTCTCAACGGCAACGGCAACGGCCAGCCGCTCGGCGCGCTGCTCTCCACCGGCCCCGCCGTCCAGCAAGCCAAGGACAGCGGCCAGGCTGCCAACACCCTGTCGGTGCTGAAC
>Ga0228698_1001612_pt1 | contig 10708 bp, 9 predicted proteins | sample McNCre117_Aug_MG_FD_178015 | JGI IMG/M metagenome (GOLD analysis project Ga0228698, IMG submission 178015) | Freshwater microbial communities from McNutts Creek, Athens, Georgia, United States - 1-17_Aug_MG | ecosystem: Environmental > Aquatic > Freshwater > Creek | place: USA: Georgia...
TTTTACGCTCCAGAATTGCTTAAGGTTTGGGGCGATATAGAAAATATGGCATATAGTAAAGAAATTGAATTAAACACTGGCAAAGATTTTACATTACGAGAAAAACTTTCTAAAGCGGACAAAAAGAAATTACGGGACGCTAAAGAAGTTTTGAAGTATATAGAGATAGGTGATGTTACTCGTTATGGATTAATTACAAAATACATCACTGGAACAATAGACGAATTGCCCACACGGGGAGAATATCGAGTTGCAGAAGGAGATGTTCTTATGGCAATTAATAATAGTTCTAGGGGTACTGTTGTTATGATACCAAAAGAATTTGATGGAGCAATTTGCACATCTGGCTTTTATGTGATTCGCCCTAAAAATGTTGATGAAGGTCATTTACTTTGGTATACGCTCAGAAGTGAAGTCTGCCGCAAGCAAATATACTACTTGGCGCAAACAGCAAGCCAACCAGAATTAAAGAAGGATGGTTGGGATAGTTATTTCAAAATTCCGTATCCAGTTGGAAAAAATCGTTCGCAAGCCATAAAAGAATCTGCGGCTTTTCAATCTCATCTTTCAGCACTTCTTAACGCTGATAATTATCGGTGGAATCTCTAAAGTCAAAAGCAGGCTAACAAAGCGTGCACACGACAAGTGGGATTCTGCGCGATTTACAAGCATTTTTCTGGCTTCGGGTTTTTCCTGCTCCCAAACATTATCTCAGCCCGCCCACTTGCGGGTAACGCAAACCGTTAGGCAATACAATCCTTTCCTTAACGTAACAACCGATAGGAGGTTTTCAAATGAGCAAGAACACGATTTGCCTGTGGTATGAGCATGACGCAGAAGAAGCTGCACGTTTCTACACAGAAATCTTCCCGGAGAGCCATCTCGGAGCTATCCACAAGGCCCCTTCCGACTATCCTGATGGCAAGGCTGGTGACACCTTGGTCGTGGAGTTTGTCGTCGCTGGAATACCGTGTATTGGATTGAACGGCGGACATCAATTCAAGCACAGTGAGGCATTTTCGTTCCAGATTACGACTGAAGACCAAGAGGAAACGGATCGCTATTGGAACGCGATTGTTGAAAACGGTGGCCAAAAAAGTCAGTGTGGTTGGTGCAAGGACAAGTGGGGCATCAGTTGGCAGATTACGCCTCGCATTCTGACCGATGCGATGGCCATGGGCGGCCAAGTCGCAAAGCGTGCATTCGAGGCCATGATGCCAATGAAAAAAATTGACATCGCTTCAATTGAAGGAGCTATACGTGGTTAATATCCACCTTCCGGTCAGCAGCGCCTAACCCGGCGCTCAACCTTGATCCCCTCGTCGCTGGATGCTGCGTTATAGTTACCCAATTACTTACCCTGTGAGACCTGATCGTCATTCAAAGCTTTTAATATCCGGCGACCAGCAAAATCCAATATGTCGCTATCTCTGGCGGAGTTCTTAACCAACGATAACATCTTTAGATGTAATACTGTTCATGCTCAAAAGAGAGAGAGAGTATCGGCACATACATGAACAGGTTTTTAGAGCTACTCCGCGTCGTTTCGCTTACGGAGATTTCAATGTATATTTAAGCCGCAATCAAGAATCTGTTCGCCATTTCACCCAGCGCTGTTTATGACCATTGAAGAGACCGACCGGCTGGAACTTCGCTATGAAGTTGCCCGGAAAGCGATTCACCTCTCATCGTTGTCGATTCCGGTGATCTACTGGTTTATCAGTCGGGAGCTGGCTCTGCTGTTGCTGGCACCGCTCTTTTGCGGCTTTTTTGTGATCGACCTCCTGAAAAATTTCTCAAGCCCAATCTCCGCATGGTATCATAAAACGTTCGGTTCCATGCTGAGAACGCATGAGTTGCAAGGCAACAAAGCTTACCTGAATGGCGCAACCCACATCGTCATGGCGGCGCTTCTCTTGGTGCTCTTTTTCCCTAAAATCATTGCAGTTACAGCCTTTACGCTGGTTGCAGTTTCAGACACGCTGGCCGCGATTGTCGGAAAACTTGTTGGAACGCACCGGTTTGGTAAAAAAAGTTTGGAAGGAAGTGGCGCATTTTTGCTCTCGGCGCTGCTGATTGTTGTCGCTGTTCCGGGGCTGAACCACGCTGTTGGCGTGATGATGGCGTTGAGCGCAACCATCACCGAAGCATTTGTGGTGCGCATCGGCGACTTCAAGATTGACGATAACCTTTCGATTCCGCTCGTCAGCGCCACCGTCGGGCTGCTCTCTACGCTCATCTTTTTATGAGTCCGCCACAACAACACGCCACAAAGCTGATGCACACCACGATCACCAGTTCGCCCGAAGAGGCTGCCGCCATACTCAACGCAGGCGGAGTCGTCGCCTTTCCAACGGAAACCGTGTATGGTCTCGGCGCTGGCATCTGCCACCCTGAAGCGATCCAACAGATTTTTCGGGCGAAAGGTCGTCCATGCGATAATCCGCTGATTGTGCATATCCATCGTGTTGAGCAGCTCTCGGCTGTTGCCGCCGAGATCAATCCCGACGCACAGAGGCTCATTGAACGTTTTTTCCCTGGTCCACTGACGCTCGTACTGCACAAACATCCCAGCGTGCCCGATACCATCACCGCAGGCTTGCAAACCGTCGGAATCCGCTGTCCGCAACATCCCGTCGCACGGGAATTTCTGCGGCTTGCACACGCCCCAGTTGCCGCACCGTCAGCCAACCTTTCAGGCTTACCAAGCGCCACACGCTGGGAGACGGTGTATGCGGATTTGGCGGGAAAAATCGACTGCCTGCTTCGTGGAAACCCAAGTGCAATTGGTCTGGAGTCCACCATTGTGGACTGTTCGAGCGAAACGCCGCTGTTGCTGAGAGCCGGTGCAATTACGCTGGAACAGTTGCGAACAATTGTGCCTACCATTTCGGCGGAGAGAAGCGCTAATAACCATGAATCGCCGAAAAGTCCCGGACTAAAGTACCCGCATTATGCACCAAAAGCCACGATTGTGCTTTGGCAAGCAGATGAAAAAAGAGCCGTTACGCCATCATCAGCCTACATCGGTCTTTCGGCACCACCGGCGAATGTTTCGCTGCTCAAGATTTGCGCAAGTCTTGAGGAGTATGGGCACGAGCTGTTCAGCTTTTTCCGCCATTGTGATACCGAAGGCATCGCAACCATCTACTGCGAACTGCCATCACCTGAAGGACTTGGCAGAGCGATTCGCGACCGACTGATGCGGGCTGCCGGTCACGAATAATAGCGCACAAACCGTCAGAAAGAGAGCAGACAGCCGAGATGAAATGAGCTTGGAGCGTTGGTTGCCCGCTCGTCATTGCCGCTGCTATAGACCACGCGATTATCAAACCAAGTCGTTTCATATCGAGCGGCAAGTTTCATCTGCCTCATCACCTGCCATGTGCCAACGAGAAAGAGCGATTTCCCACGCCCATCATAGACGCCAAGACTTGAGGTCAATGGCAGATCATCCTCATACGCATAGATGGCGGCATCGTAATCGGTGGTATCGAACAGCGTAAAACGCGCTTTCACGCTGTAGTTAGTGTCGCTGTACCCAAGCTGCTGATAAACCAATTTGCCATAAAAAGGTTGGTCGCCAGCGAGATATTGTTTCACCACGCTCTTCACCTCACCACGAGTTCGCAGATGAAGATGGTCGGACAACGCAAGGTTGCAATCAAGCTGGAGGCGATTGGTCACGAAAGGAAGCGGCGAATAGAGCGCCACCTTTGAGGTTCCCTGATTTTTCTCCTCCTCCTTCTCTTTGTGCTGCAACTGCACATTCCAGCCAAGCCATGAAGTTTGTTTCCAGTTCATGAACCATCGTGCATCGTTGCCATGCGAGGGATAGGGGCAATGGCTGCCGAGTTGCGGAAAGGTGAAGAGATCGTAATAGCCGGCAACCGAAAAGCTTTCGGTGAGCGTTGCCTGAACGCCAACATAAGAGCCATCCTCGTTTGCCGCGCCATCTCCTCGTTCAGCAAACGCGCCGGCAAAGGGTGAAAAATAGTGCACACCATAACGTCTGCGAGCAACCACCATGCTTAAACCTCGCACAACTTCGTATTCAGCGCCAGCAATCCACGACACATCAGCAGGAAATTGCGACACTGCCGTCTCACTGAAAAGATTGAGCTTGCCTGCGGAGAGCGCCGTCTCAATACTGTAGAGCGTGCCGGCAGAGATGGTGCTCAACGCGGCGATTGGCTCAAGCGCATCAAGCGGATTGGGATAGCGGTAACGAAGCACACTTCCGCCAACTTTGGCGTTCAAAAGATCAGTGTGATACTGATAACGAAGATTGGCACCAGAGAGAGTTTCAGTAACATTACCTTTGCGACTTATTTCCAGCTCTGTGCGATGGTAGCCGGATGTGCCAAAACTGGTTATAACGCCAGCGCTATTGATGACGGCGTCAAGCGGATTTTCGGAATAAAAGGCGGTCGCCTCAAATGGTGCAAGCCGCAACGTTGTCGCCGCGCCACGCAGAAAACCGTATTCCGAGCTTGAGGTATAAGGCAGCAACGGCTTTGAGGAGAGGCGAACACTGCCAATCGGATCGGCACCTTTGGAAAAGTAGCGCCCTTGCCCGATAAGCAACCCTTGCCCAAGCGTCATTCGGTAGTTGCCAACCACCGCGTTTTGAACGACACCAAGCTCATACGCATTGAGACTCAGCGAACTAAAATCGGCGATATCCGGCTCACCAACATCTTTCTCCTGCACCAAACTTGCAGAAAAATGCGGCGCCGCAAACATTGCACGATGATAGAGTTTGTAGTTCCCACCAGCATATTTGCCATTCAAAATCCCTTTTCGCGGCGGCATCTCCCAGAACAGTCGGCTGTAAAGCGAACCTTCCGTTTCAACAGCTTTTCCCGTTGGTGAGGTGCGCACAAGCGGCTCTTTTTTATAGCGGATATACGGTGCGATGCTCGCGGTTTTCTCTTGACCGATAATGGTTTCGAGCGTTTGATTGGAGAGAATCTGCCCTTTTTCGGCGCGATAGCGGAGAATTGCAAAAACGTCGGCACTGCTCAACCACGGAAGCTGGCGAAGTTCATCAGCATCAGCGACGTTGAGCAGAATCTTGTTGTTTTTCAGCGCTTCCAGCAAGCCGAGCAACCGCTCACTCTCGGCAACCGACTCGGAGTTATTGAGCAGCGACTGAAGATCATCATCGTTTTCTGCGCAAAGCAGCGGAGGCGAAACGAGGTGTAGCGAAAGAGCAACAAAAAACGCCATGCCCAACAAAAGTGCATGACGTTGTAATGAGGAGAGTGAACAAGCCATAGCCGTAAGGGTTTTGCAGAGTTACAAAACCGGCTGAAGGCTTATGGCTCCTCCGTCAACCTGTAGAGTTCCTGAACCTCATTGCGGCTCAGATATCGCCATTCGCCTCGCCGTAGCTCTCCCGCCAGAAGTCCAGCATACGCAACCCGTTCAAGCCGTTTCACCTCAAACCCAAGGCTTTCAAACATTCTGCGCACCTGATGGTTCTTTCCTTCATGAATACTCACCAGCACCTGCATTCCGTCGTCAAGTATTTTTGCTCGGCAGGGGCTGACCTTTTCACCGGTATCTTTCAACCGCATTCCGCCAGTCAATTGCGCCAGAAAATTTGGGGTGAACTTTTCAGAGAGCGCAGCAATATACTCTTTTTTTACATTCGATGAGGGATGCATCAGCTTATGAGCAAGCGTTCCGTCATTGGTCAACAGCAGCACACCGGTTGTTTTCCGATCGAGACGACCAACAGGAAACACACGCTCGTCGACATCAACAAAATCGAGCACCATCTCGCGGCTCTTTTCATCGCTGCTGGTGGTAATCACGTTTCGTGGCTTGTTGAAAAGGATATAAACTTTGCGATGCTCAGGTTGAGCGAACCGCTCACCATCAACAATCACCTCGTCGCGAGAAGGGCTGACCTTGATTCCCGGCGTTGTTATCACCTTGCCGTTAATCGTAACGCGCCCAGTCAGCACTAATTGATCGGCGGCTCGACGCGATGCAATGCCACATGAAGCCAGATATCGGTTGATTCTGACCTCATCATCTTTGTTACTTTTGTTCATGGTTGGTTATTTTTTCCGTGCGGTCGAAAAATTGTGATCCAGCGTCATCTCCTCTTCAAAACTGTACCACAACTCCTGACAAGGGAAATTACATTCGTAGAGTGCTTTACCGATAATGACCGAGTCAACGCCGCACGAACCAAGTTCGTCCAGCTTTTTCAAATCATCCACATTGGTAACGCCACCGGATGCGGTGATTTTCATGCCAGCCTTTTCGGCAAAGCGTTTCGTGCTCTCATACCCGAATCCCTGCATCATACCATCGCGCGAAATATCGGTATAAATGATGCGCTCAATGCCCATCGCTTTCATCTGCAGCGCAAGATCGTAATCTTTGAGCGAGCTGCTTTCCGTCCACCCTTTTATGCGAGGAATACCATTTTCAGCATCAATACCGACAACAATCTTTGATGGTCGGTATGTCTTCAAAAGCTCTTCAATCAGCTTCGGGTTCGTCACCGCTGCCGACCCGATGACCACCCGACCAACGCCAATATCCAGGTATCGCTTAACATCATCAGCCGACCGCATACCACCACCAACTTGCACAGGAATATCAAGCCGCGTAACAATCTCCTTAATCTTCTCAAAATTGACCATTTCGCCGGTAAGTGCCGCATCAAGATCGACAATATGAAGCATTTTGGCATTCTGCTTGCGCCAGATCACCGCCATATCGGAAGGGTTGTCGAGGTAGATTTTTTTCTGGTTGAAATCGCCCCTCGTCAGCCGAACACACTTTCCCTCTTTAATATCAATAGCAGGAATAATCAGCATAATGGATTAACCGCAATGGGTTTTAACATTCGGAAAAATTTTTGAGCACCTGCAATCCTGCGCTGGAGCTTTTTTCAGGATGAAACTGGACGGCAAAAATACCATTTTTTTCAATGGCTGAACAAAAATTCTTTCCGGCAAACCACGTTGTTGCGGCAACAGCGGCGGCGCTTTCAGGTTCGCAGTAATAGGAGTGAACAAAGTAGAAAAAGGCGTGGTCTGGCACGCCCTTGAAGAGAGTGCTCTCTCTCTGCTGATCGACCGAATTCCAGCCAATCTGGGGAATCTTGTCGGTCTCGCTTTTGAAATGGCGCACCTTGCCCGGAACCACATTCATACCCGTAAAGGCGCCCATCTCTTCACTATCGCTCAGCAGCAACTGCATACCAAGGCATATCCCAAGAAGCTGCCCACCTTTGTCAATATGCTCCAGAATCGCTTCGGTAAATCCCGATGCGTTGAGCGACTCAATCGCCTGCCCGAAGGCACCGACGCCCGGAAGAATAACTTTTGCATGACCGGCAAGTTTGGAGGGATCGCTGCTCACAACAGCCTTGACACCGAGATATTCAAATGCCTTGAGCACAGAGCGAAGATTTCCTGCGCCATAGTCGGCAATAAAAACCATTGAAAACAAACGTTAGGAGTGCGAAAAATCAACAGAAAAGAGGCATCAAAAGCGAAGGGATTCTCTCCTGAAGGTCAATTTTTATATTGACTATTTATTGCTTATTATAGTCAGTTTTTTCCTTACCACGTTGTTCATACAATCCAGCGAGTCTCCATCATCATACGAAATCGAAGAGCCAATGTATAAGATTGTTTCTGCACAATTTTTAGCTGAAAATATCAAAAAAATTGAAATCGAGGCTCCTCGCATCGCCAAAAAGCGAAAAGCTGGGCAGTTTGTGATGATCAGAGTTGGGCAGAGTGGCGAGCGTGTGCCGCTCACCATCGCTGGCTCCAATCCTGAGAAGGGCACGATTACCATTATTGTCCAAGGCATGGGCAAATCAACAAAGGAGCTGAACCACAAAGAGGCTGGCGACACCATCAACGATATTGTCGGACCGCTTGGCGCACCATCGCACATCGAAAACTTTGGCACAGCCATCAGCATCGGTGGAGGCGTTGGAGCAGCCATTGCCTACCCAACAGCCGTTGCACTGAAAGAGGCTGGCAACTACGTCATTACCATCAACGGCGCACGCTCAAAAGAGCTGGTGATTCTTGAAGATGAGATGAAGGCGGTAAGTGACGAAGCCTACATCACCACCGATGACGGTTCGTACGGCTTTCACGGCTTTGTTACGCAGAAGCTGCAACAACTGATCGACTCTGGCAAAACCATCAACTATGTGCTCGCCATCGGTCCCATCCCGATGATGAGAGCCATTGCTGACGTTACCAGACCCTACAATATCCCGACGGTGGTGAGCCTCAACCCCATTATGGTGGATGGCACCGGTATGTGTGGCGGATGCAGGGTAACAGTCAATAACGAGATCAAATTTGCCTGCGTTGATGGTCCTGAATTTGATGCCCATCAGGTTGACTTTAAAAACCTGATCGACCGCAACAAAATTTATCTCCCTGAAGAAAAACGGTCGGCTGAGGCATTTGCCCATCAGTGCAACCTCCAAAAGCTGGCGTAAGCAACCGCTTGGTTCGGATGTACTCTTCGCCAACGTTGTGTACTGACTGTGCCTTCGTGGCTTTTTTGCAGAGCTTTTTATCCATAACAAACACTCTTTTCAAACGATCACTATGGAGCAACAACCGATAACAGCCAAAGAGCGTCTCGCCATTCCTCGCCAAGTCATGCCTGCGCAGGAGCCGAACGTGCGGAATAAAAATTTCAAGGAGGTCAATCTTGGCTATACACCGGAGCTGGCACAAAAAGAGGCGCTTCGCTGTATTCAGTGCAAAGATCCCGCCTGCATCAAGGGCTGCCCGGTCAACATCAAGATTGACCAGTTTATCAAGATGATTACTGAAGGAAATTTCCTTGGCGCTGCAAAAAAAATCAAGGAGGATAGCGTGCTTCCTGCCGTCTGCGGAAGAGTTTGTCCGCAGGAAGATCAGTGTGAAAAGGTCTGCGTGCTCACCAAAAAGCGCGAATCGGTTGCCATCGGCAACCTTGAACGCTTCGCTGCTGACTATGAGCGCGAAACCGGCAACATCGAGTTGCCAACTGTTCAGCCAGCGACGGGCAAAAAAGTTGCCATTATCGGCAGCGGTCCGGCTGGTTTGAGCTGCGCCAACGATCTCGCTCAACTTGGTCACTCCGTTACCGTTTTCGAAGCGTTGCATGAACTTGGTGGGGTGCTGATGTACGGCATTCCAGAGTTCCGCCTTCCCAAAACCATTGTGCAGACTGAAATTGAGGGAATGAAAAAGCTCGGCATCACCTTTATTCCCAATACGGTGGCAGGTCGTTCCGTCACGGTTGATGAGCTGCTCAAGGAGGAGAATTTTGACGCAATCTTTATTGGTGTGGGCGCTGGACTGCCTTGGTTTATGGGTATTCCGGGAGAAAATTTGGTGGGAGTCTATTCCGCCAACGAGTTTTTGACGCGCGTCAACCTGATGAAATCATACGATTTTCCCGAAAGCGACACGCCGGTTTTCAACTGCGAGGGCAAAAATGTCGCGGTCTTTGGTGGCGGCAATACCGCAATGGATGCTGTCCGCACCGCCAAACGACTTGGCGCAGAACATGCCTACATCATCTATCGCCGCTCCGAAGCGGAGATGCCAGCTCGTAAAGAAGAGGTGCACCATGCTCGCGAAGAGGGTGTAGAGTTCCTCATGCTGATGAATCCGCTGGAATTTGTGGGCAATGAACAGCAGTGGCTGACCGGCGCAAAGTGCCTCAAAATGGAGCTTGGCGAGCCTGACGATTCTGGCAGACGCCGCCCGGTGCCAATCAAGGATTCGGAGTTTGTGCTCCCGATTGACATGGCAATTATCTCCATCGGCAACGGCTCGAATCCGCTCATCAAGCAGACAACGCCCGATATCAACGTCAGCAAGCGCGACACGATTGTAGTTGATATGAACACGATGGCGACCTCAAAGGAGAATGTTTATGCTGGCGGCGATATTGTTACCGGTGGCGCAACGGTCATTCTGGCAATGGGCGCAGGACGCACCGCAGCAGCGGCAATTCATGAAAAGCTGATGAACGCCAATGCACAGTAACCACTTTTCCTGAAAGCTTTTTCACATCAGGCAAGAACAAAAAAACCGGTACTTACGCCGGTTTTTTTGTTAAGAAAAGCAAGAAAAAAAGCCGGTCAACCCACAACGTAGGCTAACCGGCTGACATCATCAACTTGTTACACAATAATCGTGTAATCGTGATCAGAATGCACTGAACATCACCAATGTCGTCAAATTACCATCATGGCTTGTTACTCCTGAACCGGAAGAATACATACTATGGTTCAACTGGAATGCAACATTCTTGGCAACATTATAGATGGCACCAAATGTAAATGCATTATCCTTATCATCGCCAACATCACCACTCTTGGCTACTCGGTAAGCCATCTCAAGCCCAAGCTTCGATGGAATAATTCCCAGATCACCGAGAACAGTAAATGCACTTTTGTTCTTAGCGTTAGCATTGAACATGTTGGGCGCTGGATCAGTGGCAAGTGTCTTCGCTGCATTAGCATAAGCCAAATACACACCAAGCGGATAATCACCAGCCTTGCCCTGAGCCTGTAGATCAAGCGCCCATGCAGAAGCGTGGGTTGTGGTTGTTGCCGCTGCCGGACCAACATTGGTATCTCCTGTCCATATCTGCGCACCACCAGCCAGATCAAAAGTACCGAGCTTGTCAGGATGAGTATAGACAG
>Ga0228698_1001613_pt1 | contig 10699 bp, 8 predicted proteins | sample McNCre117_Aug_MG_FD_178015 | JGI IMG/M metagenome (GOLD analysis project Ga0228698, IMG submission 178015) | Freshwater microbial communities from McNutts Creek, Athens, Georgia, United States - 1-17_Aug_MG | ecosystem: Environmental > Aquatic > Freshwater > Creek | place: USA: Georgia...
AAAAAGTGCACAAGGTCTACGACAAGGAAGGCTACGGCACGCCCACCTACGTCAAGACGCAAAAGATGCTCAGCGAAGAGCTGATGACCATCCGCTTTACGGCCAAGGCGATTGAAAAGCTGTGCGACATGGTGCGCGGCCAGGTGGACGATGTGCGCAAGAAAGAACGCGAACTGCGCCGCATCATCGTGGACAAGTGCGGCTACCCGCAAGACAGCTTCATTGCCGACTTTGCCGGCCGCGACAAGAACGGCCAGCCCGCACCCAGCAACCTGCTCAACCTGAAATGGATTGAAAAGCAGGCCGCAGCAGGCAAGCCCTGGAGCGCCATCATGGGCCGCAACATCCCGCCCGTGCAGGACCTGCAGCAAAAGCTGGCCGACATCCAGGCCCGCGTGGTGGTGCCCCTGGAGCAGCTCAAGGGCATCAACAAGCGCATGAACGAAGGCGAAGCCGCATCGCGCGCTGCCAAGAAGGAAATGATCGAGGCCAACTTGCGCCTGGTGATCTCCATTGCCAAGAAGTACACCAACCGCGGCCTGCAGTTCCTGGACCTGATCCAGGAAGGCAACATCGGTTTGATGAAGGCCGTAGACAAGTTTGAATACCGCCGCGGCTACAAGTTCTCCACCTACGCGACATGGTGGATTCGCCAAGCCATTACCCGCTCCATTGCAGACCAGGCGCGCACCATCCGCATTCCGGTGCACATGATCGAAACCATCAACAAGATGAACCGCATCAGCCGCCAGCACCTGCAGGAGTTTGGCTTTGAGCCGGATGCATCGGTCTTGGCCGAGAAGATGGAGATTCCGGAAGACAAGATCCGCAAGATCATGAAGATCGCCAAAGAGCCGATCTCCATGGAAACCCCCATCGGTGACGATGACGACAGCCACTTGGGCGATTTCATCGAGGACGGTGCCAACACCGCCCCCATGGAAGCGGCCATGCAAGCCGGTTTGCGGGATGTGGTCAAGGACATCCTGGACAGCCTCACACCGCGCGAAGCCAAGGTGCTGCGCATGCGCTTCGGTATCGAGATGACTTCCGACCACACGCTGGAAGAAGTGGGCAAGCAGTTTGACGTGACGCGCGAGCGCATTCGCCAGATTGAAGCCAAGGCGCTTCGCAAACTGAAACATCCAAGTCGTTCCGACAAACTCCGCAGCTTCACAGACACGCTGTAATCGACAAACAAAGTGGGCACTAAGCCCACTTTGTTTTTGAGGGGCTTACTTCTTTGGACACCGACGTCTTCGTTTTGCTGGATGACTGCAACGCCACCGCGCAGCAGCCGACCAGCAGGCTCTACACCGGCTTTGTGCGCGCGCACCGCTGCACCGACCCGCGCACGCTCGATGCGCTGTGGCGGCAGGTGGAGCAAGACCAGCGCGCGGGCTTGCACGCTGCGCTGTTTGCCGATTACGAATGGGGCTGCAAGCTGCAGCAGGCCGGGCTGGCATCGCTGCCCGCCAACGACAACAGCGCGCTGCAGGTGCTGATGTTCACCACCCTCACCCACCTCAGCAGCGAAGGCGTTGCGCAGTGGCTGCAAACGCAAGAGGGCTCGGAGCTGCCCACGCCCGCTGGCGTTTGCGGGCTGCAGCCCAATATCGACACCGCGCGCTTTGACGCCGACATCGCCCGCATCCGCGAGCTGATTCGCCAGGGCGAGACCTACCAGGTGAACTACACACTGCGGATGCACGCCAAGCAGTTCGGCTCGCCCGTGGGGCTGTACCGGCGGCTGCGCGCCATGCAGCCTGTGCCCTACGGGGCGTTGGCTGCGCTGCCCAAGAACCTACAAGGCGGCGGTGCGTCGGATGTTGAATGGGTGGTGTCCGCATCGCCGGAGCTGTTTGTGCGGCACAGCGCCGGGCAACTGACCGCGCGCCCCATGAAAGGCACGGCGCCACGGCACGCGGACGCAGAAGCCGACCAACAGCAAGCAAAGTGGCTGCAACACGACCCAAAAAACCGCGCCGAGAACGTGATGATCGTGGACCTGCTGCGCAATGACCTGGGCCGCATCTCCGACACTGGCTCCGTCAAAGTACCCGCCTTGTTCAGCGTGGAGACCTACAAGACGGTACACCAGATGACGTCCACCGTGCAGTCGCACATGCGCGCGGCCGTGCGCTTCCCGGACGTGCTGCGGGCGCTGTTCCCGTGTGGCTCCATCACCGGCGCACCCAAGCTGCACACCATGGATTTGATTGCAGACCTTGAATCTGCACCGCGCGGCCTGTACTGCGGCGCCATAGGCTGGGTGGATGCGCCTGCGGCGCAGGCCGGCACCGGCGACTTCTGCCTGTCGGTGGCCATCCGCACTTTGGTTTTGGGTGCAGCCACCAACAGCCAGCGCCCTATGACCTTGGGTGTGGGCAGCGGCGTAGTGCTGGACTCCGAAGCCCGCGACGAGTTTGCAGAGACGCAGGCCAAGGCCCGCTTTCTGACCCGCATGGACCCGGGCTTTTCCCTGTTTGAAACCCTGCGCATCTGCGACGGGAAGGCGCGCAACCTGGGCTACCACTTGCGGCGTTTGCGCGGCAGCGCACAGGCCTTGGGCTTTGCGCTGGATGAGGCAGAACTGCTGCGCACCTTGGCCGCGCATTTGGCCACGCTGCCCGTGCAAGAGCGTTTCCGTCTGCGGCTGGACCTGCACCACGATGGCCGCATGGCCTTGCAGCATGCAGCGCTCATGCCCCTGCCCCCCGGCCCTGCGCGCTTGCTGCTATCGGCCAGTCCGGTGCCACAGCAAGAAGCTGCTTTGCTGCAATACAAAACTTCCTTGCGCACGGCCTATGACGCAGCCATTCAAAAAGCCATTGCACAGCAAGCGTTTGACGTGGTGTTTGTGAACGAGCGTGGTGAGGTGTGCGAAGGCGCCCGCAGCAACTTGCTGGTGCTGCGGGGCGGCCAGTGGCTGACCCCGGCGCTGCCTTCTGGCGTGCTGCAAGGCGTGATGCGCATGCGACTGCTGCAGCGCTATCCATCTATCCAAGAGGCAACCCTGTCACTGCGAGACGTGCTGTCCGCAGACGCGGTGCTGGTGTGCAGTGCGCTGCGCGGCATTCAGCGCGCAGAGTGGGTGCGGGACGCCAATGGGAAGGTGCAGACCGTCTGAGTGCGGCTGCGTGAAAGCGGCCTGACGATGGACGCGTTAGCGTGACGAACGCGCGGTGCGCTCTTCCACAAAGCCGAAAGAGAACTTCAACACTTCGTCGAGCGATTGTTCAATCGCGTGGCGCTCTTGCTCGGTCAGGTAGAACATCATGTCCACGTCGTGGCGCACATAGCGTGCGGGCAAGCGGTTCAGTGCGAGACAGGCCACGTCGGCCAGCATGTCGGGGGTAAAGTGCGCATAGGCATCGTTGTGCGCGCGAATAGCCACTTCTTCAAACACCAGGCGTTCGTAGTAGTTGTGAACCTGGTCAAAGTTGTATTCCATGTATTTTCTCCAGTGCGGGCGACAGCATTTGAATGCGAGGGACCTTAGCACCTCGCATGACCGCTTGCAAGGGTCACCCGACGCTTTGACTGGAGCTTTCGCTATGAATGTTGTAGCGCAGCGCAATCCTCGCTAAGCTCCACTCCCCGTGCGTTAAACAAAGGCGAAGTGAATGAGTGCAAAAGAATCCCAGGCCCTGGGGCAGCTGCTGGGCCTGCTGGAATCGCGTTACGCCCTGCGGGTGCTGTGGGCCCTGCGGGACGGGCATGCACAAACTTTCCGCCTGCTGCAAGACAGCGTGGGCGGCATCACACCCAACACCCTGAACACCCGCATCAAAGAGCTGCGCGAAGCCGGTTTGATCACCCATGGCGGTGACGGCTACCACCTCACCCCCGCTGGTGCGGAGCTGGCCAAACGGCTGGCCGATCTGCCAGCCTTTGCCACCAAGTGGGCTGCGGGCCTTTCCAAAAAAGCCAAGTAAGCCAGCGGACGGTGCGCAGTGGCGCTTGCGGCATAATTTAGGGCTGTCTTGCGCTCTCATTTCAGGAGCGCACAAACCCTCAGCAGCATGGGCCGCGCCTGCGGCCCCATCCAACACCTTAGGAAACTTTATGCAAACCACCGCAAGCGGACTCCAGTATCTAGACACCACCGTGGGCGAAGGCACAGAGGCGCAAGCGGGCAAGCGCGTCAAGGTGCACTACACCGGCTGGCTGTACAACGACGGCGTGCAAGGCGCCAAGTTTGATTCCAGCAAAGACCGCAATGACCCCTTTGTGTTCGGCTTGGGTGCTGGCATGGTCATCCGTGGTTGGGATGAAGGCGTGGCCGGCATGAAGGTGGGCGGCGCGCGCACCTTGATCATCCCCGCAGAACTGGGCTATGGCGCACGCGGCGCCGGTGGTGTGATTCCTCCCAACGCCACGCTCAAATTTGACGTGGAACTGCTGGACGTGATGGGTTAATCACGGCCGCACAGCCCCCAAGCGCATTTTTTCGCGCAAACGGGGCCTTGAAACCCTTTTGATTGCCCCCATTTGCGGGGCAACGTTTTATTTGCAGCAACCCAAGCTGCCTATCCCGCATGTCTGAACCAGCATCCAACCCCCATCCCACCGAAGCGGCGCCAGCCCAGCAGAGCGCCGAAGAACTCGTCGCCACCTTGAACGCCCATGAGGCCGAAGCCCTGCCCAAGCTGCAAGCGGAATTTGTCGCTCTGCAAGCCAAGAGCGCAGAGATGGCCGACCAGTTTTTGCGTGCCAAGGCCGAAGCCGAAAACGCCCGTCGCCGCGCTGAAGACGAAATCAGCAAGGCCCGCAAGTTTGCTGTGGAAGGTTTTGCCGAAAGCCTGCTGCCCGTGGCCGACAGCCTGGAAGCCGGTTTGACCATCAAGGACGCTACCGCTGAACAAATCCGCGAAGGCGCCCAAGCCACGCTGCGCCAATTGGTTGCCGCGCTGGAGCGCAACAAGGTCGTGGCCATCAACCCCGCTGCCGGCACCAAGTTTGACCCGCACCAGCACCAGGCCATCAGCATGGTGCCCGCCGAGCAGGAAGCCAACACGGTGGTGACCGTGCTGCAAAAGGGTTACTCGATTGCCGACCGCGTGCTGCGCCCGGCATTGGTCACCGTGGCTGCACCCAAGTAATCACAAGACATCCACAGACTGGGCTTGAAAACGCACAGCCAGTCCACACCTTATCCACATCTGAATTTTTTGAATTAGCAGGAGTAAATCATGGGAAAAATCATCGGCATTGACCTCGGCACCACCAACAGCTGCGTGTCCATCATGGAAGGCAACACCCCCAAGGTGATTGAGAACGCCGAAGGCGCGCGCACCACGCCGTCCATCATTGCGTACCAGGAAGACGGCGAAGTGCTGGTGGGCGCATCTGCCAAGCGCCAGTCGGTTACCAACCCCAAGAACACGCTGTACGCCGTCAAGCGCCTGATCGGCCGCAAGTTCACCGAGAAAGAAGTGCAGAAGGACATCGACCTGATGCCCTACACCATCACCGCTGCCGACAACGGCGACGCCTGGGTGGAAGTGCGCGGCAACCGCATGGCACCGCAACAGGTCAGCGCCGACATTCTGCGCAAGATGAAGAAGACCGCCGAAGACTACTTGGGCGAAGCCGTGACCGAGGCCGTGATCACCGTGCCCGCGTACTTCAACGACGCACAGCGCCAAGCCACCAAAGACGCGGGCCGCATTGCCGGTCTGGACGTCAAGCGCATCATCAACGAACCCACCGCTGCCGCCCTGGCTTTCGGCCTGGACAAAAACGAAAAGGGCGACCGCAAGATTGCTGTGTACGACTTGGGCGGCGGTACCTTTGACGTGTCCATCATCGAAATCGCTGACGTCGATGGCGAAAAGCAATTCGAAGTGCTGTCCACCAACGGCGATACCTTCCTGGGCGGTGAAGACTTTGACCAGCGCGTGATCGACTTCATCATTGGCGAGTTCAAGAAAGAGCAAGGCGTGGACCTGTCCAAAGACGTGCTGGCCCTGCAACGCCTGAAGGAAGCCGCTGAAAAGGCCAAGATCGAACTGTCCTCCAGCGCACAGACCGACATCAACCTGCCCTACGTGACAGCTGATGCCTCCGGCCCCAAGCACCTGAACATCAAGCTCACCCGCGCCAAGCTGGAAAGCCTGGTGGACGAACTGATCGAGCGCACCATCGCCCCTTGCCGCACCGCAATGAAAGACGCTGGCGTGTCCGCTGCCGACATCCATGACGTGATCCTGGTCGGCGGTATGACCCGCATGCCCAAGGTGCAAGAGAAGGTCAAGGAACTGTTTGGCAAAGAGCCACGCAAGGACGTGAACCCCGACGAAGCCGTGGCTGTGGGCGCTGCGATTCAAGGCCAGGTGTTGTCCGGCGACCGCAAGGACGTGCTGCTCTTGGACGTGACCCCTCTGTCCCTGGGTATTGAAACCCTGGGCGGTGTGATGACCAAGATGATCACCAAGAACACCACCATCCCCACCAAGTTTGCGCAGACCTTCTCCACGGCTGACGACAACCAACCGGCCGTGACCATCAAGGTGTTCCAGGGCGAGCGCGAGATTGCTGCCGTGAATAAGCTCTTGGGTGAGTTCAACCTCGAAGGCATCCCGCCCGCAGCCCGTGGCGTGCCGCAAATTGAAGTGTCGTTTGACATCGACGCCAACGGCATCTTGCACGTGGGCGCCAAGGACAAGGGCACCGGCAAGGAAAACAAGATCACCATCAAGGCCAACTCCGGTTTGTCCGAAGCCGAAATCCAGCAGATGGTGAAAGACGCTGAGTTGAACGCCGCCGACGACAAGAAGAAGTTGGAACTGGTACAGGCCCGCAACGAAGCCGAAGCCAATGTGCACAGCGTGAAGAAGAGCCTGGGCGAGTACGGCGACAAGCTCGAAGCCGGCGAAAAGGAAAAGATCGAAGCGGCCATCAAGGACGTGGAAGACGTGCTCAAGTCCGACAACAAGGACGACATCAAGGCCAAGAGCGATGCGCTGATGGCCGCCAGCCAGAAGCTGGGCGAAAAGATGTACGCCGACATGCAGGCCAAGCAGGCTGCTGAAGCCGGTGGTGCCGAGGCTGCATCCGCAGACCAAGGCGCGCAAGCTTCTGCCAAGCCCAATGACGACAACGTCGTGGACGCGGAAGTCAAGGAAGTCAAGAAGGGCTAAGTCCCCGGGCGAGTTTTCGCCCCTTGCGCCGCGTTGAACACCTTGGGTGGCTCAACGCGGCTTCTTCGTTGTTAACGGACCCCGATTGAACATGGCCAAACGCGACTTTTACGAAATTCTGGGTGTGCCCAAAAACGCCAGCGATGAGGACATCAAAAAGGCCTATCGCAAGCTGGCGATGAAGCACCACCCGGACCGCAACCAAGGTGACAGCTCCAAGGTCGCCGAAGAAAAATTCAAAGAGGCCAAAGAGGCCTACGAAATGCTGTCCGACGCGCAAAAGCGTGCAGCCTACGACCAGTACGGCCACGCCGGTGTGGACCCCAACCGAGGTGGCGGCGGCGGTGGTGAAGGCTACGGCGGTTTTGCCGAAGCCTTTGGCGATATTTTTGGCGACATGTTTGGCCAGCAACGCGGCCGCGCCGGTGGCGGTGGCCGCCAGGTCTACCGTGGCAGCGACCTCAGCTACGCCATGGAAGTCACGCTGGAAGAGGCTGCCAAGGGCAAGGACGCGCAGATCCGCATCCCCAGCTGGGACAGCTGCGACACCTGCAAAGGCACAGGCGCCAAGCCCGGCACCCAGGTCAAGACCTGCGGCACCTGCGGCGGCAATGGCACGGTGCAAATGCGCCAGGGCTTTTTCAGCGTGCAGCAAACCTGCCCCACCTGCCGTGGCAATGGCAAGGTTATTCCCGAGCCTTGCACGGCTTGTCATGGCCAGGGCAAGATCAAGCGCCAGAAGACCCTGGAAGTCAAAATCCCCGCCGGTATCGACGGCGGCATGCGCATCCGCAGCGCTGGCAATGGCGAACCCGGCACCAATGGTGGACCACCCGGCGACCTGTACATCGAAATCCGCCTCAAGAAGCACGACATCTTTGAGCGCGATGGCGATGACATCCATTGCTCGGTGCCCATCAGCATGGTCACGGCGGCTCTCGGTGGCGAGATTGACGTGCCTACGCTGGCTGGCAAGGCAGCCATCGACATCCCTGAAGGCACGCAGACGGGAAAGCAGTTCCGCTTGCGCGGCAAGGGCATCAAGGGCGTGCGCGCGAGCTACCCCGGCGACCTGTACTGCCACATCGTGGTGGAAACGCCGGTCAAGCTCAGCGAACACCAGCGCCGTTTGCTCAAGGAACTGGACGAGTCCTTCAAAAAGGGCGGCAGCAAGCATTCGCCATCAGGTGACAGCTGGACAGACCGCTTGAAGAGCTTCTTTAGCTGATATACAAATAATTTGACCCAATCGCTGGGCATCGCATGCCGCCAGGTCTATAACGGACTTGGCGGCTTTTTTATTCGGGAGACCACAACATGGGTGTGAGCATCACGTTTCTGGGCGGGGCCAATACGGTGACCGGCTCCAAGTATTTGGTTCGGCACGAGGGCAAAAGCCTACTGGTCGATTGCGGGCTGTTCCAGGGCTACAAACAATTACGCCTGCGCAACTGGACACCGCTGCCCGTGCTGCCCGACGCCATCGATGCGGTACTGCTCACCCATGCCCACCTGGACCACAGCGGCTACCTGCCCTTGCTCGCCAAAGAGGGCTTTGCAGGCAAGGTGTATGCATCCACCGGCACGCGGGACCTGTGCAAAATTTTGCTGCCCGACAGCGGCCACATCCAGGAAGAAGACGCGCTGTTTGCCAACCGCAAAGGCTTCTCCAAGCACGAACCGGCGCTGGCGCTCTACACGCGCCAGGATGCGCTGGACTGCCTGCCCTTGATCAAGACCGTGCACATGGGGGTGAGCTTTCAGCCCATCCCCGGCTGGCATGCAACCCTGCAACCGGCGGGCCACATCCTGGGTGCATGCAGCATCCTGCTGGAAGTGGCCGGGCGGCGCATTCTGTTCTCGGGCGACCTGGGCCGCTCCGACGATGCACTGATGAACCCGCCCGCAGCGGCTCCGGCGGCCGACACGGTGCTGATTGAGTCCACCTACGGCAACCGCAGCCACCCGCCCGACAACCTGCTGGCCGAACTGGGCCCGGCCCTGCACCGCCTGGCCGCACGCGGTGGCGTGGCCGTGATACCCGTCTTTGCGGTGGGCCGTGCGCAGGCCATCCTGCAAGCCATCAACCAGCTCAAGGCGCGCGGCGATGTGCCGCATGGCCTGCCCGTGTTCCTGGATAGCCCCATGGCAGTGCACACCACGCACCTGTTTGAAACCCATGCAGGTGAGCACCGCTTGAGTGGTTCGGAGGTGCGCGCCCTCACCCACAGCGCCACCATGGTCAACAGCACCGACGAATCCAAAGCACTTGCCTCGCGCCACGGCCCTATGGTCATCCTGTCGGCCAGCGGCATGGCCACGGGTGGGCGCGTGTTGCACCACCTGGCGCAGCATGCGGGCAACCACCGCAACATGGTCATCCTGACCGGCTACCAAGCCCCTGGCACGCGCGGCGCCACGCTGGCCAGCGGCGCGCGCACCGTGCGCATCCACGGGCGCGATGTGGAGGTGCAGGCCGAAGTGGTACAACTCGAATCCGCCTCGGCCCATGCCGACGCCAAGCAATTGCTGACCTGGCTACGCGCCATGCCTTCTGCGCCTTCGCAGGTGTATGTGGTGCATGGCGACATCGAAGCCGCCGACGCGCTGCGCGCACGCATTGAGCACGACTTGGGTTGGCGTGCCATGGTGCCCGAGCATGGCTCTACCTGGCCTACTTGAGCCCATGAACACAGCCCCCTACCTCACCGCTGCCTTCTATCTGTTCGTAGACCTGCCCGACTTCGCTGCGCGCAAGGAGCCGCTGCAGACCTTTTGCCAGGCCCGCAACGTCAAGGGCCTGATTCTGTTGGCGCGTGAAGGCATCAACAGCACCATTGCCGGAGCGCCGGACGATGTGCATGCGGTGCTGGCCTATCTGCGCGCCGACCCGCTTCTGGCCGCCTTGCCGCACAAGGAATCGTGGTCACACAAGCCGCCATTCCACCGCATGAAGGTGCGGCTGAAGAAAGAGATCGTCACCCTCAACGTGCCCGGCATCAGCCCCACGCACATGGCAGGCACCTATGTGAAGCCGCAGGACTGGAACGCCCTCATCAGCGACCCGGACGTGGTGGTGGTGGACACGCGCAACGACTACGAGGTGGAGATTGGCACCTTTGCCCATGCCATCAACCCTCACATCAAGACCTTTGCCGAACTGCCCACCTGGGTGCAAGCGCATGCGGCATTGGGGCAGGCTGCATCGCAAACCAAGAAACCCAAGGTCGCCATGTTTTGCACCGGCGGCATCCGCTGCGAAAAGTCCACCGCTTACATGCGTGCGCAAGGCTTTGACGAGGTGTTCCACCTGGAAGGCGGCATCCTCAAATACCTAGAAACCGTGCCGCCAGAACACAGCCTGTGGCAAGGCGAATGCTTTGTGTTTGACGAGCGCGTGTCGGTGGGTCACGGCTTGGTGCCGGGGCCCCACGCGCTGTGCCGCGCCTGCAGGCAGCCGCTGGAAGACGGCGCTACTGAGTCGCCCTTGTTTGAGGCTGGCGTGAGCTGCCCGCGCTGCCATGCCCACACCAGCGACACACAAAAGGCCAGTG
>Ga0228698_1001614_pt1 | contig 10691 bp, 7 predicted proteins | sample McNCre117_Aug_MG_FD_178015 | JGI IMG/M metagenome (GOLD analysis project Ga0228698, IMG submission 178015) | Freshwater microbial communities from McNutts Creek, Athens, Georgia, United States - 1-17_Aug_MG | ecosystem: Environmental > Aquatic > Freshwater > Creek | place: USA: Georgia...
TTGCCAACAAGACCGGTGGCGCTAGCACCGACGACATGTGGGTTCAAATCGGCAATGGTTCTGGCGACATCAAGCTCGGCCGTTTTGAAGCAGCTGACCTGTTCCCCCTGATCAACGACACCTTGGTGGCACATGCTGGCAATGTTTATGCAGCCAACAACCTGCGTGGCCGCGCCGGCAATGGTTCCTTCCAGGCCGCAGGTACCTTGAAGCTGGGCTCTGCAGCGTCCCTCGAACTGAATCTGATCGACGCAACCAAGACTGAAATGAACAACGCTTCGTCTTTTGCGCAAAACACTGGCGTGAACGCCAAGGGCGCGCGCGCAGTGTTGTCCTTGGGTTCTGGCGCGTTGACAGGCCGTATCGGCTTTGAAAGCGGTGAATACAAGCCTGCCGTGCTGGGTGGTTCTGCCAACAAGGTGCAAGGCTTTGGCGTGACTGCAACCTACGAAACAGGCAGCTTCAAGGTAACTGGCAACTACGCCAAGGGCCAACAAGACGCAGCCGCCAACAACGGTGAATCCGCATTTGGTTTGTCGGTGGGCGTGGGTGGTTTCGGTGCTGGCTACGTGGCTGCTACCAACGACCAAGCCGGTGGCGACATCAAGGTCAACACAATTTACGCCGCCTATTCCTTCCCCCTGTTCGGTGTGAAGGGCGCGTCCATTACCCCCGCTATTTCTTCTTCCACAGTGAAGGACAGCGTGGCCAACACGTCCAAGGATGAAAACGACTTCCGTGTGCGCGTTCACTACGATTTCTAATGTTTTCGCCTGAATAAGGCCCTTTTTTAGTTTGATTTTCCAAGGTTTGGGGCCCTTTAGCGGGGCCCCTTTTTTTCAAAACTTTATTCGCGCATTAGCAAATTTGCGGTTTTTCACCTAGGGTTTTACCTGACTATGCAAACGATTGCGTAAGTGGTGTAATTCATTCGCTTAGGCAACAACCGCTTCCAAATTTCAACACGGAGAACATTCGCATGAAGATCACATTCAAAGCAGCACTGGCAGCCATCGCAATTCCTTTTGCAATGACCGCTGTTCATGCAGCCACCATCACCATCTCCTGCGGCAACAACGCTGCGGACGTCGAGTTTTGCGGCAAGTTCGCCGAAGACTGGGGCAAGAAAAACGGCCACACCGTCAAGATGTACACACCTCCTGCCAGCTCCACCGACCAACTGGCTCTGCTGCGTCAGCAGTTCGCTGCCAAGTCCGGCGACATCGACGTGCTGATGATCGACGTGGTGTGGCCTGGCGTGATCAAGGATCACCTGGTTGACCTGAAGAAATACAGCAAGGGTGTTGAGAAAGAGCACTTCCCCGCTATCGTTGCCAACAACACCGTGGACGGCAAGCTGCTGGGCATGCCCTGGTTCACCGATGCCGGTCTGCTGTTCTACCGCAAAGACCTGCTGGCCAAGCACGGCGTGAAGGTTCCCCAGACTTGGGACGATCTGGCCGCTGGCGCCAAGAAGATTCAAGACGCTGAACGCGCCACCGACAAAGACTTCCAAGGCTTTGTGTTCCAAGCTAAGGCCTACGAAGGTCTGACTTGCGACGCGCTGGAGTGGGTGTACAGCTACGGCGGCGGCACCATTGTGGACGGCAAGGGTGACATCACCATCAACAACCCCCAAGCTGCCAAGGCACTGGACGCAGCCGCTTCCTGGATCGGCACCATCGCTCCCCAGGGCGTGATGAACTACGGTGAAGAAGACGCCCGTGGCGTGTGGCAGAACGGCAAGGCTGCGTTTATGCGCAACTGGCCTTACGCCTGGTCTTTGGGTCAGGCAGCTGACAGCCCCATCAAGGACAAGATCGGCGTGGCTGCATTGCCCGCTGGTACCGGTCCTGGCGCCAAGAAGGCTGCTACGTTGGGTGGCTGGCAACTCGCTGTGAACAAGTACTCGAAGAACGTTGACGCTGCTGCTTCGCTGGCTCTGTACATGTCTAGCGCTGAAATCCAGAAGAAGCGTGCCGTGGGTGGTTCTTACAACCCCACCATTCCTTCTCTGTACAAGGATGCAGACGTTGCGAAGGCCAACCCCTTCATGATCGAATTGCTGGATGTGTTCACCAACGCAGCAGCCCGTCCTGCAACCGCTACCGGTCTGAAGTACCCCGAAGTGTCGCAAGCCTTCTGGGATGCCGCGCACGACGTGATGGAGAAGAAGTCGGATGGCGCCACCGCTGTGAAAAAGCTGGAAGCCAAGCTCAAGACCATCAAGAAGGCCAAGTGGTAATTTGAGTGTGTGATGGCTGCGCCCAGTGGGCGCAGCTCGGTGGGGCCACTGTTCGTAGAAGAGTGAGCCCTTTTTTTATCCATTCCTAACTGAGGCCACGCGCATGAAAGATAGAGCAAAAATCGCCTGGATGTTCCTGACACCCATGCTGGTGTTGATGGTTTTCGTTGCAGGTTGGCCTCTTGCCAGGTCGATCTGGTTTAGCTTCACCGATACCAACATCAACAACCTGGCCGAATACAACTACGTCGGTTTTGACAACTACTTTTCGGAGTACGGCCTGTTTGGCAACTCCATTTTTTCGGCGGAGTTTTGGGGCACCGATTGGGGTGTTTCCATCAAAAACACGTTCCAGTTTTCCATCATCTCGGTGGTGCTGGAAACCATGACCGGCTTGGGCGTTGCCATGCTGCTCAACCAGGAATTCAAAGGCCGTACCTTGGTGCGCACGGCGGTGCTGGTGCCCTGGGCCATTCCGACCATCGTGTCGGCCAAGATGTGGGGCTGGATCCTGCATGACCAGTTTGGCTTGATCAACCAGTTGTTGATGGATGCCGGCTTGATTGCCAAGAAGATTGCGTTCACTGCAGACCCTGCATACGCCTTGATGACCGTGGTGGCGGTGGACGTGTGGAAGACCACGCCTTTCATGGCCCTGCTGATCCTGGCCGCACTGCAAACCTTGCCCAAGGACTGCTACGAAGCTGCCCGGGTAGATGGTGTGCATCCGCTGCGCGTGTTCTGGAAAGTTACCTTGCCGCTCATTCGCCCTGCGCTGTTGGTGGCGGTGGTGTTCCGCATGCTGGATGCCCTGCGTATTTTCGATTTGATCTATGTGTTGACCTCTAACAGCGGCAGCACCATCAGCATGTCCGGCTTTGTGCGCCGTGACATGGTGGACAACGGCAACCTGGGCTCGGGCTCGGCGGGGGCGACGTCCCTCACGCTGATCATTTTCGTGGCAGCGGTTTTGTTCTTGCGTGCTACACGCGTCAAACTCAATGAGGAGTCCAACTGATGAACGATCGTCCTCTGTGGGGCTCCATAGTCCTTTACTTCCTCGCAGCCCTGGTTGTGGTGATTTCGGTCTATCCGTTTCTCTACACCATCACCACGTCGCTGAAATCCGGCACCGAGTTGTTCAGCACCAGTTTGCTGCCGGACCATCCGTCCTTGAACAACTACGTCACCTTGTTCAACGGCAAGCAGCCCTTTGGTACCCAGCTGTGGAACTCCATCATGGTGGCCACTACCACCGTGGGTATCTCCATGTTCATGGCCATCACCGCGTCTTACGCCTTGGGTCGCATTACCTTCAAGGGCAAGAGTGCCTTGCTGCTGACCATTCTGGCCGTGTCCATGTTCCCGCAAGTGGCAGTGCTGTCGGGCATGTTTGAGTTGATGCAAGCGCTTGGCCTCTACAACCGCACCATGGGTCTGGTCTTGCCTTACACCGTGTTCACCCTACCCTTCACCGTATGGATGCTGACCACCTTTATGCGTGGCATGCCCAAGGAACTGGAAGAGGCGGCCATCATGGACGGCTGCGGCCCCATGCGCATCATTTTCTCGGTGTTCATGCCCTTGCTGGCACCGGCGTTGGTGTCCACCGGACTGCTGGCCTTTATCGGCGCGTGGAACGAGTTCCTGTTTGCGCTGACTTTCGTGTCAGACGACTTCAACCGCACCGTGCCGGTGGGCATCTCGATGATCTCTGGCGCTACGGCGTATGAGATCCCCTGGGGCAGCATCATGGCAGCGTCCGTCATCGTCACGATTCCGCTGGTGGCTCTGGTGCTGGTGTTCCAGAAGAAGATTGTTTCCGGCCTGACGGCTGGTGCAGTCAAGGGCTGATTTCCAGTGACCACTTCCATGACAAAAGCAAGCAACAACGAATGGTGGCGCGGCGGCGTCATCTACCAAATCTACCCACGCTCCTACCAGGACAGCAATGGTGACGGCGTGGGCGACATCCCCGGCATCACCGCGCGACTGGAGCACATTGCCAAGCTCGGTGCCGATGGCATCTGGCTATCGCCGGTGTTCAAAAGCCCGATGAAAGACTTTGGCTACGACATCACCGACTACCGTGACATCGACCCGCTGTTTGGCACGCTGGATGACTTCCGCGCGCTGGTAAAGCACGCGCATAGCCTGGGCCTGAAGGTGATGGTGGATCAGGTGCTGTCGCATACCTCCGACCAGCACCCCTGGTTCAAGGAAAGCCGCAGCAGCCACGACAACCCCAAGGCCGACTGGTATGTGTGGGCTGATGCCAAGGGCGACGGCAACCCGCCCAACAACTGGCTGTCCATTTTTGGTGGCAGCGCCTGGCAGTGGGACACAGGGCGTTTGCAGTACTACATGCACAACTTCCTGGCTTCGCAGCCCGACCTGAACTTCCACAACCCGGAAGTGCAACAGGCCTTGCTGGACGACGTGCGTTTCTGGCTGGAGTTGGGCGTGGACGGCTACCGCCTGGATACCGTCAACTTCTACTTCCACGACCAGCAGTTGCGCAGCAACCCGGGCCGGGGCAAACCCGCCGCGGACGATCCGGCGGTGGACTCGGTCAACCCCTATGGCTGGCAGTGGCACCAATTCGACAAGAGCCAGCCCGAAAACCTGGTGTTTTTGCAACGCCTGCGCGCGCTCCTTGACCAATACCCCGACACCACCATGGTGGGGGAGATTGGCGACGACGACGGCCTGGGACGCATGACCGAATACACCAGCGGTGGCGACAAGCTGCACATGGCCTACTGCTTTGACCTGCTGGGCAAGCAACACAGCGCGCCGTATTTGCACGCCTTGTTCTCTCGCTTCCTCGACATCTTGGGCGATGGCTGGCCTTGCTGGGCTTTGTCCAACCACGACGTGGTGCGCGTAGCCACCCGGTGGGGCGGCGCACAACCCGATGCGCGCATGCTGCGCCTGGCAGCGGCCCTGCAGATGACCGTGCGCGGCAGCCCCTGCATCTACCAAGGTGATGAACTGGGCCTGACCGAAGCCGACATCGCATTTGAAGACCTGCAGGACCCGTTTGGCATCAACCTCTGGCCCAAGTTCAAGGGGCGCGATGGTTGCCGCACGCCCATGCCCTGGGATGCCAGCCAGCCGCACGGCGGCTTTGGCCCCGCCAAGCCCTGGTTGCCCAGCGCCGCGGAACACATGCCTTTGGCGGTGAACCGCCAGCAGGCAGACACCCATAGCCTGATGCAGTACTACACCCGCTTGTTGCACTGGCGGCGCGGCCAAGCTGCCTTGGTTAAAGGCGGCATGGAACTGCTTCCACTGGACGCGCAGGTGTTTGCATTTGTGCGTGAACACGATGGCACCAAGCTGTTGTGCGTATTCAATTTCAGCCCCGAGTCCGCAAACTGGACTCTGCCTGCGGCCTTTGCCTCTGCCCATGTGGTGGCGGGCAACCCGGTTGAAGGCGGCTCCGTGGCTGCGGGGGCTGTGGCCCTGCAGCCCTGGGGCGGTGTCATCGTTAGTCTGTGAAACAGAGAAGGAAAAACTACCATGTCCAAGATCGAGTTTCGTGATGTCTGCAAGCGCTATCCCAGCGCACCGTCCCTCACCATCAACAATGCCAACCTGGTCATTGAAAAAGGCGAGTTCTGCGTGTTCGTCGGGCCCTCCGGCTGCGGCAAGTCCACCTTGCTGCGCATGGTGGCTGGCCTGGAAGACATCACCAGCGGCGACATGTTCATTGACGGTGAGCGCGTGAATGACCTGCCCCCCGCCCGGCGTGGCGTGGCCATGGTGTTCCAGAGCTATGCGCTGTACCCGCACATGACGGTGCGCGAAAACATGGCCTTTGGCCTGAAGGTGCTCGGCTCCGACGCCGGAGCCATCGACACCAAGGTGCGCGAAGCCGCCGAAGTGCTGCAACTCACGCCCTTGCTAGACCGCCTGCCAAAGGCCTTGTCCGGCGGCCAGCGCCAGCGCGTGGCCATTGGCCGCGCCATCGTCAAGCAGCCTCGCGTGTTCTTGTTTGACGAGCCGCTGTCCAACCTGGATGCCGCACTGCGTGTTCAGACCCGTCTGGAAATTGCCAAGCTGCACCATGACATTGGTAGCGCCAGCATGATTTACGTGACGCACGATCAGGTGGAGGCCATGACCTTGGCCGACAAGATCGTGTTGCTCAACACCGGTGAGCGCATCGCCAAGCACGGCTCCGTGGCGCAAGTGGGCAGCCCGCTCACGCTCTACCACCGCCCCGCCAGTTTGTTTGTGGCCGAGTTCATCGGCTCGCCCAAGATGAATGTGATGCCCGGCACCTTGCAAAGCAGCCAGGGCGACCAGACCGAACTCAAGGTGGGCCAAACCACGTTGACTGCGCGCGTGAATGCGCAACGCCTCGTGAACGGTGCCAAGGTCACCGTGGGCTGCCGCCCCGAAGACATCGAGCTGACCACCGCTGGCGCCCCCAACAGCCTGACCATGCGCATCAAGCACATTGAAAAGCTGGGTGAGGCCTCGCTGCTGTACGTGGAGGCCGATGGCCTGCCGCTGATGACCGTGCGCGTGGACGGCACCACCACCTTGAAGACCGGCGAAAACGTAGCGCTGCACATGCCCGCAGGCCTGATTCATGTGTTCGACGCAGACGAGCAAGCCTGCGAACGCACGGTGGATTTGCCGAGCTAATTCAACGTCGGCATTCGCAATGCCGATACCCCAACCCCTGGCTGCCGTCTCCCGAGTCGGTGGCCTTTTTTATTCAGGAACAGCCATGCGCAAGACCGATTGGTGGAAAACCAGCACCGTGTACCAAATCTACCCCCGCAGCTTTTGCGACAGCAATGGCGATGGCGTGGGTGACCTACCGGGCATTACCTCCCGGCTCGACCATTTGCAGCAGCTCGGCGTGGACGTGGTGTGGCTCTCGCCCGTGTACCGCTCGCCCAATGACGACAACGGCTACGACATCAGCGACTACCGCAACATCATGGAAGAGTTCGGCACGCTGGCCGACTTTGACACCATGCTGGCTGCCATGCACCAGCGCGGCATCAAGCTGATGATGGACTTGGTGGTGAACCACAGCTCGGACGAGCATGCGTGGTTCAAAGAAGCCCGCAAGAGCCGCGACAACCCGTACCACGGCTACTACATCTGGCGCGAGCCGCACGCCGATGGTTCGCCCCCCACCAACTGGGAAGCGGCCTTCAACGGCTCGGTGTGGGAGTTCAATGAACCCACCGGCGAGTACTACCTGCACATGTTTAGCAAGAAGCAGCCGGACCTGAATTGGGAGAACCCGCTGCTGCGCCAGGAGGTGTATGCCCTCATGCGCTTCTGGCTGGACCGGGGTGTGGACGGTTTCCGCATGGACGTGATCAACATGATCTCCAAGCCCTGGAATGCCGACGGTTCTTTGCCGCAAGCACCGGTGGTGCGCGAGGGTTTTTTGCAACCCGGCTTTGCGCTCACCTGCAACGGCCCGCGCTTGCTGGAGTTTTTGCGCGAAATGCGTGAACAGGTTCTGGACCACTATGACTGCGTCACGGTAGGCGAAGCACCCATGGCCACCATTCGCCAGGGCCGCGAACTCACGCACCCCACCGAAGGCGCGCTCAACATGCTGTTCCAGTTCGAGCACATGGACCTGGACAGCGTGGGCGGCCACATCAACGGCAAATGGGCCCTGAAGCCGTTGCACCTGCCCGACCTCAAAGCCACCATGATGCGCTGGCAAGACGCGTTGGAAGGGCAGGGCTGGAACAGCCTCTACCTGAGCAACCACGACCAGCCACGCCCTGTGTCGCGCTTTGGTGACGACAAGCAATACCGCGTGCAGTCCGCCAAGATGCTGTGCACCTTTTTGCACGGCCTGCAGGGCACGCCCTATGTGTACCAGGGTGAAGAACTGGGCATGACCAATGTGGCCTTCCCGCGAATTGAGGACTACAAGGACATTGAAATCCTCAACATGTACCGCGTGGCGGTGCAGGAGCGCGGGCAAGACCCGGCCGAGGTGCTGCGCTCCATTTGGGCCAAGGGCCGCGACAACGCCCGCACGCCCATGCAGTGGAGCAACAAGCGCCAAGCGGGCTTTACCACCGGCACGCCCTGGATTGCGCTCAATAGCAATGTGGCCGAGGTGAATGCAGAGCAGGCCCTGAGCGACCCGGACTCCGTTTTCCACCACTACCGCAAGATGATTGCGCTGCGCAAGACCGAGCCGCTGTTGGTGAGCGGCCACACGGCCATGCTGCTGCCCGAGCACCCGCAACTGGTGACCTATATGCGCACGCCGCTCCACGCTGTTGCGCCCGAGCAGGCGCTGCTGGTGGTTTGCAACTTCAGCGCAGAGAACGTCCTGTTTGCATTGCCTGCCGAGGTGACGTGCAACACCGCGGAGGTGTTGCTGGGCAATTACCCGGTGGATGCACAGGGCCTGGCAGAGCGGCTGCGCGCCCTGCCATTGCGGCCCTATGAGGGCTTGCTGATTCGCCTGTCTTAACGTTCAGGCACGAAGCGGGCGCCCCAGGCCAACAGCGTGGCGCCCGCCACCACAAAGGTCAGCGCGGCGGTGAGTGACACCGCTTGCGCAATGCTGCCAATCAACGGCGGGCCAACCATGAAGCCGGCATAGCCAATGGATGAAATGGCACCAATGGCCGCCGCACGGCTATTGCCCGGCACGCGCGTGGCAGCGTTGTACAAAATCGGCACCACCTGCGCCAGGCCCGCACCCACCAGCGCATAGCCCACGATGGCCAGCCACGGAATGCCAGAGGCCAACACCATGGCCATGGTCACCGCCGTGGTGATGCCACCCACCCGCAAAATGGTGCGCTCGGCCACCCGCATGCGCAGCGCGTCACCGGTAAAGCGCATCACCGCCATGGCACCTGAGAAGGCGGCATAGCCCCAGGCCGCATGGTCTTGGGCCATGCCCAGCTCCTGCTTGAGGTACAGCACGCTCCAGTCGTACATGGCGCCTTCGGCCGTCATGCCCGCAAAGGCCAGCAGGCCGATGATGAGCAACACGCCCTTGGGCCAGACAAAGTGCGCCTTGGGCTCGGTGCTGTCCTGGTCCGGGTGCACAGCCAGCATGGCGCGCGACGCCACAGCCACCCACAACGCAAAGCCTGCGCCTATGCCCGCAAGCTGCCACGGGGCGCTCAGGCCCGCGCTGATTAGCGCGCCCGTCAACGCCGCCCCCACCATGCCGCCCAGGCTGAAGTTGCCATGCAGATTGCCCATGATGGCGCGCCCGCCTGCGGACTCCAGCGCCGTGCCCTCGGTATTGATGGCCACATCAAACAGGCTCATGCAGGCACCAAACAGCACGTTGGAAAGCAGCAGCCACACCATCGAGGGCCAGTGCAACACCGCCGCCAGCAAGCTGCCCATGGTGAGGGCAGCACAGGCTGCCGTACCCCGTGCGCCCAGGCGCGCAATCACCCGCCCGGCAAACATGACCGACAGCACTGCGCCCAGCGCGGCTGACATCAGCACAAAAGACAGTGCAGCCTCGCCCAGCGCGTACTGTGCTTTGACGGAAGGAATGTGCACGCCCCACACGCCACCAAACAGGCCCAGCGCGGCGAACTGCAGCCGCGTGGCCCAGATGGCACGCCGCACTTGCAGGGGCGCCACGGCGCCCTCCACATGGGAGGCGAGGGCGGGCGTCTGTGGGTCGGGGTTGCTCATGCTGCGCCTATCTGTACCGGTTTGCCCGTGCGCGCGCTCTCGTAAATGGCATCCAGAATTTCCATCACGACCAGGCCTTGCTCACCGCCTGCGTCGTGCGGCTTGTCATTCAGGATGGCCTCGGCATAGTGGTGCATGGCCGACAGCGCCGGTGTGGTGGGCGTGTTCACATGGATGTTTACCTGCGCGCCGTTGAGCTCTTGGAAGATGTCGGCGCTGAAGGTGTAACCCTCGTTCAGGTTCTTTTGCAACAGACCAGCCTTGGTGCCCAAGAGGCGCGTTTCCATCAAATCGGCTTCCTGGATGTTGGCTGCCCAGGATGCCTCCAGCGCCAGCGTGGCGCCATTCTCAAACTGGATAAAGCCGGCAGCAAGGTCTTCCACATCAAAGACCTTGCCCGAGGCTGCGGCCAAGGGGCCTGCAATCGGGTTGTAGGTGTTGCCCATGACCCAGGTGGGCTTGGGGTAGTCCATCAGCCACAGCGCCAGGTCAAGGCGGTGCACGCCCAAGTCAATCAGCGGGCCGCCACCGGCCAGCGCCTTGGTGCCAAACCAGCCACCAAAACCCGGCATGCCCCGGCGGCGGTGCCAGACCGAGCGGCCAAAGTAAATGTCGCCAAACACGCCCGCGTCCTTTTGCGCCTTCAGTGCTTGCGACTGCGCGCTGAAGCGGTAAGAGAAGTTGATCATCAGCCGCTTGCCTGCTTGCGCAGCCGCAGCCAGCATCTCGCGCCCTTCAGCGGCATTCATGGCCATAGGCTTCTCGCACAGCA
>Ga0228698_1001615_pt1 | contig 10691 bp, 8 predicted proteins | sample McNCre117_Aug_MG_FD_178015 | JGI IMG/M metagenome (GOLD analysis project Ga0228698, IMG submission 178015) | Freshwater microbial communities from McNutts Creek, Athens, Georgia, United States - 1-17_Aug_MG | ecosystem: Environmental > Aquatic > Freshwater > Creek | place: USA: Georgia...
AGGCGAAGCGGTGGAAGAACCCGCTGTGGATGCAGCCGTTCTCGAACAGCTGGCGCACGTACTCCAGCGCGTCCACGGTGTCCTGTGTCGTCTGCGTCGGAAAGCCGTACATCAGGTAGGCATGGACCAGCACGCCGGCGTCCGCAAACGCCTTGGTCACGCGGGCCACCTGCTCCACGCTGACGCCCTTCTTCATCAGCTTCAGCAGCCGGTCCGACGCCACCTCCAGCCCGCCCGAGATCGCGATGCAGCCGCTGTCGGCCAGCAGTTGGCACAGCTCGGGCGTGAAGGTCTTCTCGAAGCGGATGTTGCCCCACCACGAGATGGCGACGCCGCGCCGCATCAGCTCCTCCGCCAGCGCCTTCAGCGCCTTGGGCGGCGCGGCCTCGTCGACGAAGTGAAAACCTGTCTGCCCCGTCTCGCGCACGATGGCCTCGATGCGGTCCACCAGCACCTCGGCCGAGGCCGCCTCGTAGCGCGAGATGTAGTCCAGGCTCACGTCGCAGAAGCTGCACTTCTTCCAGTAGCAGCCATGCGCCACGGTCAGCTTGTTCCAGCGCCCGTCGCTCCACAGCCGGTTCATCGGGTTGAGCATGTCCAGCAGCGAGAGATACCGGTCCAGCGGCAGGCCGTCCCAGGTCGGCGTGCCGACGTCGTCGAAGGGCACATCGGGCTCGACGAAGTTGGTGTACCTGACTGTTGGCCCCCGCGTTCGAGGCTGCGCCTCGCCCGTCCCCCCGAGGGTGGCGAAATCGCCTTGGGGCGGCCCGTCGGCGATTTCCTCGCCTCCATCGCGCCAGAACGTGCGCACCAGGCGGGTCTTGGAGCGCTTGCCCGCCACATGCTCCAGCAGCGCCAGCAGCGGCCGCTCGCCGGCGTCCAGCGTCGCGTAGTCGATGAAGTCGAACAGGCGCGGCTCGGCCAGCTCGCGCAGCTCGGTGTTCACATAGCCGCCACCCAGCACGCACACCACCTCGGGCCGTGCCGCCTTGATGGCCTGCGCGATGCGCAGCGCCGCGTAGACCGACCCGGGGAAGGGCACGGACAGCAGCACGACGTCCGGGCGGTGCTGGTCCAGCGCCTGGAGCGTCAGGCGCTGCAGCGTGCGGTCGATGAGGTGGGGCGGCTCGGCCAGCGCGTCGGCCAGCGGGTCGAAGTGCGGCTGCGCGGCGGCCAGTTTTTCGGCATAGCGCACGAACTCGAAGCGCGGGTCCACCGCGTCGCGCAGCACGTCCGCGAGGTCGTTCAGGAACAGCGTGGCCAGGTGGCGCGCGCGGTCTTGCAGGCCCAACGCGCCGAAGGCCCAGGCGAGCGGGTCCTCGCCCTCTTCGCCGATGTAGTGGTCCAGCGACGCGAAGCGTGCGCCCTCGGGCAGGAAGGTGCGTGTGTTGATGCGGTGCGCGAGCGTCGGGTCCTGCCCTTGCAGGAAACGCAGCACGCGCGGCGTGGCGGCGGCGATTGCCGGGAACTCGCCGTCGAACCAGGCGGTCTGCGGCGTGTGCTTCGCCACCGGCAGGGCCTGGACGGCCTCACGGATCTGCGCCAGGCCGGCGGGCGAGAACAGCTCCAGCACCAGCGACAGCGCCAGGTCCACCTGATGCGCATCGATCTGGCGTGAGCGCAGGAAGCCGGTCAGATAGGCGGTGGACGGATAGGGCGTGTTCAGCTGCGTCATCGGGGGGATGACGGCGAGGACGCGCACGCCCGTGCTGGACGTGGAGGGCACCAGGGACTGCATGCCGGGATTGTCGTTTGCGCGGCCCCCTGCGCTGCGCGCGGGCGGGCCGGTGATCCGCGTCGGGCCGCAGTCAGTTGCCGAGAACCTGAACGGATGTCGCGAACAGCTCCCTGCCGTGCATGCCCAGGTGCCCGTAGCTGCCCCGCGGGCTCAGGTATCCGGTCAGCCGCAGCCTGAGCTCCAGGAAGTGCGGGCCGGGCTCAGTCTTGGGAAGAGCGGCCCCCGAGCCGGCCAGGAAATCCAGCCAGGCGGCAAGTCCGGGCTGCCCGTCCGGCTCGAATAGACTGGTTTCGAAGCCGGCCGTCCAGAGGCCGGTCCATTCGATGCGTTGATAGCCATAGCCGGCGAACGTGCGCTGTTGGGCGTCGGGGCCTTGCTTCCAACGAGCGGCGCCCTTGGCATACGCGGTGGCGAAGGCATCGTCTCCGGACAGCACGCCGTTGTAGGCGCCGTGGATGAAGCCCGCAAAGAAGCCGCTGGCGTATTCCTCCACAAGACTTTGGCTTCGCGGCGGCTTTTCGCTGCGATGCGTCTTCGCGTAGGCCCGAGCCTGCTCCAGCACGTCGTCGGGCACCGACGCGGCGTTGGCAGAGCCGAAGACGATGCTTTGTGCCGCCAGCACACCGAGGATCAGGACGTTGAGTGAGCGCATGTGATGAGCGTGTCAGGTGAAGTTGATTCCGGGCCGTCCGAGAACCCGTGGGTCATTCGATCTATCCGAGCGCCAGCTCCAGCAGCACGTTCAGATGCACCGGCGCGCTGCCGCGGGCGATGTGGGCGAGGCTGCCGTCGCCACCCAGCCGCAGTGCGGGCACATGGAAGTACATCTCGTTCGATTGCAGCGGGCCGGCGTGGGCCGCCAGGGCGTCGATTTGCTCGGCGTGCAGATAGTCCGTGAGGTTGTCGGGCTCGCCCAGCCATTCATTGAAGAACTGTTCCAGCGACCAGACTGTGCAGCCGCCCGCTGAGCGGTGCGGGTCCAGGAAGGACACGTCCTCGTCGCCGTCGTCGTTGAGGCGGCGGTAGTAGAAGATCGTGCCCATGGTGCTGAGGGCGATGGGCAGCCGTTCCATGTCGGGTTCGTCGCGCATCAGCCAACCCCACAGGTTCTCGCTGTAGATGTCCGGGTCGATCAATTGCACCAGCCCGTTGCCGTAGAAGCCGAATCCGTGGTCTCGCCACAGCGCCAGCAGCGGCGCTGGCAGGTGCTCGGCATAGCGGGTCAGTTGCTCTGCCGTTGCCTTTTTCAGGCCTGCGGTGGGCGGGTGGCGCTGCAGGAAAGGGGTCAAGGCGGTGTCGGTCATCGTGGTGTTCCTTCGGGCCGGCGCCCATCATGCAACGCGTGCCGGCGTGCGGCGAGTCAGCCGGAGCGCGCGTGCATGCGCGCTCAGCTCACCAGCCACCCCGCCAGCTTCTCCGCAATCATCAGCGTCGGCGACGCGGTGTTGCCGCTCGTGATCGTTGGCATGATGCTGGCGTCGGCCACGCGCAGCCCGGAGACGCCGCGCACGCGCAGGCGCGCGTCGACGACGGCGCCGGGGTCGTCCTTGCGGCCCATGCGGCAGGTGCCCACCGGGTGGAAGATGGTGGTGCCGATGTCGCCGGCCGCGCGGATGAGCTCGTCGTCCGTCTGCGCGTGCGGGCCGGGGCGGTACTCCTCGGGCCGGTAGCGGGCCAGCGCCGGCCGGGACATGATCTGCCGCGTCATCCGCAGGCTGTCGGCGGCCACCTTGCGGTCAGCGTCGGTGGACAGGTAGTTGGGCCGGATCGCCGGCGCCACCGCGGCGTCGGGCGACTGGATGTGCACGCTGCCGCGGCTGGTCGGGTTGAGGTTGCACACGCTGGCGGTGATCGCGTCGAAGCGGTGCAGCGGCTCGCCGAACGCATCCAGCGACAGCGGCTGCACGTGGTACTGCAGGTCGGGCCACACCTTGGTGGGGACGCTGCGCGTGAACACGCCCAACTGGCTGGGCGCCATGCTCATCGGGCCGCTGCGCCGCAGCGCGTATTCCATGGCGATCGCCGCCTTGCCGAACAGCGAGGTGCTGCGCGTGTTCAGTGTGCGGGCGCCCTGCAGCTTGTAGATGGCGCGGATCTGCAGGTGGTCCTGCAGGTTGGCGCCCACGCCGCGCAGCTCGCGCTCCACGGGCACGCCTGCTTTCTGCAGCACCTCGGCGGGGCCCAGGCCCGACAGCTGCAGGATCTGCGGCGAGCCGATGCTGCCCGCCGCGAGGATGACTTCGCCGCCCACGTTCAGCCAGGGCTGCTCCACGCCGTTGGGCGTGCGCACCTCCACACCGCCACACCGCAGGCCGGCGTCGTCGCGCAGCAGGCGCAAGCGGCGCACCTGCGCGCCGGTCCACAGTTCGAAGTTGGGCCGGCCGAGGCAGGTGGGCCGCAGGAAGGCCTTGGCGGCATTCCAGCGCAGGCCCTTCTTTTGGTTGACCTCGAAATAACCCACGCCCTCGTTGTTGCCCGCGTTGAAGTCGCCGGTGGACGGGATGCCGGCCTCGTTGCAGGCCGCGGCGAACGCATCGAGGATGGGCCAGCGCAGGCGCTGCTGCTCGACGCGCCATTCGCCCTTGTGGCCGTGCAGTTCGGCGAAGCCCGCAGGGGCCGACTTGGGGTCGTCCAGTCGCCAGTGATGTTCGTGCCGGCGGAAGGCCTTCAGCACGCGTTCCCAGCGCCAGGTGTCGTCGCCGGTGAGGTCACCCCAGTGCTCGTAGTCGCGGCGTTGGCCGCGCATGTAGATCATGCCGTTGATGCTGGAGCTGCCACCCAGCACCTTGCCGCGCGGGTAACGCAGGCTGCGGTGATTGAGGCCGGGCTCCGGTTCGGTGTTGAAACACCAGTCCGTGCGAGGGTTTCCGATGCAGTGGAGATAACCCATCGGTATGTGTATCCAGTGGTAATCATCGTTGCCGCCTGCTTCGATGAGCAGCACACGCTTGTCGGATTGGGCGCTGAGCCGGTTCGCAAGCAGGCAGCCGGCGGTGCCGGCGCCCACGATGATGTAGTCGAAGCCTTGTTGGGACATGGAAAACTGCTGGGTGCCGCGCGGCGCGCGGCTGCCTGCAAGCGTAAATCAATCAGCTTGTCCGAGCCTTGCAGCGCCGAGGCCGTACCAGTCCATGCGCCGGGTCACGATCATGACCGTTGTCAGCACCGCAAACAACAGCAGCGCGCCGATGACGAGGGCCGTCTGTTCTCGGCTGAGCAGCACATAGAGTGCGCCGTACAGCAACGTTATGCCACCGCCAAAGCTCAGGCCGCGCAGCCAGCCCCCGAGCATGGCCGCGGCGTACTGCGTCAACACGGCTGCGGCGGCGCCGGCGGCAACGAGATAGGCCACCAGGAAGGGCAGGTGCTCGGACAGGCTCAACAGCAGCAGGAAGAACAGGCTCAGCGCCAGGCCCACCAACAGGTACTGCACGGGGTGCACTCTGCGGCCAGTCAGCAGCTCGGTGAGGCCCACGGTGACGAAGGTCAGCACGATGAACATCAGCCCGTACTTGATGGCGCGGTGGCTCATCATGTAGGGGTTCACCGGGTCGATGAGTTCCACGGCCAGCACTTCCAGCGCATTGGCCTTGGCGCGGGCCGCCTCGTCGTAGGCCGAGACGGCTGGTACGGTGCCATCCGAGAGATTGGGCAGCGCACCGCCAGCTTGCAGGTCGGACGCCGCGGTGCTGGCCAGCGACGAAACCTGCCAGCGCGCCGCGAAGCCGCTGGCGCCGACATTGCGCTCCACCGGCAGGAACTGGCCCGTGAAGCTCGGATGCGGCCAGCTCGACTGCAGGGCGACCTGCGTGTCTGCGCCGGCGGGCACGATACCGAGCCGGCGGCTGCCAACGACGCTCAGCTTCAGCGACAGCGCGAGCGGCTCGCCATCGCGCAGATCGGGCAGCGTTGCATGCAGGCCGCGGTAGGCCGGGTGCGTGGTGCCGGGCTGCACGGCCAGTACGCGGCCGTCGCGCTTGAGCTCGGCCGCGCGCAGACCGCGCGGGTCGCTGACGGCCACGGCCACCACCGGCGCGCTGCAGCCCACGCGGCCGTTCGGATGCTCGGCGCGCGGTGTGAGCTCGGCTGTCGAGTCCCAGCTCGCCTCCAGCGTCAGCTCGCTGAGGTAGGTGTTGACCTTGAAGAGGCCGCGGTAGCGCACCTCGGGCGACAGCCCGCCGGCCACTTTCAGGTGATGTGGCGGGGCCACCAGCCGGATGTCCCGGGTCTCGACCGTCTCCTTCTTGCCGGCGCTGATGACCGGCCAGCTCTCGCGGCACTCGCGCACCAGCAGCGGCCCGGCCAGTGCCTGTGGCCCGGCCAGCGATTGTTCGATGTTCTGTGAGGCCTCGCGTTGCCGCGCCTGGCGCTCGTGCACGAGTCCGCCGATCTCTGACAGCACCAGGCACAGCAGCAGGGTGATGACGGCCAGGATGGCCAGCTTGGTGAAGGTTGCGTTGAGTTTCATGCCGCCCAGCATCGCCACCGGCGGTGAGGGCATGACGAAGCGTGTGAAGCCGCTGTGAAGTGTGGCGCCGGTGGTGTGGGCGTCAGCGTGGCAGCACCAGCGTCACCCGCAGCCCGGGCCCGGCTGCCTCGAACGTCAGCTGGCCGCCGTGCAGCTCGGCAATGCGGCGCGCGATGGCCAGGCCCAGGCCCGAGCCCTTGACGAGGCTGCCGGGGCGGGCCGTCGAGAAGAAGCGCTGGCCCAGTTGCGAGAACACGCTGGCGGGCACGCCGGGGCCGCGGTCCCGCAGTGCGAGGCGAACCGTCTCGGCCGTCGTGCTGACGGCCAGTTCAAGCGGCGATCCAGCCGGCGCGAAGTCGATGGCGTTGACGAGCAGGTTGCCGAAGGCCAGCTCCAGCAGCGCCACGTCGACGGCCGTTGTCGCGTCAGCGCGTTCGGTCCAGGTCGGCGTCAGGGCTTTCTGCGCGAGGCGCGGTGCCTGGCGGGCGAGTTGGGCGTCGGCCCAGTCGGCGAGGGCGATGTGCTGGCGTTCGCCCAGGCCCAGCTGGGACTCCAGTTGCGACAGCGCCAGCACGCGTTCCACCAGCGTCTGCAGCCGGGCTGTCTGGTCCAGCACCTGCGCGGCGAAGCGCTGGCGATCGGCGACGGGCAGCTCGTCCTGCAGCAGCTCGCCGCTCGCGCGCAGCGCCGCCAGCGGGCTCTTGAGTTCGTGCGTCAGGGCGCGCACGTCGTGCTCCAGCTGCTCGCGCCCCTCCAGCCGGCGGCGCATGTCGTCCATCGCGTGCGCGAGGTCGCCCAGCTCGCCGGGCACGTCCGGCGGCGCCAGCGCCTGCCCGGCCTGCACGCGCTGCGCATAGCGCCGCAGGCGACGCACAGTGGCCACCAGCCACCAGGTCACGGCAACACCCACCACCAGGCTGGCGGCCAGCAGTGCGGCGCCGGCCAGGAACACGCGCCGCTCGGCGCGGTCGATGAAGCGCTGCACGCTGGCCACCGGCTTGGCCACGCTGACGACGCCCAGCGTGCGCCCGCCCTGCAGTACCGGTGCGGCGACGACGAGCACCGTGCTGTCATGCCGGCCATAGGGGCTGGCCCGCGCGCCGTAGTCGCCGCGCAGCGTGCGTGCCACGTCGTTCCACTGCGAATAGTCCTGGCCCACGGCCGAGGGCTGGCCGGAGTCCAGCACCACCCGACCGGTCGCATCCGTCACGTAGATGCGCAGGTCCAGGCTCTGCTTGCGCAGGCCCCAGATGACGGCGTCCACGTCGCGCTGCGTGTAGCGCCGCAGTTGTGCCGCCAGCCGGCCGTCGGGCGCCGGCTGGCCGGCGGCCATCTCGTCCACGGCCACCTCGGCCAGCAGGTTGGCCGTCTCCACCATCAGGTCTTCCATGACCTCGCGCACGCTGGGCTTGACCTCGGCGAGGAACACCTTCAGCAGCAGCACCGCGCTGAGGCCCGCGATCAGGAAGAAGCCGAAGAAGACGCGCAGACCGAGTCGCATGTCAGCGCCGCCCGGCCGCCCGAAGGCGCCGACGCGCCCCCTTGGGGGGCAGTGAGCGAAGCGAGCGTGGGGGCTTCACGTGCTAGCGCCGCCCGGCCGCCCGAAGGCGCCGACGCGCCCCCTTGGGGGGCAGTGAACGAAGCGAGCGTGGGGGCTTCACGTGTCAGCGCCGCCCGGCCGCCCGAAGGCGCCGACGCGCCCCCTTGGGGGGCAGTGAGCGAAGCGAGCGTGGGGCTTCACGTCAAGGCTCCAGCGAGTAGCCGAGTCCGCGGTGGGTCTTGATCGGGTCGCGCGTGGGCGCCGCCTCGCGCAGCTTGGCGCGCAGTGTCTTGATGTGGGTGTCCACGGTGCGGTCGCCGCTGTCGGCGCTGCTGCCCCACACGGCGTCCAGCAGCGCGTCGCGTGAATGGATGCGCTGCGGTGCACGCAGCAGTTGCAGCAGCAACCCGAGCTCCAGCTTCGTGAGGTTGAGCAGCTGGCCGTCCAACCGCACGCGCGAGCCGTCGACGGCGAAGCCCGCAGCCGGTGGCGGCGCGGCCTGTGCGCGGCGCAGCAGGGCCCGCACACGGGCCACGAGCTCGCGGGGGCTGAAGGGTTTGGCGAGGTAGTCATCCGCGCCCAGTTCCAGCCCCAGCACGCGGTCCATCTCCTCGCTGCGCGCGCTCAGCACGATGACCGGCAGCTGGGCCAGGTGGGCGAGCGGCCCGCTTCGCAGCTCGCGGCACAGGTCCAGCCCGTGGCCATCGGGCAGGCCGATGTCGAGGATGAGCAGGGCCGGCGCCGGGCCCTGGCGCAGCCGTTCGCGTGCGTCGGCCAGCCAGCCGCAGTGCTCGACGGCGAAGCCCTCGCGGCGCAGCGCGAACGCCACGGTGTCGGCGATGGCCGGGTCGTCTTCGACAAGCAGCAGCGTGCTCAAGAGCGCCAACCCTGGGCCAGCGCGGCCACCAGCGCCGCGGCCGAGCCCGGGTCGCGGTTCACGGGCAGGGCCTGGCCTGCCCACAGGCTGATGAAGTCGGCCTGGCCGGCCTTGGCAGCGGCTTGGCGCATCGGGCGGCTGGCGGCGTTGGGCTGCGGGAAGGCGGGCAGGTCCGTGCCGTCGAGCTCGCGCGTGACGCGGTTGGCCACGCCGCGCGCGAGGCGGCCGGAGAACGCGCGCGTCAGCGTCGAGTCGGCGTCGCCCGCCGCGTGCAAGGCGGCGCGGTAGGCCGGCGACAGCGGGCATTCGTCGGCCAGCAGGAAGGCGGTCCCCACCGCCACGGCGCCGGCGCCGAGGGCTTGTGCGGCCGCCACGCCGCGCGCATCGGCGATGCCGCCGGCGGCGATGACGGGGATGTCCAGCGCGTCGACGAGTTGCGGCACCAGCGCCATCGTGCCGATCAGCGCTCCCTCGGCGGTGCCCAGGAATCCACCCCGGTGGCCGCCGGCCTCGTAACCCTGGGCCACGACGGCGTCCACGCCGCTGGCCTGCAGCCGCCGCCCCTCGGCCACCTGTGTGGCCGTGCCGATGACGATGAAGCCCTGCGCCTTCAGTGCGGCCACGCGGGCCACGCCGGGGTCGCCCATGACGAAGCTGATGACGGCCGGCCGCGCCGCGACGACGGCGGCGAGTTGCGCGTCGAAGTCTTCCTCATAACGCTCGGGGCGTGCGGGGGCGGACAGGCCCAGCTCGGCATGCCAGGGCGCGAGGCGAGCGAGGTAGGCGTCCAGCGCGTCGTCGTCGGGCGCCCAGGCTTGGGGGCAGAACAGGTTGATGCCGAACGGCTGCGCCGTGCGCGCGCGGATGTCGGCGGCGACCTCAGTGATGCGGGCGGGGCTGAGGTAGGCCGCGCCCAGCTGGCCGAAGCCGCCGGCCGCGCTGACGGCGGCCACGAGTGCCGCACTGGCCGCCTCACCGGCCATGGGCGCCATCCAGATGCGGGGCAGGGCCGTCAGCGCCATGGCCGCTCAGCTCATCGTCCGCATGGACAGCACGGGGAACAGCTTGATGAGCCCGTCGGCCAGCAGTTCCACGGCCAGCGCCGCGAGGATCAGGCCCATCAGCCGCGTCATGATGTTGATGCCGGTCTGCCCCAGCACCTTGGCGATGCGGCTGCTGGCGGAGAAGGTCACGAAGGTCACCGCCGCGACGACGACGCCGTAGCCGCACAGCACGGCCAGCTCCCACCAGACCCGCGTCTTGTCGGCGTAGATCACCATCGTCGAGATGGTGGCCGGGCCGGTGAGCAGCGGGATGGCCAGCGGCACGACGGCGATGCTGGCGCCGGCGTCGGCCTTGGTGCTGCCCTCCGACACGTCTTCCTTGCGCGCCTCGGCCGGCTGCGCGTTGAGCATCTGCAGCGAGCTGATCAGCAGCAGGCAGCCGCCGCCCACCTGGAAGCTCGCCAGCGAGATGCCGAAGAACTCGATGATCTTCAGCCCGAACAGCGCACTGAGCGCGATGACGATGCCGGCCGTGCAGGCGCTGACGAGGATGGTCTTGCGACGCTGCTCACGCGAGAAGCTGCCGGTGAAGTGAATGAAGAACGGCACCACGCCGACGGGGTTGACGATGGCCAGCAGGGCCACCAGGGGTTTGTAGATATCCATGCCGGTCATTGTCGCGGCTAGGATGCCGGCGCGGCCCCTGTCCGAGGTCTTCGCCAGCCTCCGGGCTCGGCACTCCGGGGCACCCCCGGGGGTCTTGAATCTCTCGCCCAGCGGGGCGCGAGACTGTGGGCGCGCAAGCGCCCTCCTCCTCACGCATCACCCGTCGCTCGGGCAGCGGCCGCACCTCTTTCCCGTTCCACAGGCCACGGAGACACCGCATGGATGACGCCGGCAGGACGACCGCGCGGGCGCTGGCGCTGGCGATGCTGGCCGGCGCACGCAGTGAACAGGCGCTGGCCGCTCGCATGGCGGTCTGTCTGGAGGCGCGGCCGCCGTGGCTGGCCGACCTGGCGCAGGCGATGGCCCGCATCCCGGGCGAGGCCTGGCGGCGGCTGGAC
>Ga0228698_1001616_pt1 | contig 10689 bp, 10 predicted proteins | sample McNCre117_Aug_MG_FD_178015 | JGI IMG/M metagenome (GOLD analysis project Ga0228698, IMG submission 178015) | Freshwater microbial communities from McNutts Creek, Athens, Georgia, United States - 1-17_Aug_MG | ecosystem: Environmental > Aquatic > Freshwater > Creek | place: USA: Georgia...
TCCCCGAGCTGCTGGCCGACCTCTCGCAGTTCTACCACCTGCAACCCGGCGACCTGATTTACACCGGCACGCCCGAAGGCGTGGGCGCGGTAGTGAGCGGTGACGTGATCACCGGCCACATTGCCCAAGTGGGCGATGTGCAGCTGACCATTGGCGCAGCCGAATAAACGCAATAGCCCAGGAGACACAGCATGACAACCCAACTCCCTGTTTTGGTGTCCGGCGGCGGCATTGGCGGCCTGGCGGCTGCCCTTGCGCTGCTCAAGCGCGGCTTCAAGGTGCAGGTGTTTGAGCAGGCCGAGCAGATTGGCGAAATCGGCGCAGGCATCCAGCTTGGCCCCAACGCCTTCCACGCTTTTGATGCGCTCGGCATTGGTGACAAAGCCCGTGGCCGCGCGGTCTACACCGACCACATGGTGATGCACGACGCCATCGACGAATACCAAATCGGCAAGCTGGAAACCGGCGAAGCGTTCCGCAAGCGCTTTGGCAACCCCTACGCCGTGATCCACCGCGTAGACATCCACACCTCTTTGCTCGAAGGCGTGCAAGAGAGCCCCGATGTGGAGTTCTTCACCAGCACCCGCATCGAGAAGATTGAGCAAGACGGCAACACCGTCACCGCCATCGACCAGAACGGCAAACGCTGGGTCGGCCAGGCCCTGATTGGTGCCGACGGTGGCAAGAGCGTGGTGCGCGCGCAGTATGTGAACGACCCGCCCCGCGTGACCGGCCACGTGGTGTACCGCGCCGTGATCGACAAGGCCGACTTCCCCAAAGACCTGCAATGGAACGCGGCCAGCCTGTGGGCCGGCCCCAAGTGCCACCTGGTGCACTACCCGCTGCGCGGTGGCGAGCAATACAACGTGGTGGTGACGTTCCACAGCCGCAAACAAGAGGAATGGGGCGTGACCGACGGAAGCAAGGAAGAAGTGCAGAGCTACTTCCAAGGCATTGCCGCCAAGCCGCGCCAGCTCATCGACCTGCCCAAGACCTGGCGCCGCTGGGCCACGGCCGACCGTGAGCCCATTGGCAACTGGGTCTATGGCCGCGCCACCATCCTGGGTGACGCCGCCCACCCCACCACGCAGTACATGGCCCAAGGCGCCTGCATGGCCCTGGAAGACGCCGTCACCTTGGGTGAAGCACTGCGCGTGCACAACAACGATTGGGACAAGGCGCTGGCGCTGTACCAGAAGTCGCGCGTGGCGCGCACCGCCCGCATCGTGCTCTCGGGCCGCGAGATGGGCCGCCTGTACCACGCCGCCGGTGTGGAGCGCCTGGTGCGCAACAGCTTGTGGAAAAACCGCCCGCAAGAACGCTTCTATGACGCGATGGAGTGGCTGTATGGTTGGAACGTCAGCAACTGTTTGGACATGTCATGAAACTCCACCAATTCTTCCGCAGCGGCACCAGCCACCGCACCCGCATCGCGCTCAACCTCAAGGGTTTGAGCTATGAAAACGTCGCCGTGGACCTGCGCAAGAACGCGCACCACGACGCTGCATTCAAAGCCCTGAACCCGCAAGGCCTGGTGCCTGCGCTGGAGGTGGACTCTCAGGTGCTGATCCAGTCGGTGGCCATCATTGAGTGGCTGGAAGAGCGCTACCCCACGCCCGCCCTGTTGCCCACCGACATCAACGACCGTGCCCATGTGCGTGCCATGGCCGCCATCGTGGGTTGCGACATCCACCCGGTGAACAACAAGCGCATTCTGGACACGCTGCGCGCCAGCTTCGGTGCCGATGACGCGGCGATCAACACCTGGGCCAGCACCTGGATTTGCGCGGGTTTTGATGCACTCGAAGCCCTGCTGCAAGCCGACAAAAAACGCGGTGACTTCTGCTTTGGCAACGCGCCCGGCCTAGCCGACATCTACCTGGTCTCGCAAGTAGAAAGCTCGCGCCGCTTCAAGGTGGACCTGACGCCCTACCCCGCCATTCGCGCAGTGGAAGCCGCCTGCAGCGCACTGCCCGCATTTGCCAATGCTGCACCCGCGGTGCAGCCCGACGCATCCTGAACTTCACAAGACTGAGGAGAACCCCATGACACAACTGAACAAACGCAATTTCCTGTCCACCATCGCCGGTGCTGCCCTGCTGGCCCTGGGTGCTTCTGCCCATGCTGCCGAGCCTTTGAAGATCGGCATGGTGCTGCCCATGTCCGGCCCCTTTGCCTCGTATGGCAAACAGATCGAAGCCGGTGCGCGCCTGTACCTCGCGCAAAACGGCGGCAGCTTTTCCGGCCGCAAGGTGGAACTCATCATCAAGGACGACACCGGCGTGGCCCCCGAGATCAGCAAGCGCGCCGCGCAAGAGCTGGTGGTGAAAGACAAGGTGGACATCCTGGCCGGTTTTGGCCTTACGCCTTCGGCCTTTGCCGTGGCGCCCATTGCCACCGAGGCCAAGAAGCCCATGATCGTGATGAACGCCGCCACCTCGGCCATCACCACCAAGTCCGAATACATCCTGCGCGTGTCGCACACGCTGCCGCAAGTGACTGCGCCCATCGCGTCCTGGGCTGCCAAAAACAAGATCAAAAAGGTGTTCACGCTGGTAGCCGACTTCGGCCCCGGCCAGGACGCCGAAGCCCAGTTCAAGAAGACCTTTACCGCAGCCGGCGGCCAGGTGGTGGGCGAAGTGCGCACCCCGGTGAAGAACCCCGACTTCGCGCCCTTCCTGCAAAAAATCAAGGACGCCGCACCCGAGGCCGTGTTCCTGTTTGTGCCGCCGGGCGAGCAGACCATTGCCTTCATCAAGGGCTTTGCAGAGCGTGATCTGGCCAAGGCCGGTATCCGCATCATCGCCACGGGCGACCTGAGCGATGAAGACATTCTGGACAGCCTGGGCGATGGCGCCCTGGGCATCGTCAACTCCATGCAGTACGCCGAGAGCCACAACTCGCCCGAGAACAAGGCCTTCACCGCAGGCTTTGCCAAGGCCAACCCCACCATGCGCCCCGGCTACATGGCCGTGGCCGGTTTTGATGGCCTGCAGCTGATTGCCAAGACACTGGAAAAAACCGGTGGCGACTCCGACGGCGACAAGTTCATCGCTGCTGCCAAAGGCATGGCCTGGACCAGCCCCCGCGGCCCCATCAGCATTGATGCGCAAACCCGCGACATCGTGCAAACCATCTACATCCGCAAGGTGGAGAAGGTGGGTGGCAAGTTGCAGAACGTGGAGTTCGACCAGGTCGCCAACTTCAAAGACCCGGCCAAGCAGTAAGCACTCCGTCGCAAGCCATGACCGTTTTATTTGATGGCATCGCCTCGGGCATGCTGCTGTTCCTCATCAGCGTGGGCCTGTCGGTCACGCTGGGGCTGATGAACTTTGTCAACCTGGCCCATGGCGCGTTTGCCATGGTGGGGGGCTATGTGTGCGTGAGCCTGCTCAACAAGGCAGGCGTGCCTTTCCTGCTCGCCCTGCCGCTGGCGGCAGTGGCCACAGCGGCCGTGGGCGTGGTGCTGGAGCGCGTGCTATACCGCCGCCTCTATGGCGCCACGCACCTGGACCAGGTGCTGTTTTCCATCAGCCTGGTTTTCATGTCCATGGCCGGAGCCACCTACTTCTTTGGTGCGAACCAGCAACCGCTGCAGTTGCCCGAGGTGTTGCGTGGCCAGTTCAAGTTGCCGGGTCTGGACATGGGCGTGTACCGCCTGTTCCTGATCGTGGTGAGCGGCCTGATTGCCTGGGGCTTGCAGGCGCTGGTGAGCGGCACACGCTTTGGTGCGCAGCTGCGCGCATCGGTGGACAACCCGCGTGCCGCGCGGGGTGTGGGCATCAATGTGGAGCGCATTTTCACGCTGACCTTTGCGCTGGGCACGGCACTGGCCGGTCTGGGTGGTGCCATGGGTGTGGAGATGCTGGGTCTGGACCCGGGCTTTCCGGTGAAGTACGTGGTGTACTTTTTGATCGTGGTGGCGGTGGGGGGCAGCGGCAGCATTGCAGGCTCTCTCGTGGCCTCGCTGATCCTGGGTGTGGTGGATGTGGCAGGCAAGTACTACGTGCCGGAAGTGGGCTCCTTTGTCATCTATGCGGTGATGGTGGTGACGCTGGTGTTCCGGCCGCAAGGGCTGTTTGGCCGCACTGCTGCGCGTTGATTCCGTGTTGCGCTCCACTGGTTTAAGGCACGCAGGGAGACGGGCCGCAGGACACAGGCCGACGTGGCACTCCGCTGCGTCCGTGTCCCCCGCCCACTGCGTGGGCTCCTCCTTTACCTACCGCAGCGAAGTGCCACGCCAGCCTGTGTCAACCAACACTGTTTGCGCACCAAGGTTTTCAAACCGGGTTCTGGTTCTGCTCGCACGTTCGCAGCCTCTGCTACCGGGGTGGATGTTTCCGGTAGGTAAAGGAGGAGCCCGCTTGCGGGCGGGGGACACGGACGGAAACATCTACCCCGGTGGCAGAGGCCACCAATAGCAGACGCCAGAGACACGCAACGACAACAACAACCCATGACAACAGACAAGACAAAACAAATACCAAGGACATCAAATGCATAGCCCTTCCCTCGCGCCACCGCTAGCCGTGACGCAGCTACAAAACGCCGACCGTTGGCGGCCCGCCGAGTTCGCTTTTTGGCTGCTCCCCATCGCCGCCTACTTTGTGTTCCCCGACAACCTGGTGCTGCTCACACAAATGGCCATCACCGCACTGTTCTGCCTGTCGCTGGACTTGATATTGGGCTACGCCGGTATCGTGTCCCTGGGCCACGCCGCGTTCTTTGGTCTGGGTGCGTACACCGCGGGCCTGCTCGCATCGCATGGCTGGGGCGAACCGCTCAGTGGCTTGGCCATTGCGGCTGTAGTGAGTGCGGCGCTTGGCCTGCTGACCAGCCTCTTGGTGCTGCGCGGTGCCGACCTCACCCGCCTGATGGTGACACTGGGTGTGGCCATGATGCTGTTTGAGCTGGCCAACAAAATGACCTGGCTCACCGGCGGTGTGGACGGTTTGCAGGGCATGGAGATGCAGCCGATTTTGGGCACCTTCCGCTTTGACATGGTGGGCAAGACCGCGTTTTGGTATGCGCTGGCCGTGCTGTTTGTGTTGTTCTGGGCCGCACGCAAACTGGTGCACAGCCCGTTCGGTTTGGGCCTCAAAGGCATTCGCCTGAACGTGGCCCGCATGCCTGCGCTGGGTGCGCCGGTGAACATGCGCCTGGCCGCGGTGTACACCATCGGTGCGGCCTATGCCGGTGTGGCGGGCGCGCTGATGGCGCAGACCACACAGTTTGTGGCGCTCGACGTTTTGTCGTTCAACCGCTCGGCCGAGTTGCTGCTGATCTTGGTTCTGGGGGGCTCGGGCAGCTTGTACGGCGCCATCATCGGCACCGTCGTGTTCATGTCGGCCCACCATGTGCTGTCGGATATGAACCCCGAGTACTGGCAGTTCTGGCTGGGCGCACTGCTGCTGGCCATTGTGCTGTTTGCCCGCGATGGCGTGATGGGCGGACTGCGCCGCGCAGGTAGCCGTTTGGGCCTGGGAGCTGCGAAATGACTTATGCCCTTCAAACCAAAAATCTGGTCAAAAAGTTTGGCGGTTTTATTGCCACCAACGATGTCACCCTCAACGTGGAGGCCGGTGCGCGCCATGCGCTCATCGGCCCCAACGGCGCGGGCAAAACCACGCTGATCAACCTGCTCACCGGCTTCCTGGAGCCGACCAGCGGCAGCGTCACTTTGCAGGGCAAGGACGTGACCACGCTGGCCCAGCACCAGCGCGTCAAGCGCGGGCTGGCCCGCACCTTCCAGATCAACCGCTTGTTCTCCGAACTCACGGTGCTGGAATCGGTGGTGCTCGCCGTCAACGAGCGCCTGGGCTTGAGCGCCAAGTTCTGGAAGCCGGTGGGTGCCCACACGCAAGCAGTGGACGAAGCGGCCGAGTTGCTGCGCACCCTCAAGCTGCTGGACGTAGCGCATGAGCAAACGCGCAACCTGGCTTATGGCAAGCAGCGCCTGATCGAGATTGCGCTGGCGCTGGCCGCCAAGCCCTCGGTGCTGCTGCTGGACGAGCCCGCTGCGGGCGTGCCCACCACCGAGAGCCGCGAGCTGTTTGAGTCGATTGCAGCGCTACCGCGTGATGTGACCATTTTGCTGATCGAGCACGACATGGATTTGGTGTTCCGCTTTGCCGACACCATCTCGGTGCTGGTGAGCGGCGCACTGCTCACACAAGGCACGCCGGATCAGATTGCCAACGACCCCAAGGTCAAAGAGGTGTACCTCGGAGAAGCCGCCCATGTCTGAACTACTGAAACTCGAAAACGTCTGGGCCGGGTATGGCGAAGCCATCGTGCTGGAAGACATCTCGCTCACGCTGCAAGCCGGTGACAGCCTTTCGCTGCTGGGTCGCAACGGCATGGGCAAAACCACGCTCTTGTCCACGCTGATGGGCGCCACGCGCTTTCACAAAGGCGCCATGCACTGGCAAGGCACCGACCTGGCAGCCGTCAAAGCCCATGCGCGTGCGCATTTGGGCCTAGGCTGGGTGCCGCAGGAGCGCGACATTTTTGCCTCGCTCACGGTGGAAGAAAACCTGAGCGTGGTGCAGACCAAGGGCCATTGGGATTTGCAAAAAATCTACGCCATGTTCCCGCGCCTCAAAGAGCGCCGCGCCAACATGGGCAACCAGCTCTCGGGCGGTGAACAGCAGATGCTGGCCATTGGCCGCGCACTCATGCTCAACCCTCAGCTGCTGTTGCTAGACGAGCCGCTGGAAGGCCTGGCGCCGCTGATCGTGCAAGAGCTGCTGGCCATCATCCAGCAGCTGGCGGAAGAAAGCGGCATGGCCGTCATCCTGGTGGAGCAGCACGCGCGCCAGATCTTGCCGCTGACCAAGCAGGCCCTGGTGCTGGAGCGCGGCAAAGGCGTGTACCTGGGGCCCGCACAAACACTGCTGGACGACAGCGCATTGCTCGACAGCTGGCTGGGCGTGGCTGCGCATTGAGCGCACGGCCACTGCATACGCGCCACACCGCACACAGAGAGAACACGCCATGAAAGCCATAGACATCATCCACGCCGAACACCGCGCCCTGGGCGCCGTGGTGCAAGCCTTCCGCCATGTGCTGGAAGCGATTCACAGCGGTGCCAAGCAGCCCGACTTTGAGCTGCTGGAAGCGCTGATCGAATACATCACCGAAGTGCCCGACAAACTGCACCACCCCAAGGAAGACGACGTGCTATTCGTCAAGATTCTGGAAGTCGCGCCCGACCTGCAGCCCCTCATTGCCAAGCTGCAAGACGACCACGTGAAGGGCGAACAAAGCACCCGCCATTTGCTGGAAGCGCTGCGCAGCTACAAGGGCGCAGGTGCAGGGGCCTTTGCCGAATTTGAAGCCGTGGCACTGCGCTATATCGACAGCACCTGGAAGCACATCAGCCTGGAAGAAAAAGAGCTGCTGCCGCTGGCCGCCAAGCGCCTGGCCCCGCAGGACTGGGCCGGTATTGATGCGGCGTTTGAGGCCAACAAAGACCCTTGGTCCGGCCCCACCGGCGAGTTCCGCGCGCTGTTCTCGAAGATCGTGAACATGGTACCCGCGCCTTACGGCCTGGGCCCTGCCTAACTTTCCTCGCTCACCTTGAAGCGGGCGATTTCTTGGGTCAGGCGATCGGCCTGGTTGCTCAAGGATTCGGCAGATGCACTGGTCTGCTCCACCAGCGCGGCGTTTTGTTGCGTGTGGGAGTCGAGCTCGCTGATGGCGCTTACGATCTCGTCCACCTTGTCGGCCTGTGTGCTGGTGGCGCCAGAAATATCGCTGAGGAAATGGTTGATCTGCTTGGCATTGGCGACGATCTCCGCCATGTTGTAGCCCGCACCTTCCACCACACCTGCACCGGTGGCAATCTGGTTCACGCTGTCGGTGATCAGCGTCTTGATCTCTTTGGCAGCGGCAGCACTGCGCCCTGCCAATGCACGCACTTCGGTGGCCACCACCGCAAAACCCCGGCCCTGCTCACCCGCGCGTGCCGCTTCTACGGCCGCGTTGAGCGCGAGGATGTTGGTCTGGAAAGCGATGCCATCAATGGTGCCAATGATGTCGCTGATGCGCCGTGACGAATCCTGCAGGTTGCGCATGGTGGAGGTGACCGATTCAATGATCCGGCCACCGTCTTCTGCCACCCCGGCGTTGCCTTGGGCCATGACCGCAGCCTCCAGCGTACGCTGGGCCGATTGCTTGGCTTGGTCACCAATGTCGGCCACCGCGCTGGCCTGGTGGCCCAGGTTGGAGGCTGCTGCTTCGGTGCGCTGCGACAGGTCCAGGCTGGCACGGGACACTTCGGCGCTGGTAATGGCCAGCTCGCGTGCCGAGTGGCGCACGCGGCGAATCAGCTCGCGCATGGAGTCATAGACCTTGTGCAAATCCAGGATCAGTGCCGCCGGTTCGTCCTTGCCACGGGGCTCAATGGGGCGGAAGCGCAAATCGCCTTCGGCCAGCTCATTGAGGTGGCGGCTCACCAGTTGCAGCCCCCCACGCATGACCCGGTAGAAGGACAACATGAGGTAGAGGGTGAGGGCAAAAAACACCAAGGGAACGGAAAACTCCAGCTCCATGGCACGGCGCACGCTGCTGATGCGCTCCTGCAGGCGATCGTCCAGCCGTTTGGCAATCTGCTGGTTGAGCATGATCTGCTTTTCCAGCGGGGGCGTGGCCACGGCCTGGAAGGCGCCCACTTCACCGCTGGCGGTAGCTCCCAGTATTTGCTTTTCCAGCGCGGCCTTGAAGGCTTCACGGGTACTGTCCACGCTAGGCATGTCGATGGTGCGGGCCACTTCCGGGAAAGCCTCAATGCCCTTGTGGTACGAGTTCTCAAAGATGGGGTCCACATAGCTGATCAGCGTGAGGTAGCGCTCCATGGCGCGCCTGCGCTCCAGCGGCAAGGGCTTGCCCGCGTCTTCTTTGAGGGTGAGTGCACCCAGTTGTTTGAGCCGCGCGAGGTACTCCGCATACTGCGGGCCCACCACCACGACCAGATTCATCATGTGGTAGGTGTCTAGCTGCGGGTCCAGCGTGAGCTGGGAACCATCGCCAATGCTTCCCAGCAACTCCATTGCAGCGTCCACCACCCGGGTGTGCGCCAAAAAGGTTTCGTCCGGGGTGGCCAGCACGGGCTTTTGCAGCAAGGCCTGGAGGGCTTTATCCAGCTTGGCGTAATCCTCATTGGTTTCGCCGCCAAAGTTGGCGGCCAAGGCGGTCTGCTGCTGTTGCACCTGGGTCCAGGTGGCTCGCGCGTGGTCTTGTTTGTCGGCCAGATCGCTGCTCTTGAAAACTGCGGCATTGCGCAACTCGGAGAGGTCTTGCATCAGGCTGTTGACGGTATTCACGTACACCAGGCCCTGGCGCTCCATGCTGGCGACTTCCATGGTGTCGGCATTGGCGCGGTACAACATGAACAGCAGGCCGCAAATGGGAACCAGCAGCGTACCAATGAGCCAGACAGACTTGGAGGAAAAACTCAGCCCGCGAAATAATCGAACGCCGGGCGCTAACCAACCGTGGTAGCTGAAAAAGCCCGACGACTTGGGATAGTCATTGGAGATCAATGGATTCATGAAAATCCCTGTGAATTTTAGTTAGTTGCCCTAGCACCATGCGTTTCCATGGCCCAACGTGCGATGTGGAATGTTAATGCCTTCCCATGACTTTGCACTTCTGTCGGTCTTTTTAATCAGGCTTTTAGTTGCCGTAGCTTGATAAATGCCAAGGCCGCCATCACGGCGTCATTGAGTGCGTCGTGGGCTTCGCGCACCGGCAGGCCCAAGTCACTCATCATGGTGTCAAAGCGCAGGTCAATCTGCGGGCCGTTCTGGCTCATATGGCCTGGCTGCTGGCGAAACTTGTGGTCGTAGTACAGGCCAGACACCTCGATCTTGGGTTGCGGCAGGCCCTGGCCCAACATAGGGAACAGCGCCTTGTTGATCATGGCCACGTCAAATTCCAGAAAGTAGCCCACCAACGGGCGGCTGCCGATGAAGTGCAGCAGCTGCTTCATAGCCTCATCTATTGGCAAGCCGTTGGCCACGTCCTGCTCGCGCAGGCGGTGGATCTTGACGCTCTCGGCCGACACACCGCGCTCGGGCCGCACCAGCAGCTCAAGGCGCTCGCTGGTCATGATGCGATTGCCCTTGATGCGCACGGCACCAATGGAAATGATCTCGTCCTTGCTCACATTCAGGCCCGTGGTTTCGCAGTCCAATGACACCCATTCGTCGTCGGGTGGCACATCGAACATAAATCGGAATTCAGGCAGCCCTAGGTGATAAATCATCCACTCGCGCTTGAGTGCACGCCACATCCTCACTGGGAAAGGAATGTGCGGCGTGTTCATCCGATCGACTCCAAGTGGAAGCGCAGGCGCAACAAAATCTTGAAGCGCTTGACCACGCCCAGCGTGTCCTTGAGCAAGTCACGGTCCAGGCTGCTGAGGCGTTCTGCGTCGATGGAGCCTGTGACAGGGCGGTCGGTATCCAGCTCGGCCAGGCCCGCCTTGAGCTTGAGGGCCATGAAAAAGTGCAGGCTGTCCGTCAGGTCGCCACCCATCTCTGGAGACAGTGCCTCCGCCGCCACCAACGCCGTGATGCGTGCGGTGGTGCCGGTTTCCTTGATGCGGTGCGCCAGCGCCAGGCTGCGCACACCGTGCACCAGCGGGAAGATGCCTTCCTTCTTGATGTTGAGCTGCGGCGTGGC
>Ga0228698_1001617_pt1 | contig 10688 bp, 7 predicted proteins | sample McNCre117_Aug_MG_FD_178015 | JGI IMG/M metagenome (GOLD analysis project Ga0228698, IMG submission 178015) | Freshwater microbial communities from McNutts Creek, Athens, Georgia, United States - 1-17_Aug_MG | ecosystem: Environmental > Aquatic > Freshwater > Creek | place: USA: Georgia...
GTTTTAAGCGCGTTGAAAGACTTGGATTAGGTAGAAACCCCAATCCGTGCGATAATCGAAGGCTGCGCTACCGACGGTAGCCTTTTGTACATCTCCCTTCATTCACCGGCCCCGCACACATTGGGGCCCAAGCACTGAACAAACCCTTTTACGGGTCAGAGCAGGTTCCGTTTGATGGTTGATGTTTTTTAACCATTGACGGAGCAGCCGCACAACCTGCGGCGCTCGCGTGTGAGAAAACTATGACTGACGCTTTTGAAGTGACAGGCGAATTCGCGCCTGCCGAACATTTATCCGCCCCTAATAACCACGACTTGGAAGCCACCGCTGCGGTGGAGTCTGAGGCGCAAGCCGACGCGCCACAAGCCCCCAACGGTTTTGTCGAGCTGGGCCTTGCCCGTGAACTCGTGCTGGCCGTGAAGGACCTGGGCTATACCCAGCCAACAACCGTTCAGAAAAAAGCCATTCCGCTGGCGCTGCCGACCACCACCGAAGGCCAGAAGGACGGCTATGTGGACCTGATGGTTTCCAGCCAGACCGGCAGCGGCAAAACCGCCGCGTTCCTGTTGCCCGTGTTGCACACTTTGTTGGCCCAGCAAGCTGCTGCCGAGGCGGCAGAGCGCGCTGAATTTGACGCCGCTTGCGCTGCGGCTGTGGCCAAGGGCGAAGCTCCGCCCAAGCGCGCCAAGCGCAAGGACCCTACCAACCCCCGCAACTTCAAGGCTGCCACACCCGGTGCTCTGGTGGTGTGTCCCACCCGCGAACTGGCCCAGCAAGTGGCCCATGACGCCATTGATCTGGTGAAGCATTGCCGTGGTCTGCGTATCGCCAATATTGTGGGCGGCATGCCTTACCAATTGCAGATTGCCAAGTTGCAAAACGCCGACCTCGTGGTGGCAACTCCGGGCCGTCTGCTGGACTTGCAACGCTCGATGCAGATCAAGCTGGACCAGGTTCAGTTCCTGGTGGTGGACGAGGCCGATCGCATGCTCGACCTCGGCTTTGCCGATGACCTGGCCGAAATCAACCAGCTCACCATCGGCCGTAAGCAGACCATGATGTTCAGCGCCACGTTTGCGCCGCGCATCCAGCAACTCGCAACCCGCGTCATGCGCGAACCCCAGCGCGTGACCATCGACAACCCGCAGGAAAAGCACGTCAACATCAAGCAGTCGATTTTCTGGGCCGACAACGCGACCCACAAGCGCAAGCTGCTCGACCACTGGCTGCGTGATACCAGCATCAACCAGGCCATCGTGTTTGCCAGCACACAAATTGAATGCGACGGCTTGGCTAACGATTTGCAACAAGATGGCTTTTCTGCCGTTGCATTGCACGGCGCTTTGAGCCAGGGCTTGCGCAACCGCCGCCTGATGGCGCTGCGCCAGGGCCAGGTGCAAATTCTGGTGGCAACCGATGTGGCCGCGCGCGGTATCGACGTCCCCACCATCAGCCATGTGTTCAACTTCGGCCTGCCCATGAAGGCCGAGGACTACACCCACCGCATTGGCCGTACCGGGCGGGCCGGACGTGACGGCTTGGCCATCACCTTTGCTGAAATGCGCGACCGTCGCAAGATCTTCGACATCGAAGCCTACACGCGCCAACCCATCAAGGCCGAAGTGGTGCCCGGTCTGGAGCCGCAGCAGCGCATGCCCCAGGAGCGCCCCAGCTTTGGCGGCCGTGGCCGTGGCGGCGACTTCCAGCCGCGTGACCGCAAATTTGGCGGCCCGCGTGAAGGTGGCTTTGGTGGACGTGACGGTGGCTTCGGTGGCAACCGCGGCGGTTTTGGTAGCCAGGCCGGCCCCGGTTTTGGTGACAAGGGCGGCGCCGGCAAGCGTGATTACGCAGGTGCAGCGCGCGAAGGTTTCAGCTACGAGCGCAAGGGCGGATTCAACGACCGCTTTGCCGGCCAAGGCGCCCCCCGTGGCGACTTTGCTCCGCGTGGCGATTTCGCCCCTCGCGGTGACCGTCCGCCCCGGGGTGACTTCGGTGCGCCACGCGGCGACTTTGCACCTCGCGGTGATGCCCCCCGTGGCGACTTCGGCCCGCGCAAGGACTTTGGTGCCCCCCGTGGTGATTTCGGCGCCCCCCGTGGCGGCGACCGCAAGCCAGGTTTTGCCAAGCCCGGAAACGGCGGCAAAGTGTTTGTGCCGCGTGATGCCAAGAAGCGCCCCAGCCGCAACTTCGATTAATCCCATCGAGCGCCTGCCAGCGCTGCAGGCCTAAAAAACAAGAGCCCCGTAAGTGACGCCAAAGCGTCGCTTGCGGGGCTCTTTGCATTGGTGCGGGACGGGGTCGTGGGCTATTGCATACCGTTTCGGCGGGCCAGTTCGACAAACAATCCCGACTGATCCAGATCCGCATCGCCGTGCGCCACGCCATGGGCATACAACTGTTCCAGCGCGGCGGTCACCGGGGCATCAAAACCCAGTTCAGCGGCGGTGCTGAGTGCATTGCGCATGTCTTTAAGTTGCACCGTCATGCGCCCACGCGGCGCAAAGTCGCGCTCGACTATGCGTTGGCCGTGGACTTGCAGAATGCGGCTGTCGGCAAAGCCACCGGTGATTGCGGCCTTGACTTGCGCCATGTCGGCGCCGCCCTTTTCGCACAGCAGCAAGGCCTCTGCTACCGCGCCAATGGTGATACCCACAATCATCTGATTCGCCAGTTTGGCCAGTTGTCCGGACCCGGTTGGGCCGACGCGCGTCGCGCGGCCGAACACGCAAAGCAGGGCTTGGGCCGCAGCAAAATCCGCCTCGCTGCCACCGGCCATGATGGCCAGCGTGCCCTGCTCGGCGCCAATGGTGCCGCCCGAAACCGGCGCGTCCAGGTAGCGCAGTCCCAGGGATTGCAACCGGGCGGCGTGCCCGCGCGCCTCGGCTGGTTTGATGGAAGACATGTCCACCACCATCGCACCATTGGACATCGCAGCGGCAGCGCCCAGATCAAACAGCACGTGATTCACCACGGCGCCGTTGTCCAGCATGGTGACCACGAAATCGGCATTCTGAACAGCTTGGGCAGGCGTTGCGTGTACCGAAGCGCCCATTGGCAGCAGGCGCTCGGCTTTGTCTTTGCTGCGGTTCCACACGCTCACCGTGTGGCCGGCTTCGCAGAGGCGGCGGGCCATGGGAAAGCCCATGAGCCCGATTCCCAATACAGCGACCCGCATCGCTTACATCAACAGGTGTTCGCCGGCGTTATCGCCACCGAGCGTGACGTAATTCACTTTGCGGATGTCCATGAGTTTTTTGCCGCCGGCATAGCTGATGGAGCTTTGCACGTCCTGCTCCATTTCAATCAGCGTGTCTGCCAGCTTGCCCTTGATCGGCTCCAGAATGCGCTTGCCTTCGACGTGCTTGTATTCGCCCTTGTTGAAGTCGCTGGCCGAGCCGTAGTACTCCTTGAACATCTCGCCGTCCACTTCGACGGTCTTGCCGGGTGACTCCTCGTGGCCTGCAAACAAAGAGCCGATCATCACCATCGAGGCGCCAAAGCGAATGCTCTTGGCAATATCGCCGTGGCTGCGGATACCGCCGTCTGCAATGATCGGCTTGGTCGCCACACGGGCGCACCACTTCACGGCGCTGAGTTGCCAGCCGCCCGTGCCAAAGCCGGTCTTCAGTTTGGTAATGCACACCTTGCCCGGGCCCACGCCAACTTTGGTTGCATCAGCGCCCCAGTTTTCCAGATCGATCACAGCCTCCGGTGTGGCGACGTTGCCTGCGATGACGAAGCTCTTGGGCAACTTTTCCTTCAGGTACACGATCATGTTCTTCACGTTGTCGGAATGGCCGTGGGCGATGTCGATCGTGATGTACTCAGGCGACAGGCCCCGGGCAACCAACTGGTCAACCGTGTCGTAGTCGGGCTTTTTGACGCCCAGCGAGATAGATGCGTACAGGCCCTTGGCGTGCATGTTGGCGATGAACTGAACGTTGTCCAGGTCAAAGCGGTGCATCACATAGAAGTAGTTGTTTTGCGCCATCCATTCACAGATGCCTTCGTCCACCACGGTTTTCATGTTGGCAGGCACCACCGGCAGGCGGAATTTGCGCCCGCCGAGTTCTACGCCGGCGTCACATTCCGAGCGGCTTTCCACGCGGCATTTGCGGGGAAGCAGAAGAATGTTGTCGTAGTCAAAAATTTCCATAGCCCAAGCTCCAGTTCAAAGCAGTTACGTTTCAAAAGATGGGCGCTTGGAATGGAGCGGGCAAAAAAATACCGGCTCCCAATTGCTTGGGCCCGGTGATTGATTTTACTCGCTGCTGGGGGCGGTGTTCATAACGTTGGGGTTCTGGGGATTATTTTGTTTGCCGGCTGTGGTTTTGCATTGCATTGTGTTGCTTTGCTTCGCCTTTCCTGGGGGGTGTCTCGCTGTGGCTGGGTATGCCGGGGGCCTCGTACTGCGGGTACGCACAAGTCGGCCCCCGGCATACCCAGCCACAGCGAATAGGGGGGATGCGTTGAGCGAGTCGATCATTTTGAAAACCTGACTGCATAACTGCATAACTGCATAACTGCATAACTGCATCACGCATGCCTTTTGGCTACATAGCTACGCCGCTACTGTTCAGGACCCACGAAATACTGAAATCCCTGTTGGTATTCAGTCCGCCAACCAGAGGCGACACGCGCAGCGATACGGGGTATGGGGGCGGCCGACTTGTGCGTACCCGCAGTAGGAGGCCGCCCCCATACCCCGTATCGCTGCAGCCCACCCACTCCCAAACGCCCCACAACAACCCCGCCACCGCAACCGGAGCCGCCGCAGTCTTGGCGCAACCCGTGCCCGCAAACCGCCCCCGTGCGCCAGAAAATGGAAATCCCGAGCGCCTCAGCTTCCTACAATCACCGCATGTCCCTTTTCTCCGCCCACGCCGACCCGGCGCAGTCTCCCTTGCTTGACACCCTCAACCCGGAACAAAGCGCTGCCGTCACCCTGCCCGCCGAACACGCTCTTATCCTGGCAGGTGCTGGCTCGGGCAAGACGCGGGTGCTCACCACCCGCATTGCCTGGCTGCTGCAAAACGGCTACGTCACGCCGGGCGGCATCATGGCGGTGACCTTTACCAACAAGGCGGCCAAGGAAATGGTGACGCGCCTGACCAGCATGTTGCCCATCAACGCGCGCGGCATGTGGATTGGTACCTTTCATGGCCTGTGCAACCGGTTTTTACGGGCGCACTTCAAGATGGCCAATCTGCCGCAGACCTTCCAGATTCTGGACACGCAGGACCAGCTCTCCGCTATCAAGCGGCTTTGCAAGCAGTATCAGATTGATGACGAGCGATTTCCGCCCAAACAACTGCAGTGGTTTATTTCAGGCTGCAAGGAAGACGGCCACCGGCCCCAGAATGTGGATGTGCGCGATGACGACACGCGCCGCAAAGTCGAGATTTACCAGCTCTACGAAGAGCAATGCCAGCGCGAAGGCGTGGTGGACTTTGGGGAGCTCATGTTGCGTTCTTACGAGCTGCTGCGCGACAACGACCCCATCCGTGAGCATTACCAGCGGCGCTTTCGACACATCCTGATCGACGAGTTTCAGGACACCAACCGCCTGCAATATGCCTGGATCAAGATGCTGGCGGGGCAGGGGCCGGATGCGTCGCCCGATACGCCCGGAGGTGCTGTGCTGGCCGTGGGGGACGACGACCAAAGCATTTATGCGTTCCGTGGCGCGCGCGTGGGCAATATGGCCGACTTCGTGCGGGAATTCAATGTCCAGCACCAGATCAAGCTGGAACAAAACTACCGCAGTTACAGCAACATTCTGGACTCGGCCAATGCGCTGATCAGCCACAACGGCAACCGGTTGGGCAAGAACCTGCGCACGAGCCAAGGCCCGGGTGAGCCCGTGCGGGTTTACGAGGCGCCGAGCGACTTTGCCGAAGCGCAGTGGATGGTGGACGAGATGAAGCAGCTCATCCGTGACGGCTATGAGCGCAAGGAAATTGCCGTGCTGTACCGCTCCAACGCGCAGAGCCGGGTAATCGAGACGGCGCTTTTCAATACCGGCATGCCCTACCGCGTTTACGGTGGATTGCGCTTTTTTGAGCGCGCCGAAATCAAGCACGCGCTGGCCTATTTGCGCTTGCTGGAGAACCCTAACGACGACACCAGCTTCATGCGGGTGGTCAACTTCCCGGCACGCGGAATCGGGGCGCGCAGCGTGGAGCAGTTGCAAGACATTGCCAAGGCCACGGGCTGCTCACTGCACGATGCCGTGAGCACCTTGACCGGTCGGGCAGGCACCGCCATTGCGGGATTTGTCGCCAAGATTGACGTGCTGCGCGAACAGACCGGCGGCATGAACCTGCGCGACATCATCTCCGCGGTGCTGGAAGAAAGCGGCCTGCTGGCGCACTACCGCGCCGAACGCGAAGGGGCCGACCGTGTAGAGAATCTGGAAGAACTGGTGAATGCGGCCGAGAGCTTTGTGATGCAGGAAGGTTTTGGGCGTGACGCGGCGGGACTCACGCAGCAGGCTGGCATGACCCGAAGCCTGCTGAGCCAAAGCCCGGCGAGCCAGGGCCTGGAGCGCGAAGTGACGGAGTCCGGTGGCAGCCCCAGCGTCAGCGCCAACACGGGTGATGCGAATAACGCGAGCAACGCGGACGCCGCAGCTTTTGGCGACACCGGGGAGACCTTGTCGCCGCTGGCCGCTTTCCTGACCCACGCCGCGCTGGAGGCGGGCGACAACATGGCGCAAGCCGGGCAGGACGCGATCCAGTTGATGACGGTGCATTCGGCCAAGGGGCTGGAGTTCGATGGCGTGTTTATCACCGGCATGGAAGAGGGCCTGTTTCCCCACGAAAACTCCATGACCGACCGCGATGGACTGGAAGAAGAGCGTCGCCTGATGTATGTGGCCATCACCCGCGCCCGCAAACGGCTGTACCTCAGCCATTCGCAAACCCGCATGCTGCATGGGCAGACGCGCTACAACCTGAAAAGCCGCTTCTTTGACGAGCTGCCCGAGGCGTGCCTCAAGTGGCTGACGCCCAAGCACCCTGCAGCGATTCCGGGGGGTATGGGCGGCGCTGGGCGGGCCTGGCAAGCCGGAAGTACCGGCTACGGCGCACAGGGTTTTTCGCCAGACCGTTATGCAGGCGCTGGCAGCGTGCGCGTCGAAAAAGAAGTGGTGCGCAAGGAAGAGCCGGCGCATGGCCTCAAGGTCAAACAAAAGGTGTTTCACGCGAAATTCGGCGAAGGCACGGTGCTGACGCTGGAGGGGGCAGGGGACGATGCCCGCGCACAGATCAACTTCCCGCGCCACGGCACCAAATGGCTGGCGCTCAGTGTGGCCAAGCTCACTCCGGTGCCCTGAGCGGCGGCTTTATTTGCCGATCATTTCAGCGGGGTGCATCTGCCCCTGCTGGTCTTCCATGTAACCCTTGCCGTCTTTCACGCCTTTGCGCCCGGCAATTTGCCATGCGGTTTGTTGTCCGGTCAGGCGGGCCAGGTATTCCAGCTCTTCGTCGGTGTGGTTGATGGCCTTGGCCGGAGTCAGCATGCGGCCGCCTTTGGCCACCACTTCGCCCCAGAAGGCCTGGTGGTAATCGGCACGGCTTAGCACCTGGTCGGTGCCCGCCTGAATAGCCACTTCGCCATAGCAATTGCACAAATAGCTGCGACCGTCCTGATTCGCAAAAATTTCGGTGTACACACCGGTGCCGCGGATACCGGCCGTGATGGTGGGCGTTGTGATCATGCGCCGGTTGCCCTTGCCCCAGACGCTGACCACCGCGCCGGTCAACATGCGCAACACGCTGACCGCAACCAGCGAAGCGCCTCGCTCCACGCTGAGCATAGAGTTCTGCCGCACGTGAAAAGCCGAACTGCCGATCACAAAAATAAGGGTTGAATTGGGACCGGTGACCAGACTATCGCCAGTCTGGATGGAGTGCTCGGGCGTGAGGCGTTCGCCGTTGACGGTGGCGTCTCCGCGCAGCTCCACAATATTGCTGCGTGACTGCGCATGGGCTGCCACTGCGCCGCCCAATGCGGTCCATGTGGCAGCAGCCTTCAGAAAGTCACGGCGCTGGTACCACAGCAGCTCCGAATCCGAACGGCCGGCCAGATAGTGCTGGGTCATGGGGCTCCTCCTGTACTTTCGTCAAAGCAGTCAACAAAGGTGAAGTAGATCGACGTGAAATACATGGCGGCCAACACCATGGCGCCGGGAAACAAAAGGGTCGAGACCAGTTCGCCGCTGCCGGTCAGTCCGGCAACGATGGCCACCACGATGCCCATGGCCAAGAAGGCGCCGAGCCAGGTCAGGCTGTACACCGTGAATGCCCAGAAATTGCGAAAACAAGCCACCATGCTGAAAAACAGGCTTTTCACGGGAGAGATGCCGTGCCAGTGCACCAGCGCCGGTGCGTGCCAGAACAGCAGTGAGAGCGGCATGTACAAGGCCATGGCCACCAGCACGGCCAGCTCAAATTCCGCGCCTTGCAGAGTTTCGGGCTTGATTTCGCCGCCAAACAGGTACAGGTGCGCAAATTTGCCGCCGTCAATCGTGGCCGAAATGCCCAGCACCAGCAAAAAGGACACTGCGTAAATTACCCCAAGCACCAGCATGGCCTTGAGTTGCTGCTGCCCCGCGCTAAAGCCGCTGAACAGCACTTTGGGCATCGGGAACTTGCTATTGGCGGCCTCCCGTGTGGCCGCCATCAGGCCCAGCGTGGCACCCGGCAATACCGCCAGGGCCAGCACATTCCCGATGACAGGAACCATGCTGAAGACCGACATGGCGGCCATGAACATAAAGAACAGCCCTGAGAGCGCCAGCGGCTGCTTCCAAAAAGTGCGCACTCCTTGCTTGAACCATTGCACGCCAGTCCTGGCCGGGACGATATGGAGTTTCATGCGGATGCGGACTCGTTGGATTCCAGAGAGGCCAGCGTCAGCGGCTCGGCAATGCGCTCACGCAAGACCCGTTCAAAGTGGGTGGGGTCGTGTGGCTGCAGCATGGCGGCTTCGCGGGGCAGGTGCAAATCCCACAGGCGCGAGAGCCAGAAACGCAGCGCCCCGGCACGCGCCAGCGCGGGCAGCAAGTCGCGTTCCTGTGCCGTGAGGGGGCGCACGGTTTCGTAGGCATGCAACAAGGCACTGCTGCGGGCGGCGTCGCGCTTGCCGGAGGCCAGATCAATGCACCAGTCGTTCAGGCACACGGCAATGTCAAACAGCCAGGTGTCCACGCCAGCGAAGTAAAAATCAAAAATACCGGTCAGTTGCGGCGCCGCGCCCTCGGGCAAATCGGTTGCAAACATGGCGTTGTCGCGGAACAGGTCGGCGTGGATGGGGCCGCGCGGCAACGCGCCATACGCCGACGCGGTGGCGATGTGGTTTTGGTAGGCCAGTTCGCTCTGGATCAGAGCCGCTTGCGCTTCGGTGAGAAACGGCAACACCACCGGCACGGTTTCATTCCACCAGTCCAGGCCGCGCAGGTTGGGCTGCTGCATTTCAAACGAACGCCCCGCCAGGTGCATGCGCGCCAGCACTTCACCCAACGCGGTGCAATGGGCTGCTGTGGGCTTGAGTTCGCTTTTACCGCGCAGTCGGTTTACCACCGCTGCCGGCTTGCCATTCACGCCATGCAATACATCGCCATCGCGGTTGGCCGCGGGGTCGGGCACCGGGATACCGTGCACAGCGAGATGCTTCATCAGACGCAGATAAAACGGCAGTTGTTCGGCCGTCAGCCGCTCAAACAGCGTCAGCACATAGGGTGCCTGGTCCGTGGTGACAAAGTAGTTGGTGTTTTCAATGCCCCCGCTGCAGCCTTCCATGTTCTGGAGTGAGCCCAAGCCGAGAGATTGCAAGAAAGTGCTGGCCTCATCAAACGAGACCTCTGTATAGACCGCCATGCCTGAATTGTAGAGCCCGGCTCAATCCCCTCGGCCGGGCAGGCCGCGTGCCGGCACAGGCAAAATGCATGAATGAGCGAATCCAAGAAAACCCTGCTGCTGATAGACGGTTCAAGCTACCTGTACCGCGCCTTTTTTGCCGGAGGCGGGGACATGAAAGTGACCCTGCCGGATGGTACCGAGCAAAAGACCGGCGCCATCCGCATTCTGATCAACATGATGCAGTCGCTGCGCAAAGAGGTGCCGGCCGACTACGTGGCCTGCGTGTTCGATGCCAAGGGGCCGACCTTTCGCGACGAAATTTACCCACAGTACAAGGCCAACCGCGACCCGATGCCCGATGAGTTGCGCTCGCAGATTGCCCCCATCCATGAGGTGGTGCGTCTGCTGGGCTGGGCGGTGCTCGACGTGCCCGGGGTCGAGGCCGATGACGTGATTGGCACCTTGGCAGTAACCGCGGCGCGCCAAGGCGTTGAAGTGGTGGTGAGTAGCGGCGACAAGGACTTGGCGCAACTGGTGGACGAGCACATCACCATCATCGACACCATGAACGGCAAACGCCGCGACCTGGCCGGCGTGGAGGCGGAGTTTGGCGTGCCCGCCCGGCTGATGCTGGATTACCAGACGCTGATCGGTGACACCGTGGACAACGTGCCCGGCGTGCCCAAGGTGGGCCCCAAGACAGCGGTGAAATGGCTGCAGGAATATGGTTCATTGCAGGCGGTGGTGGACAACGCGGCGAACATCAAGGGCGTGGTGGGTGAAAACCTGCGCAATGCGCTGGGCTGGTTGCCCACCGGGCGCTCG
>Ga0228698_1001618_pt1 | contig 10681 bp, 11 predicted proteins | sample McNCre117_Aug_MG_FD_178015 | JGI IMG/M metagenome (GOLD analysis project Ga0228698, IMG submission 178015) | Freshwater microbial communities from McNutts Creek, Athens, Georgia, United States - 1-17_Aug_MG | ecosystem: Environmental > Aquatic > Freshwater > Creek | place: USA: Georgia...
TGACCCTGCCTGTCCGCCCCGGCCCCGTTGGATTGACCCCGGTTACCACCCCTTACCCCTTACCCCATGCTCGGCAGCCTGCACCCCCTGGATATTTTCATCGTTGTCGCCTACCTGGCGGCGGTCGTCTACATCGGCAAGCGGGCCGGCGCCGCCACCAAGAGCGAGGAGGGCTTCTTCCTCGCCGGCCGCAAGCTGGGCAAGCTCTACCAGTTTTTCCTCAACTTCGGCAACGCCACCGAGCCGCAGGGCGCGGTCAGCACGGCGAGCTTCGTCTACCAGCAGGGTGCGCCGGGCGCGTGGCTGTCGTTCCAGACCGTCTTCATGAACCCGTATTTCTGGTTCATGAACGTGTGGTTCCGCCGCGTGCGGCTGACGACCCTCGCCGACCTGTTTGAGAACCGCTACGCCAGCAAGAAGCTCAGCCTCTTCTACGCCATCTTCCAGATCCTGGTGGCCTGCGTGTTCCTCGGCTTCGGCAACGTCACGGCCTACAAGATCGCCTCGTCCCTCGTGGTGAAGCAGGAGGCCCAGTGGACCGCGGCCGACCGCGCCTCGGTCGAGGGCTACCGGGAGATGAAGTCCCTGGAGAAGCAGGCCGCCGCCGCGCCGCTGGCCGCCCCCGACCAGGCCCGGCTCGACACCCTGCGCGACCGCAACACCCGCGGCGAGCTGCACAGCTACATCACCGTGCTGAACGACGTGCTGTTCTACGCCGTGTTCACCGTGATCGTCGGCGCCTACATCGTCATGGGCGGCATGGCCGCCGCCGCCGTCAACGAGGGCCTGCAGAGCATCCTGATCATTGTCTTTTCCCTGCTGCTGATCCCGACGGGCCTGGCCGCCATCGGCGGCTGGTCCGCGCTGGCCGGCAAGGTGCCGGCGCGGATGTTCGACCTGTTCGGCTCCGCCGCGAGCGGGCAGTTCTCGGTCATCAGCCTCTGCGGCATCCTCCTGGTGAGCATCGTGCAGAACGCCGGCCTCAGCCACAACATGGGCATCTGCGGCTCGGCCAAGAACGAGTTCGCCGCGCGCTCCGGCGTCACCGGCACCTACCTCAAGCGCTTCATGATCATCCTCTGGTCGTTCGCCGGCCTGATCGCCGTCGCGCTGTTCGGGGCGGGCGGCCTGGCCGACCCCGACGCGACCTGGGGCGCGCTGTCCAACAAGCTCCTCGGACCCGGCCTGATCGGCCTCATGCTCGCGGGCGTGCTGGCTGGCACGATGTCCACGCTCGCCGCCAAGGCCCTCGCGATCTCCTCGCTCTTCGTCCGCAACGTCTACCGGCAGGTCTGGCCCGACCTCACCCAGGCCCAGGGCGTCTTCTACGCGCGGTGCACGATCGTGGCGGTCCTCGTGCTCGGCACGGGCGCGGCGATGGTGATGGGCAACTTCTATGACGTCGTGACCATCGTCCTGACGGTGAACATCCCGTTCGGCGCGGCGGTGCTGCTGACCTTCTGGTGGCGGCGGGTCACGGCCCCGGCGGTCTGGTGCTGCGTCGTGCTCTCGACGCTGGCGACCCTGGTCATTCCCTGGACGGTTTCGCACGTCCCGGCGATCGCCTCGCACCCGGCGCTCACCGTGATGAGCACGACCCCCGGCACGGGCGTCTACTTCTCCAAGGTGGTCCACGCCGATCCCAACGACCTGGCGAGCCCGCTGGTCGCGGCGGACCTCCGTACGAACCCCTTCAACTTCGCCGCGTGGCTGGCCGGCCGGGCGGGCGTGGATGTAGGAGCGATGACGCCGACCCAGCGCTTCACGCTCCGGTTTTTCTTCGACGGGCTGTTCCCGTTCGCGGTGCTCATCGCGGTCAGCCTGTTGACCCGGCCGACCGACCCGAAGCTGGTCGCGGAATTCTACGGCAAGATGAAAACCCCGGTCGGCGACACGCCGGAGCTCGAGGCCGCCGGCATGGCCGAGACCCTGCGCAACCCGGCCCGCTTCGACCAGACGAAGCTGCTGCCGGCCTCGAACTGGGAGTTCTGCAGGTGGGACCGCGTGGACACGGTCGGCTTCATCATCTGCTGCGCGCTGTCCGCGGCGATCGTCGGCATCTTCCTCGGCCTGCTCAAGTGGGCGGGGCCGTGAGCCCGGGTGCAGGGCCGGCGCTTGTCGCCGGACCTTCCGGGCGCAAGGCACGGTCTACATTAAATGCACGATTCCCTCAGCCTCGAGTGCCCGCATTGTGGTGAGACGTTCGCGCTGGCGCTCGACGCCAGCGAGGGGAGTGCCGAGTTCACCGTGGACTGCGAGGTCTGCTGCCGGCCGATGACGGTCAGCCTGCGGATCAGCGACGACGGCGAAGTCCAGGGCGTGGACGTGACCGCGGAGTAAGCAGCCAGCGTCACCTGGGCAGGCTGCGTTTGCGGAGGTCGCTTCCGCCCTCGATTCCCATGGCGAGATAGTCCGCCTGCTTCCGGGCCGCGGCCACCTGTTCGGGTGCCAGGTGCGCCGCCAGTTCATCGCGCTGCTTCCGGCCTTCCGCCTGCACGCCGGGATCCCTGGCCTCCGCCGCCAGATCCAGCAGGGCGAGAGCGCGGACCTCGTCGCGCCCGGCCTCCGGTCCCTCGCGGAGCAGCAGCGCAAGGGCGATCAGCGCGCCGGGATGTCCCTGCTCGACGGCATGCTGGTAGGCCAGGATGGCCTCCGAACGGTCGGGCGGCCCGCCCTTGCCGTCGGCGAGGAGTTGCGCGTAGCGCACCAAGGCGTTGCCGTCGCCCTGGTCGCCCGCCAGGCGGTAATAGTTGCGGGCGGCGGAAAAATCCTGCGGCACACCCGAGCCCACGAAATAAAGTTCGGCCAGCTGGTATTGGGCGGGGCCGTTGCCTTGGTCGGCCGCCTTGCGATACCACGCCGCCGCGGCGGCATAATCCTGCGCCACGCCCGTGCCGTGGGCATACATCCAGCCGACCTGCAGCTGGGATTCGGGCACGCCCTTGTCTGCGGCCCGGCGGAAACATTGGAGCGCCTCGGCCGGATCCGGCGGCACGAGCTTGCCCGCGAGATAGACCTGGCCCAGCAGGTGATCGACCATGAAGTAACCCTGGGCGGCCGCTTTCCGGAGCCACCCCAGCGCCGCCGGCACATCCGCCGGCACGCCCTTGCCCTCCAGCAGACAGAGGCCGGCCTGGGCTTGCGCGGCTCCATTGCCCTTTTCCGCCCCGGCGAGGTACCACTTCGCGGCGGCGGCCTCGTCGACCGCCGTGCCCATGCCCTGCGCATACATGCTGCCCGCGATGAAGGCCATGTCCGGGTCGCCTTTCTCCGCCTGCCTGAGGAAATAGGCCAGGGCGGCCGCCTGGTTGCGCGGCTGGATCTGGCCGCTGTCAAAGGCCGCGACCAGCGTTATCCGGGCGCCCGGGTCGCCCTGCGCGGCAAGGGCAATCAGGTCGGGAAACGAGTCGGGCAGATTCTCCGCCACGCACCACGGGCCGGCGAAAAACACGAGAAGTGACAGGAATTTTCGCATGGGATGACGGGACTCGGCGCCTCACGGCTTCACGAAGCAATACGAGCGGTAGGAGACGCGGTTCTCCCGCAGGGCGGCGTAAATGCGCGACCCCTTGATGCCGGCGAAATCGCGGCCGAGCGACTGCATGAATTTCGGGAGATGGCGCACCAGCAGGCCTTGCGAGCGCTCCGAGTTTTGATCCATGCCGCGCAGCACCTCGGCGTTGATGACGCGGGAGTGCCGCAGCCGGAGCGGCGCGGCCGCGAGGGCCTGCTCCCAGTCGGCGATGCCCACATCGAAGCGAAAGTCCGCGTAGAGGAAATGTCCGCCCGGCTTCAGCACCCGGGCGACCTCGGCCAGGAACCGCGGGAAATCCGGATAACAGTGGGAGGCCTCGACGTTGAGGACGGCGTCAAAGGTGCCGGCCGGGAAGGGCAGGTGCTCGGCGTCGCCCTGCACGAAGTCCAGGCCCGCGACCTGGTGCCGCTGCCGGCAGAAGGCAACGCCCCGGGGATTCAGGTCGAGCCCGGTGTAGCGGGCCGGCTGCTGCGTGCGCGTGAGCCAGGAGGCGCCGCCGCCGTGGCCGCAGCTTACCTCGAGGACGTGCCGGCCGCGCAGGGCAACCTGCGTGGCCACGTGGTGGTAGAGCTGGATGCAGGCGCGGTTGGGTTCGTCGGCGGGATCGAGCGGCAGCCCGGCGGGCGGCTCGGTCTCGAAGGCGTAGTTGAGGAACAGCACCTCCTCGCCCTGCAGCCGGCGGGTGAGGAAGGGATACCAAAGCTTCCAGATGGCTTTCCGCAGAAACCCGATGGAAAAAAGCGGATCGATGAGCGGCACGTCAGGGCAGCTTGGCCTGGATGAGCTTGCTGACGGCGCCGAAGTCGATGAGCGCGGCCTCGGGGCGCTGCTTGAGCGCGGCGATGACCTTGCCCATCTCCTTCTTGGAAGCGGCCCCGGTGGCGGCGATGACCTCGGCGACGAGCGCCTCGAGCCGGGCGGCGTCAAGCCCCTGGGGCAGGTATTTCCCGAGGATGGCGATCTCGGCGCTGTTGGCGGCAACGAGGTCGGCGCGGCCGCCCTTCTCGAACTCGGCGCGGGCGTCGGTGAGGTTCTTCACGGCCTTGCGGAAGGTGGCGATGACGAGGGCCTCGTCGATCGGCTTGCTCGCATCCATGGCGGCGCGCTGGATGGCGGCGTCCATGGTGCGGAGCGCGGTCGCGGTGGCCGTGTCGCGGGCCTTCATGGCGGTGATGATATCGGCGCGGAGGGTTTCGTAGGTGGTGGGCATGATGATCGGAGGAGAGGGGTCAGAAATCAGAGGATCGCGGGAAAAGCAACCCGGCTAGGCCACGGAGGCCACCCGGAACTCGCTGCGTTTGCCGCCGAGCTCGAGCTGCAGGGTGTCGCCCTGCTGGCGGCCCATCAGCTGGCGGCCGAGCGGCGACTGCGGCGTGATCACCAGCACGGGACCGGCGCCGGCCTCGATCTCCGTGCCGCCGGCGCGGGGGCCGATGAAATAGTGGTTGGTGCCGCGGCCTTCCAGCCGCACCAGGGCTCCGAGGCTGATCGGTTCTCCGGCGGCGAAGTCCCGGACCGGCAGGGCGGAGAACTGGGCGACGGCCTGCGCCGCCTCCTCGGCGGCCTTGGACTGGCCGTGGGCGAGATAGGAGGCCTCGAGGCCGCGGGTGTCGTACTTGTCCTCGGCCTTGTTCTCCTCGTCGGTCGCCTCGGCGTGGGTGGCGAGGGCGGCGGTGGTGATCAGTTCCAGCTCGGCGGCGAGCTTGGCGATGATGCGGGCGAGGAGGTCGCGCTTGTTCATGGGGCGAGGTCGCGCGGGAAGATCCGGATGACGTGGTAGCTGGCGCGCACCGGGCCGGGATTGCGCAGGCCGTGCAGGTCGTGCGACGCGAAGAAGAACACCGAGCCCGGCCCGGCCGGATGCGGCATGCCGTTGATGGTCGCCTCGACGGTGCCCTCGCGGACGATGATGAGTTCCTCGTCGGCGTGGGCATGGGCGGCGTGGGAGATCTCGCCGGGGTTGAGCGTGGTGACGTGCGACTCGAGCCGGGCGAGCGTGCGCGTGGCGGCGTCGAAATACGGGCGGAACTCGCCGGCCCTGGTCGGCGTCGCGGGCAATTGCGTCCAGTCAAAGACGGTCGAGGGCAGGGCGGGACCGGCCGGGGGTTTCGCGGGAATCATGGGCTCAATTCCGGGTCTCGTCGCCGTAGATGGCGATGACGACGGGACGGTCGGACAGCCGGACCGCGCGGTACATGCCGGGGGAGTTGAATTCCATCGCGATGTGTCCCTGCGCATCGAGGGCGATGACACCGCCGTCCCCCCCGAGCTTCGCGACCTTGGCCATGGTCGCCGCCGCCGCGGCGCGCAGCGGGGTGCCGCGGTATTCCAGCTGGGCGGCGATGTCACGGGCGACGCCGACGCGGATGAAGTATTCGCCCCAGCCGGTGGCGCTGACGGCGCAGGTGGCGTTGCTGGCATAGGTGCCCGCGCCGATGATCGGGGCGTCCCCGACGCGGCCGAATTTCTTGTTCGTCATGCCGCCGGTGGAGGTGCCGGCGGCGAGGTTGCCGGACCGGTCCAGGGCCACGCAGCCGACGGTGCCCCAGCGGAGCGTGCGGGTGAAATAGTCGGCGGGACGGGCGGCGGTGCGCTCCTTGCCATTCTTCTCCTGTTCCTGGGCCTTCCGGAGCTGCTGGCGGCGCCAGTCGGTCTGGAAATACTCGTTGGGCACCATCTCGTAGCCGAGCGACTTGGCGAACTTCTCCGCGCCGTCGCCGACCATCATCACGTGCTCGGACTTCAGCATGACGTCCCGGGCAAGGTTGATCGGGTTCCTGATGTGATGCAGGCCCGCCACGGCGCCGGCGGCCTGGGTGCGGCCGTCCATGATGGAGGCATCAAGCTCGCAGATCCCGTCGGCGTTGAACACGGCGCCCTTGCCCGCGTTGAAGAGTGGGGAGTCCTCCATGACGTTGATGGCGGCCGTGACGGCCGCGAGGGCGGGGCCGCCGCCATCCAGCACGGCGTAGCCGGCGTTCAGCGCCTCGGCGAGCTTCGCGCGGTACTCCGCCTCGCGCTCGGGGCTCAGCGCGGCACGCTCGATGACACCCGCCCCGCCGTGGATGACGAGGCCGTAGGGGGTGGCGGATCGGACATGCCCGGTGAACGCCAAGCCGATCGCGAAAAACAGGGGCAATTTCCTCATGGGGCTCATGCTTGATGGGTTTATTTTGAAATAGCCAGGGCCTGCAAAAAGAAGGCGTAGTTCCGGGCCACATCGTTGAGGGCGTCGTAACGGCCGGCGGCGCCGCCGTGGCCCGCGCCCATGGTGGCGTGGAGGAGCGTGGCGTTGCGGCCGGTGTCGAGCGTGCGGATCTTCGCGAGGTATTTGGTCCCCTCCCAATAGGGCACCTGGCTGTCGTTGTAGGACACATTCACCAGCAGGTTCGGGTAGGCGGCACGCTTCAAGTTGTCGTAGGGACTGTAGGCGCGCATCCAGCCATACTCGGTCTTGTTGTTCGGGTTGCCCCACTCGATGTATTCCTCGGTCGTGAGCGGCAGGGTGGCGTCGAGCATGGTGTTGAGCACGTCGACGAACGGCACCTCGACGAGCGCGGCCCGGAACAGGTCGGGCCGCTGGTTGAGCACGGCGCCCATCAGCAGGCCGCCGGCGCTGCGCCCGGAGGTGACCAGCTGCGCCGGCGTGGTCCAGCCGTGGTCGACCAGCCACTGGCCGCAGTCGACGAAGTCATTGAACGTGTTCATCTTCTTTTCCATGCGGCCGGCCTCGCGCCACTCCTCGCCGAGCTCGCCGCCGCCGCGGATGTGGGCGATGACATAGATCAGGCCGCGGTCGAGCAGACTGACGCGGCTGGAGCTGAACGTCACCGGCAGGCTGACCCCGTAGGAACCGTAGCCGTAAAGGTAGAGCGGCTGCGGCTTCGTGCGGTCAAGATCGGCGCGGTAGACGACGGACAGCGGCACCTTCGTGCCGTCGCGGGCCACGGCCCAGAGACGCTCGGACTTGTAGTTCCGGGCGTCGAAGCCCCCGAGCACCTCGGTCTGCTTGACGAGGGTGCGCTCGCCGGTGACGAGGTTGGCGGCATAGACGGTGGGCGGGCGGACCAGCGACTGGTAGTTGAAACGGTATTCCGTGGTGTTGTATTCCCAGTTGCGGTCGCCCGCCGCCTCGTAGGCGGCCTCGGGCATGTCCAGGTGCCGGGACCGTCCGGTCGTGAAATCGAATACGAGCAGTTGGGGCAGGCCGTTCTCCCGCTCCTCGACCACCATGTGGCCGGCGAACATGTCAATGTCGTCGATCTTGACGGCCGGGTTGTGCGCGATGACCTCGGTCAGCTGGCCCGGCGCCGTGTCCGGGGCGGAGACCACCTTGTAGTTCTTGGCGCCGTCGCGGTTGGTGACGTAGTAGAACTTCCCGTCGCGGTGCTCGGCGAAATATTTGACGTTTTCCGTGCGGCCGAGCAGGCTGCGCATCGCGGTGCCGGTGCCGTCCGCGGGCAGCGCGAAGACCTCGGTGGTGAGCTTGCTCTCGGTGTGGCAGAAGATGAATTTCCCGTCGCGCGACTTCTGCGCCTCGAGGTTGTAGAGCTCGTCCTTGTCCTCGTAGAGGAGCTCGTGCTTCCCGGTGCTGAGCGTCCAGCGATGGAATTTGTCCGAGCGCTTGCTGTCGTTCTCCGTGCCGTAATAAAGCACGTCGTGTCCGGCGCCCCACTCGAGGCTGGAAACCTTGCCGACCTGCTGGGGGATGAGCGCCTTGGTGGCGAGGTCCATCACGAAGACCTCGTATTGGCGGTAGCCGGTCCAGTCGATGCCGTAGGCGAGGCGCGCGCCGTCGTCGCTGACGCGGTACTGCCCGACGGCGATGTAGGTGTTCGCGCCGATCATCTTGTTCAGGTCGAGGAGGATTTCCTCGGCGGCGCCGGCGGCCTGGCTTTTGCGGCAATAGATCGGATACTGGCGGTCCTTTTCGGTGCGGGTGTAATAGACGTAACCCCGGAAGGGCACGGGAGCCGAGGAGTCGTCCTCCTTGATGCGGCCGACCATTTCCTTGTACAGCGCCGCGCGGAGTTCCTTTGCGGGGGCGAGGACGGCCTCGGTGTAGGCGTTCTCCTGCTCGAGGTAGCTCACGACCTCCGGGGTGCCCTTCTCGCGAAGCCAGAAGTAGTCGTCGATGCGCTTGTCCTCGTGGACGGTGACGTCCTTGGGCTTCTTCGCGGCGACGGGCGGCTTGGGGTTGGCCAGGTCGAAGGCCTGGACGGACACGGTGAGGGCACACATGAGGACGAGGAGGCGGAGCATGGGGAGGGGGGATGAGGTTCAGAGCTTAGCGAAGAGTTCGTCCATACTGCAACTCAGTCCCGGCAGATGGGGATCGGTCAGCGGGTGATGGTGGGCGAGGATATCGATGAGCGTGAAGCCGTATTCGCCGAGGCCGTAGACCTCCACATTAAGGTAGCGCGGGTCGACCATCCACAGCCGCGGCAGGCGGTAATCCGACCACAGCTGCTTCTTCACGAAGGTGTCGAGGTGATGGTCGCCGGGGAGCAGGACCTCGGCCACCAGGTACAGCCGGGCCGGGCCGGCCAGGTCCGGCGCGGTGCGGACCACGGTCAGGTCGGGCCGCAGGATGCAGTCGTCGGCGAGCTGCAGGCTGGCGCGCGGCGGGAGGAGCTGGAGGGCGGAATTCGGCGGCAGGCAGCGGCCGACGAGCGCATGCAGCCGGGCGACCAGGGTCTCGTGGGTGGCGGGCGGCGGCCGGCGGGCGGCCAGTTCGCCCTGGATCAGTTCCTCGTAGGCTTCGCTCATCGGGGCGCTCAGGGATTGCGCGGCCGGGGGGCGGGGAAGACCAGGCGGCCGGCCAGCTCCGTCAGCCGGGCCATCAGCTGCGCGTCCTCCTTTTCCGGGGTCGCGGCGTAGCTGCCGCGCTGGGTGGCCCGCTCGGCGAGCTCGGTGGTGAGCACGAAGACGTGCTGCTTGCGCACGAAGAGCAGCGTGCCGCGCTTGGCGGTGACCCGGCCGGCGCCCGCGCCGGGCCGGCCGTCCTTGGGCTCGAAATAGGACCCGCCGGGCAGCAGCGCGTAGGTGACGAGGGCCCCGTCCATCAGCTCGGGTATGAACCGGGCGCTCTCGATGGCGGAACCGGGAAACCGCTTCGCAAAGTCCACCAGCACGAAATCCGTGAAGAAATACAGCAGGTAGTCGCGCAGGCCGCGCGTATCGAGCTCCCACCGCTGCAGGGCGTCCTGGGGAAAGCAGGCGATGCTGATGTGGGTGCTGCGGCTGTCGGAGAACGTGACGACGTTTTCGGTGTCGGTGACGGTGCCGCCGAGCTCGCGCAGCACCGGCAGGGGCACGCTGAACTGGCCCGTGGCCGACACGTAGGTGTCGCCCTCCAGCCGGCCGGCGAGGACCACCTCCTGGGCGGTGGCGGCAACCGGGGCCAGCACGCCGGCGGCGAGAAGCAGGGACAGGCGGAGCATGGCGGGAAAAGCTAGCGGACCGGGATGATTTTTCAAGCCACCCGCTCAGACCGTCAGTTCGCGCCACAGTGCCACGGGGATTTGCTCGGGGCGGGTGGCCGCGCCGAGCCCGGCGGCCTCCAGCCGCGCCAGCCAGCGGGCGCCGCCGTCGGGGAGCTTGCCGCGCAGCAGGCCGCCGATCTGCTTCCGGCGCTGCTGGAAGCAGGCGCGGATGAGCGCCTTGACGGCGGGGGCGAAGACATACGGGTCCGGCAGCCGGACCAGGTGCAGGAGGCAGGACTCGATGTCCGGCTGCGGGTAGAAGCACGAGCCGTCGACCTTGTGGCCGGGCGCCACCGCGTAGGCGGACTGCAGGGTGATCGAGATGGCGCCGAAAAGCTTGGTGCCCGGCTGCGCCACGTAGCGCTGGGCGGCCTCCTGCTGGAGCATGAGCACCATGCGCGCCGGCAGCGGGCCGGAGAGCACACCGTCGAGCCACGGCGTGGCGATGGCGTAGGGCAGGTTGGCGATGATCTTGAAGGCGGCGGTGCGCTCCGGCGGCAGGCCGGCCAGGGGGTGCTCGACCGCGTCGCCCTCCAGCAGGTGGAGCCGCGGGTTCCCGGCCGCGAGGGTGGCGGCGAGGTGCCGGTGCAGGTTGAAATCCCGCTCGACCGCCCAGACCTCCGCGCCGGCTCCGAGCAGGGCACTGGTCAGCGTGCCGAGC
>Ga0228698_1001619_pt1 | contig 10674 bp, 7 predicted proteins | sample McNCre117_Aug_MG_FD_178015 | JGI IMG/M metagenome (GOLD analysis project Ga0228698, IMG submission 178015) | Freshwater microbial communities from McNutts Creek, Athens, Georgia, United States - 1-17_Aug_MG | ecosystem: Environmental > Aquatic > Freshwater > Creek | place: USA: Georgia...
CTGCGCTGTGGCCGTGCGCGGCCTGCGCCTGCTGGGTGCCCGCCATGTGGACTACCTGGTGCCCGACCGCGTGGTCGATGGCTACGGCCTGACCGCCCCCATCAGCGAGCGCGTCAAAAAATCCGGCGCCGATGTGCTGATCACCGTGGACAACGGCATCGCCAGCGTGGACGGCGTGGCGCGTGCCAAGGCCCTGGGCCTGCAAGTGCTGGTGACAGACCACCACTTGCCCGGCAGCGAGTTGCCGGCTGCGGACGTCATCGTCAATCCCAACCAACCGGGCTGCACGTTTGAGAGCAAATCCATGGCTGGGGTGGGCGTCATGTTTTACACCCTGCTGGCGCTGCGTTCTGAGCTGCGCAAACGCGGGGCGTTTGACCAAGCCACGCAACCCAAACTGGATACCCTGCTGCCTTTGGTGGCGTTAGGTACGGTGGCCGATGTGGTCAAGCTGGATGCCAACAACCGCCGCCTCGTCGCCCAAGGGCTCAAACGGGTGCGGGCGCTCGCCATGCCTGCGGGACTAGCTCACCTTTTTGTAGCAGCGGGGCGCAAGGCCGAGGTCGCCACTACCTTTGACTTTGGCTTTGCCCTGGGCCCACGCATCAACGCTGCGGGCCGCTTGAGCGACATGACGCTGGGCATTGAATGCCTGCTGACCGACGACCCGAACCGCGCCGACGAGCTGGCCAAAACGCTGGACGGTATCAACCGTGAGCGCCGCGAGATTGAGGGCGACATGCGCGAGCAGGCCATGATGATTGCCGAGAGCCTGTTCGACGAAGGCGACGAGCCACCGCCCGCCATCTGCGTGTTCGACCCCGACTTCCACGAAGGCGTGGTCGGCATTGTGGCCAGCCGCATCAAGGACAAGCTGCACCGCCCCACCTTTGTGTTTGCCGCCAGCGCGGCCGAAGGCAAAGAGCATGAACTCAAGGGCTCGGGCCGCAGCATTCCCGGTTTCCACCTGCGTGACGCGCTGGATCTGGTGGCCAAGCGCTACCCCGGCGTGATCCTACGCTTCGGCGGCCATGCCATGGCGGCAGGCTGCACCGTGGCGGAAGAGTTTTTTGACGATTTTGAGAACGGCCTCAACGAGGTGGCCCAAGAATGGCTGGACGCCGCCACGCTCACCCGTCGCATGGAAACCGACGGCCCGCTGGCTGCCGAATACCGCCGCGTGGATCTGGTGGACGCTTTGCACAAAGAGGTGTGGGGCCAGGGCTTTGCCGCGCCCACCTTCAGCGAAGAGGTCGAGGTCGTCTCCCAGCGCTTGGTGGGTGAAAAACACCTTGCGCTCAAGCTCAAGCACCAGGGCGAGCCGGTAGACGGCATCTGGTTCGGCCACACCGAGCCCTTGCCGCCCAAGGTCACACTGGCCTTCCGCCTGGATGCCGACGAGTGGAACGGCGTGCGCCGCGTGCGCTTTCTGGTGGAGGCAGCGCAAACCGGGGCCTGAAAAGGCCCTACTATCTAGCCTGCCATTTTTCCGAGGAAAGCCACCGTGTCCGACGCCGAAGGGGATTCTTTCGATCCCCAAAAACTCCAACTGCTCAGGCAATTCGGCTGGACCGTCGCATTTTTCTCCCTCGTTTACAGCGCCTACAGCTGGCACATCGATTACCCGCGCGGCACGCTGATCATGGCGGTGAACTGCGCCCTGCTACTGGTCTACCAGCAGGTGTGCATACGGGTCAGCACCCGCCGGGGCTATGTGTGGTGTGCCAACGTTTTTCTGGGCATCAACTGCTTCGTGGCGGTGCTGGGCAGCACCTATTTCTCGGGCGGGCTGTACTCCCCCGTCATCCCCTGGTTTGCGCTGGTGCCGGTGAGCGCCACGCTGATGTTCGGCTTCAACCGCAACACCCAAGCCTGGGTGGCCGTGGCCATGGCCTGCGTGCTGGGTTTCAGTACGCTGGAATTCATGGGCATTGAGGCGCCGGTGCTGTTTGACCACCGCTACACCGGCCAGTTTTTCGCCGTGTGTCTGGCCGGGTTTGTGCTGCTGCTGTTTTTGCTGACCCAGATTTTCGAAATGGCCAAAAACCGCGCGCTGCAGGAGTCCTTGCAACGCAATGCCGAGTTGCGCGTCGCCCATGCCGAAGTGGAAGCCGCCTACCTTGCAAAATCCCGCTTTCTCGCAGCCGCCAGCCACGACCTGCGCCAGCCTGCCCATGCGCTGGGCATGTTTGTGTCGCGCCTCACCCAAACGGCCGGCCAGGTGCCCAGCAGCGATGTGGTGAATGGCGTAGCCGCCTCGGTCACAGCCATGCAGGAGCTGCTGGACGAGCTGTTTGACTACTCGCGGCTGGAGTCTCAATCGGCCCAGCTGGAGCAGCGTGCGGTGCCGCTGGAAGACATTTTTGGGCACCTGGAGCTTTTTTTCAGCAACATCGCGCGTGCCAAAGGCCTGCGGCTTCGCATCCGCCCTACCCGCACCTGGGTGCGCAGCGACCCCATTCTGCTGCAGCGCATCCTGCTCAACCTGGTGAGCAACGCCTTGCAATACACCCAGCGCGGCAGCGTGCTGGTGGCCTGCCGGCCCTGCCACCAAGGCAGCTATGTGCGCATTGAGGTGCGCGACAGCGGCATCGGCATCGACCCCTCGCTGCACGACCGGGTGTTTGAAGAGTTTTTCCAGGTGCAAAACCCGGAGCGCGACAGCGCCAAAGGCTTGGGGCTGGGCCTGAGCATGGTGGACCGCTCCTGCAAGCTACTGGGCCACCCGCTCGCCCTTGCATCCGGGCTGGGGCAAGGCACGCGCATTGTGCTCACGGTGCCGGTGGCATCTGCAGTGCCCACTGCGCCCATGCTAGCCACCACACCCGATAGCACCGCGCTGACCCAAGATGTGCAGGGCAACCGCATCTGGGTGATTGAAGACAACGCCTTGGGGGGGCTGGCGCTCAAAACCCTGCTCGAATCCTGGGGCGGCACCGTGCGCCTGTTTGAAGAGCCGGGGGACGCCCTGCATACCTTGGCGCACGACTGCCCGCCCGATTTTGTGATTTGCGATTACCGCCTGCGTAACGGACAAAACGGCATAGAAAGTATCCAGGCACTGCGCACCCGCTGCGGCAACGAGCTGCCAGCCTGCCTCATCAGCGGAGATATTGAAGACGACCTTCGCACCACGGCCCAAGAAGCTGGCCTGGTGCTCCTCAAGAAGCCGGTGCAAGCCGCCAAGCTGCGCAGCGTGCTGCGCCACGGCCTCAAAAGCCGGCCTGCAAGCAGCCCCCAAGTGGCACCTGCCACCCTTGCTGCGTGAGCCTGCCCGCCGCTGCGCGTCTGTTCTTGGCCGCATTGGGCCCCGCGGGCGCCAATACCCTGCGCACAGCGGCACACACCACACGCCACGCCCCACCTGCCAATTGGGTGCCCTGGTTCTGCACACATCCATCGGGCGAGACACTTCCTGTGCCCTTGGGCGTGTTGTCCCAAGAGCGAGCGAAATTGGTGCAGGCCAGTCTGCCCGGTTGTACGCGGCACGCGCTACACGGCGCACCCAGGCTGCATTGGAATGCCGGGCATCTGCCTGCGGCCGAACGCAGCGCCCTGCTACAACACGCGCTGCAATCCTGGCACCAACACGGTGAGGTACACGGCTGGCGTGGTGAGCCTTTTGCCTTTTGGGCACACAACACCGATCTGCCCCCCACGGACACGCCACCGCTGTTACAGGTAGAGCGCGCAGGCTTTCGCTTCCTGGGCATGCCCAGCCATGCGGTGCACATCAACGGCTTCACCCCCCAGGGCCTGCTCTGGTGCGGCCGCCGGGCGCTGAGCAAAGCCACCGACCCCGGCATGCTCGACAACGTGACCGCAGGTGGCCTGCCTGCCGGCGAATCTCCCAGAGACTGTGCGCTGCGTGAACTGCAAGAAGAAGCCGGCGCCACCCTCCACCATGCGGCGCAACTGGCATCTGCCGGCACCATTCGCACCGCCCGGCAGGACACCGGCGGGTGGCACGAAGAAACGCTGCTGGTGTACAACTGGACATGCCCCGAAGGCTGGATACCCGCCAACCAGGATGGCGAGGTAGCCGAATTCATCTGCCTGTCACCCCACGATGTCGTGAAGCGAATTGCCGCCGGAGACTTCACCCTGGATGCGGTGGCATCGCTCGCCCACGGCTTAGGACTGACACACGAAGCCGCTACCATAGCCCCCTGCTTTTGAGACCCCTAACCCGGCGCGCCACCCATGAACCTTCCTGCCCAAAACTACGGTGCTGACACCTCCGGCTTGATTTACGGTTTCGTGTTTGACAAGGACGGCACTGCCACCTCCGCCGGAACGGAAGATGCCCTGCGCTGGCTCAAAAACGCGACTCCACAAGCGGGCGGGTTTGTCTGGCTGCACTTCAACCTGTCGCATACCGCCAGCGCCAAGTGGCTGCAAGACAACCTAGAACTCTCCGACCTGTTTCATGAGTCGCTGACCGACGGCTCCCGCTCCACCCGGGTGGAGATGGATGACGACATGCTGGTGGCCGTGGTCAACGATGTGCACTACGACTTTGCCTTTGAGCCCACCGATATCTCCACGCTGTGGCTCTCGGTCGGCCCGCGTCTGGTGGTGAGCGCCCGCTTGCAACCGCTGCGCTCGATTGACCGCCTGCGCGATGCGGTGCGTCACGGCGCCAAGCTGATGTCGCCCGTGGCCTTGCTGGTGCACCTGATGCACGACCAAGGCGATGTCCTCATCAACATCGTGCGCAACACCACCGCACGGGTGGACGATATCGAAGACAACCTGCTCGCCGGTCGCCTGGAAACCAAGCGTGCGAACCTCGGTGCCCTGCGCCGGCTGTTGGTGCGCCTGCAACGCCTGTTGGCTCCAGAGCCGGCTGCCCTCTTCCGCCTGCTGCGCAAGCCGCCGGAGTGGATTGTGGAGGAAGACCTGGCCGACCTGCGCCAGTCCACCGAAGAGTTCAACGTCGCACTGAGCGACATGGCGGCACTGCAGGAACGCATCAAATTGCTGCAAGAAGAGATTGCCGGCCGCGTGGCCGAGGCCAACAACCGTAGCCTGTTTGTGCTGACCATCGTGACCGTGCTGGCCCTGCCCATCAACATCATTGCCGGCCTGCTGGGCATGAACGTGGGCGGCATTCCGCTGGCGGACCACCCCCATGGCTTCTGGTGGATCGTGGCCCTGATCGTCAGCTTCACCGGAGTGGCGGGTTACTTTGCCCTGCGCAATCCGCGCGAATAAGGCCCCATAGCGTTATGAGCACCCACCTCTACATCCTGACCGGCGCTTCACGCGGCATGGGCTTGGCCATGGCACGGGAGTTACTCGTCCCCGGCCACCAGCTCTTGTGCATCTCCCGCCAAACCAACCCAGACCTGCAAACGCGGGCCACGCAGACTGGCGTCCCCCTGGAGCAATGGACTGCGGACTTGGCCGATGGCGCCCCCGTGGCAGTCCGCCTGCGCGACTGGCTAAGCGCCTTGCCAACGCACACGATTGCCAGCGCCACCTTGATTAACAACGCCGGCGTGATTCCGGCTCTGGTGCCGCTGCGGGACAGCCAGCCCGCCGACCTGGCCCATGCCCTGCGCGTCGGACTGGAAGCGCCCATGCAGCTCTGCGCTGCCTTTCTGGGAGCAACCCGCGGCTGGCAAGCCTCCCGCAAGGTGTTGAATGTGTCATCCGGCCTGGGTCGGCGCGCCATGGCGTCCCAAGCCGGCTACTGCGCGGCCAAAGCGGGGATGGACCATTTCACCCGCTGCCTGGCGCTGGATGAGGCGCTGGTGCCGAATGGTGCCAAGGTGTGCTCGCTGGCACCGGGGGTGATTGACACCGACATGCAAGTGCAGTTGCGCAGCGCCGATGCCACGCAGTTCCCCGACCGGGGCAACTTTGAAAGCCTACAAACCCAGGGCCAGCTCACCAGCCCCAGAGCCGCCGCGCAGCGGGTGCTGGCGTATTTGGCGCGGCCGGACTTTGGTGAGCAGCCAGTGGCCGACGTGCGGGGCTAAACGCCCCACGGCTACGCGTTTATAGCTCAGTAAATTTCCGGCACGTACATCTCGGCTGGCACGGGGTGGCGCTCGTAGTCTTCGTGGCGCACGCGGGCAGGCAACTCCACCGGCGCGTGGGGAATTTCCTCGTACGGCATCTGGCCCAGTAGGTGGTGAATGCAGTTGAGGCGAGCCTTCTTTTTGTCCACTGCCTGCACCACCCACCATGGGGCTTCAGGAATATGGGTGCGCTCCAGCATGGCTTCTTTGGCGTGGGTGTAGGCCTCCCAGCGCACGCGGGATTGCAGGTCCATGGGGCTGAGCTTCCACTGCTTGAGCGGGTCGTGGATACGGCCCAAAAAGCGGGTGTGCTGCTCTTCGTCGGAGATGGAGAACCAGTATTTGATGACCTGGATGCCCGAGCGCACCAGCATCTTTTCAAACTCCGGCACGGTGCGGAAGAACTCTTCGAGCTGCTCGTCATTGCAAAAGCCCATGACGCGCTCCACGCCGGCACGGTTGTACCAGCTGCGGTCGAACAGCACGATCTCGCCGGCTGCGGGCAGGTGGCTCACATAGCGCTGGAAGTACCACTGGGTACGTTCGCGGTCGTTAGGCGCAGGAAGTGCTGCCACACGGCACACACGGGGGTTGAGGCGCTGGGTGATGCGCTTGATGGCACCGCCCTTGCCGGCTGCGTCACGCCCTTCAAAAATCACCACCACCTTGTGGCCGGTAGCTACCACCCAATCCTGCAGCTTGACCAGTTCACCCTGCATGCGGAAGAGTTCGCGGAAGTAGGTGCGCCGGTCTGCGCGGTGTTGGGCGTTCTCCTCAGGGCTCAGCGCATCCGCCAGTTCGTCTTGGTTGTGGTCGTCGAGCTCCATTTCCAACTCTTCGTCATAGCTGTCCAACATGTCGCTGCGGATGCGACGGATCATTTCTTCTTCACTGGAACTCACGGCGTACTCCTGAGGGGGCAAATTTTTAACCCTTTGAGGGTAGGCATCAGTCATGACTTTTTTATGACAAATACATGAAAACCCAGGCCGTAAGATGGCTGTAGTGCACGCGGCGCACACTGCGTGGTGCCGTCATTTTTATTATTTTGAGAGGAGCTTGGTATGTCCCGTGAAGTTGTTGTTGTCAGCGCAGTGCGCACCGCCATTGGTACCTTTGGCGGCAGCCTCAAAGACATTCCCCCCACAGACCTGGCCGCCTTGGTGGTGCGCGAATCCCTGGCCCGCGCCAACGTCGAAGGCAAAGACGTCGGCCATGTGGTGTTCGGCCATGTGGTGAACACCGAACCCAAAGATATGTACCTCAGCCGTGTGGCTGCCCTCAACGGTGGCTGCGCCCAAGAGACACCGGCCTACAACGTGAACCGCCTATGCGGATCAGGCCTGCAAGCCATCGTGAACGCAAGCCAAAGCATTTGGCTGGGTGATGCCGATGTGGCCATTGGCGGTGGCGCTGAAAACATGAGCCGCGCGCCCTTTGCCAGCCTCAACATGCGCTGGGGCGCCCGCATGGGCGACACCAAGATGGTGGACATGATGATCGGCGCTTTGCACGACCCCTTCCACACCATCCACATGGGCGTGACCGCCGAGAACATTGCCGCAAAATGGGGCATCAGCCGCGGGGAGCAGGACGCACTGGCGGTGGAGAGCCACCAGCGCGCCCAGAAGGCCACTGCTGCCGGCTACTTCACCAGCCAGATCACCCCCGTCATGCTCAAGAGCAAAAAAGGCGAAGTGGCTTACGCGACCGACGAGCACTTCCGCCCCGACTGCAAGCTCGAAGACATGACCAAGCTGAAACCCGTTTTCATCAAAGAAAACGGTACCGTCACCGCCGGCAACGCCTCCGGCATCAACGACGCTGCCGCTGCCGTAGTGCTCATGGAGAAAAGCGTGGCCCAAGCCCGTGGCTTGAAGCCCATGGCCCGCTTGGTGGCCTACGCCCATGCCGGTGTAGACCCCAAATACATGGGTATCGGCCCGGTGCCCGCCACCAAGCTGGCCTTGCAAAAAGCCGGTTTGACGGTGAACGACCTCGACGTGATTGAAGCCAACGAAGCCTTTGCGGCCCAGGCCTGCGCGGTGACCAAAGATTTGGGACTGGACCCCGCCAAGGTCAACCCGAATGGCTCGGGCATCTCGTTGGGTCACCCTATCGGGGCAACCGGCGCCTTGATTACCGTGAAGGCTTTGTATGAGCTGGAGCGCATCAACGGCCGCTACGCGCTGGTGACCATGTGCATTGGCGGCGGCCAGGGCATTGCCGCCATTTTTGAGCGTGACCGCTAAGCGCTAGTCAGCACGCGGCGGGGTGGGCCTGTTCAGAACAGGTCCACATCCATTTCGTCCGCCACCTGCTCAACCAGCTTGCCCTCCGCCACCAGGGTCTGGTAGTTGCAAATCTGGTTGCGGCCATGCTCTTTGGCGTAATACACCGCTTTGTCCGCGCGCCCAAAAGCGCTACTGGGTGTGTCATTCGGCAACAGGGACGACACACCGATGCTCACCGTGATGGTGCCTACCTGCGGGAATGCATATTCCTGCACCCGCTCCCGCAAACGCTCCAACGCGTTTTCGGCATGGGTAGCACTGTCACAGCGCATCAGAATCACAAACTCTTCCCCGCCAAAACGGTAGAGCTGATCGTGAAACCGGAAGTTGGTACGCATCAGGCGGGCCATCAACAGCAGCACTTCGTCGCCGATCAGGTGGCCGTAGTTGTCGTTGACCCGCTTGAAATGGTCAATGTCCAGCACCGCCAGCCACACGCCGGACTCCGGGGTCTGGTGGCGGCGCTCGGGCATGTCGTCCGGCAAGGCGTTGTTCTGGTCCGCCGTGGCTTTGAAAAAGGCGCCGTCAAAGGTTTTGCGGTTCAACAACTCTGTGAGTGAATCACGCTCGCCGTAGTCCAGCAAACCCAGCAGGTTCTGGTAGGTGAGCAGAATGCTTTGCAACAAATCGATGGTGGTGGGCGTCAACGCGTGGGGGGCACTCACCTCCAGCAGTATTTGCAAGCCTTGGGTGGTGCCAATCGGCAGCACCACCTGGTGCGGGCTACCGGCGCTCGCCGCAGCACGGCCTTTTTCGAGTGCCGCAGCGCGCAAAGGGAAGTCGCTCACATGGGGCAGCAAACTCCAGTCGGACCACAGCACATCACGAGTGGGTTGGGCTTGGCCTACTTGCAAGTCCGCCAAGCGGAGGCAACGGCGCTCATCGCCCTCCCCCACGATACGGATAAGGGTGGCAGCTTCCAGCGCAACGCCGGCACTGGTCAACACCAGCCGCACCAGTTCGGTATCCAACGCGTCCCTGTCCCGCAGCCCGCCCAACGCTGCAAGACTCTGCACCAAAACGTTCATGAAGTCTGTCTACCTTGTTCTTGTAATCATCGGGTCCCAACCACCGATTGCGCCAGAACTTGACCCACCTCAAACCACCCGTTGCCTGAGAAACCTAAGCTCTGCGCTTGTTAATCGCTGCCATCTTAGACCACACCATGAACGAACCCAAGCCCGAAATGTCGTATTTGCCGCAAGAATCCAACGATTGGTTGGCCCGCAGCGGTCTGAACGCATTGAAGATTGCGGGCCGCCGCGTGCTCCCCATCGTGCAAGGTGGCATGGGCATTGGCATATCGGGCAACCGCCTCGCCGGCAGCGTGGCGGCGGCGGGCGGTGTGGGCACCCTCTCCAGCGTGGATTTGCGCCGCCATCACCCCGACTTGATGGATCGCACCCGCGAACTCACACCAGGCGATGAAGCCAAGGCCGGCATCAACGCTGCCAACCTGGAAGCGATTGACCGCGAAATCAAGGCGGCCCGCGAGCGCACCGGAGGCAAGGGCCTGCTGGCCATCAACGTGATGCGCGCCGTGAGTGAGTACGCCTCCAACGTCACCCGCGCTCTGGAAGCCGGTATCGACGCCGTGGTGGTGGGTGCCGGCCTGCCGCTGGATTTGCCCGATTTGGCCAAAGACCACCCCAAGGCCGCGCTGATCCCCATCCTCTCCGACGCGCGCGGGGTGCAACTGCTGGTGAAAAAGTGGGAGCGCAAGAGGCGCCTGCCGGATGCCATCGTCATTGAACACCCCCGGCTGGCCGGTGGCCACTTGGGTGCGGCAAAAATTGCCGACCTGCAAGACACTCGCTTCGACTTTGAAAACGTGATTCCGCAAGTGCGCCAGTTTTTCAAAGACGCCGGCTACGAGCAACACATTCCGCTGATTGCGGCGGGCGGCATCCGCACCCACGAAGATATTGCCCGCCTGCAAGCCTTGGGGGCTGACGGCGTGCAACTGGGCACTGCCTTTGCCGTGACCGAGGAAAGCGACGCCCACGCCGAGTTCAAGCGCGTGCTGGCTGAAGCCCGCGAAGAAGACATGGTGGAATTCACCAGCGTGGCCGGCCTGCCGGCCCGCGCCGTGGGTACACCGTGGCTGCGCGCTTACATGAAGATCGAACCCAAGCTGCAAGCCGTGGCCCATGTGAAAAGCCGCTGCACCAAAAGCTTTGACTGCCTGGGCCAGTGCGGCTTGCGGGACGGACTGCAAGGCTGGGGCCAGTTTTGCATCGACAACCAGTTGGCCGCTGCCTTACGAGGCGATGTGAGGAAAGGTCTGTTCTTCCGCGGTGCGGGTCGCCTGCCTTTTGGCGACCAGATCAAAACCGTGCGTGAGCTGATGC
>Ga0228698_1001620_pt1 | contig 10674 bp, 13 predicted proteins | sample McNCre117_Aug_MG_FD_178015 | JGI IMG/M metagenome (GOLD analysis project Ga0228698, IMG submission 178015) | Freshwater microbial communities from McNutts Creek, Athens, Georgia, United States - 1-17_Aug_MG | ecosystem: Environmental > Aquatic > Freshwater > Creek | place: USA: Georgia...
TCCGGCGGCAGAGGGTCTCGCCGCGGTGAAAGTAGCGGCAGGTCTGCGGGCGGTCCGCGTAGATGGTGCAGAGGCGCGTCACCGCATCGAGCGCGACGCAGGCGCCGTCGCCGTGCTGGTCCATGCAGCGGACGCCGGCGTGCTCAGCGACCATTTCTTCCGGCACCGCGTCGCCGGCGCGCAGTTCGACCACCAGGTGGCAGCAGCGGCCGCAGCCGGCGCACGGCGGAAGATCGGGGTGGTCCGCCGTCGCCACGGCTAGGGCGGACTCGCCCAGATGCTCCGCGCCGGGCGAGACGGACGAACTATTCATCGAGGTCGTCACCGGCCATGTCGTCGCCGACCGGGGTGGACGGCGGCCGGCGCGGGTGGTTCATCATCGGGGCGACGGCGAAGGCCTTGGGCGCGTTGTGGGCCGGCAGGGCCTGCGCGATGAAGGCCAGGATCTCGGCGCGGCCGCTCTTGGTGGTGGATGAGCTGGCGAAGACCGGCGGCTGGGCGTCGGTGGACCGGGCCATCGCCTGCTGGAACTGCGCGATGGTGTTGCGCGAGTGCTGGGCGGCCTGCTTGTCGATCTTGGTGAAAATGAGCGCGAAGGGCAGGGCATGGGTGCCCATCCAGTGGACGAACTTGAGGTCCATCTCCGCCGGCTCGTGGCGGGAATCGATCAGCACGAAGGTGCGGCGCAGCGTGGGCCGGTGGCCGAGGTAGTCGCGGACCGCGGTGTTGAACAGCTGGCGGTCGGTCTTCGCGACATGCGCGTAGCCGTAGCCCGGCAGGTCGACGAGGCTCCACGTGCCGTTGATCGTGAAGAAATTGATGAGCTTCGTCTTGCCGGGCAGGTCGGAGACCTTCGCCAGGTCCTTTTTCTCGGTCAGCAGATTGATGAGGGAGGACTTGCCGACGTTGGAGCGGCCGATGAAGGCGAACTCCGGGAGGACGGGGTGCGGGCACGAGGCCAGGTCGGGCGCGCTGACGGCAAAGGTGGCGGTCTTGATTTTCAGGCGGCCATCAGGGACGCACTTGCCGCCACTAGCGAACCTTAGTTTGTCGCCGCGGTTGCGCCCGGGTGCCGGCTTGCGTCGGCGACCGGACTGCACAGAACCAAGGCATGCGCGCAAGGTGTTACCCGGTGGCGTGGTTGACGGTGCTGTGGCTCGGCGTCACGGGGTGCGCGGCGTCCGTGGAAGTGATCCCCGGGCTGGCTTTCGGGGGCCTGGCACCGCGGGAGGTGCGGGTCTACCTGCCGCCCGGCGGGGTGAAGCCGGCCACACCGGTGCTCGTCGCCCTGGATGGTCAGAACATGGCCGCGTGGCGGCTGGAAGAGGCGATCGCGGGACTGGCGGCGAAGGGCGGGCCGTCATTGCCGCTGGTCGTGGCGATACCGGCGGGGGCTGACCGCATCGAGGAATACGGCCTGGCCGGCACGCCGGACTATGCGGGCCGCGGGCGGAAAGCGGCGGAATTCCAGCGCGTGGTCCTCGAGGTGGTGCTGCCGGCCGTGCGGGCCCGCTACGGCCTGGCCGGCGACCCGGCCCGCACCGGGATCATGGGTGCGTCGCTGGGCGGACTGGCGGCGCTCGACCTCGCCTGGCATCATCCGGATGTGTTCGGGTTTGCGGGGATTTTCTCCGGTTCGTTCTGGTGGCGCGCGGACAATTCCTCGCCCGCCGCGCAGCAGGCGTCACGGCTGGCACACCGGTTCGTGCGCGAGACGTCGCGGCGGCCGAGGCTGCGGCTCTGGTTCTCGGCGGGCACGAAGGAGGAGGACGGCGATCGCGACCACAACGGCGTCATCGACGCCGTCCAGGACACGACCGAGCTGCTGGCCGAGCTGGAGCGCCGCGGTTTCCGCCGCGGGGCCGGCCTGGAGTATGTCGAGATCGCCGGCGGGGAGCACAACGAGGCCACGTGGGCGAAGGTGCTGCCGGGCTTTCTCGAGTGGGCCGGGCCCGCCGGGCCGAAGAAATGAGGTTGGCGCGCACCGGTCCGGCCTGCAGCATGCGGCATGGGCGATCCCTCCCGCTACACCGATGAAATCGTGATTTCCTGGCCGGAGCTGCACCGGGACGCGCGCTTCCTGTCGCAGCAATTGCACGGCCTCGGTTCGTGGCGGGGCATCATCGCCATCACGCGCGGCGGCCTGGTGCCGGCGGCGCTGGTGGCCCGCGAGCTCGAGATCCGGCTGATCGACACGGTGTGCGTGTCCAGCTACGCGGCCGGCGGCGGCGGGCCGGCGCAACAGCAGGCCGGCGTGCAGGTGCTCAAGGGCGTGTCCGGTGACGGCGCGGGCTTCCTGCTGATCGACGACCTGGTGGACACGGGCAAGACCGCGCAGCTGGTCCGCCAGATGCTGCCCAAGGCCCACTTCGCCACGCTCTACGCCAAGCCCGCGGGGCGGCCGTTCGTCGACACCTGCGTGAAGGAGTTCAAGCAGAACAAGTGGATCTTCTTCCCGTGGGACATCGACTACCGCTTCGTGAAGCCGATCAAGGACGGCGGCAGCCTGACGGCGAAGGGCTAGGCCTCGGCCGCGGTCCGGCGCGGGTCACGGGCGGTAGGCCCAATACAGGCCGTGCGGAAACGAGGCGAGGCGGACGGAGTTGTGGTTTTCGCCCGGGAAAAAGGTGAGGCGGTAATCCAGGCCGGCCGGCTTGAGTTCGCCGAGCTTCCGGGCGAAGGCGGCGGTCTGGTCGGCGAGCTCCTTCTCAAAACCCTCGTCGCCGGCCGAGAGGTCGAGCCGCACGGGCTTGGGCAGGTTTTTCAATTTCTCCGCCGCGGCCTTGAGCAGCAGGTCGTGGTCCCACCCGGCGACGGGGCTGGCGGCGATAATGCGCTGGAAAAGGCCGGGGCGTTCCTCGAGCGCGTAGAGGGCGAACAGGCCGCCGTAGGAATGGCCGAGCAGGCCGCGGTCGGACGGGATCGTGCGGTAGGTGCGGTCGATCAGGGGAATGATCTCCCGCTCGAGAAAGTCGAGGAAGGCGGCGGCCCCGCCCGAGGTCGGTTCGCGGTCGGCATGGGTCGGCGTGAAATCGCGGGCGCGCAGCGGCATCGGGTTCACGCCGAGGCCATGGCTGATGTTCACCATGATCACCGGCGGCATCCGCTCCGAGTAGTGGTTGTTGTTCTGGAGGAAGGCCAGCAGCGGAAAATGCCAGCCGTCGAGGACGTAGAGGACGGGGTAGGATTTGAGTCCGCTGCGCCCCGTTCCGGCCGGCTGGCCGGCCGGGGTTTGTCCGGACCGGTCGTCCGGCAAATAGTCGTCGGGCAGCGACACGAACAGGTCGTAGGTCTGGCCGATCCGGGCGGAGGCGATGGTGCGGTGCTCCGTATGTTCGAGTTTGACCGCCGGGGCGGGGTCGGCCGCACGGCCGGCCGCAAGCATTGTCAGGAACAGGACCGCTGCGGGCAGGTGTTTCATGGGAGCGGGGCGAGGAAGCGCACGAGGTTGGCGATGTGGTCGTCCAGCGGCACGCCGAGCTTGTCGCAACCGAGCTGGATGGTGGCGCGGTCGATCTTGGCCGCAAAGGTGCCGTCCTTGAACTTCTTCTTGATCGAGGCGGGCTTCACCTGGCCGTAGGGCACGGGGTTCATCTTCCGGTAGGCGTAGAAGATGCCGGTGAGCTCGTCGGTGGCGACGAGGGCGGCCGCCAGCCTGGTCTGCGGCAGCGTCGTGAAGCCATGGTAGCCGCAGGCGTGCGCCTCGACGGCGTGGATGAGCTCCGGCGGATAGCCCCAGTCCTTGAACCACTGCAGCGAGGGTGCCGGGTGGGTGTCGGGGTGCTCCTCGAAATCAATGTCGTGCAGCAGGCCGGTGACGTGCCACAGCAGCGGGTCCTCGCCATATTGGGCCGCATAACCCTCCAGGCCCGTCGCGACCATCAGGGCGTGATGCCGCTGGTAATCGTCGCGGACGTGCTGCTGCAGGAGGGCGAGGGCGGCGTCTTTGGTCGGCAGCGGCATGGCGGTTGGTGCAATTTGCGCCCGAGGATGGGCTCGATTCGCCCCGGCCCCAAGATTTTAAACCGGACCCGGCGCTCAGATCTTGCCCTCAAAGAGATTCCGCCCGAGCACGTCGGCGGCCATCTCGGTGTGGAGGTCGGGAGTTACGCCCTCGGGCCCGATGATGACGCCCAGGGTATTTTTGCTGGTGAATTTTCCGGCCGCCCCGGCCTTGCCCTCGCTCTCGAGGTCCACGCCCACGTAGCTGAGGTTGTTCTTGCGGTCCCAGGTGATGACGAATTCCGCCGAGCCGCCGACGCTGAGGACATGCCCGAGTTCCAGTTCCGGGGTGGCGAGCCCGGCGGTGAGCGTGGTCTCGCCGGAAATGAAATTCTTGGTCGCGCTGAACTCGAGTCCGGCCTTGAACTCGAAGCCGAAGGTCCGGCAGTCGGCTTTCAGCGTCACCACCTCCAGGTCCACTTTCACGTTGATGGGGCAGTCGCCCAGGCGGGGAATTTCGCCCTCGGGTTTCTTGCCGTTGCCAGTGACAAAGGGTCCCCGGCAGTTGGCTTCCTCGATCACGATCAGGTCCGCCAGTTCGGAGACCTTGTCGAAGTACTCCTTCACTTCGCCCGCAAAGGCCGCCTGGTAGAACGGGCCGGAGGAGGTGATCGTCAGGTAGGTCAGGATGGTGTTCGTGCGATTGCGCAGGCGGGGCAGCACGACCAGCTCCATCTGTTCGTAGTCGTCGGCGCAGGCCGTGAGATAGGCGTCGATCACGGCCTTGCGATCCGGGCACAGCTTGTCGTGGGCGGCGGCGGTCGCATCGTCCATGCCCTCGCCGTATTTGTCGCCGTAGGTTTTCTTGAACTCATCGTTGATCTGCCGGATCTTCGCGTCCTTCTCCTGCTCCAGCCGGGCGATGTCGGATTGGTATTTCTTGATGGCCCGGTCGATGATGTCCTGGCCGTCCAGGCGCGCCTCCATGGTCGCGACGAGAAACAGCCCGGCAAAGGGCGAGGGGCTCTGCACCATGGCCAGGGCCCGCATCGGGTCGGATGCGGTGATCTTCTCCCCGGCGGCGTCGGCGGCCTTCTGCTGGACGTCCATGGCCTGCTTTTTCTCCGCGAGGTATTGTTCAAAGGCCTCCAGTTCCCGGCGCTTCATCTTGCCTTCCTCGCCGCGCCGGGGGGGGCGCGGGGGCACGAAATGCCCGGGGTTGAAATACTCGCCGGTCGCCGCGATCTGGGCGAACGAGACCGGCAGGTGGTAGCGGGTGTCTTGCCGATCGAGGGCGATGCGCGCGGCGGGGGAATAGTTGGCGGAGACGGCCGCCTGGTAATGGGCGGTGGCGCCGGCCTGGTCACCGCGGCTCTGCGCGATGATGCCGAGCGAGGCGTGGGCGGCGCCGAGCCGCGGGGCTAGGGCAACGCTGCGCTCCAGCAGCGGTTCGGCCTGCTCGATCTCGCCGAGGGCGAACCACGCCTGGCCGAGGTTGTTGAGCAGCCTGGCGTCGGTGGGGTGAAGCTGGACGACCAGCTGGAGCACCGGGATGGCCTTGTGGCCGTAGCCCGCATTGGAGAGGAGCGCCCCGAGCGTGTTGAGGGAATTGACATTGGTTGGGTCCGCCCGCGCGGCTTCCGCCGCCAGGAGCAACGCCGCGCCGGGCGACCGCTGCACCCACGCGACCGCCGCGGCATTGGCCAGGGCGGTGGTGTTGCCGGCGTATTTCGCCAGCACGCGGTCGGCGTCGGCCAGATCGTCGGCGTCGAGGCCGGCGCGGAGGGACTTGATCATCCGCCCGATCTCGGCGGGGAGCCCGGCCTCGGACAGGGCTGCGACCGGGAGCAGTTTCAGTTCGTCCTCGTTCCGCGGCGGCGGAGCGGCCTTCTTCCGGGCAGCGACAAGTCCGGCCGGACCGAGCAGGGACAGGCAAACAAGGAGACGCAGGATTTTCATGGTGAAAAGGTGGTCCGGTCAGGCCGCGCATCTAAAGTGCAGCGGGTTTCACCGCTCGCCGGTGGGGCCGGGCCAGCCGGGGCGCCGTCACCGGCAAAGGCCGCGAGACTGAGACCATGGGGCGCTGGTTTCCCATGGCGTGCGACAATGCCGGGCGGCGGGCCGGAATCAATCACAGAGGTGTTGGCGGCTTGCCAGCCCGCCGCGGATCCTCAAGCCTGCGGGCTTGAGCACATCCCCCAGCTCCAAGGGCGCGGCCGTGGACCACGATCGCGCATTTCTCGGCCACCCCCGCGGCCTCGGTTACATCGCCTTCACGGAGGCGTGGGAGAGATTCTCCTACTACGGCATGCAGACGCTGCTGGTGCTCTACATGACCAAGCAGCTCCTGCTGCCGGGCCACGTGGAGAACATCGCCGGCTTCCCGGCCTTCCGCGCGCTGCTCGAGCGCCTCTACCACGGGCCGCTGTCCACCGTCGCGCTGGCGTCGGCCATCTTCGGACTCTACACCGGGCTGGTCTACCTGACGCCGATCGCGGGCGGGTTCATCGCCGACCGCGTGCTGGGCCGGACGCGCACGGTCACCCTCGGGGCGCTGCTGATGGCGGCGGGCCATTTCCTGATGGCGTTCGACTTCTCGTTCCTGATCGCGCTGCTCTGCCTGCTGTGCGGCGTCGGCTGCTTCAAGGGCAACCTCGCGAGCCAGGTCGGGTCGCTGTATGCGCCGGAGGACCTGCGGCGGGCCGACGCCTTCCAGATCTACTACCTGTTCATCAACGGTGCGGTGATCGCCGCCCCGCTGGTCGCCGGGACGCTCGGCGAGCTGTATGGCTGGCACTACGGTTTCGGCGCCGCCGGCATCGGCATGGTGCTCGGCTTGGGCATCTATCTCAGCGGGCGCAAGTGGCTGCCGAGGGAGCAGCCCGTGGCCCGCGTGGCCAGGGCGGACCGGGTGGGGCTCACCCGCGACGAGCGCAGCGCCGTCATCGTCCTGATCCTGCTGCTGCCGGTGCTGGCGATCGGCGCGGTCGGCAACCAGCAGATTTTCAACGCCTACCTGCTCTGGGTGCCGGACCATGTGAGCCTGGTGTTCTTTGGGAAAACCATGCCCACGACATGGCTCGTCACGCTGGATGCGGTCGTGAGCGTCTCGAGCCTGGTCGGCGCCGTGGCCTTCTGGCGGCTGTGGGCCAGGAAATTCAAGGAGCCGAGCGAGATCAACAAGATGACGCTCGGCATGGGCCTCAGCGCTCTCGGCCAGCTCTGCCTCGCGATGGCGGCGATCGCCCACGCCCCGGGGGAGAAGGCCGGCATCGGCTGGGTGCTGGGATTCGAGATCCTCAACAGCATCGGCTTCGCGAATGTGTTTCCCGTCGGCCTGGCGATGTATGTCCGCGTCGCCCCGAAGTCCGTCGTCGGCACGATCATGGGCGTGTATTACCTGCACCTTTTCATGTGCAACAACCTTGTCGGCTGGCTCGGCGGGCTGCTGGAGAAGCTCCCGGGCGTGCAATTCTGGCTGCTGCACGCCGGGCTGGTCGGCGGCGCCGGCGTGGTGATGCTGCTCACTTCGCGGCTGGCCGGCCGCATCATGAATCCCACGGGGCCGGCGGGCGAAAGCTGACCCGGGCCGCCGCGCGGCCGGGATGACGCCTGATCCGTCCAGCCGCCCGGAACCGGGTCGGGCCGGCGGGCGTCAAGGGCCGGACTCCAGCGGGCTTATTTGGCCTGCTGCAGGGTCTTGATGAAAAGTGCCACGGCGATGGCACCGGCGACGGGGATTCCAGCGAGGAGGAAGATGATCATGGCGAGTGGTGGACTGCCTGCATCATAGCCGAAGTGCCGGCGCCCGGCTCACGCCCGGTTGTCCGATACTGCGCATATATTGTCCTCGGCCCCAGCGGCCGGCGGGGCCGACCGGCCCCGATTCCGCCGCCGGCTACCCGCCGGAGTCGGCGAGGCAGGTGTCGGGGAAGGCGTGCTGGCGCCGCAGCCACAGCACAAGGCAAAGGCTGTTCGTGAGGGCCTCGTGCAGCGCGGAGCCGAAATCATAGGAACGCTCGTCGTAGCCCGCCGCCTCGATGGCTTCGTCCAGGCCGAGCATCACGGCAAACATCCGGGCGCGCAGGGCGGGGATGTAGGCCTTGGTGAGGTTCACGGCCGGATCAGCCATGTTGGCCTCGCACACGGCGGCGTCGCTGGTGTGGTGCGACCGGCAGGCCTCGGGGCGCCCGGCATAGATCGAGCAGGAGCCGGCGGCCAGCAGCGCGCAGGGCGAGCGGCTGGTGGCCCGGGCGCCGGCGGCGAGGGCGGCGACGCGGCCGCGGTGCGCGGCGAGGCGGACAATGACGTCGTTGAGCCCGGCGGGCGAGGCATGGACCTGGAGGTGGTCGGCCGCGAAGAAGACCTCGTGGGCCTGCACGTCCACCGGGACGCGGCAGCAAAAGTCGCAGCCGTCGCGGCAGGCGACCTTGGCCCGCACCCCGGCGGAAGTCTCGGCATAGGTCCGGTCCATCTCGTCCAGGCCCCAGCGGAGCGCCGTCATCATCTGCCCCGGCGCGCGCACCTTGAGCAGGCGCTCGCCCATCCCGGCCACGGTGTGGTCGAAGATCTGGAAGCGCTGGGCGACGGAGGTGCGGGCGGGCATGCGGCCCGTCAGGTGTCGCAGGGCCCGGGTGAAACGCGACAACAATGGCAGGGCCGGCGTCGCACGCGAAGGCGTGAAGCGTGGCCGGCTCAGGCCTAGCGGCCGGCCGGGTGCCCGCTGTCATTGGTGCCGGAGATGCCGATTTTGGCGCGCGACATGGTCGCGCAGCCAGCGGCAAACAGGATAAGCCCACCCAGCAGCAGCACCCGGGACAGGGCGCCCAGTCGAAAATTGAAACGGGCCGGGAAATTCATGGCCCGGTTTCTGACCGCGGGGCCTGACCGTAGCCAGCCCGGTGCGATGAAGCACCAGGAAACCGGGTCTACTTCTTCTCCGCCGGCGGGACCTTGGTGGCCTGCCAGGTGATGACCTGCCAGCGTCCGTCGCGGAAGATCAGCGTGCCGCTGTTGCGGTAGGTGTCGGCGGTGCCGTCCGGGTTATGGGCGACGAGGCGGAAGGTGAGCGCGGCAAATCCGTTGTAGGGGCGGATGTTGATGTCCTCGGCGGTGTAGGACGGCGGCGCCGCGGCGCCGGTGGAGGCCGGAGTGGCAACCGCGGACGTCCTCGCCTCCGCGGCCTTATGGACGTCCTTCATGATGTCGGTCTTGGTCCGCACCAGGCCCTTGGCGCTGGTGTAGACGACGTCGTCGGCCCAGAAGTTCTCGTGGCGGGCGGGATCGCTGTTGTGGGTCAGGAAGTCGGTCAGCAGCTCCCGGATGACGACGGGAGAGACCGGGGCGCCGGCGTCGGCGGCGCGGACCGAGAGGGCGGAGAGCAGGACGAGGCAGGCGAGCAGCGGGGATTTCATGCTAGGCTGTGACGAGTTCGCGGGCAGGGGTGATCTTCGCGGTGAGCCTGCGGCTAAGCTTGGTCAAGGCGCGGAAATCGCATTCGACCTGCAAATTATGCCAGAATTGCGGCGTCTGCCCGAAGAAGACGCCAAAACGGATCGACATCGCGGGGGAGATGGCGCGCTTGCCCAGCACGATTTCGTTGATGGCCCGCGGCGGCACGCCGATGGCCCGGGCCATGGCATTCTGGGAAATGGCCATGGGGGTCAGGTATTCCTCCAGCAGGATTTCCCCGGGTGTGATCGGCTTCATGGCTATAACGTGTAGCGTTATAGGCGGGGATTTCAATGGTAATCCCGGATGGCGACCCCGGCCGGACCGCTCCCGGTCCAGCGGAACACGATGCGCCACTGGTCATTGATGCGGATGGAATGAAAGCCGCGCAGCCCGCCCTGCAGCGCCTCCAGCCGGTTGCCGGGTGGGACGGCGAGATCGGACAGGTGGCCGGCGTTGTTAAGCTGGATCAGCTTGCGCAGGGCGACCCGGGCAATGGCGGCAAACCGGCGGTTCTTCTCCTCCTGGAACAACTGCCCGGTGTCGCGATCGGCGAAGGATTGGATCATCGGAAAGCAAAAGGGCCGCAGCGACAGGAATGTCGCCGGCGGCCCGTGGTGGAAGAAAAAGTGCATGCCGGAGCGGTGGCAAGCCCGTCCCGGCAATTGGATCTATTTCGGCCGGCTCAATACCGCGAGACGGGCTTCGGTTTCGGCAAGGTTGGCCTGCAGCTTGGCGAGGACTTCCTTCTCGCTGCCGAGGCGGCGGGTGACGGACTCGGGCGTGCCGGCGGCGGCGGTCCTGGCGGCCTGTTGCCCGTCGTGGTCGATCATCCGGGAGATCTCGGCGATTTCGCGGAGGAAGCGGGCTTTTCTCGCCTGCCAGCCAAGACGGACCACGGTGTGGACGGTCTTGCCGTTGGCGACGGCCAGCATGTCGAGCTCGCGGCCGGCGGCAGTCGCCACGTTGCGGTTCATCGCGTCGAGCTGCAGCTCCTGCGTCGCGGTGTCGAAATCCCTCAGCTGCTCCGGCGGAAACCGCGTGGCCAGGTCGGCCCGGAACGAGGCGAACTCGCCCGGGGCGGCCGCGCTGACGGTGATGTCCGGCAGATCCGCCGGCTTCGCGCAGCCGGCGAGCAGGCCGAGGATGACGATGGACGGGAAGCGGGGGAGGGGCATCTGGGTCCGGTTTTTCTCACGCGAAGGCCGCGAAGGTGGGGGGCTGAAAGGTAAAGTCCTGATTCCTGGCCAAGTCCCGGGGTGGAGGGTCAGGCCTCGGCGA
>Ga0228698_1001621_pt1 | contig 10672 bp, 6 predicted proteins | sample McNCre117_Aug_MG_FD_178015 | JGI IMG/M metagenome (GOLD analysis project Ga0228698, IMG submission 178015) | Freshwater microbial communities from McNutts Creek, Athens, Georgia, United States - 1-17_Aug_MG | ecosystem: Environmental > Aquatic > Freshwater > Creek | place: USA: Georgia...
AATTGTAACGAAACCACAGCTTGTTGCTGGTGGTGCCAAGACGAAGAGCGATATTGTTACATACACGACTGCAGCCGGCGACTCAGTTGGTTCACTAGCTACGCGTTTTGGCGTTACATCAGATACGATTAAATGGTCGAACGGTCTCGGGAGTGATAGCTTGACTGCTGGTAAAGTACTACAGATTCCTCCTCGAAACGGTGTGATATATAAGGTAGCAAAGGGTGATACCATTGACTCTATTGCAAGACGGTATAATGCCAATAAAGATCAGTTGGTTGCATTTAATGATTTTGAAATCAACGGCTTAACGCCGGGTGATAGCATTCTTATACCTGACGGAGTACAGCCGGCTTATCGTACATATGATTCGGCAAATAGTTCTTTTTCTGTTTACGGCTTCTCTCCACAATATGGCAGCAATGGTTACATTTACGGTTACTGCACATACTATGTTGCATCAAGGATTACCGTGCCCAAGAACTGGGGCAATGCAAATACGTGGGACAATTATGCACGGCTGAGTGGCTGGACGGTGAGTTCGGTGCCTCGAGCGGGTGCTATCTTGCAGACAGACAATGGTTGGGCGGGCCACGTTGGTATTGTCGAGGCCGTATCGGCTGATGGCACGATGATTAAGTATTCGGACATGAATGGTATCGCAGGTTTCGGTGTTGCAGGTTTTAGCGATTGGGTTCCTGCTTCATCATATCCGCACTATATTTACCAGTAAATTTTCTTTTTTACATCTGTTACTATAGAAGAATGTTACAAATTAGTACCCGCCATTTTTTGCAGAGCGACGAATGGGCGCAGTTCCAAAAATCTCTTGGTGGCAAGGTTATTCAGCGTCAGGGAGATGGTTGGCAGTATCTTGCGCTTCTGGAGCGCGGTTACGGAACGATTGGGCGTCATTTTTTACGCCTGTACTGTCCATATGGTCCATTCGCGGTCGACAGTAAAGCTTTGCAGGTTGCTCTTGCGGATCTCGAGCAGCAGGCGGTGCAGCATCAGACTGATTATATCCGTATAGAACCAATTATACCGAGCCCCGATTGGGCATTTGGGGGCGAGCAATTTGGCTATACAAAACAGGCTCATGCATTTCAGCCGGAGCGAACGCTATTTATTGATTTAGAGCCAGATTTTACTACCGTATTGGGTGATATGTCAGAAACAAATCGACGTATGCGTAAAAAAGCCGCCAAGCTAGGCATGGAATTCTCAATCTCTTATGAACTAAAAGATCTTGAAGCTTTTATGATGATGATGGAGGCGACGGCAAGCCGCACGCAAAGAATTTTCCAAAAAGGCCAGTATTACGAGCTACTGCTACAGACGCTCGGCGCAAGTAAGCACGTTGGCGTCGCATACGCATCTATAAATGGTGAAATCTTAACTGGCGTATTGTTTGCTGATGATCACGAAGCCAAGATACGGTATTACTTGTATGCAGGCTCGTTCGATACTGCACGTAAATATAGCGCGAATGGTCCGCTCGTATGTTATTTGCTTGAAGAAGCAAAGCAGCGGGGGATAAAGATGTTTGATTTTTATGGTGTCGCACCTTTAGATGCGCCAGAAGATCATGCCTGGGCCGGATTCAGTAGATTTAAGCGTTCTTTTGGTGGCCGAGAACATGTATTCGTTGGTACATGGGAAAAACCGCTCAATAAATGGCGTTATATGTGTGTGCATCTATTGCGAAAATTTGCGTGATAGTAAAAAAGATGTTATTTATTGCGAAAAAAAGATATACTGTAGGTAATATATGTTTGTAGATAAAGTTCAAGTACAGGTTGCAGCAGGCGACGGTGGTGATGGCGTTGTTAGTTTTCGCCATGAAATTTACGTCGACCGAGGTGGTCCGGACGGTGGCGACGGTGGTGATGGTGGCGATGTTGTACTTGTCGCGAGCCGTAATCAAAATACACTTGCCGCCTTCCGCTTTAAGAAGCTTATAAAAGCCGATGATGGCAAGAATGGTAGCGGTGCTCGCAAGCATGGCCGTTCAGCTAAAGATTTACTCGTGCCTGTACCGGTCGGCACCGTCGTACTTAACGAAGCCGGAGAGCTTGTTGCTGATTTGACAGAAGACGAACAACAAGTGATTATTGCCAATGGCGGTAAGGGTGGATTTGGTAATGCTCACTTTGTATCCTCTGTCCGTCAGGCTCCAAAAGTGGCCGAAAAGGGCGAGCAGGGCGATAAGGCGAAGTATATATTCGAACTGCGCATGCTTGCCGATGTTGGTCTTGTTGGTTTGCCGAACGCCGGCAAAAGTAGCTTGCTGGCTGCGGTCAGCAATGCGCGACCAGAAATCGCCAACTATCCGTTTACAACACTAATGCCACACTTAGGTGTTGTTGATGTTGATGGTGACGCAATGTTGATTGCCGATATTCCTGGCCTCATCGAGGGTGCGAGCGAGGGCAAGGGCTTGGGTGATGAATTCTTGCGCCACGTATCACGCTGTAGTGTTTTAGTGCATCTTATCGATGCTAATAGTAACGATATTGCCGTAGACTACACGACGATTCGTACCGAGCTCAAAGCCTACAGCAAAGAAATTGCTAAAAAGCCCGAGATTATTGCGCTTACAAAGATTGAAACATTGCCCGATGATATTGTTGCTATGCAGCGCGAACTACTCGAAGCAATCGTGCCCAAAAAGACGCAGATTTTTGAGATTTCATCATATGCAAAAAGGGGTCTTGATGGCCTGCTATTTGCCCTTAAAAAGGTTGTTGTAGCAGAGCACAAAAAGCAAGCCACTATCAAGAAAAAAGCTGATGATGCACTACCGGTGATTCGCCTCAAAGCGGTCCCCGAAGCATGGCAAATCAAGCGCACCGACAAGGCTTTTATTATTACCGGCCGTAAAATTGAAAAGTTTGCAGATCGTACTGACTTTACGAATGAATTTGGTATTCGTCGTTTACGCGACATTATGAAGAAGATGGGGATCATGAACCAACTTCGTCGCGATGGTGTCAATCCTGGCGATAGAATTATTATCGGAAGCCCTTCGCGTGGAGAAATTACATACTGATCCACTCAGAAGTCGTTTACGTAAAGTAGGCAACGGCTGGGAAGATCCGCTGGGCGAGTGTGTTTTATATATAATGAGCCGCGACCAGCGGCTTGCAGATAATCACGCACTTATAGCTGCCCAAAAGCATGCGCTTAATCATGGTCTACCGTTGGCGGTATTATTTGTTTTGCAAAAAGTGCCGGCTCAACGTGCTCGTGAACAGTATCAATTTATGATTGACGGCCTGTACGAGATTGAGCAATCGCTCAAAAAGAATAACATCCCATTTATCGCGCTCGTTGGTAATCCGCTTGAGCGTCTTAAGGGTGCCTTCCATCACCTTAAGCCTGCTGCGGTGTATGTTGATTTTAATCCGTTTGCTGGCACACAGTATCTCGCGCGTGAGCTAGCCGTTCAGTGGCCAATTATCGAAGTCGATACGCACAATAGTGTTCCCGCCTGGTTGGTGAGCGATAAGCAGGAGGTGGGGGCCCGTACCTTACGACCAAAGATTCATCGCTTGCTTAGTGATTTTTTCGTAGAGCCAGATGCGCTCGTAGTACATCCACATACGTGGCCGAGCAGAGCTGTTATGCCGCTTAAAGATGTATGCGCCATTTTTGCCGAGACACTTGCTGCCATCCCGCAAAATCACATTAAGCTGACGTGGGAATCCGGCGAGTTGGCCGCCCAGCGGGCTTTAAGGGATTTTATTGAGCATCGATTTAAGGGATATGCAATCAATCGAAACAACCCAACTATAGATGGCCTAAGTAACCTCAGCCCATATTTTCATTTCGGACAACTAAGCACACTGCGCGTATTGTTGGTTGCTCATGATGCCCTGCAGAATGACGCCACACTACAGGAAGATTACGATAGGCTGCTCGAAGAAATGATTGTTCGCAAAGAACTGAGTGATAATTTCTGCTATTACAATCCGCAGTATGCCACGTTAATGGGCGCACCGGAATGGGCCCAAAAGACGCTACAAAAACATGCCGATGACCCAAGGGAATTTATATATAGCAAGGATCAATTTGAGCAGGCGCAGACGCATGATGAGGCTTGGAATGCCGCCCAACGAGAGCTGCGAAAGACAGGAAAAATGCATGGCTATATGCGTATGTACTGGGCAAAAAAAGTGCTCGAATGGTCGTCATCGCCCCAAGATGCGCTCGAAACGCTAGTGTATTTAAATGATTTTTATTCAATTGATGGCGGCGACCCGAATGGCTATGTTGGCATTTTGTGGAGTATTGCCGGCTTGCATGATAGGCCGTGGGGCGAGCGGGCAGTCTATGGTACGATTCGCTCGATGGTGTACAGTGGCCTGAAGCGTAAATTTGATGTTACCGCATACATTCAACGCTTCGCTAAGTAGTGTTTTAGCCTAACAAATCACCAATCGGTTTGGTATGCTAAGACATAGCAATATGAATAAAAGCTTTTATTTTTACGATCTAGAAACAACGAGCTTTAGTGCGCGTCATGGCCGTATTATGCAGTTTGCTGGTCAGCGTACCAATGAGCAGCTCGAACCAGTTGGCGATCCGGACAATATTCTGGTAAAAATTACTCCCGATATTTTACCCGACCCAGATGCGGTGATGGTAACAGGCATAACACCTCAGCAAACACTTGCCGATGGCATCACCGAAGCGGCTTTTCTTGATTATTTTCACACAACAATTGCACTCCCCAATACTATTTTTCTGGGCTTTAACACGATACGGTTCGATGATGAGTTTATGCGCTTTACGAACTACCGTAACTTTTACGATGCCTACGAGTGGCAATGGCAGGATGGTCGTAGCCGTTGGGACTTGTTAGATGTTGTGCGTATGACACGAGCATTGCGCCCAGAGGGTATCGAATGGCCGGTTGACGCCGAGGGCAAAGGAGTAAATCGCCTTGAACTTATTGCGAGCGCCAACAAATTACTGCACGAAAAGGCCCACGATGCGCTCAGTGATGTCTATGCAACCATAGCTGTTGCGGGGTTGATTCGCCAAAAGCAACCAAAGTTATTTGAATACCTTTCTAAGATGCGTGACAAAAAAGAGGTTGAAAAGCTCGTGTCAAAACCCGAACCGTTTGTGCATACATCGGGGCGCTATCCAAGCGAGTTTGAAAAAACAGCAGTTGTCATTAAGGTAGCGTCGCATCCAACCCAAAACGGATCGGCCTATGTATATGATTTGCGTAATGACCCAACACCATTTAAAGATATGTCGCCGGCTGAGCTCGCAGCTCTCTTGCGCAAATATCGATTCGAAGAAGGCGAGCTACGCCTGCCGGTGAAGCAACTGAGCTTTAATAAGTGTCCCGCAATTGCGCCACTGGCCGTTTTGAATGAAGAAAACAAGCAGCGCCTGCAGATTGATGCACGGGTGATTCAGAAAAACCTTGAGCTGCTTCTAGCGATGGAAGATTTTGGCGACAAACTAGAAGAGGCGATTCGTATCAACGAAAAGGCTCGCCAGGCAGAGCTTATTGCTGACGTAAATGATGTTGACAGCCAATTGTACGACGGTTTCTTTAACGGTGACGATAAAACAAAAATGCGAGTCGTGCGTGCGGCAGGCGAAAACGGTCTTGCGGATTTGCATCTTGATTTTGCAGACAATCGCCTCGAAAAATTACTATTGCTCTACAAGGCGCGGCAGTTCCCAAAGAGCTTAAGTGCCGACGAACAAGCGGCCTGGCAATCGTATCGCGAAGCCGTTTTGTTAAGTGGTGATCAAGAGAGTCGACTATCTAAATACTTTCGGCGCATTAGTGAACTTGCCAACTTATCAGAAATAACACAAGATAAATTATTCTTGCTCGAAGAGCTTAAATTGTACGGTGAAAGCATCATGCCGTACGAAGCCTAAACTTACGAGCGTCTTTTGAGCAGTTGCTTCAGGCGTTCCCAGCGACTGCGATTATAAAAGAAGTCGACCAGCGCGAGTGCAACCAGCGCAATACCTATACCAATAGTGATGGGGGTAATTTTTGATTGCAAGAGCAGGCTCGCAGAAATAATCATGCCGATAGATAGTATATCGTGCAGCGCTTTTATCCAGGGGTTTTCGGGGAAGATATACTGCATAAATTTTAGACCGTTATCTTTTATGTAATGCAGCAGCCGGCGCGCCCAATGATTGTGTATAGAAAGTAAGCCCAATCCGCCTAATATGAGCGGTATGCCACCCGGCCCCGGAAGCCATCCTAAAAGGAGCCCAAGCGCTATTAACCCATAGCCAGCTAGGTCGGTGCCGAATCGTTTTAGGTATCGCTTACATTTTTGCATATAGATGTATTGTACTGTAGTTTGATGAAAATCTTGATGACATGATAGGCTTTATTGCTGTCTCGAAATGGTGATTCCAAAGTGCATATGCTTAAATAAACTCCATAATATTTAATTATTGTTGTCAAATTATACAAAGCTATATATACAAAGATAACAGCGTGCTATATTGAAATAAATAATTACCGAGAGAAGAAACATTTAATGCGCAGAAGTCAATCTGGTGATGTTGGTGTTGGTGGTGGCAAGATTCCTTTGCATGCTATAAGAAATCAGCGTCTAGCTGCGTTTTATTCTCAGGCTCAAAAAGAAGTTGCCCAAGATATTGATCCATTACCGGATGATACGCCGACGCATTATGTATCAGAAAGTTCAGCAACATTTACAGCACAGCCAACGCAGCTTGGGCGCATTGGTTTAACCCAGCGTATATTTATTGACGTTGAAGCGTTTGATTTTGGCGAAACGGCTGAAAAAATAATTTTTGGTAATCGTAATTTACCCGCATTTGCTGAGCATGATCGTTTCGAGGCGCTGCTTAAGGATGATGATACGCCGGTGATTGTCGTAGCTGGTCCAACCGGCTCTGGTAAAAGTACGCAATTTCCGCAATTTGCTGTTAACGCGGGCTACGACATAGTTAAGATTACACAGCCGCGCCGCGCCGCAGCAAATAACGTTGGCGATCGCATAGAATCAGAGATTACTAAAATTGCCGAAGATACGGTAGAGATGCCACAAGTTGCTATTCGTACTGGTGGTGAAAAGAAAGGCCCAAGAGACGCGGCGATTACGATTACGACTGAGGGTTATTTACTAACCAGCTGGCAGCGACTTGAAGCTGATGCTCGTAGCGTTAAGAAGGTTGCACTGATTCTTGATGAGGCGCATGAATCAAGCAGTGATTTCGAAATGCTCATGGTGCTTTCTAAGAAGCTACTAAAAGATAACCCAGACTGTAAGCTTAAGGTTGTCGTTATGAGTGCAACGCTTGATGCAGAATTTATCGCCGATTATTTTAATGACTTACCATATGGAAAGCCTGCGCTGATCGAGGTAGAGGGCCGTATGTTTGATGTTACAAAACATGAACGTCCAGCATCGAACGTAGTACATGAGGCGGTTGCTGCTGCTCGTATTCTGGCACGTAATACCAACGAACGTGAGCCAAACGGTGTGTGGGTGTTCGTGCCCGGTAAGCGCGAAATTAAGGATGTGAGCGATAAAATCGAAGAAGAACTCAGACGATTATCAATTGACGTTGCGCGCCAGACAACCGTTTTGCCGTTCCACGCTAAGCTTACAAAAGAAGAGCAAGAGCGCGCTTTTGTGCATTTGCCTGGCGTAAAGATTGTTGTTTCTACGAACGCAGGCGAAACAAGCGTGACAGACCCTGACTGTAAATATGTGATTGATTCTGGCTTAGCCCGCCAAATGCTCCTCGACGAAGAGCAGATTTTAGGCCTGGAGCGGTATCATATTTCGCGCGATGAATGCACGCAGCGTGCTGGCCGTACCGGCCGTGTTTGTCCTGGTACGTACATACTGACTCGTATCGATGATGAGATAGAGTTCGTGCCGTTTAACTATCGAGACCAATCACCGGTACCAGAAATCTTAAGAACAGATATCGTTCGACACACTTTGCGTACCGCATGTTTTGGTTACGACATTAATCTTTTAACGGAAGTTCCACACCCCATTACACAAGAAGCCTTAGATCGTGCAAAAAAAATCCTACAAATTCAGGGCGCTTTTGATGAAAATTTTGAACTGACCCCACTTGGGATTCGCATGAATGAATTTCCGGCGAGCGCATCATCGGCACGCATGATGGCTGAGGCTGATCGCTATAACCAAACGACACGGGCATATATGTCGGCAATTGTTTCATGCCTAGAGGCCGGTAAGTTACCGCTGTATGCTCCAGATGTAGAGCACCGTTGGAAAAATTTGACCGAAGAAACAGCGTCAGACTTGTTGGCTCAACTTGATTTATTCATTGCATTGCAAGATATGACGGAAGCAGAAATGCGAGATCACGATATTGACATCAATAATTATCGTCGTGCTATTGAGCAGTACAAGAAAATCAGCCAACGGTCGGACGCAGAAGTTGACAAACTATTGCCGCCAACTCCGCAAGAAAAAGAAAATCTTGTGGCCTGTATATTGGCAGGGTCGCTCCACTCAATCTATGTTCATGATGGCGGCGGTGAATTCAGGCACCTTGGCGACCAACAGACGAAACGCGAGATTAGTAACCGTAGCTTAGTGCGCACAAATCCACGCGTTTTAGTGGGCGATGGGTATCGTGCTGAATACTGGCGTGGTGGCGAAAAGCGTCAAAAGCATATCATTGAAAACGTTACTGCGACCACACTTGCCAATATTGGTAGGGCGGCCATACACCTTAGCCATTGGAAGCACGAAGAATTTGTGTTGCGTGATAGCAAAGTGATGTCTCGCCGTGGCCAGCATCTTTTCGATGAGCCATTGGGCGTGTTCGAAGAAGCTCCCGCAAGACCATCGGTCGAGCTCAAACAGTATTTGCTTGATTACGCACTGAATCATCCAGGCCCAAATCAAAAGAAGCTCCGTAAGATTAAAAAAGAGACCGAAGAATTATCACTGCGTGCTGGCGGGCATATCGAGCAATTTACTCAGGCACGTCTTGAATCTCTTATTCAGCAAGCAATTGAAGATGGATTGATAGATGTTGGTCAGATTGATAACAATCTTCGTATTCTCATGGAAGAGCAGTCGATGAGCCTGGATATGTTTGTGTCTCCAGAGCGTCGCACCGAAATTTATAAAAATGCACCTTCTGAAATGGCAGTAGGCGGCACGCCATTAGGCATCACCTATAAAGCATCTGGTCCTGAAATTCGTCTCAAAAATAATGATGAACTTAAAACGGTCCTTGGCCTCGATCATGATGTACTATTGCCAGACGGGCGTCTTGTCCGCTTTGTGTATCAGGGTAAAAAATACACACTACATCAGTTACAAGAAGTCTACGGCCTGTAACATACTAGAAAAAAGTGTCATTTTGTAGTAAACTACACTGTCAATGCAAGATGTTATTCGGATTCAGGGAGCACGCGAGCATAACCTAAAGAATATTAGCGTTGATTTGCCGCGCAATAAACTGGTTGTTATCACTGGCTTGTCTGGGTCGGGCAAATCAAGCCTGGCGTTTGACACTATTTATGCCGAAGGTCAGCGTCGTTACGTCGAAAGCCTCAGTAGTTATGCCCGCCAGTTCTTGGGCCTTATGGAAAAGCCTGATGTCGACCAGATAGATGGCTTGAGCCCGGCAATTTCAATTGATCAAAAATCAACTTCTCGCAACCCTCGCTCAACCGTTGCAACCGTTACCGAAATTTATGACTACCTACGTCTTTTGTATGCACGTATTGGTATTCCACACTGTCCCATTTGTGGTAATTCGGTTTCACGCCAAACACCAACGTTAATTGTTGATAAGGTTGCGCATGATACAGCAGGCGCTCGTATTATGATTTTAGCGCCCGTTGTAATTGATAAAAAAGGTGCCTTCGAACACATTCCCGAACAGTATCAACGTGCCGGTTTTGCCCGTGCCCGTGTTGATGGAGTTGTGTATGCGCTCGAAGAGTTTCCAGAGCTTGATAAGGCGAAAAAGCATCGTATAGAAGTGGTAATTGATCGTCTTGTATCTGATGAAACCAGTGCCAGCCGCTTAACGCAGTCAATCGAGCAAGCGCTTGATATTGCCGACGGCAAGCTAATGGTCGTTAACGCTGATTCACAACAAGAGTACCTATATTCATTACTCTATGCGTGCGTAGACCACCCAGATGTATCGATTCCCGAGCTTGAGCCACGTACGTTTAGCTTTAACTCACCACATGGTGCGTGTCCAACTTGTACAGGGCTTGGTAATCGGCTTGAAGTTGACCCTGAGCTTGTTATTCCAAATGGTCGTCTGACAATTGGCGAAGGTGCAGTGCGCCCATGGAATCGTATTCGGGTTGATGGTTGGTATCTTAAGAAAGTCGAAGTAATGGCCGAGGCAAACGGTTTTAGTACGCACATTCCTACAGGACAGCTTACAAAAGAGCAGCTTGATATGGTTATGTACGGTACGGGCGAACAAGTATACACCGTACCACTTGGTGGTGGGCGTAGTTTCGAAACAACCTTCGAGGGCGTGATTCCAAATCTTGAACGCCGCTATAAAGAAACCGAGAGTGATTTTGTGCGTCGCGATATCGAAAAGTTCATGCAAGAACGGCCATGTCACGCATGCCAGGGCAGGCGCCTTAAGCCAGAAGTACTTGCAGTAACGGTCGCCA
>Ga0228698_1001622_pt1 | contig 10666 bp, 15 predicted proteins | sample McNCre117_Aug_MG_FD_178015 | JGI IMG/M metagenome (GOLD analysis project Ga0228698, IMG submission 178015) | Freshwater microbial communities from McNutts Creek, Athens, Georgia, United States - 1-17_Aug_MG | ecosystem: Environmental > Aquatic > Freshwater > Creek | place: USA: Georgia...
CTTCTCGGCTACTACCCGTTTTTCGGTTTTGCCGGCGCTGATGTTATTGCCGACAGAGTCTATCTCTCCTGCAAACTCGGTCTCGAAAAGCACCTCATCGACTTTTTTGGTGATGCTGGTCTGGAGTACGAAGAGAGCGCTTCGCCTGTTGTTTCTTCAAGCAGCAATGAACCGGAATCTGTCGTTTATCCATCCGCCGCAGCTTCAGAACCGATGATAGCAGCGAATAGCTCGTCCGATGATGGCGAGATGCAATGGACGGATGAGGCTGAAACGATGCTGAAGAAGGTGCCATTTTTCGTTCGCAAAAAGGTGCGAAAAAACACTGAGAACTTTGCCCGTGGCATTGGTGAGCCAGTTATCACCATTGAGGTTTTCCGCAAGGCAAAAGAGTCGCTTGGCGGATAAGATTTTTCATCTTAATCACACTTTTCTGTTTACACATTATGAGTTTAGTTTTAGCGGTTTATGGCAAAGGTGGCATCGGAAAAAGCACCACCAGCGCCAATATTTCGGCGGCACTTGCCCTGAAAGGAGCCAAAGTGCTGCAAATCGGCTGCGATCCGAAGCACGACAGCACTTTTCCCATTACCGGAAAATTGCAGAAAACCGTTATCGAAGCGCTTGAAGAGGTCGATTTTCACCACGAAGAGTTGAGCGCCGAGGATATTATCGAAACGGGATACGCCGGCATCGACTGTTTGGAAGCTGGCGGTCCGCCTGCTGGAAGTGGCTGTGGCGGCTACGTCGTCGGTGAATCGGTTACACTGCTTCAGGAGCTTGGTCTGTACGATAAATATGATGTTATCCTTTTTGACGTGCTTGGTGATGTGGTTTGTGGTGGTTTCAGTGCGCCGCTCAACTATGCCGACTACGCTATCATCATTGCTACCAATGACTTCGACAGCATCTTCGCCGCCAATCGTCTCTGCATGGCAATTCAGCAAAAGAGTGTTCGTTACAAGGTGAAACTTGCCGGTATTGTTGCCAACCGAGTTGATTATACCACCGGTGGAGGCACCAACATGCTTGATCAGTTTGCGGAAAAAGTGGGAACAACGCTTCTCGCAAAAGTGCCATACCACGAAATGATCCGTAAAAGTCGCTTTGCTGGCAAAACCCTTTTTGCCATGGATGAAGCGGCTAAGGATTTTCCTGAATGTCTCAAGCCCTACAATGAAATTGCTGACACGCTGGTTCAGGATGAGCCGATAGCTTCAATTCCAGTGCCGATTGGTGATCGCGAAATTTTCAAGATGGTGAACGGCTGGCAGTAGGTCTATCTCTCCGATGTTTTTTCAGAACAAAAGCAGCTTTTCCGGCTGCTTTTGTTGTTTCCGAGAGCGGTGTCTTGGTCGCCGCAGCCTCTCGAACATTGCACCGTGGACAAGTCCATTATTTGCTGGACTCCAGCGCAGCGGCATCCTTGATAATTTGCAGGTGTAGTGGAATCCGAACCTCAGGAATGCGGTGTGGCGGATAAAAGCCGGCTTCAAACACTTCGTGATTGATCGTTATGGCATCATCATCCACGTTCACTTTGTAGGCGACAACCAGCAGCGAACCGTACATTTCCACTTCGCGGTGGTAGATGCCGATCAGCCGATCAATGGTGCCGTTCAGCGATGTCTCTTCCATCAGTTCTCGCAGACATCCCGCGTGTGGCTCTTCACCCGCTTCAATAAATCCGCCCGGCAGCGCCCACTCATCAAATGCAGGCTCATGGGCACGCCGAATCACGAGCAACTCATTGTTTTTATTGACAGTATAGGCAACCGCAACCGGCAGTGGATTGATATAGTGCACCCATGAGCATGAGGGGCAGAACATCCGATTGCGACCATCAATCATGGCGCTCTCCAGTGTTGTGGTGCAGTGCGGACAGAACGAATAGTGCTTCATGGTTGTGTCAAGAAACTTTTTGCGGTGGCAAGTGATTCATTGGAGAGCGAAGAGTACAGAAGCATACGTTTTATCAACAGAATACATTTCATCCATGGCAATAGCAATTTTAAAAGAGGGTGTTCCAGCGCCACCGATTTCAGCCACCGATCAGGATGGCAAACCGGTAACGCTTGAAGAGTATCGTGGCAGAAAGGTTGTGCTCTATTTTTATCCGAAAGATGACACGCCCGGCTGCACGAAGGAGGCTTGTGCATTTCGTGATAATTTCCCTAAATTCAGCGCCGTTGGCGTCTAGGTTCTTGGCGTCAGTGTTGATGATGAACGCAAGCATAAAAAGTTTGTGGAGAAGTATCAGCTTCCGTTTAGGTTGGTTTCCGATGCTGACAAGAGCATTGTCGAGGCGTATGGTGTGTGGGGGTTGAAGAAGTTTATGGGGCGAGAATATATGGGAACAAGTCGCGTAACCTACCTGATTGATGAGCAGGGTGTGATTGAAAAGGTGTGGCCGAAAGTTTCGCCTGAAAAACATGCTGATGAGTTGCTCGACTATTTGCAGCAAAAAATCTGAAAGACGATGATATTCAACGAATTTGAGCAGCTCAAGAGTGGCAAACTGCTGCTTGCTTCAGCAAATATGCTCGAATCAAATTTCAAGCGGACGGTGTTGCTGATGTGCGAGCATAATGAGCGAGGCTCTTTGGGTTTTATGCTGAATCGTCCGTTGGAATTCAAGGTGTGCGAGGCGATTGCTGGCTTTGAGGAGGTTGATGAGTTGTTACACAAAGGTGGTCCGGTGCAGGTTGATACGGTTCATTTTCTCCACTCCAGAGGCGATTTGCTTGAGGATTCGCAGGAGATTCTTCCCGGCGTTTTTTGGGGTGGAGAGAAGGATGAGTTGAGTTTTCTGCTCAATACCGGCGTTATGCTGCCCTCCGAAATCCGCTTTTTCCTTGGCTATTCTGGCTGGAGCGCTGGACAGCTTGAGGCTGAGTTTGAAGAGGGTGCGTGGTACACGGCTGAAGCGTCGAGCAGCATTGTGTTTGGAACTGCCTATGAGCGGATGTGGAGTCGTTCCGTGCGTTCAAAGGGTGGTGAGTACCAGCTTGTTGCCAATGCGCCTGAACTGCCCGGGCTGAATTGAGCCGCGTTGTGTTTGTACCATTGTTCTGCTTTTGGGATGAGTAGTTGTTCCTTGCTCATAAAAAGTATATATACGCACTGCTTTTGAGCGAACACCTGTTCTTTGATACTCTGGGGATGACAGGCTTTTGACAGGGTAGATGCAAGATGAAGTTGCACTCCGAGTTTCAGCATGGATGGACTCGTAAAAGAAGTCTATGCAACCTTATATGCAGACGATTATTCGTATGCAATGGCTGCCTGATTAGCACAAGTTAATTAATCAGCCATCGTCCGATGGGGGAGGCGCTTACTCTGAAGCCACCGGATGGCATAACCAGCGCTTGAGCTTCGGTTCGCGCAAGTAAGCTCCGTCTGTTTTTGCCTGAAAAGGCAGGCGGGTGATGCAAAGAGGGATAGTGAACCGAACTTTACAGGTGTAGCACCGGTTCATGAAACAACGAACACCTGAGATGAGTGTGGTAGCTTTATTGAGCAATGTTCTGGACGCGGGTTCGACTCCCGCCATCTCCACAAGAAGCCCGTTCTGCAAAGGACGGGCTTTTTTGCTTATGCTCATTCATTAGAAATACTTTGGATATGGAAAGTTTGTCAAAAATCGAGTGTTCTTGTGATTATAAAATCGCAAGAGAGTCTCTGCATAAGTCTGACTTTATTGAGATCGGATTTGTTGCTAAATGACTTTTTCAGAGCCTTCTAAGGTTACCAATTAAATATTAGAGGTCATTATGTCCATCAGTAAACTCTCTATTTCTGGTTACAAAAGTATTGAGTCAATTTCATTTGAGGATATTGAAGATTTTTCTGCTTTTGCTGGAGCTAATGGGGCTGGTAAAAGCAATCTCTTTGATGCTATAAAATTTGCATCAATCATTGTAGAAAGAGGTGCAATTCTTGCAATCCGTGAAATGGGTGGTTTTTCCAAAATCCATTGCATGAAAAGGCGGAAAAGTGCTGCACGAACTTTCAGCTTTTTTGTCGAGGCCAAATTGCATGAGAATATTTGGGGGTATGAACTGTCTGTACGGAATATGGATACAGAGCCAACAATCAGTGAAAAAGTAATCTTGGATGGTACAGCGCTTTTTGAGAGAAAAGAGGGTGCTATTCCCAGATTTGGTAAAGAAGAACATGTTTCAGAGATTCCCAATTTTCCAAAAGATCGTTCTGCATTGATGTTTGCATCTGATATCCTCTATGAGTGGTTGGCAAATACTAAAATTTACCGTATTGACCCGATTGGCTCAAAAGAGCCAGATGCGGTCAATACCGATAGCAGTCAGCTTGACGAAAAGGGGCATAATGTTGCTACTATGCTGGCTCATCTTGAAAAACATGATGAAATTCGCGAAACCATTTTGGAGTGGATGGAGATCATTGCGCCAGGACTTGAGTCGGTTGCAACAGAGACACAACGACTTGATAGTAAGACGGTTTTAACATTCAAGGAGAGTGGTTTCAAGGCACGGTTTCCAGCAAATCTTATTTCTGATGGAACAATCTATTCGTTGTGTATTCTTACTGCTGTACTAAGTCGTAAAAATTCTTTGGGACTAACTCTTATTGAAGAACCTGAACGTGGAATTAATCCTAAAGTGATAGGGCAGCTCACTGAATTGATGCACGACAGTTCCACCAATGAGCATCCAATCTGGGTTTCAACTCATAACGAAACGGTTGTTCGTTTCGCAAAACCAGATGAACTTTTTTTTGTTAACAAGATAGAAGGTAGAACAACCTATAAACGAGGTAGTGATGCTGCCGATGCTGTAGCCGGAATGCCTCTCGACAAAGCATGGCTTTCAAATCTTTTTGGAGGAGGTTTGCCATGGTAAAGGTTGGATTTATTGTTGAGGGTGATACTGAAAAGGTGTTGGTTGATTCAAAAGGATTCAGAGATTGGTGTTCTGGTATTGGTATTGAAGTCGTAGAGCCTGTTATCAATGCTGGTGGAAGTGGAAATTTGCTTCCCCATAACATTGAAAACTATTTGATTCAAATTAGAAAAGCAACTCCCCATAAAATCATTGTATTGACAGATCTTGAAGTTGAGCTGTCCGTTGATGTTGTGAGACGCAGAATTCTTACTGATCAAACGAACGATAAAATTGATGCTGTTTGTATAGCCGTTAAAGCAGTGGAAGCATGGTTCTTGGCTGATACCAATGCACTTCGTCGCTGGTTAAAAGACTCCACAATTTGGGAGGAATATCCAGAAAAAACGATTGCGATGCCTTGGCTAAGACTCAGAGAAATTGCGGGTGATCTTAATAAACGAGGTACCGGTCCAAGTAAGCCGTTATTTGCAAAACGAATAACCGACAAGTTTGGATTTGCTCTTGAAAGGGCTGCGGCTCACGGCAATTGTCCCAGTGCTAAAGAGTTTTATGATGTACTCGTTGGATTTGGCAAAAGCATAGGCGACGAGTGATCATAGTTATATGCGCAAGTCCATTGTTTCACCCCATCTCCTCAACTACCTCGCATACGGCGGCGGTCAAGATGCTGAGTTCTTCGTCGCGCATGATGAAGGGCGGCATGAGATAGAGCAGCTTTCCGAAGGGGCGAACCCAGACGCCCTTCTCGACAAACGCTTTCTGGATGGTTGCCATATCGACCGGTTTGTGCAGCTCAACAACGCCAATGGCACCAAGCACACGAACATCCATCACTTTATTGAAGTTTCGGCAAGGCTCAAGCCCGCGGTGTAATCCCGCTTCGATGCGGCATACCGAAGCCTGCCAGTCGTAGCTTTCGAGCAGGTGGATGCTGGCGGATGCAACGGCGCAGGCTAAGGGATTTGCCATAAAGGTTGGTCCGTGCATGAAGAGACCGGGCGCTGCCGAGCAGAGGGTTTCGGCAACATGAGCTGTGGTAAGCGTCGCGGCAAGCGTCATGTAGCCGCCGGTGAGCGCTTTGCCAACGCAGAGAATATCGGGCACAACGGCGGCATGTTCGAGCGCAAAGAGTTTACCGGTGCGCCCGAAGCCGGTGGCGATTTCGTCGAAAATCAGGAGTACGTCGTAGCTGTCGCACAGTTCGCGCAGTCGGACAAGATAATGTGGCGAGTAGAAGCGCATTCCACCAGCCCCCTGCACCACCGGCTCAAGAATCACTGCGGCAATCTCCGCTTGGTGGCGCTCAAGCTGTTCGTGTAGGTCGGCAATATATTCGTCGCGGCATGGTTCACCAAAACGGCAGCGTGGCGCTTCGGCAAAAAATTGTTCGCGAATCGAACCGTTGAAGAGCGAGTGCATTCCGGTGATGGGATCGCAGATTGACATGGCGGCAAAGGTGTCGCCGTGGTAGCCTGAACGGACGGTGAGCAGTCGGTTTTTGGAGGTTTTCCCCAGCGCCGCCCAATATTGGATCGCCATTTTGATCGCAACCTCAACCGCCACTGAACCGGAATCGCTGAAGAAAACCTTCTGCAACGGTGCCGGCGTGATGGCGATCAACTGCTTCGCCAGCGTTACGGCTGGCTCGTGCGTTAAGCCACCAAACATGACGTGGCTCATCTGCTGAAGCTGGTCAACCACAGCCGCGTTGAGCGCGGGATGGTTGTAGCCGTGAATCGCCGCCCACCATGAAGACATGCCGTCAATCAGCCGCCGCCCATCTTCCAGCTCAAGAAAAACCTCATACGCTCGTGCCACCGGATAGACCGGCAGCGGATGGGTCATCGAGGTGTAGGGATGCCAAACGTGGTGGCGGTCGAAATCGAGATCAATGGTCATCATCGTTCGGTCAGAGTTACAAAAGGAGCTTCACGATTGCCAGAGAACGTTTTAAGCGCTACGTGGCTGCGTCGAAACTGTTTCATGCAGAAGGATTGCCAGCATCCGTAGCATGAGGTTGTCGTCTTCTTTTATTGATTGTTATTCCAATTTTAAATGTCATTCTTCCGATTTTTCTGTCAACATTTTTCGGATGTCGGACAACTCCTTTTGGCGTTGTGCACTTGTTTCAGGATATGATAAATGGAGCTTTTTCAGGGTATGGAGAATGAGCTGCGAAACAATTAACCTTGCATTTTCTTTGTTATCCGCCGGTACAATATACCATGGAGCCTGCTGTGTGCTGGTTGCGCTCAAACACTCCTGATAGGCTTGCATATATTGTTTCCAGTACTTTCTTTCTTCAATATCAGCCTTGGTGAACTTCCAGTTCTTATCCGGTTTGTCGATTCGATCAAGAAACCGTTTCCGTTGCTCTTCTTTTGAAACATGGAGAAAAAATTTAACGATCCTTGTTCCATTACGAAAGAGATGGTTTTCCATATCGATAATCGAGCGATATCGATTTTCCCACACTTTTCCGCCACGGATCAGCTCATCAGGGATTCGTTGTCCTGAAAGTATTTCAGGATGGACTCGAACAACAAGCACCTCTTCGTAATAGGAACGATTAAATATTCCAATACGTCCCCGCTCCGGCAGACAACGGTTGCTCCTCCAGAGAAAATCGTGATCAAGCTCTTCTGCCGAAGGATGTTTGAAACTGAATACTTGGCATCCCTGAGGATTCACTCCAGACATCACATGCCTGATCATACTGTCTTTGCCTGCTGCGTCCATTGCCTGAAAAATCAGAAGTACAGCATAACGATGATCTGCATAATGAATATTCTGCAGTTTGCTGAGCTGCTCAACATGATCGGCAAGCATCTCTTTATATTGTTTTTCTGAACGAAAAAGGGAGCGTATTTTCGTCGGGCGTTTGTCGAGATGAACCTTGTTGCCTTCAGGAATCCGGAAAGCATCATCATCAAAACTTATCGTCATTGTATTGAAGGGTTATGTTGAGCGTTATTCCATTTCTCAATCAATAATGAACTCATAATCCAAGGTCATGCGGCGATGGAGTGGACTCTTGGTGTATCAATGTTTCAATCATCCTCAACGAAGTCTCCAAGTGGTCTTCAAGAGCATCCAAGCTGTCGAAAACCATATTTCTAAAAGCTTTCTCACGAAGTTCGTCCCACAAGTGCTCGACTGGATTGAGTTCCGGCACATAAGGTGGCAATGAAATCAAGCGCATATTTTCCGGAGTTTTTAATGTGGAAGAGTTGTTCCAAAACCTCCTTGCTACTTGTTAGGTCGTGCCATCTACCCACCTTTTTTTCGTGCAAATGAAAATACTTTTGTTTTAGAAATGGAATAACAAGAGTCGCTGCACCGCGTCAGCTTCAAGTTCACCATCACGCAAGTCAATCACTGGCGCAGACAATTCCGCCTTGTGCAGGTATTCTCGCAGAATCTCACGGGTGCCGCTGGCAATGCGCTGGTCAATCGTTCCAAACAGATTGTAGATGATGCCGCGAACGGTGATGTTGCGCTTCATGCAGGCTTCGATGGAGAGCAGCGTGTGGTTGATGCTACCAAGTCGCGGGCTGCTCACCAGCAGCAGCTCATATCCTTCGCTTGCGATGTAGTCGGCAAAGAGCAGGTTGGGCGCGAGCGGCACGAGCAACCCGCCAACGCCCTCCAGCAATACGACGTCGTAGCGTTTTTGCAATGCCACCGTTGCTTGGCGAATTTTGAGCGGATCAATCGCAACGCCTTCAATCTGTGCGGCAAGATGTGGCGAGGCTGGAGTTCGGAAGCAATAGGGGCAGGTAACTCCTTCGCGATCAACCTTTTGCAACCCGATGCCCATCAGTCGGCGGTGTTCGAGAATATCATCCGAAATGCCTTCGCAGCCACTCTGGACGATCTTCTGCGTGATCACGTTTCTGCCCTGCTGGAGAAGCGCCCGTGCCAGCAAGCCGGTGGCAAAGGTTTTGCCAATACCGGTATCAATGCCTGAAATGGCGAGAACGGTTCCCTTCATCGCGCCCTCTTTTTCATGCAACAGTACACTGGATGATAAGTGAGCCGAACGCCCTGCTCGCACGAAAAGCGCTGCTGGTATTCGGTGATGAAGTGTTGGTAGCGGCTTTTTGTCCAGAGTTGGCGATGTAGTCCGTTGACGCCGGTGTGGCGGATATGGCGCAGCACCGCTTCGGGCGAGCTGAAGGTGAGCTGCCGCTGCTCTTCCCGTGAGGCGATGAGTTCAAACTTTTTTCCGGCAAGACGTTCCAGCTCATCAAGGGTGTGGTAGTGGAGAGCGACGCCGGTAAGCGCTGCAATCTCCTGCATATTTGCGGTGCTGAAGGTGCTGAACGCCAGTATTCCATTTGGTTTTAGGTGATTTGCCATCTCGCCAAAAAAGCGCTCAAGATGGTGCAGCCATTGCAGCGTGGCGTTTGAGGCGACAAGGTCAAGCTCCGACGGCAGATGGTCAAGCTGCTCAATATCGCCTGCGAGAAAGTGAAACTCGCGAACGGCACTTGGGTTGAGCAGATGGCGCAAGCAAGGTTCGCTCTCCTCAACCAGATCATTGGCGTAGTAGCTGTTTACCGTGCAATGGTTGAGCAGTGCCGCCATCAACGCGCCGGAGCCAGCGCCAACCTCAAGCAGGCGCTCAAACGCTTGGCTTGGCTCCGCTTGGCAGATCATCTCCGTCAGCTCCAGCGCCATCGCTTTTTGCACGACGGCATGGTTGCCATAGCTTTTGAGCGTGCGACAAAAACGTTCGCGCACCAAGTGCTTGTCTATCGGCTGAAGCACGCGAGTAGCTCCGAAAAGGTTTTGAAATGGAGAAACGGGAAGTGTGGCATCTCGGCAATCATGGTCTGCGCGGTTCCGTTCCATGCCGCGCACTGCTGCTGTGGCGGAAAAATCAGGTCGCGCGTGCCAATAATGGCGTGGTCATAGCGCCATGTCGCTGGTGTGGCATCCGCTCTCTGAAGATGGTGTTGCACTTGAGCCAGCTCCTCCTGCTGGTCAACGACTGATCGGTCGGGCGCCATCGTTGCAAAGAGTGCAAGCGCTTCGCTGCTGCCGCACATTCGGCGGTTGAAACGGGCGCGGTTTTCTTCTGACCAGCCTGAACGTGTTGCCTCAACAATCTCTGGCTTGATTCCCTTTTCTGCATCAATCGGGTGGAGCGTGCCGTTGATGGCAAGCGCCCGCGTGATTGGCGGAAGATCGGCGTGCTGCGCTGCCCAGACGCCGAATGACCACGCGATGACCGTTCTTTTGCGGTAGCGGCTGATCGCTTTCATCACGTCAGCATCCATCTGCAACGAGCGATAGTCGTGGCAGGCGATAACATCTTGCGTCCATCCATTCGCCTGCAATCCGCCAAAAAGATGATCGCCCATGCGGTGATCCATTCCCCAGCCGTTGAAGAAGAGCAGAAGCTCGTCAGCTCCCTTTTGTTGGAGCCATGTGGTTTTCATGTTCCCGCTATCCTCCAATAATTTCAGGTATTCGGGCAATATCTTCCCAGTCGAGAATGGAGCGGAGCGAGATGCGAATGCGGGCGCTCTTTTCGGGAACGGTGGGCGGGCGCACCGGCATACAGAGAAATCCCGCAGCTTTGAGCCGAGCGGCACAATCGAGGGCGAGCCTGTTGCTGCCGGTGATGACCGGCACAATGTGGCTCTCGCCCGGCACTTCACATCCGCGTTGCCGCAGCTCATGGCGCAGTTTGGCGGCGAGGAGCAAAAGCTCTTTGCGTTCACGCTGCATGGCGCTCTGCCGCGCCAGCGTCAGCAAGCTCCAGCCGAGCATCA
>Ga0228698_1001623_pt1 | contig 10663 bp, 22 predicted proteins | sample McNCre117_Aug_MG_FD_178015 | JGI IMG/M metagenome (GOLD analysis project Ga0228698, IMG submission 178015) | Freshwater microbial communities from McNutts Creek, Athens, Georgia, United States - 1-17_Aug_MG | ecosystem: Environmental > Aquatic > Freshwater > Creek | place: USA: Georgia...
TACACCACGTCGGGCTTTCCAGACCAAGCGTGTTTTCCGTCGGGACATCCCCAGTAACGTTCCTCACGGATGACGTTGAATGCCCGGCCATACGGCTCCACGAGTCGCGCTTCCTGTTCCGTGCACATGTCGGCCGTCTGTTGTTCATCGGCCGTCAACGCTTCCCGCGTGATTTGACCGGCGAGAAACGCATGAACCTTGTTCCCGCTGTTGGCATCACTGGACGTCGGCGGCTCCGGGATGTCGCGCTCCATCAGGAACGACCCCGGGCAAAGAGCATAGCGAGTCGCGCTGGACGCCGACGGAAGGCCCTGGCGCTCGTCTTTCAGGTCGTCACTCATTTGAGCGTCTCCTTCAGCTTCTTGATGGCCATCTTATAGACTTCTGGAAGGTCCTGCTGGACTGCCTGTGATTCTGCGATGCGCGGAATGACGTAGATGAGCGCAACCGCATCGCTTTTCGGCATAAGTGCGCTGAACAAACCGAAGATGCATCCAAGTGCCAGCAAACGTTTTCCAGTTCGGCTCAATGACACAGCTTCGGATTTATCATTTGTTTTACCGGCGATTGGGCCGGCCATTATGGCACCAATTCCGATGACCGAAGTTGTGGCGATATACAACGACACGCAAATGGTGTCCGCTTGCTGCCAGAGATAGACGTAGATCGGGTTCACGCTTCTCCCCCGATGTTGAGCTTCGTTTGTTTCGGGTCGTCAGTGCTGAACTCAATCTCGTCTTTGAACCGGCGAGAGTATGAGAGAGCGCCGTTGCCGAAGACCCGGCCGTTCAGCAACGTCAGTTTGACGCTAAAGCCAACCGTGATCTTGCCGTCCTCCGCGTTGGTAAGTTCCTCCGTGATGGACGTGATGTTTGCGGCGCTGATTTCCTCAAACGCGCGCTTGAGCTTCGTTTCCAGCTCGTCGGAAATGTTGGGTGTGCTCATTCCTTACCTTTCGTTTTTCCGTTAACCGTCCCACCGGACAGGACGTTCCTCACCGTCCCACCGGCCAGGACGTTCCTCACCGTCCCACCGTCCCAGACGTTCCTCACCGTCCCACCGGCCAGGACGTTCCTCACCGTCCCACCGGCCAGGACGTTCCTCACCGTCCCACCGGCCCAGACGTCACTCACCGTCCCACCGGCCCAGACGTCACTCACCGTCCCACCGGCCAGGACGTTCCTCACCGTCCCACCGGCCAGGACGTTGATGATACAGGATTTCGCGGTCTCAATTGTGACCCCAGGTCCGACCACAAATTGACCGCCGATCAACAGGCACACATCGCCCGTGACGATGATCGACTTGATGTAGACAGAAAGCTTCTCAACGACCGCTGATTTCATATCAGCGTCAAACCACTCCGGCGTGCGCTCCTCGTCGATTCTGAGCTTGTATGTTTCGACTTGGTGGGCGGTGCTGAGAGATTCCGGAGTGAATTCAACGCGGGCGAAATTCAGTCGGTTGTCCCGCAGATTGTGGATCGTAACCAAGTCTTCGTGAGACTCAGTCCATGGCGACATGAGCAGTCGAAAGCCGAGCTTCTTGCGTTCGTCGCGCACGACGATGGCAGATTTGAATTGGCACATATTATTTGGCGTTTGCGACCTTGAGGAGATTCAGGAGCCCGCGTTGCGTGCGGACGAGACGAGCGGCGACAGCTTCGGGCAATTCATCGAAGCTGCCGGGTTCCGCGCCCGCGTCCAGGTGTCCGGCTTCCTTCACCACTTTGACGAATTGGTCGAACGTGAAACCGGCGCCGACGATAATGGAAGCGAGTTGCGCTTGCGGCGTCACAACGGGTTCAGGAGCGGCCGGCGGTTCAACGGGCGCCACCGGCTCCGGTTGCGGTTCCGGCGCCTTGGCGGGTGCAATCTGCGCGACGGGCTCGGTCTTAAAGATCGGCCGCGGCGGTGTGACATCGACGGCCGTGTCCTGCGGCTCATCGTCCACATCGACGGCGTCGCGGAATTCAGGCGAGAGCGGAAGCATTTTGGTCAGCCGACGCAGGGCCGTCTTTTTCTTCATCTCCTGCTCGCTCACCCAGTTCTCCGGGTCCCAAGGGCATTGCTTGGTATACCCCGATTTGAAGGCTTTCCAGCCTTGGGAGTTGTCCCGAATGGAAAGGACTTCATCGACGCTCATGACCGCAACCGCGGACGCCCCGTCGCGCATCCTGGCGAACGCATAGACAGCAACATCCTCGCCCGCCGATTCCGGCTTGTCCGCATCGCGACGAAGGAACCACGGAACGTGCGTTTTGATTTCCCCGAGGTTGTACTCGAAAACGTCACCGGAACGAACAACGTCCGCGTGAAGGTGAGACACCAAGCCGGAACGCATCGCCAGTTCAACGAGCCCCTTGTAATCAAGGATCAGCGTGCAAACCGTAGTGTTGTTCTTCCGGTCCTCGAACGGTATCAGATGCGCCCGACGCCCGTCCGGTTCGAGCCCGAATTGCGAGCATTGAAGCAGGCATTGCGTGACACTCTCCGGCGTGCAATTCAGCAGCTTCGGTGTGCGGAGAGTCGCGGTGAGCGCGACACGCAGGAAGCGGTCCGGTGTGAGATGCTTCGGAAGCGCACGGGCGACCTGCGCCCGAAATGCATCCGATTCAATCCAGCCCTTCACCGTGTTTTTTGATGCCGGCGCAACAGCCAGCGTGTTTGATGTGCTCATGTGATTTGTTACCCTCAACCGAAGGTCGGTCCTGCCGGCCCTCAGGTGAGGGCTCCCGATGTCTCGGGAACCCAATATGTAGTCACTTCATAGAACGATCTCCTGTTGCGTTGGGATTGCGGCCAACCGTTTACCAAACTGCATGCAATCACTGGATCTCAGCCCACGGGACAAACATCTACGGATGTTCTCTAGGCGGGTCTTTGTTCATGGCGATGATTCACATTAACCGCACAGCGCCTTAACCACCGTCGGCCAATGCGCCCGAAATTCATTGCCTTGACGCCAAGCCGGAATAATACCGTCCGCCATCTGCTTCCGCGCCCGGATGACACCGCCCTTGCCGCGATATCCCAACCGTGTGGCAACCTCACCAGCCGTCAAAAACACCGTCCCGAGGGCAACCTGTTGTTCCCGGAGATCCCCGTTGCAGGACGTAGAAACGGAGCCTGCAACGGGGTGGCCTGCCGGGGATTGAGGGCTTGAGGAACTCATGGAAGGAATTGTTATGAAGCCTCAGGCAGGAAATTATTGGAGGTAAAGCCACGTCAGGACGGTGGCGATGATCCCCACGAACCAGACAACAGCGACGGCGAGAAACACCGCGGCCGCATAGTCAGCCAACGCGCGGCGAAACCGGACGCGTCGGTTCTGATTGTCCAGCCATTGCCACGGCTCTTTTTCGACGGGGTGTTTCATATTACCTCACGTTCCCGTTTTTGAGTGCATCGCGAATAATATCTTCCGCGCAGGGAGGTTCCGTGTCGAAGTTGACATCCCGCAACGGCTGATACCCGGCCCAAAATTCCACGCCGAGAATTCGGACGGTGTACGTGTACCGGAATGGCCGCTCTGGGATGCCCGTTGCCCGCGGGGTTTCCGCGGTAATGTAGGCTTTCACTGATTTGGTTTTCATGACTTTGACGGGGTGACAGCTGCGATGTAGGACGCGAGAATGGCAACGCAATGCGATGACGTGTCGCGGTGATGGCGAGCCGCATCCCGGGAGAGCGCAGCCCGCAACTCGGGGGTCGCATAGACCGACAGCGGCCGGGACCGTCTCGCTGATTTTGTGGCTCGTTTCATGTCGCGTCACCATTGAGCCATTTTTCGTGCGGAATTTCTAAAACATTCCAAAACATTCAGCGTGTTGTGACTCGAAACAGCCGTTTTGTTCCAACGCAAACAGCGTGATTTCAACACGTTCCAAACAATCGCAACAAAGTGAATTGTCAACGTTGACAAATAAAAACGGCGTGGCAATGTGTTGCCGTGAAAACGAACATGAGTAACAAAATAACGGGATTCAGCAACTCACCGAAGACGCAGCGAGACATGATCCTGCATTCCCTCCGCGTGAAACGCGACCGTGCGTACAAATTCCGCGACGAAGCGACATCGGCTGGCAACGAGCCTCTCGCGCAGAAATGGCAGATTGCGGCGTACGCGTTTGCAGACTCGATCGGTCTGGTTCTGGAAATCATGGCCTGAGATTCCCGGTCCCGTGGCACCTGCGGGTGCCCCGTGGCCGGCAATTAAGCCGGAGAGAAAAAGGAAACGAATATGAGTGAATACACACACATCGTCTACGACCGGACAGGCAGCTCGGTCCGGGAATACATCACCGCTGAGAGCCTCGATGACGCGATCCGGCAGGGCCGGGAGTGGATCGAGGCTGGCGACTGGCCGGACGGGGACGGGGAGCGTCTGCCGTGTGAGGTGCGGGAGGTCGTCAGGCATCCTGACGGGAGCATCGACCGTGAGGCGACGGACGCCGGAGAGGCCCACGACTGCTCCGGCCGGCTCCCGGCGCGGCAGGCTCCGGAGTGCAGCGACGGTGAGGAGCATGACTGGCAGTCTCCGTACTCGGTGCTGGGTGGTGTTCGGGAGAATCCCGGATGCTGGGGTAGCGGGCACGGGAGCGTGAGGAGCACCGAGGTGTGCGCCCGCTGCGGACAGTATCGTACCGTCGATCACGGTGCCAGCGACTCGTCTGGTCAGCAGATGACGCGGACGACATACCTGCCAGCGGACGAGCGTAGCCGCGCATGGGTGGAGAGTCTCTGACTTCCGTCCCAGCTCTCCTATGGGAGGGCTGTGGCGGGTGCCAGATGGCCCCGAGAAAGAAACGAATATGAACAAATACTCATGCAACGGGTTCCGCGATGTGACCGCGGAGACAATGGTTGAGGCTGCGGAAAAATTCGCGGGCCGGATGGCGCGGCAGCGGTTCGGGCGGCGGGGGTACGTTCGGACGCTGAATCAGAATGCGTACGCTGCCGACGGCCGGTTGGCGGAATACTCATCGTTCATCGGCCTGAACCGCGGAAACGAAACGACGGGGAGCAATGTTAATTTCACCGTTCACAAATCATGAAAACCACCGAAAAACTCACGATGCGGTCCGCGAAGGCCGCGGAAAATCACACTCTTGGCCTGCCGGTATCGGTGCGCATGTATCTGACGATGGAAATGCACGGGCTGGCGCAGCAGCACGGGTACACCGGGGAATGGTCTCTCACGGAGGCTGGTTGCGACCTCGCGGCCCGTCGGACTACCATCCGACGCGGTCAAATCGTGCGGGCAGACCGGAGGTTGTCGCGATGAACACCACTGAAAAACTCACATCCGCGGCTCACTCCGCGTCATTCCTCACGTCCGACCTGCGTGAGGCTCACTCCGCGCTCTGCCAGACGGACACTCCCGAAAGCCGGCTCGCGGAGATGATCGTGCGGGACATGCTCTGCGACGCGACGGATTTGGAGCGGAGAATCAAGGAAGTCATCGCGGCGATGGGAGGGGCAAAGTGAGCCGCAAAAAACCCGGCCGGCCGCCGACTGGAAAGGTCCCGCTGACGGTGTACGTCACCCCGGAAACGCTGCGGGTCCTCCGCGCGCGAGCAAAGGAAATGGCGAGGGAAGCCGGCAACTCACGGCTGCCTATTGGCGCTGTCGTTGATCGGCTGGCCAGACCGATCCTCAAGCCGCGAATTGTGGGGCTGTAGAAGCGCGCAAATAGGCCGCCTGCGCGTCCTGCGCGTCGCCCAAGGCGTCGGCACCTGTCGTGACATAGGACGCGGGATAGACCGTTTCCCCAGTCGCAATGTCCGCGGCGATGGCGACGTCAATCGCATGTCGGCTGGCGGCGCTGGCGGCGGTCGTCGCTGCGTCCAATGCCCATTCGCCGTCCACGCCGCACGCCCTGGCAGCGGACATCGTCGCAATGCCAGCGGCTCCGCCCGTGCTGACCGCCGCGCTCCACGCATCCCGGCGGGCGACGGCCATCTGCCCGAGTGTGATGTTCCCGTCGGCGTAGTCCACAGCCGCGGTGACGGCGTCCTGCCCGGCTGGATTGGTCATGATTTCGACGACCGCATCCGCGGAGGTCGCCGCAAAATAGCGCAGCTCGTAGTCCGTCAGCACGCCCGCCCGCGTCGCAATCCAGACGCACCACACCGACGGGCAGTCCGTCCAGACATCAGCCATCGTCTCCGAGTTGACCGCCCACGCGACAAGCTCCGCGGGCGCGTCCTTGGCGGCCATCCAATCGGCGACGGAGAGGTCAGCCATGATTCAACCCCAGACCGGAATTGCGAGTGCCTGAGCCCGGGATGGCTCACGTCGAGGCGGTGCGGCAATGGTGCCCCGGGTCGTGCGCGTTTGAGCAACGCCCGTTTGCCGCATCGGCGAGTTGACGTTCGCGCTCCGCATAATATGCGCGACGCGATTCGACAGGCGCCCGCCGGTGGCGAGCATTTCAGGGGAGGTGTTCATGCGACTACGTATTTTTCCAGCATCCTGGCAATGCGTTCAGCGTACCAGAATTCACAGTCAACCTTCCACGGGCCATCGTCTTGTTGGATCGCTTCGGGTTGCTTCTTAAGCCAAAAGCCGGTTCCAACGGCATCGCCAGCGCCGTCCTCACTGTCTGGTATCACTTCAATGACTTGGTCTGGAATGGTTGGGTGATCCCGGATCAATTGATATTTCTTGAACAGGAATCCCGTGTTCTCGAAAAACTCCGCTAGTGAAGCGTCTTCCGGCAATATCAGAGAGCGGGTCAATACCGGCGTGGACACGATGCGGAATTCGACGCCGGCCGAAAGATCGGCCACGAGCTTGTCCAATGTGTCCGCATCAAATCCTGCCGCCTTGGCGGTGTCGGTTACAGACGTGAGATTCAGAACCTTTGACGTCCCGTCGTCGTCGGTATAGGTCCGCTCACCACGGACAGCTGCGTCAACGTCTCCACGAAACTTAGCCCTGCCAGCCGGGTCGGTAAACACCCGCATCATTTCAGCTTGGACCTCTTCGTCCAGCCAAAGGCTTTGCTGCGTCTCGTTGTACCGGACCGACCAAGTATCAGATGACGGTTCAGTCAGCGGTTCAACCCATTTGGCCCAACCATGCGGAGTGCCGGCAATCGGCTCCCAAGTGTACCGATAGCCTGCAAGTTGAAGTTGCGGTTCGTAGGTCGTCTCGAATTCCGAAATGAGGAACTTCTGAGACTTCTCCTTTTTTCGCCCTGCCCGTGGGGAGAAGCTGATTGTTGGCGCGCCTTCCGGCCGGATGTTGCCCTTGTGAATCATAGGCGTTCCGAAATCGTGCGGTGAAGCGACCGGGTTTCATCAAGCTGCCGTTCCGCAACTTGAAGCTGCCGTTGTTGGATATTCACCATTGGGTTTCCTGCGCCGCCAACGAACAAGCCAACCTTTGCCAGGTTGTCGGAATCGGAACGGAGATTGAGACGCGGGGCTTTGGAAGATGTGTCGGCATGCGGGCCGGCAAAGTCCGGGTTGTACGGTTCCGAATCTTTCCGGTTCCGCATGGCCTCTGGACGGTTTTCGGCGTCCATTGCCTCTATCATTTCACGCAGCTTCTTTGAGCCGTGACCGCTCATTTCCGACATCTTAATAGCTGCGTCTCCAATCCACGGGAAGGCCATCGAGACGATTGATTCCGTCGTCTCCGCAGTCTTAAGTTGATCCGTCAAAGCTCGGCGGTCCTGATACGCTCCGGTAGCGCGCCCAAGCTCGCGAGCCATAATAGCCAACGGACCGGAAGCAGCAATGGTTAGGCTTTTGATGATTTGATCAAATGACCCCTTGGCATCGGACAACGCTTTAACATCGCGCTCCTCAATCAATTTGATCGGCCCCATTTTCGCCAACCGTTCAAACGGGGCAATAAGACGCTCGCCGTGGCGCCCGAACAGTTCACCAATCTCAACGCGTTCACCGGAAGTCATCGGGCGACCGCCAACGCTGCCAACGATCTTGCTGATGGCTTCGAGGTTGGTGGTTGAATTCGGTTTCAGATACTCCATGGAGAGCCCGAACTTCTGAAACAGCGCCATCTTCTCCGGGTCGCCTTCCAATGCTTTAAGACGAGCTTCCCCGAACTTCTCCATCCCGCGCGCCATCGCTTCAAATTCAAGTCCAGACCGACGCGCAACCTTCATCAGCCGTTGCACGTCATCCGTCGAAATGTCCAACTGCTCCGACCAATTTTTGATTTCGCGCGAATTCTCAATCAGCTTCTCGCCGAGAGCAACGAATGAACCGAAAGCGGTGCCGGCGAGGAGATACTTTCCAAGGCTGTCTTTGATTGAACTGGACAGATTCTTTTTGACCGACTCACCAAAGACAGCAGCGTTCGCCTTGGCTTTGTCCAAGCCAATATTGAAGAGCTTGATATCAAGCCCTAAGCTGGCTAGTAGTGAAGTGAATCCCATATCAAACAGTAAACCCCGCCATGATGTTTGCTTGCCTCAAGGTCTCGGCGTGCCTCTCCGGGTCGTTGGCTTCTGCTGCCATCGCCTCGGCCTGTTCCGCGCTGGCATCGTCAACGAGCGTGATGTGCGCGGCGATTTCAAGTGACGTGTAATAGTCCAACAACGCGTCTCCATATGGCAACCGCAGGACTTCATCCGCGGAGTACCCCAGCTTTTCCATGAGATAAACCCGGACGTGTTGGATGAACGGCGCCCCGTTTGCCCCTTCGCCGTCATCCGAAGCTTCACGCACGCGATATTCCGGGGCCTGCGCGTAGTGTTTGACGTACGCATCAAACGCCGCGAATTGCGCGCCCAGAGCCGCCATGGCGGCATCAGGATCTTCCTTCGTGAGCTTCTCCAGCTTGCGGCCTAATAGCCACAACCAGACGCGCACTTGGAACATGAACCATTTCTTGTCCCAACGTTTCGTGAACTCGCCCGGCTTCAACGCGCAAATGAGAACCGCAAGGCACAGGTCAGGATGCGATTGCGGATTCTCGCAACCGTACGCTTCCAGGGCCATCGCATGCCCCAAAGCGAACGGCTGCAACCGCTGGCCTAATACCCGGTGCGAGACCGGAAGCCACCGGCGCGCGGTGATGTCGGAGAGCTTGGTCACGACGCAATCAGCGTGGTAGCGCCGGCCGCTTCGTAGTTCATCAACTCAACGTCGAATTCGGTTTTGCCGCCAACCTTGCGGGTGCGGCTGACAGAAATCACATCGTACGTTCCAGCGGTCAGATCGTCACCGGAGGCAACAACAAACGTGTCCCCCGGAACCGGAGCGGTAACACCGGCAGTCGCGGACGCTGAAAGCGTGGTGCCGTGAGGCCACACGCGCAGAGACACGGTCTTTGTCGGATCAAAGAACGTGCTTCCGAGACGCCCTCCCGTGGTTGGGTCAAGATGCTCCTCCAGCTTAGAGTTGATCTTCACCGTGTTCTCGGAAGCTTTGACGCTGAACGGATTGATGGTCGCGCTTCCGGTGGAGCTATACGCTCCATCAATGATCCCCCACGCGACCGCAATTCCTTTTTGAACAACTGCCATATCAGTCCTTTTCCTTTTTGGTTAGGTCAAATCCAACCCCGCACAATACAGGGTGAAATCAGCTTCAAACACCGTGGCACGGCCTTCGCGTCGCATGGTTTGCGATGCGTCGATCAATCCGATGACGGTCAAACGGTCGGCATCAACCCGGTTCGTATTCAGGTCCGTCGGCAGGCTATCAGTCCGCATCCCGTCAAGGATGATATTGGCCACCTGCTGTTCATACTCCGGCCGGCTCGTCGAATCGTCCGGGTCATCGGCCTGATATTGAATCGAAACCGAAAGGCGCACAGTCACGTTGCCCGTGTCGAAATCCTCCGACGCTTCGTGCGCTTGAACAATGGCGCAGGGGAACGTGATTTGCTCAGAGCCCGACCCGCGATAGACGCGGAACTCTTTATCTCCAATGATCGGGATTCCGTTGTCGTCCGATTGGTCGCGTTGGCCATCAAAGCCGAGCGTTCCTGGCAATCCCTGCGGCAACGAAACCAGCAAACCTTGACCGCCGTCCGCAAGCTCGCCACCGGCCGCCGCGCTGGCATCCGACGCCAGCAAAAGCGACACGATCAAAGCCGAGGCCGCACGTTCAAGCTCGTAGGTTATCACCGCCGTTTCCCTTTCCTAAACATCCGATACAACGACACAAGGCCGATGACGACGCCCAGCGCCGCGGAAGTAATGCGAAGGTATTGCTCCATATCAGCCAGCGAAACCAAGGCAAGGCTGCCGGTTCCGATGACCCCGATAATAGCGGAGCGCATTTGGTCGCTGGCGTGTTGGGCGTCCATGGCGTGCATTTCAGAAATTGTAGAAGGTCTCATTGAATCGGTGAGAACAGGTCAATGAACTCCTCCGTTGGCCGCGTCTCTTTTTCCGACGCGCCTTCCCGCTGGTACGTGACGGTAGTCCCGTCATCCACGATGACGCGGAAACGGTTCCAATCCGCTTCCTCGGCGGTATCACAGCGCAGCTTGTTGCAGCGCCAGAGCGTGCCGGATTGAAGCCGGTCAGTGGCAGGTTGGTCAGACATGATTGATGTGGCGGCGTTTGTCACGGAAAGCGATCCATCCAAAGATACGCACCGCGACGTACATAGACCGGCGGGTGAATCCGCCGGTGCCAAGCAACTCCATTGCCTCCAGGAAGGTTGCGTCAGCCA
>Ga0228698_1001624_pt1 | contig 10657 bp, 9 predicted proteins | sample McNCre117_Aug_MG_FD_178015 | JGI IMG/M metagenome (GOLD analysis project Ga0228698, IMG submission 178015) | Freshwater microbial communities from McNutts Creek, Athens, Georgia, United States - 1-17_Aug_MG | ecosystem: Environmental > Aquatic > Freshwater > Creek | place: USA: Georgia...
CACAACGCTGGCATGTCTTCGGGGCGCTCCCGCAGGGGTGGAATATCGATGTCGATGACGTTCAGGCGGTAATACAGGTCTTGGCGGAAGCTGCCGCTCAACACCTCGGCGGGCAGGTTTTTGTGGGTGGCGCTGACGATGCGCACGTCGACGGTCTCTTCCTGATTGGCGCCCAGCGGCCGAACGCGCCGCTCCTGAATCGCACGCAGCAATTTCGCCTGCATCGCCAGCGGCAGATCGCCGATTTCATCGAGAAACAAGGTGCCACCGTGGGCCGCCTGAAAAAAGCCTTCGCGGTCCTGAGTGGCACCTGTGTAGGCACCTTTCTTGACGCCAAAAAATTCGGCCTCCAGCAAATTTTCGGGAATAGCACCGCAGTTAACCGCCACCCAGGGGCCGTCGCGCCGGTGGCTGTTGGCGTGCAGAGCCTGCGCTACCAATTCTTTGCCAGTTCCGGATTCGCCGCGGATCATGACCGGGGCCATGCTGCGTGCCACTTTGACGATGCGCTCGCGCACCATGCGCATGGGCATTGAATCCCCGGCCATGCGGGACAGGGCTTGTTCGCCTTTCCCCTCGGACGCAACCGGGTTGCTTTGCAGAGGGGTGAACGCGCTGGTGGCGCCCAGTGCGGCGTTGCGTGCACCTTGCGCTGCGGCAGCCACCACCGCGCGAAACTGCTTCAGGTCCACCGGCTTGGTCAGGTAATCGAACGCTCCGGCTTTCAGGGATTCCACCGCGTTTTCGGCCGATCCATAGGCCGTAATCACGATGCAGCGCTCGCGCCGCTGCTGGGCCCGAAGCCCTTTGAGTAAATCAATGCCGGACCCATCGGGCAGGCGCATGTCCGTAATCACCAGGTCAAAGCGCCGGTCACCAAGCAGTTCCCAGGCTTCTTGCACGGTGCCCGCCGCTTCCACGCGGTAGCCCTCCCGCAACAGGGTGAGTTCGTACAGGGCGCGCAAATCGGGTTCGTCGTCGACCACCAGAATCTGCAGATCATTGAATTCTTTGGCTTGGGGCATGGCAGTTAGGAAGATTACACGCTGTCAGGCGCATCCGCATCGCCGAAGTGAAGCATCGTGACCGTAAAGGTGTTGCCCAATACCGCCTGGGTTCCTACCTGGCGCTCGCTGCGTTGGTACGCGATGGTTGCCCCGTGGTTTTCGCAGAGTTCGCGGCAAATATACAGGCCCAAACCGCTGGAGCGGCTCTCTGATGAGAAGAACGGCTCGAACAAGTGGCGCTCAACGGTTTGGTCCATGGGGGGGCCTTCGCTCCACACTTGCAGCACGGCGTAATCGCTATGGGTGCTGCGTGTTTGTACCTGCATGCCGCCCGCGTGCTCGGTGGAAAAGCGGCGGGCGTTGTCGAGCAGGTTCACCAGGACACGGCGCAGGTGCTCGCTTTCAAACTGCACCGCATGCACCTCCTCCGACAATGAAACGACCAGGCGTTGTTCGCACAGGTTTTGAACCGCCCAGTCCTGGCAGATGCGCTGCACGGTAGCGTTAAGTTCGATGGTGAGCGGGGCGAACTCACTGTCCTGCGGGTGAACGCGTGAGGCATTCAGGATGTCCTCCACGATCTTGGCCAGTCGCTGCGCGTTCTGGTCCACCATGCGGGTGAGTTTCTTGTGGCGTGCATCCGACAGGTCTTCGTCCAGCAGGGCGTTGGCCTGCGCGATGGCGGCCAGCGGGTTGCGTATTTCATGGGCTACCGCAGTCGACATGCGGCCCATGCTGGCCAGTTTTTCGGTGCGCATGCGCGCTTCCAGTTCACGCTGATCTTGCAGGAACAAAACGCACAGGCTCTCGCCGCCCAGTTCTTGCGGGTTGGTGGGGCGGGTGCTGGCGCGGATGCGGCGCGGCCCCTGTCCGGCGTAGCGGATCGTGATGTCTTCTTCAAGCTCGCCGGCCGCTTGCAGGCTGCGTTGTGTCAGTTGAAACAGGCCCAGCCATTCGGGCGTTTGCTGCAGGTGGGTCATCGCAAAAGGCTGGTTGCGGGTGGGGGCCAATAGCTGCAGTGCGGCCGGGTTGGCCGATCGCACGGCGCCCTGGCTGTCGACGATCAGCACCCCGTCGGGCAAAGACTCAATCACCAGTTCGTTTACCTGGCGCTGCAACTTCACGGCGGCCTGGCTGGAGCGGGCGCGCATGCCTTCGGTGGCCAGGCGCGATGAGAGCTGGTTGGCCAGCAAGGCAATTGCAAAATACCCGGCGCCCGTCAGTGCCGCTTGCAAGGTGCTGATGGTGGCCTCAGCCGTTGTCTCCCAAATTTGCGGAAGGGTACTTCCCAGAAGCAGCACCGTAACGCCCGCTGCAGTTCCCAGTGCCAGACGCAGCGAGCCCAATACCGAGGCCAGCAATATCGGCAGCGCAAAAAGCGGGGTGTAGTTGACCGGGCTGCCTTGCAGAATCTGAAGCGACGAAAAGGCCAGTACGTCCAGACCGACCAGCCGGATCCAATGGCGGTTGAAGTGATCGCCCAAAAACAGCGGTTTGCCAAAAAGTCCGGTGGTGAGCGTGCTGGCAAAGTAAGCCAGGCTGATCGCGATCAGCCACGGGCTGTGGGCCGAACCGGTCGCGCGCATGGTGATTTGCATGGCCAGCAGCACCAGGCCCAATGTGAAGCGGGCCGTCATGAAGCCCTGCCAGACGCGGGAGAACTCGCGCGTGTCGTCGGTATGAATTTCCGCACTCCACGGCGCCGCCGGTCCCAACCACATGCGCTTGGGGGCGGGAGGGCTCATTCAGGGCTCCCGCAACTTGCGGTGTTCGGCGCTGCAATACACCGCGTCGCGGCCAAGAACCGCTTCAGCCTTCGGAATATGCATGCCGCAATGGGCACACGCGGGCATATCCATTGAAGCACCCACATTGTTTTTTTGTGCTGCCCTGTGTACTTTGGGTTTGCGCGATTGGCGCCACTGAAATGCAATCACCATGCAGATGAAAAACAGCAGCAGAAACTTCATGCCGTGCGGCCCAGAATAATTTCCATCACAAAGCGCGAGCCGACATAGGCCAACAACAGGAACGCGGAGCCCATATACAGCACGCCAGCAGCACGCTTGCCCCGCCAGCCAAATCCGATGCGCCCGATCAGCAAGATCGCAAACGCAATCCAGGACAGGACCGAGAACACAGTCTTGTGATCCCAGCGCCAGGCGTGGCCGTAGACCACCTCGCCAAACAGCATGCCCACCAGCAGCGTGGCGCTCAGCAAAACAAAGCCCGCGCCGACGAAGCGGTAGGTGAGGCGCTCCAACGTCAGCAAGGGCAGGCCACTGTGGGTGTCTTTGCCCAGCCGGATGCGCTTCTCAGCCAGATTCATGAACCAGGCGTGGACCACGGCCATGCCGAACAATCCATAACACGCTACGCCAAAGGCCAGGTGCACCGGTAGCCACACCGATGTGCTGACCGGCATCACGCCGCCCGGAAATATATAAGCCAACAGCACGGCAACGGCACCAATCGTGCTCAGCGTCCAGCGCGTTGGCAACTGGGGGTAAATGAGGCTTTCCAGTGCGTACACCGCAGCCACCAGCCACGCCGTGACCGACAGCGCGGTGGCAAAGCCGAAATGGGGCGGCTCGCCCATCAGGCCCAATGCCAGAACGGCCCCTTGCAGCAACCACGCCGTGCCAACCCAGAGGTGCGAAGCCCGCACGCTGATGCGGTTGACCAGTGCCGCCGGCAACATGTAGGCCAGAGCGGCCAGAACTGTCAGGATCAGCGGGAGGGAAGACGCACTGGCTAAAATCATGCGCACAGTTTAGCGTTTTGCTACGCGCCAGCCCTGGCTGGCCCCAATACAGGCTCCGTTTCCCGGACTTCTCTTCTATGGCCTCCGCACTCACCGACAAACTCAGCCGCCTCGTCAAGGAATTGCGTGGACAGGCGCGCATTACCGAAAGCAACGTATCCGACATGCTGCGCGAAGTGCGCATGGCGTTGCTGGAGGCAGACGTGGCGCTGCCGGTGGTGCGCGACTTCATTGCGCGGGTGAAAGAAAAGGCCTTGGGCGAAGAGGTGCTGGGTTCTTTGCAGCCCGGCCAGGTGTTGGTGGGAATCGTCAACCGCGAACTGGCTGCGACCATGGGCGAAGGTGTCAGTGACATCAACCTCGCGGCCCAACCACCGGCGGTGATTTTGATGGCTGGTCTGCAAGGCGCCGGTAAAACCACTACGACCGGCAAGCTGGCCAAGCACCTGATTGAAAAGCGCAAGAAGAAGGTGCTCACCGTCTCTGGCGACGTGTACCGCCCGGCTGCGATTGAGCAGCTGAAAACGGTGACCGCGCAGGCTGGCGCGCAATGGTTCCCCAGCACGCCCGACCAAAAGCCGGTGGACATTGGTCTGGCTGCGCTGGATTACGCCAAGAAACACTTTTTTGATGTGCTGCTGGTGGATACCGCCGGACGCCTGGCCATTGATGAGGCGCTGATGCTTGAAATCAAGCAGCTGCACGCGGCACTCAATCCGGTGGAAACGCTGTTCGTGGTCGACGCCATGCAGGGGCAGGACGCGGTCAACACCGCCAAGGCGTTCAAAGACGCGTTGCCGCTGACCGGTATTGTGCTGACCAAAACCGACGGCGATTCGCGCGGCGGCGCGGCCTTGTCGGTGCGCCAGGTCACGGGTGCCCCCATTAAATTTGCCGGTGTCAGTGAGAAGCTTGACGGTCTGGAAGTGTTCGATGCACAACGCCACGCCGGACGCATTCTGGGCATGGGCGACATCGTGGCGCTGGTGGAGCAAGTCACCAGTGGCGTCAATATGGAAGCGGCCCAGAAACTGGCCGCCAAGGTCAAGAGCGGGGCGGGTTTTGACCTCAATGATTTCCTGGCCCAGATTCAGCAAATGAAGCAAATGGGCGGTCTGTCCAGCCTGATGGACAAGCTGCCGGCTGCCATGGCGGCCAAGGCCGGTCAGGTGGACATGGACAAGGCCGAGAAAGACATCAAACGCAAGGAAGGCATCATCCACAGCATGACGCCGCTGGAGCGTGCCAAGCCCGAACTCATCAAGGCCACCCGCAAGCGCCGCATCGCTGCGGGCGCTGGCGTGCATGTGCAGGAGGTCAACCGCATGCTCAAGGAGTTTGAGCAGATGCAGGAGATGATGAAGAAGATGAAGGGCGGCGGCATGATGAAGATGATGAAACGCCTGGGTGGACTCAAAGGCATGAAGGGTATGCCGGGCATGCCTTTCTGAGGCGCCAGGCTTGCGTGCATATGCTTATTGAACTTTTGTCTTAGGCGACTTTGTAATTAAGAACTGACTATTCAATCGTTCCTGTTTGAACGGTCCGCTTCCAGAATGCAGCCCATCGCATTGTTGCGTTGCAAGCATTCCGGAGTTGACCATGGCCCACCGCCAACTGACATCACGCATTTCCCGCCGCCCGTTACTGAAACTCGCTGCCGCCATCACGCTGGCTGGCGCATCGCTGGGTGCCTTTGCCCAGGCCGTCACCCTGCTCAATGTGTCGTATGACCCCACCCGCGAGCTGTACGTTGAATACAACGCAGCCTTTGCCAAGCACTGGAAAGCCAAGACCGGCCAGGACGTCACCATCAAGCAAAGCCACGGCGGCTCGGGCAAGCAGGCCCGTTCGGTGATTGACGGCCTGGACGCCGATGTGGTCACGCTGGCGCTGGCCGGTGACATTGACGCCATCTCCAAAAACGGCGGCTGGCTGCCCAAGGACTGGCAAAAGCGCCTGCCCCACAACTCCTCGCCTTACACCAGCACCATCATCTTTGCGGTGCGCGAGGGCAACCCCAAGGGCATCAAGGACTGGGACGATCTGATCCGCCCGGACGTGAAGGTCATCACGCCCAACCCCAAAACATCGGGCGGCGCGCGCTGGAACTATCTGGCAGCCTGGGAGTTTGCCAAGCGCAAATACGGTGGTGACGCCAAGGCCAAAGAGTTCGTGGCCAAGCTGTATGCCAACGTGCCCGTGCTCGACACCGGTGCGCGTGGCTCCACCATCACCTTTGCCCAGCGCAACCAGGGCGACGTGCTGATTGCCTGGGAGAACGAGGCCTATTTGCTGGAGAAAGAGTTCGGCGCCAAGTTTGACGTGGTGGCCCCCCCCTTGAGCATTCTGGCCGAGCCGCCGGTGACGGTAGTGGACAAGAACGCCGACAAGAAGGGCACGCGTGCGGTGGCCGAGGAATACCTGAAGTACCTCTACACCGAAGAGGGCCAGGACATCGCGGGCAAGAACTTCTACCGCCCCGCGGTGTCGGAGAAGGCCAGGGCCAAATACGCCAAGCAGTTTGCCAAGATCAACCTGTTCACGATTGATCAGGCCTTTGGTGGCTGGGAGAAGGCTGACAAGGAGCACTTTGCCGACGGCGGCAGCTTCGACCAGATCTACACCAAGAAATAGGTTGGCGTACTTTCAGCGGCGCGCCTGTTTTATAGACAGATTGGGCATATTCAAACAACCAATGATTGGTTGGTTTTAGCGCCCTTGGTCGGCACAATCGCGCCTTTCGCTGGCCTGTTCAGCGGCACCACCCAGGACTACCATGAAATTTAAAAACAAACTGTCGTTGCTTCTTGCCGCCGTGGCCCTCGGCGCCAGCTCACTGGTGTCAGCGCAAACCCTGTTGAACGCCTCGTATGACGTGTCGCGCGAGTTTTACAAAGACGTGAACACGGCGTTTATTGCGAGCTACAAAAAGAGCGCCGGTAAAGACATCAAGATCGACCAGTCCCATGGGGGCTCCAGCGCGCAAGCCCGTGCTGTCAACGATGGTCTGGATGCCGATGTGGTCACTATGAACACCACTACCGACGTGGACTTTTTGGCCAACGCCGGCATTGTTGCAAAAGACTGGAAAGCACGCTTTGCCCACAATGCGTCGCCCACCTCCAGCACGATGCTGTTCCTGACCCGTGAAGGCAATCCCAAGAAAATCAAGGACTGGGACGACTTGATCAAGCCTGGCGTTCAGGTGGTGGTGGTCAACCCCAAGACCGGTGGCAACGGCCGCATGGCCTATCTGGCCGCGTGGGGTTACGCACGCAAGAAAGGCGGAACCGATGCGCAGGCGGCGGAGTTTGTCGGCAAACTCTACAAAAATGTTCCCGTGCTGGCCAAGGGCGGGCGTGATGCCACCACGATCTTCTTGCAGCGCAATATCGGTGACGTGCTGATCACCTTCGAGTCAGAAGTGGTCTCGGTGGACCGCGAATTTGGTACCGGCAAGGTCGATGCCGTGCACCCCAGCATCAGCATCGTGGCCGAAAACCCGGTAGCCGTGGTGGAGCGCACCGTAGCCAAGAAAGGTACGGCCGATGTGGCCAAGGCCTACCTGAACTTCCTGTACACCGACGAGGCACAGGAAATTGCTGCCAAGCACGCTCTGCGCCCCATCAATCCGGCGATTCTGAAAAAGTACGCGTCGACATTCAAGCCCATTCAGCTGTTCACCGTGGAAGAGTTGTTTGGTTCGCTGGCCGACGCGCAGAAGGTGCACTTCAATGATGGTGGCCAGTTTGACAAGTTGTACACGGTCAAATAAATGAGTGCCATCACCGCAAGCGCCCTGTCTGCGCAGGGGCACACGAACGCGTTGCCGCGGCGTGCGCCCAAACGCGTGTTGCCGGGCTTCAAACTCACGCTGGGCTACACGCTTTTTTACCTGGGCGTGATCGTGCTGATTCCGCTTTCGGCGCTGGTTTTCAAAACCTTCACGTTGAGCTGGGAGCAGTTTGTGCTGGCGGTCAGCAGCCCGCGCGTGATGGCGTCGTATCGCCTGACTTTTGGCGCGTCGCTGATTGCCGCCACGGTGAACGCCGTGTTTGGCTTGCTGGTGGCATGGGTGCTGGTGCGATACCAGTTTCCCGGCAAGAAAATCATTGATGCACTGGTGGACTTGCCCTTTGCATTGCCCACAGCGGTGGCGGGCATTTCACTGACCGCGTTGCTGGCTTCCAATGGCTGGATCGGTTCGCTGCTGGAGCCCCATGGCATTCAGCTTGCCTTCAATCCCAATGGCGTGGTGATTGCACTCATCTTCATTGGCCTGCCGTTTGTGGTGCGCACGGTGCAGCCGGTGTTGGAGGACGCAGAAAAAGAACTGGAAGAAGCCGCCACCTGCCTGGGTGCGACCCGGTTGCAGACATTTTGGTATGTGATTTTTCCGACCATCGCACCCGCTTTGCTGACCGGCTTTGCAATGGCCTTTGCCCGCGCCATCGGGGAATATGGCTCGGTGATCTTCATCGCCGGCAACATGCCCATGGTGTCGGAGATTACGCCACTCATCATCATTGGAAAGCTGGAGCAATACGACTACGCCGGCGCAACCGCCGTGGCAGTGGTGCTGCTGGTGATCTCGTTTGTTTTGCTGCTGGTAATCAACGCTCTGCAAGCCTGGCAACGCCGCCGCTCCGGAGGAACCTCCCAATGAGTGAACACAGTGCCCCCCTGAGCCAGGCAAGCCTGTCTTTCCCCCAAGGGGACAACGCCAGTGGCCCGGCAAAGCCGGCTCCGCGGCGCGCCCACCGGAACACCACGACCACTGAACCCACCTGGGTCAAGTGGACGCTGTTGACCATCGCGCTGGTCTTTATCTTCTTGTTTCTGGTGCTTCCTCTGGCAGCGGTATTCACCGAAGCCTTGCGCAAGGGCGGGGACGCCGCCCTTGAGGCGCTGAAAGAACCCGACGCCTGGAGCGCGATCCGCCTCACACTCATCACCGCCGCGGTTGCGGTGCCGCTGAACCTGGTGTTTGGCATTGCGGCCGCCTGGTCGATTGCCAAGTACGAATTCCGTGGCAAAGCCTTCCTCACCACGCTGGTGGACTTGCCGTTCTCCGTGTCGCCCGTTGTGGCCGGTCTGATCTATGTCCTGATGTTTGGCGCACAGGGCTGGATCGGTCCGTGGCTGCAGGCGCATGACATCAAAATCGTGTTCGCTATTCCGGGCATCGTGCTGGCCACCATCTTCGTGACCTTCCCCTTTATCGCGCGTGAGCTGATTCCACTGATGCAGGCGCAGGGCACGGACGAAGAGCAGGCCGCCATCGTGCTGGGAGCTACCGGCTGGCAGACCTTCTGGCATGTGACGCTGCCCAATATCAAGTGGGGTTTGGTCTATGGCGTGATCTTGTGCAACGCGCGCGCCATGGGCGAGTTTGGCGCCGTGTCGGTGGTGTCTGGTCACATCCGCGGGCAGACCAACACCATTCCGCTGCACGTGGAGATTTTGTACAACGAATACCAGAGCGTGGCTGCGTTTGCCGTGGCATCCCTTCTGGCCTTGCTGGCCCTGGTAACGCTGGTGATCAAGCAGGTGGTGGAGTGGCGATTCGAGCGCGAAATGAAAGCAGCGGTAGCACTCCCGCCGGAGCGCCCCTTGGCGCAACCAACCGTGTCCGCCTGAGCCCAACACCAGAAAACAGAGAAGAAAACATGAGCATCGCTATCCGCAACGTCGACAAACATTTCGGCGCATTTCATGCCCTGCGCAATGTGAGCCTGGACATCGAATCCGGCGAACTGGTGGCCCTGCTGGGCCCATCGGGCTGCGGCAAGACCACGCTCTTGCGCATCATTGCCGGTCTCGAGACTGCTGACCAAGGCAATATCCTGTTCAGTGGCGAAGACACCACCGACGTGCATGTGCGGGAGCGCAATGTGGGCTTTGTGTTCCAGCACTACGCGCTGTTTCGCCACATGAGTGTGTTCGACAACGTGGCCTTTGGTCTGCGCATGAAGCCGCGCGCCACCCGTCCAAGCGAAGCGATCATCAAGGAAAAAGTTCACAAGCTGCTGGAGCTGGTGCAACTCGATTGGCTCTCGGACCGCTACCCGGCCCAACTCTCCGGTGGCCAGCGCCAGCGCATTGCGCTGGCCCGCGCGCTGGCGGTGGAGCCCAAGGTGCTGTTGCTCGACGAGCCTTTTGGTGCGCTCGATGCCAAGGTACGAAAAGAACTGCGCCGCTGGCTGCGCCGCCTCCATGACGACCTGCACGTGACCAGCATTTTTGTGACGCACGACCAGGAAGAGGCATTGGAAGTGGCTGATCGTGTGGTGCTGATGAACAGCGGAACGATTGAGCAAATCGGCTCTCCGCAAGAAGTGTGGGACCACCCCGCCAGCCCGTTTGTATATGGCTTCCTGGGCGATGTGAACCTGTTCCACGGCCGCGCCCACGAAGGCGAAATGCGGATCGGTGAAGACCACCAGGGCGTGCGCCTTGCCAGCCCCGAACACAGCGCCACACAGGACGCCAAGGCCTTTGCCTATGTGCGTCCGCACGACCTGGATGTGCGCCGCTACAAGGCCGGCGAGGAAAGCAATATCAGCGCCTACCAGCCGCAAAGCGGGATTCCTGCCAAGCTGGTGCGCGCCATTGTGGTGGGCCCCATTGCCCGACTGGAACTGCTGCCGCTGGACGCATCAGCCGCTGGCAGTGGCGACATCATTGAGGCGCAAATCGGGGCGCAGCAGTTCGCGCAGGAAGCCTTCAAAGAAGGCGAGACGCTGGTGCTTACGCCGCGTAAGGCGCGGGTGTTTGTGGCATAGCCATTACCACTTCGCCGCGCAGCGTGTAACTGCGTGTTTCGGTAATCCGCACATCCACCATCTGGCCCACCAGGCGCGGTTGGCCGGCAAAGTTGACC
>Ga0228698_1001625_pt1 | contig 10654 bp, 11 predicted proteins | sample McNCre117_Aug_MG_FD_178015 | JGI IMG/M metagenome (GOLD analysis project Ga0228698, IMG submission 178015) | Freshwater microbial communities from McNutts Creek, Athens, Georgia, United States - 1-17_Aug_MG | ecosystem: Environmental > Aquatic > Freshwater > Creek | place: USA: Georgia...
CCTGGCCGCGGCCCTGCCCCGCAACGCCCGGGCCGCGCGGGCCATCGACTACCCCCACGAGGTGCCGCCGGTGCTGCGCGAGGTGGAGCAGCCGATGTTCAACCTTCCCGCCCGCTTCAACGAGCCAGTCGTCATCGAGTCGGTCGAGATGCTGCGGAACGGGTCCAATTTCTTCGTGCGCACGCGGGCGAAGAACGGCGCCGTCGGCCTCACCGGGACCAAGCAGGTCGAGGATTTCATCCCGATCTTCGCCCACCTGGTCGCCCCCCATTTCATCGGCCGGGATGCGCGCGAGATCGAGTCGCTCATCGACCATGTGTACCGGCAGAACTACAAGCTCGCGAGCATCCCCCTGTGGTGCTGCATCGCCTACTGCGAGCAGAGCGTGCTCGACCTGCTCGGCCAGATCGCCCGCCAGCCCGTCGGCGCGCTGCTCGGCGGCGTGATCCGGCCGGAGATCCCCGTCTACCTCTCGGGCTCGGAGCGCGTCCTCAGCGCCGAGGAGGAGGTGGACATCTACGTGCGCGGCTTCGCCGAGACGGGTGCCCGGGCCGTCAAGTTCCACATGGGCGGACGCATGAGCCGCAACGTCGACACCTACCCCGGCCGGAGCGAGACGCTGCTGGTCCGCGCCCGGGAGAAACTGGGCGATGACGCCATCCTCATGGCCGACGCCAACGGTTCCTACGATGTCGCGCACGGCATCCGCATCGGCCGGCTGCTCGAGAGCCTCAACTACGCCTTCTATGAGGAGCCCTGTCCCTTTGAGGAGCTGGCCGAGACCCAGGCCGTGCGCCGGGCCCTGCAGATCCCCATCGCGTTCGGCGAGCAGAACTACAGCCTGTGGCAGTTCGACTGGATGCTGCGCAATGGCGTGATGGACATCGTCCAGCCCGACATCAACTACAACGGCGGCCTCATCCGCGCCCGGCGCGTCGCGCGCATCGCGGAGCGGCTCGGCAAGACCATCGTGCCGCACAACACCCAGACCGGCGCGACCTCCGTCAACATCCTGCAGTTCGCCTCCTGCACGCCCAACGCCCTGCCGCTGATGGAGTATCCCTGGCGGGCGCCACAGAAGCCGCCGTCCTGGTACAAGCCCGATTTCAAGATCGTGGGCGGGAAGATCCGCGTCCCCACCACACCGGGCATGGGCTTGGAGATCGACCCCGACTTCCTCGCCCAAGCGGCCGTCGTCGCGAAGATCGACCAGCCGGGCAAGACGGGCGGCACCGGCTCGGGGGGCTGAACCAACCCCTTGTCCGGGGGCGCCTTATTTGTCCGGCCTGGCCGGCGCGCCCTTCCCCTCCGTGGTCCCGAGGAACTGCGTCTCGCCCAGCGTGACCTTGCCCGGCCGCACCGAGGCCTTTACCCGCAGGAGGTCATCCACCTGGCGGCCGAACAGGTCCGACCCGACCTTGGCGAGGGCCGGCAGCGCCTCCGGGAAATTGTTGCCGGGTGAGCGCACGCTGAGCCGTGTGATCCACAGCACCCGCGACTTGTGCTCCTTCATCCGCGCCTGGTTGTCGTAGGCGAACAGGACGACGAAATAGCGCTCCTCGTTCAGCTCGTTGCTCATGGTGATCTCGGCCGTGGTGGGCATCATCTCCTTGCGCTCGCGCTCAAGGCTGCGCGCATAGCCGAGGAGCACCGCGTTGCGGTTGATGGCCTGCTGCACGCCATCCTGCGCCGTCTCCCGGTCGCCCAGCGCCATGTTGAGGGCCGAGGGGTCGGCCTTGCCCGTGGCGTCGACGGACTGGTTGTATCCGGCCACCGCGTCATTCAGCGCCTGCTGGTGGATGTCCCGCATCGGATCCTCGTAGATCGAGGTCGTGCCCCAGTGCACCATGATGAGCAGCTGCGCGGAATTCATGTTCGCCGCGGGGAAGTAGTTCCGCTTGGCCAGGCCGGGGGCCAGTGCCCGGGTGACGTCGGCGAAGGTGGTTTTTTCCAGCCCGCGGTCCACCGTGCCGCCGTCGAAGAACCTGCCCTCGGCAAAGACATAGCTTTCGGGGAGCGGCGCCCCGGCCGCATCCATGGGCCGTACGTAATCCGAGCCCGCGGTGGCGCTCGCCGCGATCGAGGCCTCCGCGGCGGCCCGCAGCTCGCTCGCGCCCAAGACGGTCAACCCAAGCACCAACCGAAGGGGAAGTCTGGTCATGGGCGGATGAGACGCTGCCGGAGGGGAAAAGTAACCGCCGGACCCAAATCAGCCCGGCCGCGGCAGCCCGACCTGCCGCAGCGCCTCATAGGTGGCGATGCCCGCCGCGGTCGAGAGATTGAGCGAGCGCAGCTCGCCGTTGGCGTGGGGTATCCTGAGGCGCTGCGCCTCACCGAGTTCGGCATGCAGCCAGTCGGGCGCACCGGCTTCCTCGTTGCCAAATATCAGCCCGTCACCGTCCGCGTAAGCCGCTGCCCAGAACGTGCGCGGGGCATGCGTGGTGAGCAGCCACAAACGGCGGGGCGCCAGCGCGCTGGCCTTGAACGCGGCCCAGTCCGCGTGGTGGTGCACGTCCAGCGAATGCCAGTAATCCATGCCGGCGCGCTTCAGGTTCCGGTCCGTCACCTGGAAACCCAGCGGGTGGATCAGGTGCAGGCGGGACCGCGTCACCGCGCACATCCGGCCGATATTGCCGGTATTTTGCGGAATCTGCGGCTGGAACAGCACCACGTGCAGCATGCGGGTGGTTGGAAGGCTTAATCCGCTTTACGGCAAGCCGTTTTCCTCTAGAGCAATCTCCGCCGCACGGGCCGCGGCTAACTACCTACACCATGTCCAATCCCGCGCCCAGTTCCGGGGAAAAGATCGTCGTGCTTGTGGACGACGAGTTCTCCTACATCGACCTCCTCCAACAGCTGCTCGGCGAGCACCTCGACCGGCCCGTGCACGGCTTCACCAAGCCCGCGGATGCGCTCCGCGCGCTGCCCTCGCTCAATGTCGGCATCATCATCACCGACTACCAGATGCCGGACATCAACGGCCTGCAGTTCATCAACGCGGTGCAGAAGATCAACCCCGACATCCCGGTGCTGATGATCACGGCCTACAACATGTCGTTCACGGACCGCGAGCTCGCCGCCGTGCCGGCGCTCAAGGCCGTGGTCCGCAAACCCTTCAAGTGGACGACGCTCGCCGCCGAGCTGGTGAAATACTGGCCCGACGCGAATCCGCCCAAGGTCATCCGCTCGGGCTCCCCCTTCCGGCAGCGGGACTCAGGCGCGCCGTTTCAGGACGCGTAGCCCGTTGTTGTCGGCGAAAAGCAGGTGGGGGGTCGCGGGCAGCCGGTGCGCCGCGAACGCCGCCACCATCGCCCGGCCGACCCTGGCCGCCCTCGCGGGCCGGGCCACGCACAGCACGCTGGAGCCGCTGCCGCTCAGCCAGCCGGTGAGGGCGCCCGCGGCCACGCCGGCCTCGATGGCGTTCTTCGCGCCGGGGATCAGCGGCAAGCGGTAGGGCTCGTGCAGGAAATCCCGCACCGCCACGCGCAGGCGGTCGTATTCGCCGGACAGGATCGCAGCCACCACGTAGGCGGCGCTGTTCACGCTCTTGATCGCGTCGAAATAGGGCAGCTCCTTCGGCAGGATGCCGCGGGCCTTCTTCGTCTCGAGTTCCTGGTCGGGCGAGACGACGACGAAGCAGAGGTCGCGGCCGATGGGCTTGCGCAGCACGCCGAGCAGCTCGCCGGTCTGCGGGTCGCAGCGCGCCACGCAGAAGCCGCCGATGACGGCCGGCGTCGCGTTGTCGGGGTGCCCCTCGAGCTGGGTCACGAGGCTGCACAGGTCGTCCTTGGAAAGCCTGGCGCCGGACATCTCGTTGAGCGCGGCGACGACGCCGGCGCGCAGCGTCACGCTGGAGCCGAGGCCGCGCGACATCGGCACTTCGCCGGTGATGCCGAGCTCGTAGCCGAACTCCTCCACCCCGGCGCGCACGAAGAACAGCGCCGCCGCCTCGTCCGCCATGCCGAGCCCCGCGTTATCGCGGTCGGTCAGCGGCCGCGCCCCGCTCCAGTCGCCGCGGGTCAGCGTGATATTGTTGTAGATGCCGAGGGCGAGCCCGAGCGTGTCGAAGCCCGCGCCGCAGTTCGAGGTGCTGCCGGGCACGCGGATGGTGACACTGTTCGGGAGTTTCCTGCTCATGGGCGGTGCTTGAGGGCCTTGCGGGCCTCCAGGTTCTGTTCACGCTTTTTGACGTCGGCGCGCTTGTCGAACTGCTTTTTGCCGGAGGCGGTGGCGATCTCGACCTTCACGAGGGCCTGCTTGAAATACATGCGCAGCGCCACGATGGTCTTGCCGCCGGTCTCGACGGCCTGGGCCAGCTTGCGGATCTCGTTCGCGTGGAGCAGCAGGGCGCGGACCCGCCGCGGGGCGTGCTGGGAGAGGCCGCCGTGCGAGTACTCCTGGATATAGGCGCCGTAGAGCCAGACCCCGCCCTTCTCCACCCGGGCGAACGCGTCGGTGATCTGCGCCTTGCCCGCGCGGATGGATTTCACCTCGGTGCCGGCCAGCTTGATGCCCGCCTCGAACTTGTCGTGGATGAAATAGTCGCGCAGAGCCTTCGAATTGCGAAGCTCGGTGTAGCGGGCGGAGTCTGACGGCTTGGCGGCCATGGGTCGGGTCCAGTGATGCGCCGGGCGGCGCGGGGCGGCAAACAAAAGAAGCGAGGCCGGGGCCTCGCTTCGCGGAAACCGGGAATTGGCCGGCGGCGCCGGCTCAGGCCGTGTGCAGCTCGTAGCTAATCTTGCCCTCGATGACCTCGCGCAGGGCGATGTCCTCGGGGCTCAGCTTCTCGAGCGATTCCACGAGCGGGCGGCTGCCGCGGCGGAGCTGCTTCACGCGGCGGGAAACCACGTTGATCAGGACGTTCGGATCCTGGATGACTTTCTGGGCGTCGCGGATGTATTCGTCTCTCATGGGTGGGAAAAATGGAAGGGAAACACCTAGGTTTGGCGTCCGGAGCGTCAAGGGCTAATTGTTTGGGCCGGGACAGCTGCTCCCGGCGGAAAAACGCCGCCTGGAGCCGTGCTTTCCTAAGGCGGCCTGCAACGGCTGTTTCCGCAGGCCGCGAACAAGCCCGCGAAGCCCATGGCGCAGGGAAGTCCGATGACGGAGGACCGGGCGAATCGGTCATTCCAAGTTTTTCGCCCCGCCCGCTTGGGCCGAATGGATGGTGCCGCCACTATTGGCGTGCGCTCCCCCGCCTTCGTGCGCTAAACCCTCCGGCACCGCCCATGAACCCATTCCCCCGGAAAATCACGTTGGCCGCACTTGCCTGGCTTTGTCTCTGGTCCGCCTCCGTTGTGGCTTCAGGGGCGGAACAGCGCACCTATGGCGCCGGCAGCTTCCGGCTTTCGATTGACGGCATCGCGTACAACAACGTCCGGTCCTGGCGGGGGGCCGAGACCATCGCCGACATCGCCGTGGAGAGTGCGACGGCGGGGGCGACGCCGAAAAAGCATGTCGCCAGCATTCATTACGCGCCCCTCACGCTCGAGTTCAACTTCGAGGATTCCCCCGCCTTCATCGCGCTGATCAATGAATTGCTGTCGAACAAAACCTCGCCCCATGTCGTGAACATCACGGAGCTCGACTTCAACCGGGCGCCCCGGGGACCGGCCCTTGAAGCCGTGAACGCCACCTTGGTCGAGGTGGATTTCAGCCGCTTTGAGGGCAGCGCAAAGGATCCGGCCCGCTTCACCCTCGTCTTTCAACCCGGTCAGGTGCGGGCCGGCACCCCCATCGCCGGCAATTCGCCGCCCAAGGGCAGCGCAAAGGCCGCGCTCTCGAGCAATTACAGTTTCGTGCTGGACGCGCTGCCGTGCAACCGTATCGCCACCGTGTCGGCATTCACGGCCAAGCGCGGGGCGAAATCGGACAACGTCGAGTTTTCCAACCTCATCCTGACCATTTCCAATGCCGACTTCGCTGCGTGGAAAGCCTGGGAGAACAGCTTCCTGACGCAGGGGCAAAATTCCGACGCCGAGGAGAAGTCGGCCACGTTCACGATCCTGGGGCCGGACATGAAGACCGCGCTCCAGACCATGCAGTTCTCCCATGTCGGGCTGGTGCGCCTGTCGGAGGAGGATAGTGCAAGTGGAAATGAACGGATCAGTCGCTTTGAGGCCGAACTCTACTACGAAAGCGCGGCGATCGTTGCGCCCGGCGACACCCCGGCGGACAAAGGTGGATCGACTCCGCCGCCGCCGCCACCCGCCAGCACCCCCGCCACCACCACCCCGGCCCCCGCCGCCGATAAACCCGCTGATTCGACCGCCGCACCCTCCACCACCGCGCCCGCGAGCAACGAGCCGTCTGCCACCCCGGCGACGACCCCTGGTGAAGCCAGTGCAGGCAAGGATTCCTCGGCCGGCGATCCGGCCGATCGAGCCGTCCGCGATCCCCGGGGGTTTTTGCGCATCGAGGGTTTGGTCCGTAAAACCTATGAGTCCGGCGACTGGGAATCCTCGTCGGAAGAGACGGCGACTTATGTGGCCAAGCAATCGATCGACGAGGTTTTGCAGAAATACGAGGAAGCCCTGAAGAAGGCCGGCTGGGAAGAGTTGCGGAAATATGAAAGCGGCAGCGCGGCGGATTTTTCCCGGAACTACCACCTGCAATGCGTCAAGACGGTCGTGAACGCCGACCTCCGGCTTTCCCAGACCAAGACGGGAGGCACGGATATCACCGTGCAGATCGACACCAAGCGGGTTGGCATTCTTTCCTCCCTCGCCGCCGCGCTGAAAGGGATGGCCGCCGAGGCTTCGGCCGCCGAAGGCTCGCCCAACGACCAGGGCGCCCGTGACCCGGCGGACTTTCCCCGCATCGCCCGTTCCGTCCGGAAATCCTACGTCAGCTCTGGCACCGCCAAGGCACCCGACGAGAATGCGGTATACCGGGCGAAGGCCACCATGGTGCAGGCGGAGGCCTTTTTCGTGAACCAGCTCACCAAGGATGACTGGGAACAAAGTGTGCGCCGGGAGAAGGGCGACCCCATCAGCGGCACGCATGAGATCAGCCTGAACTGGAGCAAGGGCCGGCGCGCCGTGCGGATCTTCCTGAAGGAAATCGAGCCCGGGATCACCGAGATCAACGCCCAGTTGAGCACCTCCCCCGCGCCCTGACAGGTGGTGGGGGCCGGCATTGATCGCGGCTTGGAGCCGGCACTATATTTCTCTTTGCGCCCGGCCCCGGGCTGTGCGAAACTCACTGCATGTTCGTGGCTTGGACAACCACCGCCAAACGGGCCGATGCCGACCGGCTGGCCCGCGGCGCGGTCGAGGCCCATCTCGCCGCCTGCGCGCAGGTCGATGGCCCGGTCACTTCGTACTACCACTGGGAGGGCAAGCTGGAGTCCGCGGAGGAATTCCGGGTGTGGTTTAAATGCCTGCCGGCCAACGCCTCGGCCCTCAGCGGCTGGGTCCACAACCATCACCCTTTCGCCACGCCGCAGTGGATCGAGGTGAGCGCCGAGCACGTGGGTGAAAAATACTTGTCATGGGCTATCGCGAACTCTACATCCGCACCCTTCCCAAGCCCGAAACCACGTTAATCCAAACCACTTTTATGTCCCAACATCCCAGTCTCAAGGCCTCCGGCGGCGGTCTCGTCGTCAAACGCAATGTCCTCAAGCGCTTCGAGCGCGTGGCCCTGCTCAAGAAGCGCGGCCAGTGGAAGGCCGGCGACCGCGTCCAGGGTCTCCGCAAGACCAAGGCCGACGTTTGACCGGCTGATCCCCATTTTGGCGGGCGTCACCCACGCCCGCCTTTTTTGTTTATGCACGACCTCTTCAAGGAGCTGATCGACTGGTATACGAAGTCACTCGAGGCCGGCGGCTACCCGCTGATCGTGCTGCTCATGTTCATCGAGAGCACGTTCCTGCCCCTGCCGAGCGAGCTGATCATCCCGCCCGCGGCCCATCTGGCCTACACCAAGGGCAACATGAGCCTGGCCGGCATCGTGCTCGCCGGCGCCCTGGGCTCGTGGCTCGGCGCCACGGCGATGTACTGGGCCGCCCGTTGGGCCGGCCGGCCGCTGGCCCTGAAATTCGGCAAGTATTTCCTCGCCCCGCCGGAAAAGATCGAGAAAGCCGAGCGCTGGACCGCCGCCTATGGCAACTACGGCATCTTCGCCTCGCGGCTGCTGCCGGTCGTCCGCCACCTCATCGGCATCCCGGCCGGCATCGTGCGGATGGACTACTGGAAATTCTCCCTCTGGACGGTCATCGGCTCCGGCCTGTGGTGCGCCGTCCTCTGCTGGCTCGGCGTCAAGGCCGGCCAGGACGAGGCGCTCATGCGCGGCGAGCTGAAGTCGATCACCGTCTGGGTCGCCGGCATCCTCGCCGTCCTCGGTGTCATCTACTATTTCTTTGTCCACCGCCAGATGCAGGCGGGAAGGAAATAAGACACGACGGCGCGCGGCCGGGGATTGATTCGGGCTGGAGGGGCTGCTTGCATCCCCGCCCACATCCATGAGCTCCCCGAAGAAGAAAGTCGCCATCCTCACCGCGGGCGGTCACGCCCCCTGCCTCAGCGCCGCCGTCGGCCAGCTCATCCTGCACTACACGGCGCAGTGCCCCGACTGGGAGATCATCTGCTACCGCTCCGGCTACAAGGGCCTGCTCCTCGGCGACAGCATCAGGGTCACCCCCGAGATCCGCGCGCAGGCCGCCGTGCTCCGCCAATACGGCGGCAGCGTCATCGGCAACAGCCGCGTCAAGCTCACCAACGTCAAGGACGCCGTGAAGCGCGGCCTCGTCAAGGAAGGCCAGCTGCCCCTCAACGTCGCGGCCGAGCAGCTCACGAAGGATGGCGTCGACATCCTCCACACCGTCGGCGGCGACGACACCAACACCACGGCCGCCGACCTCGCCGCCCACCTGCAGAAGAACAACTACAAGCTCAACGTCATCGGCCTGCCGAAGACGATCGACAACGACATCATCCCCATCCGCCAGAGCCTTGGCGCCGTCACCGCCGCCGAGCAGGGCGCGCGATTCTTCGCCAACGTCGTGACCGAGCTCGGTGCCAGCGCCCGCATGCTCATCGTGCACGAGGTCATGGGCCGCAACTGCGGCTGGCTCACCGCCGCCACCGCCCGGGCCTACCAGCAGAGCCTGGCCGCCAAGCCGTGGGTGCCCGGCATCGGCCTCGCGAAGGAGCGCTACGGCGTCCACGCCATCTACCTGCCCGAGATGGCCCTCGACATCGAGGCCGAGGCCAGGCGCCTCCGCGCGCTCATGGACCAGCAGGGCAACATCAACCTCTTTGTCAGCGAGGGCGCCGGCCTCGACAGTATCATCGCCGAGATGACCGCCCGCGGCGCCGCGATCGACCGCGACGCCTTCGGCCATGTCCGCCTCGACACCATCAACCCCGGCAAGTGGTTCGCCGAGCAATTCGCCAAGCTTATCGGCGCCGAGAAGACCCTCGTCCAGAAGAGCGGCTATTTCGCCCGCTCCGCCCCGGCCAACGACGAGGACTTCAAGCTCATCGACACCTGCGTCCTGAAGGCCGTCGAGTGCGCCCAGGCCGGCATCACCGGGCTCATCGGCCACGACGAGGAACGCGGCAACGAGCTGCGCGCCATCGAATTTCCCCGCATCAAGGGCGGCAAGGCCTTCGACACCACCCAGCCGTGGTTCCGGGACCTGCTCAAGGAGATCGGCCAGCCCATGACCGCCACGGTCCACGTCGCGCACTGAGCGCCGGCCCCACAAACAGCTTGAAAAGCCGCGGCACCCGCGAAAGCTGGGCGGCCTGTTGTTTGCGAGCGTAGCACAATGGATAGTGTAGTGGCCTCCGAAGCCATTGATCCGGGTTCGACTCCCGGCGCTCGCACCAGCTCTCCGCCCGGCCGGCCGGCGCTTACCGCAGGTAGCCGCCGGTGAGCCCCGACACGGTGGCGCGGTCGGCGGCGGACTGGAAGTCCATGTAGCGGGTCATGTCGTAGGTGGCATAGACCGGCAGCGACTCGTCAAAGTGCAGATACTGGGTGCTGGCGACCGTGATGGACTTGGCGATGAAGCAGCCGCTCAACCGGTTCGCGGTGGAGGAGCCCGAGGCACTGAAAGCGGCGTTGGGCGCATGCAGCCATCCGACAACCTGGCTGGTGTTGCCGACGGTGCAGTTGCTCGTGGTGTTGGTGTAGATGCGCAAGGCGCCGGCATAGCCGGACGCGTTGATGCCGGCGCCCGTGATCGTGAAGGCGCCGGCCAGATAGACGTGCAGCGTGCTGGTCACCGGCAGGGTGATGAGCGTGCTTGAGGTGATGGGCATGCCGACGGTGCTGACGATCGACACATTGCTGTTCGCCAAGACGGTGAAGGTGCGGACCGAGGCGGTGGTGAAATAATAATACCGGCCGTCCGCCGCCGGCAGGTCGCCGACGCGCGGCAGGGTCGCGGGGATGGTGGCGCCGAGGTTGTAGCTCTGGCTGACGCCAGCCGCCGTGGGATAGGCTGGGAACGGAAAAGTGGCGGTGTAGCCCGTCGTGATGGTCCCGGTTACCTTGCTCGCGGTCGGGGCAGTCACCCCCGACCCGAGATAGAGGTTGCCCTTGACCTGCCCGGTGCCGATGGAGACCGAGCCTACGAGCACGGCCGCGCCGGTGTTGGAGCGGGCACCGGCGGCCGGGTAGGCCGACCAGGGCCCGGTGGGAC
>Ga0228698_1001626_pt1 | contig 10652 bp, 9 predicted proteins | sample McNCre117_Aug_MG_FD_178015 | JGI IMG/M metagenome (GOLD analysis project Ga0228698, IMG submission 178015) | Freshwater microbial communities from McNutts Creek, Athens, Georgia, United States - 1-17_Aug_MG | ecosystem: Environmental > Aquatic > Freshwater > Creek | place: USA: Georgia...
GAGACGTGCGATTCGTTCATCATCAAGGTAAAACGGTGCACGAACTGCCCGCCTGCCGAGTGGCCAAACAGGAAATAACGCTCCGCGTTCAGATGCTCGTCGCGGCGCACTTTTTGGAAGAGCTGCTCCACGACCTGAAAGGTCCAGTGCTGCGGGTCGGAATCTTCCATGCCCCCCCACTGGAACAAGCGGTCCGGATACGGCCCCTTGTCGAATTGCGGGGCCAGCACCACAGCATTGTTTTTCTGAGCCCAGCTTTGCCAGTTGCTACGCTGGATGGTCGCATCCCGCTCTGCCCCGTGAATGGCTATCAGCACCTTGGCGTCCGGACCGGCTTGGGGTGCCTTGTAGTAATACACCGGCACCGGCTTATTGGAAAAGTAACCGCTAGGCGTAAAAGTAAAAACCGCGTCCTGTCCCTCCACCAGCGCATCCTGCGCCTGCGCACCGCCGGCCAACAAACCTGCGATCACTACCGCCGCGCGCCATGTCCAGACCCTGAACTTCATCCCTGGCTCCATATGTGCAATAACTCCCGTGCGGCCGTGCTGGCCGCCATCCGGCCGGACAACACCGCCTGCGTGTGCTGCGGCAACAGTGCCTGCACAGGGCCGCTTTGTTTGAAGGCCTGCTTCAGGCCTGCGTCAATCCGCTCCCACATCCATGCCAGCGACTGGTTCTGGCGGCGCTGGCTGAACAGGCCATTGGCGGTTTGCAGGGTCTGGAATTCGGTGACTGCAGCCCAAAAGGTATCCACGCCTTTACCGAGCAACGCGCTCAAGCTGATGACCTTGGGCGCCCAATGCTTGTCGCTATGCGGGTCATTCGGATTCCCGTGCATACCCAACAAACGCAAGCTGGAGGTGATCTGGGCTTGCGCGCGGGTGGCGGCATCGGCGTCAATGTCGGCCTTGTTGATGACCACCAGATCGGCCAACTCCATCACGCCTTTTTTGATGGCCTGCAGGTCGTCGCCCGCATTGGGCAACTGCATCAGCACGAACATGTCGGTCATGCCCTGCACCGCTGTCTCGCTCTGACCCACACCCACGGTTTCCACAATCACGATGTCGTAACCCGCTGCCTCGCAGACCAGCATGGCCTCGCGCGTTTTCTCGGCCACACCGCCCAGCGTGCCGCTGCTCGGACTGGGGCGGATAAAGGCTTTCTCGTGCATGGACAAATGCTCCATGCGCGTCTTGTCGCCCAGGATGGAACCACCGGACACTGAGCTGGAAGGATCAATCGTCAGCACCGCCACGCGGTGGCCTTGGCCAATCAAGTACAGGCCCATCGCTTCAATGAAGGTGCTCTTGCCCACGCCAGGCACACCGCTGATGCCCAGCCGGAACGACTTGCCGGTGTGCGGCAAGAGCGCGGTGAGCAGCGCATCGCCTTGCGCGCGGTGGTCCACGCGGGTGGACTCCAGCAGGGTGATGGCTTTGGCGATAGCGCGGCGCTGCAGCAGGGACTCGCCCCCCAGCAGACCGGCCTGCACGGCTTCAGGGGTCACCCGAGTGCCTTTTCGATCTGGCTCAGCACATCACGTGCGCTCACCGGGATGGGAGTGCCCGGGCCGTAGATGCCCTTGACGCCTGCTGCGTACAAAAAGTCGTAGTCCTGGCGCGGAATCACGCCGCCTACGAAGACGATGATGTCGTCGGCGCCCTGCTTTTTCAGCTCGGCAATGATGGCGGGCACCAGCGTCTTGTGGCCTGCGGCGAGGGTTGAAACGCCGACGGCGTGCACGTCGTTTTCAATGGCCTGGCGGGCGCATTCTTCGGGGGTCTGGAACAGCGGGCCCATGTCCACATCGAAACCCAAGTCAGCAAAGGCGGTGGCCACCACTTTGGCGCCGCGATCGTGGCCGTCCTGGCCCAGCTTGCTGATCATCACGCGCGGGCGGCGGCCTTGTTTGTCGGCAAAGGTGGCAATGTCGGCCTTGAGGGCGTTCCAGTACTCCATGGTGTCTCCTTGGGCGCTGTCGTAGGCGGCGGCGTACACGCCACTGACCTTGTTGGTGTCGGCACGGTGGCGGCCAAAGGCTTTCTCCAACGCATCGCTCACCTCACCCACCGTCGCGCGCAGGCGAATCGCTTTGATGGACAAGTCCAGCAGGTTTCCGGTACCGGACTCTGCTGCAAAAGTGATAGCAGCCAGCGCAGATTCCACAAGCGCGGAGTCGCGTTTTGCCTTGATGTCTTTGAGGCGGGCGATCTGGCTCTCCCGCACAGCCACGTTGTCGATGTCGCGGGCTTCGATGACATCTTCGTTTTTGAGCTTGTACTTGTTGACGCCCACGATCACGTCCTGCCCGCTGTCGATGCGCGCCTGCTTGTCGGCGGCGGCGGCTTCGATCTTCAGCTTGGCCCAGCCGCTGTCCACGGCCTTGGTCATGCCGCCCATGGCTTCCACTTCCTCAATGATCTTCCACGCGGCATCGGCCATGTCCTGCGTCAGCTTTTCCATCATGTAGCTGCCGGCCCAGGGATCGATCACGTTGGTGATGTGCGTCTCTTCCTGGATGATGAGCTGCGTGTTGCGGGCAATGCGCGCGCTGAACTCGGTGGGCAGCGCAATGGCTTCGTCAAAGCTGTTGGTGTGCAGGCTCTGCGTGCCGCCGAACACCGCAGCCATCGCCTCGATGGTGGTGCGCACCACGTTGTTGTAGGGGTCCTGCTCGGTCAGGCTCCAGCCGGATGTCTGGCAGTGCGTGCGCAGCATCAGGCTCTTGGGATTCTTGGCGTCAAAACCCTTCATGATGCGGCACCACAGCAAGCGCGCCGCGCGCATCTTGGCAACCTCCAAGTAGAAGTTCATGCCAATCGCCCAGAAGAAGCTCAGGCGGCCGGCAAAGTCGTCTACATCCAGACCGGAAGCGATGGCGGTCTTCACATACTCCTTGCCGTCGGCCAGCGTGAAGGCCAATTCGAGTGCCTGGTTCGCGCCCGCCTCTTGCATGTGGTAACCCGAGATGGAGATCGAGTTGAACTTGGGCATGTTCTTGGCCGTGTAGCCAATGATGTCGCCGATGATGCGCATGCTGGGCGCGGGCGGGTAAATGTAGGTGTTGCGCACCATGAACTCTTTCAGAATGTCGTTCTGAATCGTTCCGGACAGCTTGTCCTGGCTCACGCCTTGTTCTTCTGCAGCCACCACATAACCGGCCAACACCGGCAGCACGGCACCGTTCATGGTCATCGATACGGACACCTTGTCCAACGGAATCTCGTTGAACAGAATCTTCATATCTTCCACGGAATCAATCGCCACGCCGGCCTTCCCCACGTCGCCGGTCACGCGCGGGTGGTCCGAGTCGTATCCACGGTGGGTGGCCAGGTCGAAAGCCACGCTCACGCCCTGACCACCTGCCGCCAGTGCCTTTCTGTAGAAGGCATTGCTCTCCTCGGCCGTCGAAAAACCTGCATATTGGCGGATCGTCCAGGGGCGCACCGCGTACATCGTCGCCTGTGGGCCGCGCAGGTAGGGCTCAAAGCCCGGCAGCGTGTCCGCGTGTTTCAGGTCGGCTGTGTCTGCCGCCGTGTAGAGGGGCTTGACCGCGATGCCGTCGGGCGTGATCCAGTTCAGCGCGTCCACATTGCCGCCAGGGGCGGATTTGGCGGCAGCCTTGGCCCAAGCTTCCAGCGTGGCGGATTGAAATTCAGGCGTCTTGTCGGTCATGGCGGGGTCGCAATCAAAAGCAGTCAAGTGGGTTACCGCTGGCAGGATCAGCGCGGCAAGTTTACATTATTTATAATTATTGATTCAGAATATTGGTTGCAGCTTACAATCACCCAACTTTTTGACCTTCCTCATTTTTCGGTCTTTTTCATTGATTGCCAACGCATGTCCGCCTTGATGTCTGATGCCCGCCCCGCTGTATCGCTGGCCCCCCGCCCTCTGTATGAGGAAGTGGCGGAGCTGCTGCGCCAGCGCATCTTCAAGCGCGAGTTGGAGCCCGGCAGCTGGATTGACGAACTGAAGATTGCCGAAGAGTTCGGCATCAGCCGCACCCCCTTGCGCGAGGCCCTGAAAGTGCTGGCCGCCGAAGGCTTGGTGACCATGAAGGTGCGCCGAGGTGCTTATGTGACCGAGGTGTCACAACAAGACCTCGCCGACGTGTACCACCTGCTCAGCTTGCTGGAGAGTGACGCGGCCGGCGTAGTGGCCACCAAGGCCACCGACGCGGAAATCAAAGAACTGCAGGCTTTGCACAAAGCGCTGGAGGCAGCGGCCAAACCCGGCAAAGACAAGGCTGCCACTACCGATCAGTTCTTTGCGGTGAATGAGAAGTTCCACATGCGCCTGCTGGAAATTGCCAACAACCGCTGGCGCGACCAGATGGTGGCCGACCTGCGCAAGGTCATGAAGCTCAACCGCCACAACTCCCTGCTCAAAACCGGGCGCATTGAAGAATCCCTGGCCGAGCATCGCGCCATCATGGACGCCCTGGCTGCCCGCGACCCTGCGCTCACCGCGCAGCGCATGGCTGAACACTTTGCAAATGGGTTGACGGCGGCGAATTAAGCCCGCTGCCGCACAAACAAACTCTGCGTTGCCCGCCCGATCAGGCCTTGCTCGTCATAGAGGGTCGACTCGGCCAGCCCGCCACCATGGCTGGACAGATGCGTGCGCGCGTCCAGGCACACCCACTCGCCTACCGGCTTGCGCAGCAGGTTGATAGTGAGGTCGGAGTTCACAAACACGTGGGTGCTTAAGTCCAGAATCGCGCTGATGCCGTTGCCCGAGTCCGCCGCCACCGCCACGCGCTGGTACGGGCTGGGCACATGGCCCTGCACCAGCGGATGGCTCATGCGGAACCACACCGCACTCGGCCCTGCAAACATGCGGCCTTGGGCGATACGCGTTTCCACCAAGTCCGGGTAGCCCAGCTGGTCCAAGGCAAACGGAAAACGCTGCAGGGGTGACGCGTCCGGCGTTTGCGGCGCCATGGGCAAAGGGTGGCCGGGCAGGCCCTCCGGCAGGCTCACGTCGTCCTCGCGCTGAAACAGGGCCGTGGCGCGGATCAGTTCTTTGCCATCGGCCAAAGCGACCGCCGAAAAATGGCCAGCATTGCGGCCCACATAGTCTTGCTGCACCCGCACTTCCACATCCGCAATCGGCACTGGTCGCAGCAAATTGGCTGTAAGGCGGGCCAAGTGGTGCAAGCCGTGCGCCTGGGCCGCCGCTTCGAGGGCGTGGCTAACCAACGCGATCGGCGGGCCGGCGTGTTGCTGCTGCGGGTGCCAAGGGCCACGGGTCAACTCGCTGGCGCGGTAATGCCCCTCGCCCAGAGGGACAAATGCAGCCGTTGGAATACTCATGTCATTTGCTCCTCTTTTTATAGCTGCTCGCGCAGATCAGACGTGCGCTAGCGCCTTATTCGGCTCTGATTGATGCGCCATGGCCATCACCTCCCGGGCACTCAGGTGCTTGAGCCGATGGTCCGTCCAGACCTGGCGCCACCGCCGTGCACCGGGCAAGCCATGACGCAGACCTAGCATATGGCGGGCAATGCTGTACCAGTGGGTGCTATGCAGCGCAGCCTCGCGCTCCATGTAGTCCACCATCTGAGCCTCCACCATCTCGCGGGTGATGTCCCGCTCAGGAGCGCCGTAAAACGCACTGTCCCACTCGGCCAGCCACCAGGGGTTGTGGTAGGCCTCGCGGCCCAGCATCACGCCGTCCACATGCTCCAGGTGACCCTCCACTTCGGCCGTTTTGGTGATGCCACCATTGATGGCGATGGTGAGGTGCGGAAAGTCTTGTTTGAGCTGGTAGACCAGCTCATAGCGCAAAGGCGGAATCTCGCGGTTCTCTTTAGGGCTCAAGCCCTTGAGCCAGGCATTGCGCGCGTGGGCAATGAACACCGTGCAGCCGGCATCGGCCACGGTGCCCACAAAGTCGCGCACAAAACCGTAGCTCTCTTCCTTGTCGATGCCGATGCGGTGTTTGACCGTCACCGGAACGTCCACCGCATCCACCATGGCCTTCACGCAGTCCGCCACCAGGGGCGCTTCATTCATCAGGCAGGCGCCAAAGGCACCGCGCTGCACCCGCTCGCTGGGGCAGCCGCAATTGATATTGATTTCGTCATAGCCCCACTCTTGGCCCAACTTGGCAGCGCGCGCCAAATCAGCAGGTTCGCTGCCCCCCAATTGCAAAGCCACCGGGTGCTCTTCCGCGTTAAAACGCAGGTGACGCGGCACATCGCCGTGAATGAGCGCGCCGGTGGTCACCATCTCGGTGTACAACAGCGCATGGCGGGAAAGCAGGCGGTGGAGATAGCGGCAATGCCTATCAGTCCAATCCATCATCGGCGCCACCGACAGGCGCCACATCGTGTCCGGCACGGCGGACTTGTTTTCTAAAGCGGGCATGCCGCAATTATCCCTGCGATGGCGAAAACACCTCAACCCGGTCACGACCACCCTGTTTGGCGAGGTACATGGCGCGGTCAGCCAACTCCACCAAGCGCTTGGGGGACGTCAGCCCTTCGGAGTACGCCACCCCCACACTCGTGGTCATGGAGCGCGCCAGACCCACCATGGATTTGACCGCCACCCGGATACGCTCGGCCACCACCAAGGCTTCCTTCAACTGGGTGTCGGGCAGGATGACGCAAAACTCCTCCCCGCCATAGCGGGCCACATGGTCATAAGCCCGGCACTGGCTTTTCACCGCCAAGGCAAAAAACACCAGCGCCTGATCGCCGGCCACATGGCCGTAAGCATCGTTGTAGGCCTTGAAGTGATCGGCATCCACCATGAGCAAACACAGGGGCGATTTGGATCGCAAGGACCGCGCAAACTCGTTGGCCAACAAACTGTCAAATGCGCGGCGGTTTTTGAGTGCCGTGAGTGGATCTGTCAGCGTTTGCTCTTGCAGCTCCATATTCAGCTCTTCAATACGGTGCTGGTGAGCCTCCAGCTGCTGCTGGCGCAAGGTTTGCGCCCGGTTGATCAGCTCCATCTCCGCGTGGGAGCGCCGCAGTGCCAGCAACTGCACCACTTGGCGCGACAAGGCCTGCAAAGCCGCCGTTTGCCGCTCGGTGAGCTTGCGGGGCACACGGTCAATCACGCAGACGGTGCCCAGCGCGGCGCCCGAAGGCGTCAACAAGGGAGCACCCGCGTAAAACCTGATGCCAGGGTTGCCCGTCACCAGTGGGTTGTTTGCAAAACGCTGGTCTTCCCGGGCGTCCGGCACCTCCATCACGTGCTCAGGGTCGGTAATGGCGTGAGCGCAAAAGGCCTGTCCACGGGGGGTTTCCATCTCGCTCACACCCAGACGGGCCTTGAACCACTGCCGGTCTTCGTCGATCAGGGAGATCAGTGCAATCGGCGTATCGCAGATGTAAGACGCCAACATGACCACGTCGTCGTAGGCTTGTTCGGCCTGGGTGTCCAGCACGCGGTAGCTGCGCAACTCTTCCAGTCGGAGCTTCTCGTGTGCGTTAGCCGTAGTGTCCATGCTGGCAGGTGTTTGCGGTAGTCGGGTGGAGTGCGCCGGCACCCACCTTACGGCTCAGGCTACGACGCACCAAGGAGCTTGATTGTGCATCAATCCCATCCACAAAGCCCACGCTGCACTGAGAGCCAATGCGCCACCCGCCAGGCGAACGCCCCAAGTACCATCCCCCATGCGCGCCATGCCCAAACGCAGCCACAGCCACGGGCCCAGCATCATGCTGACCGAGGTGCCCACCACAAAAAGTGCCATGACTCCGGCGCCCGATACCGCATCACCCGCCAATGCAGCCACCAGCAAGGCGGAGTACAGCAAGCCACAAGGCAACAAGGCCCACAAAGTGCCCAATGCCAAGGGCGCCCCCCGGCCCCAGCGCGCACCCCAGCTACGCGCCACACCCCAGACGGCCCGTGCCCCGGTTTGCAACCACACCGGTTGACGGCCGGCCACAAGTAACACCAGCCCCAGAAAAAATGCAGCGACGTGCACCATGGACCACACGGGGCGCAGGGCCGCCGACTGCACCGTGAGCCAGCCCAGGCCCTGCATGGAAGCCGCAGCCAGCGCGCCCAAGGCGCTATATCCCAGGACCCGACCCCCTTGGAATAGCCACATGGCGCTCACGCGCTCGGAATCCCCCGCCGCCTGGCCGATGCCCGCGCACGCCGCGCCGCACATGGCCACACAATGCGGGCCACCCGCCAAGCCCATGAGCAGCGCCGTGAGCGCCAAAGAAGATTGCATGCCCCGGTTTTAAATGATTTTGGAAAAGCGCGCCCGGGTCCGGTCGGTTTGCAAATAGCGGTCAAACACCATGGCCACCGCGCGGACAAAAAACCAGCCCTGGGTGGTGACCTGGATGGCACTGTCATCCATGGTGACCAAGCCCTGATCAGCCAAGCCTTTAAGCACCTCCAACTCGGAGGCGAAATAGCTCTTGAAGTCCAACAGGTAGGCCAGGTTGATGGACTCAAACTGCACTTGCCCCTGGCACATCAGCGCCATGATGACTGCGCGACGCACCAGATCGTCCCGGGTCACTGCGAGCCCGCGCACGATGGGAAAGCGGCCCTGATCCAGAAAGTCGTAGTACTCATCCAGCGTCTTGGCGTTCTGGCTGTAGGTGGCGCCAATGCGGCCGATTGCGGACACGCCCAGCGCAATCAAATCGCAATCCGGCTGGGTGCTGTAGCCCTGGAAGTTGCGGTGCAAGCGCCCTTGCCGCTTGGCCACGGCCAAAGAGTCGTCGGGCAAAGCGAAATGGTCCATGCCCACATACACATAGCCCGCCCCCATGAACGCGGCCAGCGAGCGCGCCAACATCGACACCTTGGATGCCGCACTGGGCAGCTCCACCGTGGCGATACGCCGCTGGGGCTTGAAGCGCTCAGGCAAGTGCGCATAGGCATACAGCGCGATCCGGTCCGGCCGCAAGGCATTCACCTGGGCCAGCGTGCGGTCAAACGACTCAGGGCTTTGTTGCGGCAGGCCATAAATCAAATCCACATTGATGGACTCGAATCCGCGCGCACGGGCCGCCTCCACCAGCGCAAACACCTGCTCTGCGGGTTGCACCCGGTGCACGGCTTTTTGCACCGCAGGATCGAAGTCCTGCACACCAAAGCTCAGGCGGTTGAAGCCCAACTCGGCAAGCGTGTCCAAACGGCTGGCGTCCACGGTACGCGGGTCCACCTCGATGGAGTACTCCCCGCCGGGGGCGAAATTGAAATTGCGCCGGAGCATGCCCATGAGTTCACGCAGCTCAGCATCACTCAAAAAGGTAGGGCTGCCGCCACCCAGATGCAGCTGGCTCACCATCTGGCCTGTGCCCATCAGGGCGGTGTGCAGCTCCACCTCACGTGTCAAGTAGCGCAGGTAGGTGGCGGCCTTGTCGTGGTGCTTGGTGATGATCTTGTTGCACGCACAGTAATAGCAGAGCGACTCACAAAACGGAATGTGCACATACAGAGACAAGGGCAAAGCCAAGGCAGCGGCCCCGCTGCGGCGTTGCGAAAGCGCCTGGGCATAGTCGTCCGCGTTGAAGGCCTCCACAAACCTGTCTGCCGTCGGGTAAGAGGTGTAGCGCGGCCCGGATACGTCGAACCGGGTCAACAGTTGTTCTGAAATAGGGGCGGTGGCGACGACTGCGTTCATGAATACTCCAAGCTGGCACACCGACTGTGACCGATGCGCCCGCAAAACTCCTTGATGTGCATCAAGAAGCCCATGAATGCATGGGTACATAATTGACTTGTATCAGGGGAACACCATGCTCGAACACGCCACGCCTACCACCAAGCCCGAAGACGCGCACGCCAGCATCACGATCACACCGGTCGGTGGCGCGGTGAGCTCCCACACCATGAAGGTGGCCTGCTCCAACTGCAACCTGCGCGAACTGTGCATGCCCCTAGGCTTGAGCAATGCCGAGCTGGACAAAATTGATGACGTCGTGGCCAGCCGCCGCAAAGTAAAACGTGGCGGCACCCTGTTTCGCAATGGTGAAAAGTTCACCAGCCTGTACGCCATTCGCACCGGCTTTTTCAAAACCTGCGTGGCCTCCGAAGACGGCCGTGATCAGGTCACCGGCTTTCAGATGGCGGGCGAAGTCATGGGCCTGGATGGCATCGTGCACGACCACCACACCTGCGATGCGGTGGCGCTGGAAGATGCAGAGGTTTGCGTCATGCCCTTCGACCGAATTGAAGAGCTGTCCCGTGAAGTCAATGCACTACAACGCCATGTGCACAAAATCATGAGCCGCGAGATCGTGCGGGAAAACGGCGTCATGCTGCTCCTGGGCAGCATGCGTGCCGAAGAGCGTCTGGCGGCATTTTTGCTGAACCTGGTACAACGCCTGCACGCCCGGGGCTTCTCACAATCGGAACTAGTGCTACGGATGACGCGGGAAGAAATCGGCAGCTACCTTGGTTTGAAGCTCGAAACCGTGAGCCGCACCTTCTCCAAGTTTGTGGAAGACGGGATTGTGGAAGTCAAACAGCGCCATGTGCGCATCCTGAACACCGATGCCCTGAAAGACATCGTCAACCCCAAAGTCTGCAACTGAGTCAGTGATTGACTTCGTCCGCACTCATATCCAAGAGTGCGGTGAGTGCGCTGGAGGCAATGGTTACGCCCCAGAACACAAAAAACGCCACGGTGTAAATCGCTTGGCGTGAAAACGC
>Ga0228698_1001627_pt1 | contig 10652 bp, 11 predicted proteins | sample McNCre117_Aug_MG_FD_178015 | JGI IMG/M metagenome (GOLD analysis project Ga0228698, IMG submission 178015) | Freshwater microbial communities from McNutts Creek, Athens, Georgia, United States - 1-17_Aug_MG | ecosystem: Environmental > Aquatic > Freshwater > Creek | place: USA: Georgia...
GTCTTGCAGGCGATCATGCCGCAGCCGATGTCGGTGCCGATCGCCGCCGGAATCACCGCCCGGAAGGTCGCCACCACCGAGCCCCCCGGCGTGCCGCGGCCCTCCTGCAGGTTGGGCAGGCCCACCACTTGCTTGAATACGATCGGCAACTCGGCCACGGCCTCCAGCTGTCGCCAGGCCGGCTCGGGCACCGGTACGCCCTGCAGCCATGACCGGACCGGCACCCCGACGGGGCGCTCGGTCAGGGTCGACAGGGACAACTCGGGCTCACTCATGCGCCCAGTGTGGCGACGGCCGAGCGCGGTCGCCCGGCAATCCGGCCGGATTCCTTGCGACACTGCGTTCATGAGTGAAACAGACGTTCAAAGCGTGCCAATGGCCTTCATCGGTACCGGCCGGCTGGCGCGGACCGTGGTGCCGATGCTGCAGGACAGCGGCTGGCGCGTCGAACCGGTCAGCAGTCGGGATCTGCCCGCAGCCCAGGCTGTGGCAGACACCGCGACACTGGTCTGGCTGACGGTCAGCGACGACGCCATCGAGCCGCTGTGCCGCCAGCTGCGCTGGCGACCGGGTCAGATCGTGGTGCACTGCAGCGGCGCCACCGAGCGCAGCGCGCTGTCGGCAGCCGCAACGGCGGGAGCCTCCACCGCAGCCTTTCACCCGCTGCAGATCTTCTCGGACCCGCAACGCGCCCGCACCACGCTGCCGGGCAGCACCGTGGCGATCGAATGCGAGGCCCGGGACGAAGCCCTGCTGCAGGCGGTGGCCCGGTCGCTGGCACTCCATCCGATTCGGCTACCGGCCGGTGCGCGGACCCGTTATCACGCTGCCGCCGGTTTTGCTGCCAGTTTCCTGCTGCCCGCGCTGCACGAGGCGGTCAGCCTGTGGCGCAGCTTCGGGCTCGACGAGGCAGCCGCCCTGCAGGCCCTGCTGCCGCTGGCGCGCGGCACGCTGGAGGCGGTGGCGACCCGCGGCACGGCCGGTGCCCTGTCCGGACCGATCTCGCGCGGCGACCTCGGGGTGATCGACCGTCACCTACAGGCGCTCGACGCGCTCGGGCCGACGCATGGGTCGCTGTACCGCGCCTTGTCGCTGCCCCAGCTGGAACTGGCCCGGCAGGCCGGTCGGCTGTCGGCCGGGCAGCTCGAAGAGATCAGACTGCGCCTGGAGACGACTCCCCGTTGAGCCTGCGCCAGCGGCGCACCTCGTCGGCGATTCGCTCCAGCCGATCCAGGCAGCGCACACCCTCGATCTCGCGTCTGAGCGGTACCGTGGTGCCCGCCCACACCTCGATCGAGGACGGCAAGGCCTGACGGAGCTCGATCAGGCTCTGCACGATCTGCCCCGGGCTGGCCGCCGCGCTGTAGCTCAGTGCCACGATCCGGGCCTGATGGGCCTGAGCGGCCAGGACGATGTCGCGCAGCGGCGTCTGGATCCCCAGATTCATGCAGGCACAGCCCTCTACCCCCAACAGGGCCTCGGCCATGAGCAGCGTCAGCCCATGCGCCTCGAAGGGCAGCGTGGTCAGCACGACCCGGGGCTCCCCGCGATCCGAAGGGACGGGCGTACCGGCCAGCGCGGTGCGCAGCACCGTCTCCAGCACCTCGCGGCCGAGATGCTCCTCGAAGACCTGCAACCGCCCCCTCACCCAGGCTTCACCGATGGTCCGCATCACCGGCACGGCCACGTCGGTCACGAACCGACCCAACCCGTGGCGCAGCAGGGCCTGGCCGAGGGTGCCGCGAAGCCCCGCGACATCGTGCTGCCGCAGCAGCTGCAACACGCCCGAGGGCACCGACGCAGTCTCGCGCTCCACCGGGTGCCACGACAGCGCTTCAGGCTCCGGGGCGCTGCGCCGGTCCAGCTCGATCAGGGCGCCCAGCTCAAGTCTGACCACCTGACCGGGCCGGTGCCCGGCATCCAGCAGCCGCCGGATGTGACGCAGGCGCTCAACCTGTTCGATCGGATAGATCCGCTCGCCGTTGGTATCGCGCCGGGGTTGCGGAAACCCGTAGCGCCTCTCCCAGACCCGCAGCGTGTCCTTGCCGATGCGGGTATCACGCTCGACTGCCGCAATGTTGAGCAGGGGCGACTCGGCGACGAGCGCAAGGGATCGATCAGCATCGGACATGGCGTCAACCCAGGAAGACAGCGGGGAGGGATCTGGCACCGCCCCATTGTCGTCGAAAGACTGTCCTGGACAAAATCAAGCAAGCCGGCAAAAAGTCCACTAGACTGGCGCCAATAATCTTTTTGTCTACGACATAACATGAACAAACAGGTCGCCGTCATCGGTTCCGGGATTGCAGGCCTGGCCGCAGCCTCGCAACTGTCCGCTGCGCCAGGGGTTCAGGTCACGCTCTTCGAGGCCGAGCCCCGCTGTGGCGGCCACGCCCATACCGTCGATGTCTCGCTGCCTGATACCCGCGGGCAGATCGTCACCCACGGGGTGGACACCGGCTTTCTCGTCTTCAATCGCCGCACCTACCCGGGGCTGTGCCAGCTGTTCGAGACGCTTGGGGTCGAAGTTGCGCCCTCCGACATGTCGTTTTCGGTTCAGGACCATGCCCGCGAAGGGTCGCCTCTCGAATGGAGCGGTCACACCCTGTCAACCGTATTTGCACAACGCAGCAACCTGCTGCGTCCGGCTTTCCTGGGCATGCTGCGCGACATCCTGCGCTTCAACCGCGAGGCCACGGCCCTGGCCGAGGGACATCACCCGGAACGATTGAGTCACCGCACGATCGGCGATTTTCTCGACGAACACCGCTACGGGCAGGCGTTTCGCAACGGCTACCTGCTGCCGATGATCGCCTCGATCTGGTCGTGCCCGACACGGCAGATGCTGAGCTTCCCGCTGGGCACGCTGGTGCATTTCTGCCACAACCACGGACTGCTGCAGATCACGAACCGACCCCAGTGGTACACGGTGGCCGGGGGGTCGCGCTGCTATGTGCAGAAGATGGTCGACCGCATCACCGAGGTGCGCACCTCCAGCCCGGTGCTCGGAGTGCGCCGATTCGGTCCAGGACAGGGCGTGGAGGTGCACAGTGCCTCCGGCGCAGAGCAGTTCGATGGCGCTGTGCTGGCCTGCCACCCTGACCAGACGCTGGCGCTGCTGGGCGCTCAGGCCACCGATCAGGAGCGCCATGTTCTCGGATCGATCCGCTTCCAGGACAACCAGGCCGTGTTGCACACCGATTCGGCCCTGCTGCCGAGCCGCCGGGCTGTCTGGGCGGCCTGGAACTACGAACGCAGCCTCAATCCGCGGCAGGAAGACCGTCAGGTCTGCCTGCACTACCTGATCAGCCAACTGCAACCCCTGCCCTTTGCCGAACCGGTGATCGTGTCGCTCAATCCGGTGCGACAGCCGCAGCAGGACCGGGTGCTGCGACGCTTCCAGTACGCCCATCCGGTCTTCGATCAGACGGCCTTGCTGGCCCAGCAGCACCTGCCTCATCTGCAGGGGCAGCAGGACAGCTGGTTCTGCGGCGCCTGGACCGGCTATGGCTTCCATGAGGACGGTCTGCGGTCCGGGCTGGCCGCCGCACAAGCGGTCCTGCAGCGGATCGGACGGAGGGCCTGATGCAGCCCCTGATCGGCATCGGCCAGATCCGGCACGAACGCCTCGGGCCGGTGCCGCACCGATTCGCCTACTCCGGCTGGTTCCTGTTGTTGCCGATGCGGGCCTGGCGCGATGGCCGCTGTGCCGGGCCGGTGCGCAACCGCTGGGCAACGGCCAGCTTTGCCGACCGCGACCACGGCCAGGGCGGGCCGGATGCGCTGGCCTGGTTCGAGGATCAGCTGGCCCGGGCCGGCCTCGTCAGTGGGAACGACGAGGAGATCTGGCTGCAGACCTTTCCGCGGCTGTTCGGCTGGGCGTTCAAGCCGGTCAGCTTCTGGTACGTGCAGCGGGCCGATGGCAGCCTGCGGGCGGTCGGTGCCGAGGTCAACAACACCTTCGGGGAACGTCACCTCTACCTGCTGGATGCGCCGGATGTCGCCTGGGGCCGCGAGCTGACGGCTCGCAAGGTCTTTCACGTCTCGCCGTTCTGCCGCGCACAAGGGCACTACCGCTTCCGGTTCCTGCGCACGCAGAACACCGACACCTCCGGCCGGATCGTCGCCCGGGTCGAGCTCGACGACCCCGCAGGCCAACCGCTGCTCGTGACCAGTCTCAGCGGTGTGCTGCATCCCCTGGATGCGGCCACCCTGCACCGTCAGGTGCTGCGCAGCCCCGGTTTTGCACTCGGCGTGATTGCACGCATCCACTGGCAGGCCCTCCGGCTGTGGTGGAAGGGAGTGCCATTCCACCGAAAACCCGACCAGCCTCCACCGCTGGTCAGTCGATGAGGTTCCCCGATGAACACCACCGCATCTTCCACGGTCAGCCCTGTGATGGGAGACCTCTCCCGCCGACCCGCCGCAGCCCGCAGCGTGCTGCGGCTGCTCGATCGCATCGAGCACGGTGCGCTCGAAGTGCAGCTACCCGACGGCACCCAGGTGCACTGCGGCCCCGTCGGGGCAGAGCCCCGCGCCGCGATGCGATGGCATGACTGGCAGGTGGCCCAGGTTTGTTTGCGCCGCGGAGATATCGGCCTGGCCGAGTCCTACATCGACGCAACCTGGAGCACCCCCGATCTGCCCGGGTTGCTCCGGTTGTTCCTGAACAACCGCCCCGCCATCGAACGCGCCATCTACGGCTCATGGCTCGGGTCTTTGCTGGCCCGGCTGCGGCATCTGCGCAATCACAACAGCCGCACCGGCAGCCGGCGCAATATCCACGCCCACTACGACCTGGGCAACGATTTCTACGCCCGCTGGCTCGACCCGAGCATGAGCTACTCGGCAGCCTGGTTCGAAGGCGACTTCGAACAGCCCTTGCTCGATGCCCAGCAGGCCAAGATGACTCGCGCCCTGAACGAAGTGCGGCTGCGCCCTGGGCAACGGCTGCTGGAGATCGGCTGCGGCTGGGGAGCGATGGCCGAGACGGCGGCCCTTCGAGGCGCCCAGGTCACCGGACTGACCTTGTCGACCGAACAGCTCGACTGGACCCGAGACCGAATCCTGCGGGCCGGCCTGTCAGACCGGGTCGATCTGCGGTTGCAGGACTACCGCGAACTGCACACCCGGCCGTTCGACGCCGTGGTCTCGATCGAGATGTTCGAGGCGGTGGGCGAACGCTACTGGCCTCAGTACTTCAGCGCCCTGGCCCGTCTGCTCAAGCCGGGCGGCCGGGCCTGCATTCAGAGCATCACGATTCGCGAAGACTTGTTCGAGCGCTATCGCCGCTCCACCGACTTCATTCAGCAATACATCTTCCCCGGCGGCATGCTGCCCAGCGTCGGCGCGTTCACCGAGGCAGCCCGAAAGGCCGGTCTGGTGGTGGAGCGCCAGCTCAGCTTCGGCCCGGACTACGCCGAGACCCTGCGCCGCTGGCGCCGGAATTTCCTGGGCGCTTCGGCAGACATTGCCGCCCTCGGCTTCGATCAGCGCTTCATGCGGACCTGGGAGTTCTACCTGGGCTACTGCGAAGCCGCCTTCGATGCGGACAACACCGACGTCGTGCAGTTCACGCTGCGCCGACCGTGAGGAGGAGGTCGACATGAGAGCCGCAACACTGGCCCTGCTCACGGGTCTGGGCACGCTCCTGTCGGGCTGCGCCGGGCCGGAGGTCCGCGACTACGCCAGCGAGCAACCTTCGCTCGACCTGCGCCGCTATTTCGACGGCGATCTGATCGCCCATGGGCTATTCAGCGACCGATCCGGACAGGTGCAACGCCGTTTCGTCGTGCAGATGAAGGCACGCTGGCAGGGCGACCAGGGCACTCTGGAGGAGGACTTTCGTTACAGCGACGGCCAGACCGAGCGCCGGGTCTGGCATCTGACCCGGCTGGCCGATGGTCGGTATGTCGGCCGAGCCGCCGACGTGATCGGTGAGGCAGAAGGCGAATCGGCGGGGAATGCCCTGCGCTGGCGCTACACCCTGGATCTGCCCGTCGGGGAGCGCCGCTACGCCGTTCAGTTCGACGACTGGATGTTCCTGATGGACGACCAGACCCTGCTGAACCGGGCGACGATGAGCAAGTTCGGCCTGCGTCTGGGTGAAGTCACTCTGGCCTTCCGGAAACTGCCCCCCCATGAAGCCCAGCAATCCACCGATCCGTGACTGGCGGGGCCGAACCGTCTGGGTGCTGGGAGCGTCCAGCGGCATCGGTCAGGCCACCGCGGAACACCTGGCTCGGGCCGGAGCCCGGGTGATCGTCTCGGCGCGCCGGCCCGACCCGCTCGCTCAGTTCTGCATACGGCACCCCACGGCCCAGGCCCTGCCCCTGGACATCGACGATGCACCGCAGCTTGAGGCGAGCGTCGCCATGCTGCGCCATCGACTCGGTCATGTTCCGCTGGATCTCGTGGTGTACTGCATCGGCCACTACCGACCGGTCCGGGCCTGGGCCTTCGATCTGCCGGAGATGCTGCGCCATCAGCAAATCAACTATGTCGGCGCCCTGCGGACCCTGCACCACGTGCTGCCAATCCTGCTGGCCCAGGGGCAGGGCCACATCAGCCTGGTCGCCAGCGTCGCCGGTTACCGTGGACTGCCCCGCGCCCTGGCCTACGGTCCGACCAAGGCGGCCCTCATCAGTCTGGCCCAGACCCTGTACCAGGAGCTGCGCCCCCGAGGCATCGGGGTCTCGGTGATCAACCCGGGCTTCGTCGCCACGCCACTGACCGTACAGAACGACTTCGACATGCCGGCCCTGCAAACCCCCGATCAGGCCGCTCAGGCGATCCTGGCGGGATGGGCCGCCGGGCGATTCGACATCGATTTCCCGCGCCGGTTCAGCCGGGCGATCCGGGCCCTGGCGCTGCTCGGACTCATCAGTGATCGGCTCGCCTTCGCGCTTACCCAGCGCCTGACGAACCAGGGGGCCGAGCGATGACGACCCCCTGCCCGCCTGCGGTCGCTGAACTGATCTCGGTCTTCGAGACCTTGACCCCGGACACCCTGGATCGACTGACGCAGCGCTATGCCCCGCAGGCCCGGTTCGTCGATCCGTTCAATGAGGTGGTCGGGCGGGCCGCGATCCGGCAGGTCTTCGCCCATATGTTCGACACCCTGGAAGCCCCCCGGTTCGAGGTCCGCGAAGCCCTGGCCAGCCCGGAACAGGCCATGCTGATCTGGGCGTTCCACTTCACGCCCTCGCGCTGGCACCCGGGCCGGATCCACGGCAGCAGCCACCTGCGCTTCGACGCCCAGGGGCAGATCGTGCTGCACCGCGACTACTGGGACGCTGCGGCCGAGCTCTACACCCACCTGCCTGGCATCGGCGCGGTATTGCGGGCCCTGCAGCGCCGGATCCGCGCCCCGGACGTCGTCCGGGACGAAAAAACGCCGCGCTCAGTGCGCCCCTGAGGCACTCGGAGCCGTCGTTTCGACCCCGTGCTTTTCACCACTGATGTCGATCTGAGCCCCGGCCTTGCTGATCAGGAACAGCGCAGCCCCAGCCAGAACGATGAACCCGGCAACCAGTTTCCACATGACAGACTCCCAGCGACCGCAGTCGCGTTGAACATGGAGTCCATCATGCGAAGCCGGCCCTGACGGCCTGCTTGCAGGGTTCAGGACTGTGGCGCAGCCACCTCAGTCGCGTGCGTAGATATCCACATCCTTGGTCTCACGCAGGAACAGCGTACCGATCACGAAGGTCACCCCGGCAATGATGATCGGGTACCACAGCCCGCTGTACATGTTGCCGGTCTGAGCGACGATCGCGAAGGACATGGTCGGCAGCAGCCCGCCGAACCAGCCATTGCCGATGTGATACGGCAGCGACAGCGAGGTGTAGCGGATGCGGGTCGGGAACAGCTCGACCAGCATCGCCGCAATCGGCCCGTAGACCATCGTGACGTAGATCAGCAGGATCGACAGGATCATGACGATCCGCACCGAGTCGACCCGCGCCGGGTCGGCCTTGGCCGGGTAGCCTGCTGCCCGCAGCGTCTCGGTCACGATCCGACGGAATTCGCTGTCCATGCGGCGCGCCTCATCGGGAGTGAGCTTCTGGCTGCTGTAGCTCTGAATCACGGTGTTGCCGACCGTGATCGTCGCCGGCGAGCCGGTCGGCGCGGGGGCGTTCTCGTAGCTCACCGACTGATTGGCCAGCATCTGCTTGGCGATGTCGCAGGAACTGGTGAACCGCGTCGTACCGGTGGGGTTGAACTGGAACGAGCACTCGGCCGGGTCGGCCATCACCACCACGCGGTTCTTTTCCTGGGCAGCGGCCAGCTCGGGGTTGGCGGCATGGGTCAGGGCCTTGAACAGCGGGATATAGGTCAGCGCCGCCAGCAGGCAGCCGGCCATGATGATCGGCTTGCGACCGATGCGGTCGGACAGCGTGCCGAACACGATGAAGAAGGGCGTACCGATCAGCAGCGACACGGCGACAAGCACATTGGCCGTGCCAGTGTCGACCCGCAGGTTCTGAGTCAGGAAGAACAACGCATAGAACTGGCCCGTATACCAGACCACCGCCTGCCCGGCAGTCAGGCCGAGCAGCGCGAGGATCACCACCTTGAGGTTGCGCCAACGGCCGAAGGACTCGGTCAGCGGGGCACGCGAGGTGCGGCCGTGCTCCTTCATCCGCTTGAAGGCCGGCGACTCGTTCATCGACAGGCGGATGTAGATCGACACCGCCAGCAGCACGATCGACAACAGGAACGGAATGCGCCAGCCCCACTGGTTGAAGGTGGCCTCGCCCAGCAGCTGCCGGGTGCCGAGGATGACGATCAGCGACAGGAACAGCCCCAGCGTGGCGGTGGTCTGGATCCAGGCGGTGTAGGCCCCTCGCTTGCCGTGCGGGGCGTGCTCGGCCACGTAGGTGGCCGCCCCGCCGTACTCGCCGCCCAGCGCCAGGCCCTGCATCATGCGCAAACCGATCAGGATCACCGGAGCGGCCACACCGATGGCCTCGTAGCCCGGCAGCGCACCGACGATGAAGGTCGACAGACCCATGATCAGGATCGTCACCAGGAAGGTGTACTTGCGGCCGATCATGTCGCCGAGCCGACCGAACACCAGCGCGCCGAAGGGTCGCACCAGGAAACCGGCCGCGAAGGCCAGCAAGGCGAAGATGAAGGCCGAGGTGGTATCCAGCGCGGTGAAGAACTGCTTGGCGATCACCGGGGCCAGCGAGCCGTACAGGTAGAAGTCGTACCACTCGAATACCGTGCCGAGCGACGAGGCAAAGATCACCTTTTTTTCCTCGCTGCTCATCGGCTTGTCGGCACTGCGTCCGCGGCCGGTCATCGTCGACATCCTGGTCTCCTCTGGGGGTGTGCAATCCGCGGCGGATTATCACCGCAGCCCCTCAGACTGCCATGCATCCCGTCCCGCGACAATCCCATCCTTACCCAACACGGCAGATCATGATCGGACGTCTGAACGGAATCCTGGCGGACAAGTCGCCTCCCCTGGTGCTGATCGATGTCGGCGGCGTCGGCTACGAGGTCGACGTGCCGATGAGCACCTTTTGCAACCTGCCGCCCACCGGCGAGCGCGTGATGCTGCTGACCCACTTCGTGGTGCGCGAGGATGCACAGCTGCTCTACGGCTTCCTGACCGAGGCCGAGCGGGTCACCTTCCGGCAGCTGATCCGCATCAGTGGCATCGGGCCGCGCATGGCCCTGGCGGTGCTGTCGGGCCTGTCGGTCGACGAGCTGGCCCAAGCCGTCGCCGCCCAGGAGCCGCGTCGCCTCGTCAAAGTGCCCGGCATCGGCAAGAAGACCGCCGAGCGCCTGCTGCTCGAACTCAAGGGCAAGCTGCAGCCGCATGGCGCACTGGCCCTCTCGACGGCCGGCAGCGTGCCGCTGCTGGCCGCGAGCGGCACCGACCCGGCCGCGGACATCACCCAGGCCCTGATCGCGCTGGGCTATGCCGAGAAAGAGGCCGATGCTGCCGTGCGCGCCCTGCCCCCCGGCACCAGCGTCAATGACGGCATCCGCGCCGCACTGCGGCGGCTGTCATGAGCGGCCTGGGTGATGCCGCTGGACTTTCTGCCGCCCAAGGTCGCGGTGGTGATCGGCCGCGCATCCCCCACGCATCACCCCTCACATCCGGGCTGACATCCGGGCGGAACCGATCACCGATTTCCCGGACAATCACTGGATGGCCATCCAGACCGACGACTTCGCCTCCGCACCACGCCGCATGGTCAGTGCGGCCGCGCTGACCCCGACCGAGGAAACGCTGGAGCGCGCACTGCGCCCCAAGCTGCTCGACGACTATGTCGGCCAGACCAAGGCCCGCGAGCAGCTGGAGATCTTCATCGGTGCGGCCAGAAAGCGTGGCGAAGCCCTCGACCACGTGCTGCTGTTCGGCCCGCCGGGGCTGGGCAAGACCACGCTATCGCACATCATCGCCGCCGAGCTCGGCGTCAACCTGCGCCAGACCAGCGGCCCGGTGCTGGAAAAGCCCCGCGACCTGGCGGCGATCCTGACCAACCTCGAACCGCACGACGTGCTGTTCATCGATGAAATTCATCGCCTGTCGCCCGTGGTCGAGGAGATTCTCTACCCGGCGCTGGAGGACTATCAGATCGACATCATGATCGGCGAGGGCCCGGCGGCGCGCTCGATCAAGCTCGACCTGC
>Ga0228698_1001628_pt1 | contig 10643 bp, 7 predicted proteins | sample McNCre117_Aug_MG_FD_178015 | JGI IMG/M metagenome (GOLD analysis project Ga0228698, IMG submission 178015) | Freshwater microbial communities from McNutts Creek, Athens, Georgia, United States - 1-17_Aug_MG | ecosystem: Environmental > Aquatic > Freshwater > Creek | place: USA: Georgia...
CGCTGGGGCGCAGCAGTCGGTAGCGGCGATCGAAGGGGCGTCCCTGGCCGAGCACCTCGTTGAACAGATAGGCGCGCATGGCCTCGCGATCGTCGGGGTGGACGCGCTCCTGCCAGGCCGCGATGTCGTGCGGCGTCTCGGCGGTGACGCCGAGGATCTCGGCCAGCACCGGCGAACATTCCCACAGGCCCTGCACCACGTCGAGCACGTAGTGGCCGACCTGGCCGATGCGCTGGGCTTCGAGCAGCAGCTGGGCGTTGTCACGCAGCTGCGCCTCGGCCTGCTTGCGCTCGGTGATGTCGCGCCCGACGCTGTAGACGCCGACCACGCGGCCGGAGGCGTCGTGCAGCGGGCCATGCGCGATGTGAAAGTCACGCAGACCCAATGCGGTGGTCAGCACCAACTCACTCACCAACCCGTGGCCGGCGGCCAGCACCTTCTCGCGCACGCGCTCCAGGTCGGCGGCCACCTCCGGCGCATGCGCTTCGCACTCTCGCCGCCCGAGCAGTTCCGCGACGCTTCGACCCAGCAGCTGAGCGGCCGCCCGGTTGGCGTAGAGGTAGCGACCCTCCGGGCTTTTCACCACGATGGGGTCGGGTGAGCCGTCGGCCGCGGCCTTCAGCAGTTCCGCCCCGGAGGGCAGCGCCGCTGGGGGCGGTGGCGCTTCGGCGTCCGGCGCGGTGACGTGGGGGTCGGTCATGGCGGGTTCGGTGGGCGGCTGTGGCGGCGCTCAGTGCACCGTGCAGACCATGCAGGGGTCGAAGGATCGCACGATGTGCTGCACCGCCAGCGGGCTGGTTTCGCCCGGACGCACCGGGGCGCCCACCAGCGCGGCCTCCAGCGCGCCGGGCTGGCCCTGGGCGTCGCGGGGCGAGAAGTTCCAGCTCGTCGGCGCGACGATCTGGTAGTTCGCAATACGCCCGTTGTGCAGCTCGATCCAGTGGCCGAGTGCGCCGCGCGCGGCTTCCACCAGGCCGACGCCGCGGCCCTCGCGCGGCAGCGGCGCGTTCAGGCACCAGGGCTCGCCGTCGCGCAGCGCGGCCAGGTTCGCTTCCATCCAGGGCAGCAGGCGCGCGATCTCGATCAGCCGGCCCAGCACCCGCGTGTAGACCGAGCCGCCCGCCGCGCCCGAGACGCTGGCCTGGGTCGTGGCGGCGCGCAGCAGTGGCTGGCCGGCCACCAGCTGGCGCGCCAGCGCCCCCGTCTGCAGCACCTGACCGCCCAGGCGCGGCGCCTTGTTCCAGGTGTAGGCGCCGGGCTTGTCGGCCTGCGGCTCGGTGACGCCCTGCGCCGGGTGGCGGGGCGCGGCGGCGCCTTCGACCTGGACCGCCGGGTCGCCCAGCCAGGCGTGCGTCAGGTCCTCGCTGACCTGCGTCGCATCGAAGGGGCGCAGCGCCTGGCCGTCCCAGACGCCGCGGGGCAGCCGGGCCACGCCCTGGGCGTCGAGCTGGCCGCCGTGGCTGAGGTAGAGCTGCGGCCCGTGGCCCAGCGCATCGAGCCCCAGGTCGGCGGCGATGTGGACGAAGAGCTGCAGGTCGCCCAGCGCCGCCAGCTCGGCGGGCGGCACGTCGGCCGCAGCCCGCAGCGCCGCCTCGTCGGCCCAGAGGCCCACCGCGTTGCCCACCGCCTCCAGCGGCGCGGCGAAGAGCGCGTCTTCCAGAAAGGCGCGGCACTCGCGCAGCTGGGCCAGCAGGCGCAGCCGCTCGGCCGGCTCGATCGCCCGGGTGCTGCCACCGGGCTGGACGCTCAGCGTGTGCGGCCACTTGCCGCCCAGCGTGCCCATCAGCGTCAGCCAGCGCTGGCGGGCCGCGGTGGCGCGCCGACTGCGCTCGCCCACGCCCGCCGCGGCGTAGCGGCGCAGCGCCTCGGCGTGCCAGGGCCGGTCGGCGTAGCCGGGCCGGGCGAAGTCCGGCATGAAGAAGAGGTAGAAGTGCGTGAGGTGGTCCGCGAGGTTCTCGCAGGCCAGCATCAGCTCGGTGGCCAGGCGGCCGTTGGGTGCGGGCTCGACGCCCGCCAGGTCCGCCAGCGCGCGCGCCGCGGCCACCGACTGCGACACCGAGCAGATGCCGCAGATGCGCGGCACGATCACCAGCGCGTCCATCGGGTCGCGGCCGGTGAGCATCGCCTCGAAGCCGCGGTACATCGGCGCATTCACCCGCGCGCTGGCGACGCGGCCGTCGGCCACGTCGAGCTGGACCTCCAGGTCTCCTTCGACGCGGTTGAAGGGGCCGACGATCAGGCGGGTCATGCGAGGTGAGGAGGGCGAGGACGACGGTTTGTGAAGCTGAAGTGGTGGATCATGCCAGCCGGACCCGGACCTGGGGCTGACGGAGCGTGCCAGGCGCACGCTGTGGCATCATCCGCGGCCCTTTCACGCCACAGCACCGCGCCGGGCGCCTGCGCCTCAGGGCCGCGGGCGGGCGCGTTTTACCGACCCATGGACCTGCAACTGCCCATCGTCATCCACGACGAGCTGACCGAGGACGTCATCGAGGCCAAAGGCCTGCTCGATCTGGCCAGCGGTGAGATCCGCGACGTCACGTACGTCGACTACGACGTCGAGGAAGAGGGCTTCCCCGCCCACAGCGAAGACTACGAGTTCACCTGCGGCACCTTGAGCAACGGCAGCAAGGAAGTCGAATTCCGCATCGAGGTGGACCGCATGGCCAAGCGCTATTCGATCACCACCGACGAGTTGCTCGAGCTCAAGGGCCGCGCCGCCAAGCTCTTCTCCGCGCCGCCGCCGGGGGCCCAGCCCGCCGCGCCGGCCAAGAAGACGGCCCGCAAGACGGCCGCCAAGACCACGCGTCGCTGAGCCGCCGAGTCACTGAACGGCGTTGCCTAAGCAGGCGCGCCGACCTGCGCTGCTTCGGCCAGGCGCGCGCGCCCCAGCAGCAGCAATTCGTCCAGAAAGGTGCGGATCGCGCGGGTCTGGTAGCGGTCGGGCATGTGCAGCACCACCATGTGCGTGCCGAAGATCGACAGCCGCCAGTCGGCCAGCAGCAGGCGCAGCCGGCCGCTGGCGATGTCCTCGGCCACCACGTAGTCGGGCAGCAGCCCGATGCCCAGCCCGGCGCCCACCGCCTGGTGCAGGAACTGGAAGTTCTCCGACATCAGCGTCGGCTCCAGCGCCACCTCGTGGCGCTCGCCGCCGCGGTAGGCCGCCAGCCGCAGTGAGCGGCCTGACACCCCCGCGGTGAGCACCGGCGCCTGGCTCAGGGCCTCTGGCGCGTCGGGCAGCGGGTTCGCCGCGACCCACTCCGGCGCGGCGCAGGCCAGGTGCCGCACCGCGCCGAGCGTGTGCGCCACCAGCGCGGGCGGCGGCTCGCTCATCACCCGCACCGCCAGGTCCACCTCGTCGCGCAGCAGGTCGTCGACGCGGTTGTCGAACAGCACGTCCAGCACGATGCCCGGGTGGCGGCGCTTGAAGTCGATCAGCCAGGGCGCCAGCACCACCTGGCCGAAGCCGGTGGGCACGCCCAGGCGCACGCGGCCGTGCAGGCCCTGGCTCAGGCCGGCCAGCGCCTCCTGCGCGGCGCTCAACTCGCCCTGAATCGCCCGGCCGTGCTGCAGCAGGCGCAGCCCCGCCTCGGTGGGCTCGACGCGCCGCGTGGTGCGCCGCACCAGCTGCATGCCCACCGCGCGCTCCAGCTGATTGAGGTGGTAGCTGACGTTGGCGCGCGTCATCTTCAGCTTGCGGGCGGCCTGGCTGAGGTTGCCGGCGTCCAGGATGTCGACCAGCAGGGTCAGGGCGGAGGCGTCCAAGGGGGTCATGGCGGCGTGATGGCGGCGTGATGGCGAGGGTGGACTGTCAAATGCTGTTTGACGGTTTGTCAATGTTTGCTGGAATTGTCAAGCAGACTGAGACGCTGAACAATGCCGGGCGCAGCTGGGCCTCGGCTGCAGGAGACAAGGCAACCCGATGAGCACTTCCCCCCAAGACCTCTACCAACGGCAGGGCGCGCCTGAGGCCGATGCGGCCAACGTCGCCGTGGTCACCCTGTCCAACCCGCCCGTCAACGGCCTGGGCCTGGCGCTGCGCCAGCAGATCCACGCCGCCGTCACCGCCGCGCAGGCCGATGCCGCCGTGCGTGCGATCGTGCTGGTCGGCAGCGACAAGGCCTTTTCCGGCGGGGCGGACATCCGCGAGCTGGGCACGCCCGCGCAGCTGACCGAGCCGCTGCTGCGCGACGTGCTGGCCGCCGTCGAATCCAGCGCCAAGCCGGTGGTCGCGGCGATCTCCGGCGTCTGCCTGGGCGGCGGCCTGGAGCTGGCGCTGGCCTGCCAGCACCGCGTCGCGCTGGCCGCGGCGCAGTTGGGCCTGCCCGAGGTGAAGCTGGGGCTGATCCCCGGCTCCGGCGGCACCCAGCGCCTGCCGCGCCTGCTGCCGCTGGCGCAGGCGGCGGACCTCGTGCTGTCGGGTCGCAGCGTGTCGGCGCGCTCGCTGGCGGGCAGCGCGCTGCTGGATCAGGTGCTGGAAGGCGATCGCGCGGCGCTGATCGCCGCCGCGGTGGCCTTCGCACAGCAGCTGCCGGCGGGCGGCTCGCTGCGCACCCGCGATCGCGCCGTGCTGGGCGGTGACGGCGACCTGGCCGACGCGCGTGCCGTGGTCGCCAAGCAGAAGCTGCTGGATGCGCCGCGCGCCGCGCTGCAGGCGCTCGAAGGGGCACTGGGGGGCGACTTCGACGCCGGGCTGCAGCGCGAGCGCGAGCGCTTCCTGGCGCTGCAGGCCGGGCCGCAGTCGCGCGCGCTGCGCCACCTCTTCCAGGCCGAGCGCCTGGCCGCCAAGGTGGTCGACCTGCCCGGTGACACGCCCACGCGCGCCGTGCGCCGCGTCGGCGTGGTCGGCGCCGGCACGATGGGCACCGGCATCGCGCTGAACTTCATCGCCATCGGCCTGCCCGTGGTGCTGGTCGAGGCCAAGGACGAGGCGCTGCAGCGCGGCCTGGCCACGCTGAAGAAGCACGACGAGGACGGCCTGAAGAAGGGCCGTTTCACCGCCGAGCAGGTGGCCCAGCGCGCCACGCTGGTCACCGCCGCCACCGACTACGCGGCGTTCGCCGACTGCGACCTGGTGATCGAGGCGGTGTTTGAGGACATGGCCGTCAAGCACAGCGTGTTCCGCCAGCTCGACGCGGTGTGCAAGCCCGGTGCGATCCTGGCCAGCAACACCTCGACGCTGGACGTGGGCGAGATCGCCGCCGTGACCTCGCGCCCGGCCGACGTGGTGGGCCTGCACTTCTTCAGCCCGGCCCACATCATGAAGCTGCTGGAGATCGTGCGCGTCAAGACGCCGGTGCCCACCGCGCCGGACGTGCTTGCCACCGCGCTGGAGGTGGCCAAGCAGATCGGCAAGAAGCCGGTGGTCAGCGGCGTGTGCGACGGCTTCATCGGCAACCGCATGCTGGCGGGCTACTTCGCCCAGGCCAACCAGGCGGTGCTCGAAGGCGCCGAACCCACCGCGGTGGACCGCGCCATCGAGGGCTTTGGCCTGGCGATGGGGCCGCTGCGCATGAACGACCTGGCCGGCATCGACATCGGCTGGGCCACGCGCCGTCGCCGCAGCGCCCAGCAGGGCCGCGACGTGACGCTGCTGGCCGACCGCATCGCCGAGACCGGCCGCTTCGGCCAGAAGACCGGCAGCGGCTGGTACCGCTACGAGGCCGGCAACCGCACGCCGCAGCCCGAGCCGCAGACCGACGCGGTGATCGCCGCCTACCGCCAGGCCAAGGGCGTGATCGCGCGCGCGGTGGGCGCCGAGGAGATCGTCGAGCGCTGCATCTACGCGCTGGTGGCCGAGGGCGCGCGCATCCTGGACGAGGGCATTGCCCAGCGCGCCAGCGACATCGACGTGGTCTACACCGCCGGCTACGGCTTTCCGGCCTGGCGCGGCGGCCCGATGGCCTACGCCCAGGAGGTGGGCTGGGCCAAGGTGGTGGCGCGCATGGGTGAGTTCGCCGCCCAGGCGCAGGCGGCGGGCGACGCGCACGCCGCGGCCTTCTGGGCGCCGTCGCCCTGGCTGCAGCAGCAGGCGGCGGGCTGAGCGGGCGGATCGAGCGGCGGCCGGTGGACGCTCAGCGCCCGACCGTCCTCGTCTGGTCCCGCGTCGGTGACGCGTCCAGGCGGCCGCTGCGCTGCTCGTCGGGCGTGACGCCGGTCATGCGCCGGAACATCGCGATGAAGGCCGAGGCGCTGGCGTAGCCCAGGTCCAGCGCCACGCCCTCGACCTTCTCGCCCGCGGCCAGCCGCGGCAGCGCCGCGACCACGCGCAGGCGCTGGCGCCACTCGGCGAAGGGCATGCCCAGGTCGCGCTGGCAGCGCCGGCTGAGCGTGCGCTCGGTGCTGTGCAGCTGCGTGGCCCAGTCGGCCAGCGGCCGGTTGTCGCCGGGCTGGTCGGTCAGCGCCTGCAGCAGCGCGGCGAGCGTGGGGTCGTCCGAGCGCGGCAGGTAGCTGCCCACGCTGCGCGCGTGCGCGAGCTGGTCGACCAGCACCTGCAGCAGCCGCTGGGTCGCGGCGTCGTGCGGCGGGCGGGGGGGCGCGGCGCGCAGCTGCTCCAGCAGCGCGCGCACCAGCGGGCTGACCGCCAACGCGCAGGTCGTGGCCGGCAGGGCGCCGCAGAGCTCTGGGCTGACGTACAGCGAGCTGAACAGCGTCTCGCGCCGGTTCAGGCCGCGGTGTTCCACGCCCGGCGGCAGCCAGATGCCGAACTGCGGCGGCGCGAGGTAGTTCTGATCGGCCAGCTCCACCTCCATCACGCCACTGAAGGCGTAGACGAACTCGCCCCAGGCGTGGCGGTGCGTCGGGTAGCTGGCCAGCGCGGGCATCTGCTCGGCGCGAAAGACGATCGGCGCGGGCAGCGCGTCGCGGTACGGTGGCTGGAGCAGGGCGGGGCGGTCGTCGGGCATCGGTGAGTGGGTCTCGGGGCGCAAGTCGAGCGGGCGCTCTGGCCGGTTGGCGGCATCGATTGTCCGGAATTCGCTATCTCGATGAAACCGGCCATCCGGACAATGCGAGCGTCGCCACCTTCCTGCGCCCGATCGGGCCCGCCCATGGACCACCGCCTTGCCCTCGATGGCCGCGCCGTCGGCCTGATGACGCTGCTGTGCGTCGTCTGGAGCCTGCAGCAGATCTCGCTCAAGGCGGCGGCGCCCGACGTCGGCCCGATGCTGATGGTCGCGCTGCGCTCCGGCCTGGCGGCGCTGATGGTGCTGGCGCTGATGCGCCTGCGCGGCGCCGGTGAGCCGCTGCGGCCCACGCCCGGCGGCTGGCGCGCCGGCCTGGGGGTCGGCGCCCTGTTTGCGCTGGAGTACCTGCTGGTGGCGCAGGCGCTGCTGCTCACGCACGCGGCGCACGTGGTGGTGTTTCTCTACACCGCGCCGATCTTCGCGGCGCTGGGCCTGCACCTGAAGCTGCCCGCCGAGCGGCTGCACTGGAGCCAGTGGCTGGGCATCGGCATCGCCTTCGTCGGCATCGCGGTGGCCTTCCTGGGCCGGAGCGGCGCGCCGGCCGCGGGTGCGGCGCCCGGCGCGTCGCAGGGCGTGTCACTGTGGGGCGATGCGCTGGCGCTGGCGGGCGGCGCGTCTTGGGGCGCGACGACGGTGCTGCTGCGCTGCAGCGCGCTGGCGCGGGCGCCGGCCACCGAGTCGCTGCTGTACCAGCTGCTGTGCGCCTGCGTGCTGCTGCTGCCGGCGTCGCTGCTGTTCGGGCAGGGGCACTTCAGCGCCTCGCCCGCGGCCTGGGCCCACCTGGCCTTCCAGAGCGTGGTGGTGTCCTTCGCCAGCTTTCTGGCCTGGTTCTGGCTGCTGCGCCACTACCTGGCGTCGCGCCTGGGCGTGTTCTCGTTCCTGACGCCGGTGTTCGGCGTGCTGCTGGGCGTGGGGCTGCTGGGCGAGCCGCTGGAGGCCGGCTTCGTGGCCGGCAGCCTGGGCGTGCTCGCCGGCATCGTGCTGGTCAGCGGCTCGGGCTGGCTGCGCCGCCGCGCCGATCCGAGGCGCACGTAGCGGCCGCCGCGGAGCTCGGTGAAGAAGACCTGACGCCGGGATGCGCTGCTCTGGCCCGGCTCAGGCGGCCTTGGCCAGCCAGACCGCCATGCCCTGGGCGTTGAGCGTGGCGTCCAGGCGCAGCAGCTCGCGCGCCCGCGCCTCGCTCAGCGCCGCGCCGCTGGCCAGGGCCGAGGCCACCAGCTCGCGCTCCATCAGCGCCATCAGGCCGGCCTCGACCGCCGCGCGGTCACCGAAGCGGCCGGCCGCGCGCAACTCGTCGCGCAGCGCCAGCGCCCCCGCCTCCAGCCGGTCGAGCAGGGCCTGGAACTGGGCGGTGACGCGCGCCAGCGCGGTGATCGGCCCGAAGTGGGTCGGGAAGATCACCTGCGGCTGCGCGGCCAGCATGCGCGCGACCGAGGCGCGCATCGCCACCGGGTCGAACTGCACCGGCGTGGTGGTCGGGAACAGCCAGGGGCCCGCGGCGCTGTCGAACTCGCGGTAGCTGATGCCGAAGGTGTCGCCGGTGAACCAGCCGCGGGTGGCTTCGTCCCAGATGCAGTGGTGGTGGCGGGCGTGCCCGGGCGTGTCGATCAGGCGCAGGCGGCGGCTGCCGAGGTCGATGGTCATGTCGTCGTGGCTCTCGACCACGCGCTCGGCCGGAATCGGGCGGATGTCGCCGTAGGTCGCCTTGACCACCTCCGGGCCGTAGACCGCCCGTGCGCCCTCGATGAGCGCCAGCGGGTCGATCAGGTGGCGCGCGCCGCGCGGGTGAATCAGCGCCCGGGCGTTCGGCAGCCGCTCCATCAGCAGACCGGCCCCGCCGGCGTGGTCCAGGTGCACGTGGGTGGGAATCACCCAATCCACCGCCTCCACCCCCAGACCCAGCGCGGCCAACGTGCCCAGCAGGCGCGGCACCGCGGCGTTGTGCCCGGTGTCGATGAAGGCCGCGCGGCCCTGCGGGCTGACCAGCAGGTAGGCGGCGTCGAACCGGTCGCGCTCGAAGCCGGTGTCGATGACGTGCAGGCCGTCGGCGAAGGTCTGGAAGTGGGTCGTGTCGGTCATGGGCGGGCGTCGGTTGCGGACAGGGCGCAGCGCGCGGGGCTGCGCGCGCCATCGTAGCGGGGCGCCTGGGTCCTGGCTGTCGCGCACGGCGCGCGTGACGCCCTCCCGTCGGGCGCGGGCGTCACTTGGCGAGCGGTTCAAGTTCACGGTCGGCGGGCCGATTCCCGATCACAGCGGCGGCCCGCCCTTGCCCGGGGGGGCCGTCGGACGCGACCCCCTTTGAGCGAAAGACCCGCCATGACAGCGAACTGCGATCCGCCGGTCGGCGCCGGCACCGAAGCGCCTTCCCTACAGCTCACCCCAGCGCCTCAACGCAGCCATGCGGTTCACAAGCCGGTGGTCAAGCCGAAGCTGCCGCCCTTGACGCAATCGGCCGATGCCGCCCCTCCGGGTGACCTGCCTGCGCCGCCCAAGCCCAAACCGGTCCACCACCTCAACCGCGGCTACAAGCCCACACGCCTGCCCGAAGGCACGGTGGTGGACGTCGAAGGCAGTGCGGTGGTGCGCCCGCTGCACGGCAAGGTCCACGCCCTGCACGTCGGCGACGTGCTGCGCAAGGGCGACGTCGTGCTGACCTCGCAGGACGGCATCGTCGAGATCCGCCACGAAGGCAAGTCCTACTCGGTGATCTGCCGCGACGAGGGCGAACTCACCCTCGACCCACCGGGCGCCGGCGGCGGCGCAGAGGGCGCGCCCCTGCAGCCGGGCGTGATCGTGGAGCGCGTTCACGAGGTGGTCAGCGCCCGCGACTACGAGCTGGGCTTTGCACTGCCGCAGACGCAGCCGGCGATCGGGGACCGTGCGGCAGATCCCGCGGGGCCGTTCGCCGCGCTGCTGTCTTCCTCGCGCCCGCACTTGGGGGGGCGCGTCTTCGAGGACAGCAACGCCGACGGCGTCCAGAGCGCAGGGGAAAAGGGCCTGGTTGGCGTGACGGTGCAGCTGCTCGACGCTTCGGGCCACGCGGTGGCAAGCACCGTGACCGACGCTCAGGGGCACTATCAATTCGGCGTTCCGGCGGGCACCTACTCGGTCCAGGTCAGCCCCCCATCGGGCTGGCAGGTCAGCCCCCAGGGACCGAGCGGCAGCGACGTCACCGACAGCCAGATCGGCAGCGATGGCCGGACCGCCAGCGTCACGCTGGCGCCCGGCGGCAGCGAGCTGGCCCTGGACGCCGGCCTGTTTCGGGGCAGTTCGCTGGGCGACCGCGTCTGGCTGGATGCCAATGCGAACGGCGTACAGGACGAGGGCGAGGCCGGCCGGGCCGGGGTGACGGTGCAGCTGCTGAACGCGTCGGGTCAGGTGGTGGCCACCCAGACCACGGACGCACAGGGGCACTACCTCTTCAACGACCTGATGCCGGGGAACTACTCGGTGCGCTTTGTGGCGCCCGAGGGCTACCACTTCACGGCAGCCAACGCCGCTGGGGGCGGCACCGGGGCCGCCGCGGACAGCGATGCCCAGGCCGCCACTGGCGTCAGCGCGGCCGTCGTGCTGGCCAGCGGGGAACACGACGGAAGCATCGACGCCGGGTTGGTGCTCAATGAGATGCCCCCGCCGCCAGCCCCCGCGCCAGCCCCCGCGCCGGCCCCCGCGCCGGCC
>Ga0228698_1001629_pt1 | contig 10640 bp, 18 predicted proteins | sample McNCre117_Aug_MG_FD_178015 | JGI IMG/M metagenome (GOLD analysis project Ga0228698, IMG submission 178015) | Freshwater microbial communities from McNutts Creek, Athens, Georgia, United States - 1-17_Aug_MG | ecosystem: Environmental > Aquatic > Freshwater > Creek | place: USA: Georgia...
CGCCGTCAGGGTGGTCTTGCCGTGGTCAACGTGACCAATCGTGCCCACGTTTACGTGCGGCTTGGTCCGTTCAAATTTGCCTTTTGCCATGATCCGCACTCCTTGCTTCGATCGAGGATGACGAGATGTGAGGTGGTGCCCATGGCGCGGATCGAACGCGCGACCTCTCCCTTACCAAGGGAGTGCTCTACCACTGAGCCACATGGGCATCGACACAGGTCTGTACGCTTTTGGCAACGCACAAAACTCTATCGACCCAGACACACACCACATGATGGAGCGGGAGACGGGAATCGAACCCGCGCCATCAGCTTGGAAGGCTGAGGTTCTACCATTGAACTACTCCCGCCCTTGCAGACCCGGCAAGCGCCGCAGCGCTTCCCTGTCTTGTTTGTTTGCCTTGGTGGAGGAGGCTGGATTCGAACCAGCGTAGGCGTAAGCCAACAGATTTACAGTCTGCCCCCTTTAGCCACTCGGGCACCCCTCCGAGGCAAGCCACAGATTGTATTGTGGCTTTTTTTGAATTGCAAGCGCCGATTGAATGTTCCAGGAAATTCGATCAGCACCCGCAATTCAGATCAGCGGGCTCACTCAGCCACAACCGGGGCCGCAGCCTCAGTCGCAGCATCCGAACGCTCGACCAGCTCGACGAAAGCCATCGGAGCGTTGTCGCCGACGCGGAAACCCATCTTCAGGATGCGCGTGTAGCCACCCGGACGCGCCTTGAAGCGCGGGCCCAGCACGTCGAACAGCTTGACGACGTTGTCGCGGTTGCGCAGACGATCGAAAGCCAGACGACGGTTGGCAACGGTCGGCTCCTTGGCCAGGGTAATCAGCGGCTCGACGACGCGGCGCAGTTCCTTGGCCTTGGGGACGGTGGTCTTGATGGCTTCATGCTCGATGAGCGAGTTGGCCATGTTGCGCAGCATCGCCAGACGGTGCGATGACGTGCGATTGAGTTTACGAAGGCCGTGACCGTGACGCATGGTGCTTTCCTTTCTTTATGAATAAACGGCGGCCGGATCAAGGTACCGCCGTGTGCACATGGGGCAACGCCGTTCAGCGCTGCTTGTCCATCAGGCCCTGCGGGGGCCAGTTCTCAAGGCGAGCGCCCAGCGTCAGACCGCGAGAAGCCAGAACTTCCTTGATCTCGTTGAGCGACTTGCGGCCCAGATTGGGCGTCTTGAGCAGTTCGGTTTCGGTGCGCTGGATCAGATCACCGATGTAGTAGATGTTCTCGGCCTTCAGGCAGTTGGCCGAGCGCACCGTCAGTTCAAGCTCATCGACCGGACGCAGCAGGATCGGGTCGAAGGTAACCTGACGCTGTGCGGGCTGTTCAAAGAGCGTCGGCACTTCGCCTTCGAGCTGCGCGAACACAGCCAGCTGCTCGACCAGAATCTTGGCCGAAGCGCGGATCGCCTCCTCGGGCGAGATGGCGCCGTTGGTCTCGATCTCCATCACCAGCTTGTCCAGGTCGGTGCGCTGCTCGACGCGAGCGCTTTCGACCGTGTAGCTGACGCGCTTCACCGGCGAGAACGAAGCATCCAGAACGATACGACCAATCGACTTGGTCGGTTCGTCGCCATAGCGACGCATCGTTCCCGGCACATAGCCACGCCCCTTCTCGACCTTGATCTGCATGTCCAGCTTGCCACCGTGAGCGAGGTTGGCGATGACATGGTCAGGGTTGATGATCTCGACGTCGTGCGGAGCCTGGATGTCAGAGGCGCAGACCGGGCCTTCGCCCTCCTTGCGCAGCACCAGCGTGACTTCTTCGCGGGTATGCAGGCGAAACACGACCCCCTTGAGGTTCAGCATGATGTGGACCACATCTTCCTGAACGCCGTCGATGGTCGAGTACTCGTGCAGCACGCCGCCAATCGCCACTTCGGTCGGGGCATAGCCCACCATCGACGACAGCAGGACGCGACGCAGCGCATTGCCCAGCGTATGGCCGTAGCCGCGCTCGAACGGCTCCAGAGTCACCTTGGCACGATGGCCACCCAGCGACTCGACATTGATGGCCTTGGGCTTCAGCAGATTTGTTTGCATTGAATGTTCCTGTCAATACCCTCGGTTCGTTACACCGATAAGGCTGATGGACCCCAGAACAACAGATGACCCGTGACCGCCCAACTGGCGGTCACCGCGATCACCCCCCGGCAGATCGAAGAATCGATCAGCGCGAATACAGTTCGACGATCAGCGATTCGTTGATGTCGGCACCGAACTCATCGCGATCAGGAGTCTTCTTGAACACACCTTCGAGCTTGGCGCCGTCCACCTGGACCCAACCCGGCATACCGACGGTTTCAGCCAACTTCAGGGCCTCCAGAACGCGGACCTGCTTCTTGGACTTTTCGCGCACGCCAACGACGTCACCCGCCTTGACCAGGAACGACGGGATGTTCACCACTTCACCATTGACGGTGATGGCCTTGTGCGAAACCAGCTGGCGCGCTTCAGCACGAGTCGAACCAAAACCCATGCGATACACGACGTTGTCCAGACGCGATTCCAGCAGGAACAGCAGATTGGCACCGGTGCTGCCCTTGCGACGCTCGGCTTCGGCGAAGTAGCGACGGAACTGGCGCTCAAGCACGCCGTACATGCGCTTGACCTTCTGCTTTTCACGCAGTTGCAGACCGAAGTCGGAGGTGCGCGAACCCGAAGTGCGGCCATGCTGACCCGGCTTGACTTCAAACTTGGCCTTGTCCGAGATCGGACGACGGGCGCTCTTCAGGAACAGATCGGTGCCTTCACGGCGGGACAGCTTGGCCTTGGGGCCGAGATAACGTGCCACGGTTTATCCTCGTTGAAACTAACGCATCCGACGTGATGCGCGAGTCCGCCCGGGTCATCGGGTCGGACAGTGGGCTTGGTCAAGGCAGAATGCCTCAACGAAAAATCGGCGAACGCCATCAGCGCCCGCCGAAGAACTCGGGATTATAACCGGGTCAATGACCCGGTGCAGACCCGTCAGATCGATCTGAAAAGATCAGATACGACGACGCTTCTGAGGACGGCAGCCGTTGTGCGGCAGCGGGGTCACATCCGAGATCGAAGCGATGCGGATACCCAGCAGGGCCAGAGCACGAACGGTCGACTCACGACCCGGACCCGGGCCCTTGATCTTGACGTCCAGATTCTTGATGCCTTGTTCCTGGGCAGCACGACCCGCCACTTCAGCGGCCACCTGGGCAGCAAAAGGGGTGGACTTGCGCGAGCCCTTGAAACCTTGACCACCGCTCGAAGCCCACGACAGAGCGTTGCCCTGACGGTCCGTGATCGTGATGATCGTGTTGTTGAACGACGCGTGAACGTGAGCGACGCCATCCGCAACATTCTTGCGGATCTTCTTGCTCACACGGCGTGCGGCGTTGTTGACTGGTGCTTTTGCCATGTTCGTTACCTTCGGCGTTCAGATCACTTCTTCAGCGCAGCGGCGCCCTTCTTGGGACCCTTGCGAGTCCGGGCGTTCGTGCGAGTACGCTGACCGCGCACCGGCAGACCGCGACGATGACGGAAGCCGCGATAGCAACCCAGATCCATCAGACGCTTGATGTTGATCGAGATCTCGCGACGCAGGTCACCCTCGATCGTCAGCTTGCCCACCTCTTCGCGGATCTTTTCCAGATCGGAGTCGGTCAGATCCTTGATCTTCTTGCTGTAGGAGATACCGCAAGCGTCGCAGATGCTCTGCGCGGTCGTACGACCGATGCCATAGATCGACGTCAGGCCGATCTCGGTGTGCTTGTGGGGCGGGATGTTGATACCAGCAATACGTGCCATGTGCGTACTCTCAGCGAATGCAGCGTGCGTGCGATTGAGCCATTAAATCAGCGCTCAACCTTGGCGCTGCTTGTGCCGCGGGTCGGTGCAGATGACGCGGACCACACCCTTGCGACGGATGATCTTGCAGTTACGACAGATCTTTTTGACGGATGCCGCGACTTTCATGGTGTTCTCCTTGCTCGACGAGGGCGGGGCCTCGCAGTTCTTTCGTACAGTTTCTACTCACTTGGCGCGGAACACGATCCGGGCGCGGGTGAGGTCATAAGGTGTCAGCTCGACGGTCACACGATCGCCGGGAAGGATGCGAATGTAATGCATGCGCATCTTTCCGGAGATATGCCCGAGCACCACATGTCCGTTCTCCAGCTTCACTCGGAAGGTTGCATTGGGAAGGTTCTCGAGCACCTCACCCTGCATCTGGATCACATCATCTTTAGCCATTTTGGTCAGCAAACCTCTTGCGCTCAGCCGGCCTTGAAGCTGGCCTTCTTCAGCAGCGATTCGTACTGCTGTGACATCAGATACGACTGCACCTGAGCCCAGAAGTCCATCGTGACCACCACGATGATCAGCAGCGACGTGCCACCAAAATAGAACGGCACGTTGTACTTGAGGACCAGGAACTCCGGCAGCAGACACACCAGCGCGATGTAGACCGCGCCACCCAGGGTGAGTCGGGCCAGAATCTTGTCGATGTAACGCGAGGTCTGATCACCCGGACGGATGCCCGGAATGAATGCACCACTCTTCTTCAGGTTATCGGCAGTCTCGCGGCTGTTGAACACCAGGGCCGTGTAGAAGAAGCAGAAGAACACGATCATCGCAGCGTACAGCATCACGTAGATCGGCTGACCCGGCGACAGGGCCGACGAGATGTCCTTGAGCCAGCGCATATCGTCACCTGTGGCAAACCAGCCCACCACCGTTGCCGGCAACAGGATGATCGACGAGGCGAAGATCGGCGGGATGACGCCAGCCATATTGATCTTCAGCGGCAGGTGCGAGGACTGCCCCCCGTAGACCTTGTTGCCGACCTGGCGCTTGGCGTAGTTGACCAAAATCTTGCGCTGACCGCGCTCGACGAACACCACGGCGTAGGTCACCAGGACGACCAGCACCAAGATGAACAGGGCAACCACAACGCTCATCGCACCGGTGTTGATCAGGTTCAGCAGCCCACCGACCGCATTGGGCAGGCCCGCAGCGATACCGGCAAAGATCAGGATCGAGATGCCATTGCCCAGACCGCGCTCGGTGATCTGCTCGCCCAGCCACATCAGGAACATGGTCCCCGCGGTAAGGCTGATGACAGCGCCGAAGCGGAAACCGAAGCCCGGATCAATCACCAGACCCGGAGAGCCTTCCAGCGCCAGACCGATGCTCAGCGACTGGAAAATCGCCAGCCCCAGCGTGCCCCAACGGGTGTACTGAGTGATCTTGCGACGCCCGGACTCACCTTCCTTCTTTAGCGCCTCCAGACTCGGCACCACATAGCTCATGAGCTGCATGATGATCGAGGCCGAGATGTAGGGCATGATGCCCAGCGCGAAGACGGTGAAGCGCGACAGGGCGCCCCCCGAGAACATGTTGAACAGGTTCAGGATCCCGCCTTGCTGGCCCTTGAACAGCTGTTCGAGCTGATCAGGGTTGATGCCAGGCACGGGAATGTGAGCGCCGATTCTGTAGACCACCAGCGCGAGCAGCAGGAAGACCAGACGACGCTGAAGGTCGCCGAACTTCCCCGATCGGGCCAGTTGTGTTGCGTTCGTAGCCACGTCTAACCTGTTCCCGGGTCGTTATCAGGCCAGCGCGCCGCCAGCGGCCTCGATGACAGCCTTGGCCGCAGCCGTGGCGCCGATACCGCGCAGCGTGACCTTGCGGGTCAGTTCGCCGGACTTGATCACCTTGACCTGGCGGACCAGGGCGGCGACCAGACCTGCCTGCTTCAGAGCCTGCAGATCCACTTCGTCCAGACCGAGCTTTTCCAGCGCAGCCAGCGTGACTTCACCGTTGAACTTCAGCGAGGCCGACTTGAAGCCACGCTTGGGCAGACGGCGCTGCAGCGGCATTTGACCGCCTTCGAAGCCGACCTTGTGATAGCCGCCCGCGCGGGACTTCTGACCCTTGTGACCCCGACCGGCGGTCTTGCCCAGACCCGAGCCGATGCCACGACCGACGCGGCGCTTGGCGTGCTTGGCACCACCAGCGGGCTTGATCGAATTCAGTTCCATGACGATTCTTCCTGACGTGAAGTTCTCAGAGCACCTTCACGAGGTACGAGACCTTGTTGATCATGCCGCGCACTGCGGGGGTATCAACCAGGACCGATTCGCTATTGAGGCGACGCAGACCCAGACCCCGCACGGTGTCACGATGCGACTGGCGGGTGCCGTTGATGCTGCGCACCAGCTTGACCTTGACGGTCTTCTGTTCAGACATGTCCGTCTCCCGTCGACTTAGTTGAAGATCTCTTCGACCGACTTACCGCGCTTGGCAGCGATTTCGGCCGGAGTCGTCGAGCGATTCAGCGCGTCGAACGTCGCACGAACCATGTTGTAGGGGTTGGTCGACCCGTGGCTCTTGGCCACGATGTCGGTCACGCCCATCACTTCGAAGACCGCGCGCATCGGGCCGCCAGCAATGATGCCGGTACCGGCGGGAGCCGGAGCCAGCAGCACCTGGGCAGCGCCGTGCTCACCCTTGACGTTGTGATGGATCGAGCCGTTCTTCAACGAGATCTTCACCATGTTGCGACGAGCCTGCTCCATCGCCTTTTGCACAGCCACGGGCACTTCGCGAGCCTTGCCCTTGCCCATGCCGACGCGACCGTCGCCATCACCGACCACCGTCAGCGCAGCGAAGCCCATGATCCGACCGCCCTTGACCACTTTGGTCACGCGGTTGACCTGGATCATCTTCTCGCGCAGACCGTCGTCGCGGCCTTCGTCGGCCACCTTCGGTTGAAACTTAGCCATTTCGAATTCCTTCGTATGCGGAAAGCGCGATCAGAACTGGAGACCCGCTTCGCGGGCAGCCTCGGCCAAAGCCTTGACACGACCGTGATAGGCGAAGCCGGAACGATCGAAGGCCACCTTCTCGACACCAGCAGCCTTCGCCTTCTCGGCGATGCGCTTGCCGATCAATGCGGCGGCTTCCACGTTGCCACCCTTGCCAGCGGCGCCCAGCTGTTCGCGGACTTCCTTTTCCACGGTCGAGGCCGAAGCAATGATCTTCGAGCCATCTTCCGAGATGACGCTGGCGTAGATGTGCAGATTGGTGCGGAACACCGACAAACGAACTGCATTTTGCAGAGCGATGCGGGCCCGGGTCTGCCGGGAGCGGCGCAGACGCTGTTCTTTCTTGTTCAACATGCTGCCACTCCTTACTTCTTCTTGGTTTCTTTCAGGGCCACGGTTTCGCCGACATAGCGAATACCTTTGCCCTTGTACGGCTCCGGCGGACGGAAGGCGCGAACCTCAGCCGCCAGCTGACCGACAACCTGACGATCGGCACCCTTGATGACGATTTCGGTCTGAGTCGGCGTTTCCACCTTGACACCAGCCGGCATCACCTTTTCGACCGGGTGCGAGAAACCGATCTGCAGATTCAGCTTCTGACCCTGAGCCTGGGCACGGAAGCCCACGCCCACCAGGCTCAGACGCTTCTCGAAGCCCTGGTTCACGCCGTTCACCATGTTGGCCACGAGGGCGCGGGTGGTGCCGGACATGGCATTGGCTTGAGCAGACTCATCCTTCGGCGCAAAGGTTACCTTGCCATCCTGCAGGGCAACCGTGACGAGACCATGGATCGTACGCACCAGAGTGCCCTGGGCACCCTTGACGCTGATCTGGTCGCCGTTGATCGACACGTCCACACCTTTGGGGACGGCAACCGGCATTTTTCCAACGCGGGACATTGCTAGTCTCTCCTTAGGCGACGTAACACAGGACTTCGCCACCGATACCGGCAGCGCGAGCCTTGCGGTCGGTCATCACACCCTTGGGCGTGGTGACAATTGCCACGCCCAGACCGTTCATGACCTGGGGAATCGTGTGACGGCCCTTGTACACGCGCAGGCCGGGACGGCTGACGCGCTCGATACGCTCGATCACCGGGCGACCGGCGTAGTACTTCAAGGCGATGTTCAGTTCAGCCTTGCCGCCTTCGCTCTTGACCTGGAAGCCGTCGATATAGCCTTCGTCCTTCAGGACTTGGGCGATTGCGACCTTCAGCTTCGAGGACGGCATCGAGACGTTGGCCTTGTCAACCTGCTGCGCATTGCGAATGCGAGTCAGCATGTCGGCGATGGGATCACTCATGCTCATTGGATTGCTCCTGTTCGTGTCACCAAGACGCCGAATTACCAGCTGGCCTTGACGACACCGGGGATGTCGCCACGGAAGGCCAGTTCACGAATCTTGGTACGTGCAAGACCGAACTTGCGATACGTACCCCGGGGACGACCGGTCAGGCCGCAACGATTGCGCAGACGGGTCGGGTTGGCATTGCGCGGCAGCTTCTGCAGGGCCAGGCGAGCTTCATAACGCTCTTGCTCGGTCTTGCTGAAGTCGTCGATGATGGCCTTGAGCTCGGCGTACTTGCCGGCGTACTTGGCAACCAACTTCTCGCGCTTCTCTTCGCGCTGAATGAGGGAAAGTTTAGCCACGGATCACCTCAGTTCTTGAACGGGAAGCGGAAGGCCGACAGCAGGGCCTTGCACTCGTCATCGGTCTTGGCCGTCGTGGTGATGCTGATGTTCAGACCACGCAGGGCGTCAACCTTGTCGTACTCGATTTCCGGGAAAATGATCTGTTCCTTGACACCGATGTTGTAGTTGCCACGACCATCGAAGGAACGACCCGAGATACCGCGGAAGTCGCGAACGCGCGGCAGCGCGATCGTCACGAAGCGATCCAGGAATTCGTACATCTGCACACCGCGCAGAGTCACCATGCAGCCGATCGGCACGTTTTCGCGGATCTTGAAACCGGCGATAGCCTTGCGGGACTTGGTGACCACGGGCTTCTGGCCGGCGATCTTGGTCAGATCACCGACAGCATGGTCCATGACCTTCTTGTCGGAAACCGCTTCGCTGACACCCATGTTCAGCGTGATCTTCTGCAGGCGCGGCACTTGCATCACGGACTGGTAGCCGAACTTGGCCATCAGTTCCGGAACGATCTTCTCGCGATAGATCGCTTGCAGACGGGCGACTTTTTGAGCTTGTTGCTGACTCATCTGGAACCCTTGCCTCAGGCCTTGATCTCTTCGCCGCTGGACTTGAAGACGCGCACTTTTTTGCCGTCTGCCAGCAGCTTGATCCCGACGCGATCGGCCTTGCCGGTCGATGCGTTGAAAATCGCCACATTGGACTGATGGATCGGCATGGTCTTGTCCACGATGCCGCCAGTCGTTCCCTTGAGCGGGTTCGGACGCACGTGCTTCTTGACGACATTCACGCCATCGACGACCACATGATCGGCATCGACGCGCTCAGCCACCTTGCCGCGCTTGCCCTTGTCACGACCGGTCAGAACGATGACCTCGTCGCCTTTGCGAATCTTGTTCATGAACTGTGTCCTTCGCCGTCGGCTTAGAGAACTTCAGGCGCCAGCGACACGATCTTCATGAAACGCTCGGTCCGCAGTTCGCGGGTCACCGGGCCGAAGATACGGGTGCCGATCGGCTCCAACTTGGCATTGAGCAGCACAGCTGCATTGCCATCAAACTTGACCAGCGAACCGTCCTGGCGACGCACGCCCTTGGCGGTACGAACCACCACGGCGTTGTAAACCTCGCCCTTCTTGACGCGACCACGCGGAGCAGCTTCCTTGATGCTGACCTTGATCACATCGCCAATGCCGGCATAGCGACGCTTGGAACCACCAAGCACCTTGATGCACATGACGGACTTCGCGCCAGTGTTGTCCGCGACATCGAGTCGCGATTGCATTTGGATCATGTCTGTCCCCAACTTTTCCCGCTCGATCGCCACCATGGCGAGCGTCGCGGTCAGTCTTGGGCCCGTACCGGACTTCCTGAGCTTGCGCACAGGAATCCCGCTGGGGCGAACCAGCTCTGCGATCGTCCGCAGTAGCCAACAAGGGTTGCCCCACGGACGCACAAAGCTGAAGAGTCGAAGATTATCGCTCCGCAGCGACGCAATGTCAAGCCCCTGGGAGCACCCAGTCGATTGACGCCCCAGCGTGCCTTTGAAGCCACAGATTGGCCGCCGAGAAAGGTCTGCTGCCCAGAAAGGGCACCGGGGGCCGCCGCGCCGCCAAGGGCGAAGGGTGATTCGACGCCAGGATCAGATGGGGTTGACCACAGAGCCGGATCAGGTCTGTCTTGGCCTGGGCATGCGCGCCCCACAGCATGAAGACCTTCGGGTGCGGTTGCACGGCCACGCCAGCGATCAGCGCATCGGTCAGCCTCTGCCAGCCCAGGCGGGCGTGACTGGCTGGCTGGTCGCGTTCGACCGTCAAGCTGGTATTGAGCAGCAGCACGCCGGCCTCGACCCAGCCCCGCAGGCTGCCCGAAGCGGGCAGCTCGATGCCCAGATCAGCCTGCAGTTCGGCGCGGATATTGCGCAGACTGGGCGGGATCCTGACACCCTCGGGCACTGAAAACGCCAGCCCTTCGGCCTCGCCAGCGCCGTGATACGGATCCTGCCCCAGGATGACGACGCGCACCTGCGCGGGCGTCAGCCCCTGCAGGGCGCGCAGCGGTCGGGCCGGATAAACCTCGACCCCCGCCGCCACGCGGGCATCGACCTGCGCGCACAGCCGCTGCCCGGTCGGGCTGGCCAAAAAACCGTCCACCAGCGCTGCCCAACCCTGAGGCAA
>Ga0228698_1001630_pt1 | contig 10634 bp, 9 predicted proteins | sample McNCre117_Aug_MG_FD_178015 | JGI IMG/M metagenome (GOLD analysis project Ga0228698, IMG submission 178015) | Freshwater microbial communities from McNutts Creek, Athens, Georgia, United States - 1-17_Aug_MG | ecosystem: Environmental > Aquatic > Freshwater > Creek | place: USA: Georgia...
CGGCGCATTCCAGATGGGCCTCATGCGGCGGCTGTTCGAGTCGCGGCCCTTCACCAAGCTCGCCCCGGTGCCGGCGCTGCTGCGGGATGCGCCCGCCACGGGTGGCGCCAAGGTCCGCGCCGCCGGCGCGACCGACGGGTCCTTTGCCGTCATCTACTCGCCCCGGGGCGAGAAGTTCACCGTCGACAAGAGCTTCATCAAGGCCCGCCGCACGCGCGAGATCTGGTTCGATCCGCGCTACGGGGCCAGCTACGTGGTGCACACGACCGACACGCACGGCTTCCAGACCTACACGCCGCCGACCTCCGGCCGCGGGCAGGATTGGGTGCTCCTCATCGAGGACGCCGCGCAAAACTGGCCGCTGCCCGGCGCCAGGAAATAATCCCGCCATGCCGCCGGCCAGATTGCTCATCCTCGCCGCGGTGCTCTGGCTCCCGGCTCCGGTCCGCGGGGTGGAAGCACCCTGGGCGCAGACGACGGCCGGCAAGGTCCGCGGCGCGGCGACCGGCGACGTCTGCGTGTTCAAGGGCATACCGTATGGCGACGATACGGCGAGGCACCGCTTCCAGGCGCCGGTCCCGCCGGTGCCGTGGGCCGGCGTGCGCGACGCGCTGGAATTCGGCCCGATGGCGCCGCAGGGCAGCCGGGTCGTCCCGGGCGCGAGCGAGGATTGCCTGAAACTCAATGTCTGGACGCCCGCGCTGCGCGACGGGAAGAAGCGCCCGGTCCTGGTCTATTTCCATGGCGGCGCCTACAACAACGGCTCGGTCAACGACGACCTGTACGACGGCACGCGCCTGTGCCGGCGCGGCGACGTGGTCGTGGTCACGGTGAACCACCGGCTCAACATTTTTGGCTACCTTTACCTCGCGGAACTCGGCGGCCCGGAGTTCCGCGACTCCGGCAATGCCGGGCAACTCGACCTGATCCTCGCCCTGCAGTGGGTGCGCGCCAACATCGCCGAGTTCGGGGGCGACGCGGGTGGCGTGACCATCTTCGGCCAGTCCGGGGGCGGGGCCAAGTGCGCGACCCTCATGGCGATGCCGGCGGCCCGCGGGCTGTTCCACCGCGTCTGGACCATGAGCGGGCAGCAGGTGACCGGCCGCACGCGCGAGCACGCCACCGCCGACGCCCGCGCCGTGCTCGCGGCGCTCGGGCTGACCCCGGAAACGATCAATGAAATCAAGACGCTGCCCCTGGAGAAGATCCAGGCGGCCGTGGGCAAGGGCAACTGGAACCCGGTGGTCGACGGCGGCGTGCTGCCCCGCGACCCGTTCGCGCCCGATGCGCCGCCGCTTTCCGCGGACATCCCCATGGTGCTGGGCAACACCCACGACGAGACCCGCGGCCTGATCGGCGGCGGCAACCCGGCCCTGTTCGATCTCACCTGGGAGGCGCTGCCCGCCGCGCTCACCTCGAGCGTGAAGCAATTCATCGGCGGGTTGACGCCGGAGGCCATCGTCGCGGAATACCGGAGGCTTTATCCCGCGTATTCCCCCGCGGACGTTTTCTTTGCGGCCACGACCGCCGCCCGTTCCTGGAAGGGCATGGTGCAGGAGTCCGAGCGCCGGGCACGGCAGCAAGGCCCGACCTGGGCCTACCACGTCAACTGGCCGTCGCCCCTCGAGGGCGGGAAATGGCGGGCGCCGCACACGATCGATATCCCGCTGGTTTTCGACAATGTCGCACAGAGCCGTTACACAAAGGACGCGGCCGGTGCGCAGACGGTGGCCGACGCGATGAGTGACGCACTGCTCGCGTTCGCCCGTACCGGCAGCCCATCCACGCCGGCGCGGCCGTGGCCGCGGTTCGAGCTGGGCCGGCGCCCGACGATGCTCTTTGATGCGCCGCCTCGCATGGAAGACGATCCCCGCGGGGCGGAACGGCGGTTGTTCGAGCCCGCGGTCTACATCCAGCCGGGCACCTGACGCGCCGTACGCGGCGAGTCTCAGTGGCAGCGGCCGCCACCGTGCCCGCCAAATCCGCCCATGGGCCCGGGCCGGAATCCGCCCCCCTCGCCGGGGAAAAATGCGCCGCGGAAGTCACCGTCGTAGGCCATGCCGGGATAAACCCGGGGCGTGACGGAGAACTGCGCGCCAGAGTATCCCGAATAATACCCCGGATAATAATAGCCGCCCGTCGGATAATAGCCGTAGGCGCCGTCGCCGTCGAATGTGCTGAGGCCCACGCCGAGACTGAGACGGCTCTCCGGATCGTAATAATCCAGCCACAGCGATCCGGCGCGCATGCTCCGGCCGCCCGGACCCCAGCCATACGCGACCGTGACCGAGCCATGGACCTGGGGCTTGTTCTTGCCGAGCACTTCGCTCTCCTTGAGCCGCGGGCGTTCCTTCGGCGCCGGCCGGGCGGCGATCGCGGCCGCCACCAGTTGGTTCAACCGGGCCAGCTGCTCCGGCGTGAGCCGGTCAAGCCCGGCCTGCTTCCGCTCGGCCTCGTCATGGCGGGCGATGAACGTGCCGTCGAGGAGGGTGAGGTTTTCGCGCCGGGCATAGGCCAGGTCGTCCGCGACCAGCTGGTCGAGCGCTCTCAGCTCATCGGGCTTCAGCGTGGCGAGGCCGGCGCCGTCCTTCTGTTCCGTCGTAAGGGTGGAGGCGAACCCGCCTTCGCCGGCGTGCAGCGTGGCAACCATCAGCAGTCCGGCCAGGAGCAGGCCGCGCGGCCGGATGAAGGATGATGTCATGGGGCCTGTGACCATGGGCGGGCGGCTGGGTTCCCGTCAGGGGTGGGCGGGCGGCACCCGTTCGGGCACGCCGAAGTCGGGGCGGCCGTCGCGGGTCCAGTGTACGGCCTGGGCGCGGGTGTGGCGGTTCGGGTCGTGCAGCGGGTCGCCCTTGATGTCGCGATAGTCGCGGGCGTGGTAGACCAGGATGTCGGTCGTCCCGTCGGTCGTGAAGCAATTGTGCCCCGGGCCGAACACCCCGTTGGGCTCGGAGGTGGTGAACACCGGCTGCGGGGATTTTTTCCACGAAGCCGGATCGAGCAGGTCGGCGTCGTCGCGCGCGTCGAGCAGGCCGAGGCAGTACTCGGCGCCGGTGCCGGCGGCGGAGTAGGTGATGAAGAGGCGCCCCTGGTGCCGGATGACGGCCGGGCCCTCGTTGACCCAGTAGCGGACCTGTTCCCAGTCGAACTCCGGCCGGGATAGCATGACAGCCGGGCCGGTGATGCTCCACGGGGTGTCCATCCTCGCGAGGTAGAGGTTGGTGTTGCCCTTGATCCCCGGGTCCTTCTGCGCCCAGAGCAGGTAGCGGACGCCCCGGTGTTCGAAGGTCGTGGCGTCGAGGGCGAACGACTCCCAGCCGGTCTTGAGCTGGCCTTTCTCGACCCATTCCCCCGCCAATGGGTCCGGGGAGGAGTTCTCGAGGACGTAGATGCGGATATCCCAGACCCTCTCGGCGCCGCCGGCGGCAAAATAGACGTACCACTTGCCGGCGATGAAATGGAGCTCGGGGGCCCAGATGTGCGCGCCCATCGCGCCGGTCGCATGCCTGCTCCAGATGGTCTTCGCCGGGGCGCCGCCCAGCTCGCCGAGGGTCCGGGCGCGGCGCAGCTCAAGCCGGTCGTATTCCGGCACCGTGCCCATGAAGTAGTAGTAACCGTCGGTGTGCCGGAGGACCCACGGGTCGGCGCGCTGCCGCACGAGGGGATTCATGTAGGGCGGCGGTTCGGCGGCGGACATCCCGGCGAGCACGCCAAGGAAAATCACGAGCCGTGAGGCGATCCGGGACAGCGACATGCGGCGGAAAGGCTTGGCGCGCGGCGGTGGACAGGCAAGTGCCGTCGATAGTGACTGTAAGACCGGAATGGATTCGACGCTGCCGGGGTTCGCGCCAACCTTCGCCGCCTATGGCACGCATCGCCCTTGTCGGCCCCGGAGCAGTCGGCGGAGTCATCGCCGCCTGGCTCGGGCAGGCCGGCCGGCACCAGGTCACGGTCTGCGCGCGGCGGCCGATTGATGCGCTGCACGTCGAGACGCCCCAGGGTCCGCTCGTGGCCCGGCCGGCGGTGCTCACGGCCCCGGAGCAGGCGGGGCCGGTGGACTGGGTGCTTGTGGCGACCAAGGCCTACGATGCCGCGGGCGCGGCCGTCTGGCTGCAGCGGCTCGCGGCGCGCGGCGCACCGGTGGCGATCCTGCAGAACGGCGTCGAGCACCGCGAGCGGTTCGCCCCTTACCTGCCGGCGGGGCAACTGGTGCCGGTGATGGTGGACTGTCCCGCCGAGCGCACCGACCCGACGCACATCCGCCAGCGTGGTACGGCGAAGCTGGTCGTGCAGGACGACGCGCACGGCCGCGAGCTTGTCGCGCTCTTCGCCGGCACGCCGGTCGAGGCGTCGGTGACGCCGGACCTCAAGAGCGCGGTCTGGCGCAAGCTCTGCCTCAATTCTTCCGGTGTTATCAACGCCCTTATTCTCCAGCCGACCGCCGCGCTGCACGACGAGCAGCTCGGTGACCTGCTCAAGGCGATGGTGGAGGAATGCATGGCCGTGGGCCGGGCCGAGGGCGCGGTGTTCGAGGCCGGGCTGGCGGAGAAGATCCTGCAGATGAACCGCCACGCGCCGCCGGACTCGGTGAATTCCATCCAGGCGGACCGATCGGCCGGTCGGCCGATGGAAATCGACGCGCGCAACGGCGTCATCGTGCGCCTCGGTCGCAAGCACGGCATCCCGACGCCCCACAACCAGATGGCCGTCGCGCTGCTCGCGGCGATGGCGCGCGGGAAATAATCAGGGGATCAGGTCCTGGATGCGGGCAGGGTCCGGGTGCTTGTCGGGCTCAGTGTCCAGGCGGGAAGTATACTATTAGTTGACATCAGCGACCTCGCTCCAATGTCAACTAATAGTATACTTAAGACAGGGCGTGTTCAGGCCCGGAGCGCCGCGGAGACGTTGCGCCAGGCCGCGCGGGTGCCGAGCTCGAACGCGGCCCTTTTCCCAAACGCGAGGCGGTTGAGCGCCAGCGCAAAGCCAACGCAGACCCAGACCGTGAGGGCCATCGAGTGCAGGAAGTGCCAGGGCGCCGGCACCGCGGGATTGTTCGCGTGCAGGGCCGGCCACGCGAAGGCGAACAGGGCGTAGAAGGCGGAGCCAAACAGGATCATCGCGATGACGGCGCGGGCGTCGACGTTGCGGAAGAGCAGGCCGACGATGAAGGCCGCGAGGATCGGCATCGAGAACAGGCCGATGAGCGACTGGATGGTCTGCATGATGCCCTGCGACTGCGCGTAGGCCGGGACCATCGCGATGGAGAGCAGCGCGAAGCCGGCCTGCAGCCAGGTGCTCACGCGGCGGACGTTGACGTCCGGGTTGAGGTATTTCTGGTGCAGGTCGCAGACATAGAGCGCGGCGGAGGAGTTGAGGGTCGCGTTGTAGCTGGTCATCACCGCGCCGAACATCGCCGCGCCGAAGGCGCCGAGCAGCCAGTGCGGCAGGAGCTGGCCGACGATGTGGCCGTAGGCCGCGTCGTGGTCCATCCGGCCGTAAAGCTTGTAGGCGCACAGCCCGGGGATCACCACGATGGGCGGGATGATCAGGAGGCGCACGGCGGCGGCGGCGTAGACGCCCTTTTTCGCCTCGCGGAGGGAGGGCGCGGCCAGCGCCCGCTGGGTGATCGTCTGGTTGGTGCTCCAGTAGTAGAGCTGGGAAAAGACCATGCCGGTCAGCAGGGCGGGCCAGGGGATGGCCGAGCCGGGGCCGCCGATGAGCGTGACCCGCTCGGGAGGCAGGCCGGACAGGTCCCAGTGGACGGCGTTGAGCGAGAGCACCGTCACCAGCAGCGCCATGCCGAGGACGACCACGCCGGTGTAGGTGTCGGAGATGGCGACGGCCCGCAGGCCGCCCCCGATCGCATAGCTGGCGCCGACCGCCGCGACGCCGCAGGAGAGGACGATGAGCGGGGTCTCGAGCCCGAACATGGATTTGATCAGCAGCGAGCTCGTGTAGAGCATGATCGGCAGGAAGATCAGGACGTCGCCGAGCAGGAAGATGGCCGAGACGGTCGCGCGGATGTGCTTGTTGCCGTACCGGCGCTCCAGCAGCTCGGTGACGGTGGTGCACTGGTACTTGTAGTAGAGCGGCACGAAGATCTTCGCCAGCAGGAGCAGGCCGACAAAGCCCGAGAGTTCCCACAGCACCATGATCAGCGACTGCGGGCCGTTCATGCCGACAAACGTGTCGGTGTTGATGTTGGTCAGGGTGATCGAGCCGGCGATGAACGCCCAGTTGAGGCCGCCGCTTGCGAGGAAATATTCCTTCGCCTCGTTGCCACCGCGGTCGGCCTTGCGGCAGTGCAGCCAGGTGATGACGCCGACCAGCGCGTTCAAGGCCAGGAAGACGCCGACTTGGATCAAGGTCGCGGTGGACATGGGGTGGGGCGGTAAGGGCCGCCAGCCTGCCGGCCGGACGCCCGGGGTCGCAAGGGTTAAGCCGGTTTACTTTTTCTGACCGTCAACCCGGGGCGGCTGAAACCGGCCGGGGTCGGCCCGCGTCATACCGGTGCACTCCCCATACCCAACCAATGAAATCTTCCACCAAATTGATCGCGGCGCTTTGCGCCGCTTGCTTCGTCACCGTGGCCGCCTTTGCGGCTGATCTCTCCGGCACCTGGAAGTGGACCCAGCCGGGTCGCAACGGCGGCCCCGGCTTCGAGCAGACCCTCAGGCTGGAATTGAAGGGCGACACCCTGACCGGCACCATGCTCGGGATGGAGGGTCCGCAGGGTAAGATCCCCGATGTCGCGATCGCCGACGCCTCCTACAAGGACGGCACGGTGAGCTTCAGCGTCACCCGGGAGTTCAACGGCAACAAGCGCACGAGCAAGTTCCAGGGTCGGCTCGAGGGGGACACGATCAAGGGCTCGGTCGAGCGCCCGGGCCGCGACGGCAACGTGATGAAATCCGACTGGACCGCGACCCGCGCGAAATAAGCGTATTTTTGGCCGCCACAAAAAACCCGCCCCGGTCCGGGGCGGGTTTTTTCATGAAGAAGGACGGGGAGTCAGAGGGTGGCGAAAAGCGCCCGGAGTTCGGAGGGGAAAACCGGCTTTGGCAGAATGAAATCCACCTTGTGCCGGCGGTAGGTGGCATCGACCTCCTCGCTCAACTCCGAGCTGAAAACAATGATCCGCCCCTTGAAGTGCATCGTGCGCAGCTTGGCGACGAGCTCCAGTCCGCTGACCGTGGGCATGTGGTGGTCGGTGATCACCACGTCGTACGCGCCGGGATTCGATTGCAGCAGGTCCAGCGCCTGGTTGCCGTCGGAGACGGACTCGACCTTGTGCCCATCGCGACCGAGGACTACCTCAAGCAATTGGCGCAACTCGCGCATATCGTCTGCATAAAGCACCCGCAGCGACTTTTGGGGAGTCGGGTTGGCCGCCTGCGATACGACAGGAGTGCTCATGCGGGTTTGTGTCTAGTTGCTAGCAGATAACACATTGCTTGTCGCGCAGGGGTATTGTGAAAAATTTACTAAATTCCGGCTGATTCACTTGCCGGGGGTATCGAGGCCCCGGCGTACGAGCAGCGGCTTGATGTCGGGCTCGCCGCCCGTCATGTCGCGGAAGAGCTGCATGGCGTCCTTGCTGCCGCCACGGGAGAGCAGCAGATCGCGGAAGCGGTCGCCGTTCGCACGGGTGAGGCCGCCGTGGGTCTTGAACCACTCGACGGTGTCGGCATCGAGCACTTCGCTCCAGAAGTAGGAGTAGTAGCCGGCGGCGTAGCCGCCCATGCTGTGCGAGTAGTAGGCGCTGCGGTAGCGCGGCGGCACGGGGGCGAAGTCCAGCCCGGCCTTCTTCAGCGCGGCGGCCTCGAAGGCCAGCACGCCGTCGGCGCCGGGGACCTCCTCCGGCTTGAGCTGGTGCCAGGCCTGGTCGATGACGTTGGCGGCGACGAGCTCGAGGGTGTCGTGGCCCTGGTTGAACTTCTTCGTGGCCTCGACCTTGTCGAGCAGCGCCTGCGGGATGGGCGCCCCGGTCTGGTAGTGCTTGGCGTAGTTCTTCAGGATCTCCGGCCAGGTGGCCCACATCTCGTTCACCTGCGAGGGGAACTCGACGAAGTCGCGCGGCACGCTGGTGCCGGAGAAGCGCGGATATTTCACATGCGAGAACATGCCGTGCAGGGCGTGGCCGAACTCGTGGAAGGCGGTCTTGACCTCGTCGTGCGTGAGCAGCGTGGGCTGCCCCTCGGGCGGCTTCGGGATGTTGAGGTGGTTGGCGACGACCGGCAGGTCGCCGCTCAGGCCGTCCTGGGAGACGTAGGCGTTCATCCAGGCGCCGCCGTTCTTGTTGGAGCGGGCGTAGTAGTCGCCGATGAAGATCGCGAGCTGCTTGCCGTCGGCGTCGAACACGTCGAACACACGCACAGTCGGCTCGTAGACCGGCAGGTCATGGCGCTCCTTGAAGCTGAGGCCGTAGAGCTTGCCGGCGGCGTAGAACACGCCGTCGAGGATGACGTGGTTGAGCTCGTAGTAGGGCTTGAGCTGGGTCTCGTCGAAATCGTATTTCGCCTTGCGGACCTTCTCGGCGTAGAGCTGCCAGTCGCCGGCGCCGAGCTGGAAGCCGCCCTTTTCCGCATCGATGATGGCCTGCATGTCGGCGGCCTCCTTGCGGGCGTTGGCCACCGCCGGGGGCCCGAGCTGGGCGAGGAGCCTGTTCACCACGGCGACGGAGCCGGCGGTCTGCTCTGCGAGGGAGTAGTCGGCGTAGGTCGGCGCGCCGAGGAGGTTGGCGCGCTCGGCGCGCTTCTTGGCGATGGCGGAGACGATGGCGCGGGTGTCGAACTCGCCGCCGCGGCTGCCGCGGGCGAGGGAGGCGGCCATGACCTTCTCGCGGGTGGCGCGGTGGGTGAGGTTGGTGAGCGGCGGCTGGCCCGAGGTGTTCACCAGGCGGATGTCGAACTTGCCCTTGTGGCCGTTCTTCTCGGCCAGGGCGGCGGCGGCCGCGATCTCGTCGTCGGTCAGGCCGGCCAGCTCCTCCTTGGTGTCGACGGTGACCGCCGAGGCGGCGACCTCCTTGAGGGTGTTCTGGGTGAAGCTGGTCGTGAGCGAGGCGAGCTCGGCGTTGAGGGCCTTGAGCTTCTCCTTGTCGGCGGCCTTGAGCTTGGCGCCGGCGCGGACGAAGTCCCGGTTGTAGCGCCAGAGCACGCGGTCCGACTCGGGGTCGAGGCCGAGGTCGCCGTGCACGCCGTAGAGTGCGTCGATGCGGGCGAAGAGCACGGGGTTGAGCGTGATGGCATCCCGGTGCGCGGCCAGCTTCGGCGCCATCTCGCGCTGCAGCTTCTGCATCTCGGGGTTGGTGTTGGCGTTGGAGAGGGCGTAGAAGACCGTGGAGACGCGGTTCAGCAGCTGGCCGGCCTTTTCGAGCGCGACGATGGTGTTCTCGAAGGTCGGCTTGGCGGGGTTGTTCGCGATGGCCTCGACCTCCTTGAGGTGCTCGGCCATGCCGAGCTCGAAGGCCGGGGCGTAGTGCTCGTTCCGGATCTTGTCGAACTGCGGGTAATGCAGCGGCAGCGGGCTCTCGGTGAGCAGCGGGTTGGCGTCGGGCTGGGCGCCGAGGTGCGGGGGGGCGGCCAGGCAAAGGGTGGCGAGCACGGCGGCCAGCGCGGGAGTACGGAGGGAGCGGATTGCAGTGGGCATGGGGATGGTTATTTTTATCAGCAGATACCGCCCGCCCGGGCTTGGCAAGCTGCCGCGCGGATATTACCCGGTCCCCGCGGCCATGGATCGAAGGCTCATTTTGTTCTCGCCAGACGCCGGGATTGACCCGGGCGCACCGTCCCGGCCTGATGCGCCGCATGGCGAGAAGCGTCGTCCTTGAAACCACCCCGCGCTGCGAACGCTGCCGGTGCACGCCGCGGTGGTGCATTTGCGCGGGGCAGCAGGAGGTGGACAGCCCGCTGCAGGTGGACGTGCTGATCCACAAGCGCGAATACTGGCGGCCCACCAGCACGGGCCGGCTGATCAATCGTGTCGTGACCGGCTCGCGCGGCCACGTTTTCTGGCAGGAGAAGCCACCCGCGCGCGAGTCGGTTGTGCGGCCCGGCCGCGAGCTCTGGATCCTGCACCCCCGCGGCGAGGAGCTGCCGGCCGGCGCCGCCCCCGCCAACCTCCAGTTGTTGCTGCTGGACGGCAGCTGGAGCGAGGCCGGGTCGATGCTGTCGGTCGTGGGATCGTGGGGCCGGCGCGTCAGCCTGCCCATGACCGGCCCGAGCCGCTACTGGCTGCGCAACGCCCCGGGCGAGGGCCGGTATGCGACGGTGGAGGCGCTGTTGTTTTTCTTTTCCGCGCAGGGGCTGGCGGAAGCCGAGGCGCGGCTGCGGCTCCAGTTCGAGCTGCACGTGTACGCCGGGCTGCGCACGCGCGGGGCCAAGGCGCTGGCGGACGAGTTTCTCGCGACGTCCCCGTTGCGCACGGCGATGCCGGGGCTCCTGGCGCGGCTCGGCGAGCGCCGGCCCAATCCCTGACCCGGCGGGCCGGTTTGGATTTGCCTCCGGGGTTCCCGCTGGTTGCGTCGTCGCATGAATCCGGGGTCCCGCCTGATCATGCTGGTCCTGATGCTGGGTCTGGCCGGCTGCGGGCCGAAGGAGCCGCCGGCGCCGGCCGGGCCGGAGAAGACCGAGGCC
>Ga0228698_1001631_pt1 | contig 10633 bp, 9 predicted proteins | sample McNCre117_Aug_MG_FD_178015 | JGI IMG/M metagenome (GOLD analysis project Ga0228698, IMG submission 178015) | Freshwater microbial communities from McNutts Creek, Athens, Georgia, United States - 1-17_Aug_MG | ecosystem: Environmental > Aquatic > Freshwater > Creek | place: USA: Georgia...
ATGTGGCGCGCCACGAACTCCGGCGTGTCCTCGAACATGTGGATGAAGCCGTGCAGCTCGCGCAGGATGTCGTTGGGGATGTGCTGCGAGGTGCGCGTCTCGCCGTACAGGTAGATCGGGATGTCCTGGTTGCGGAAGCGGATCTCTTCGATGAACTTGCGCAGGTTCAGCACCGCCGGGTCGAGCTCGGGGCCGGGCGTGAACTCCTCGTCGTCGATGGACAGGATGAAGGCCGACGCGCGGCTCTGCTGCTGCGCGAACTGCGACAGGTCGCCGTAGCTGGTGACCCCCAGGACTTCCACGCCTTCGTTCTCGATGGCCTGCGCCAGGGCGCGGATGCCGAGACCGGAGGTGTTCTCGGAGCGGTAGTCTTCGTCGATGATGACGATGGGGAAACGGAAGCGTTGCATGGCACCGGCCGCGCTCGCGCGCGGGCTCTGAAAGGTCAAGGGACGGCGGAAAAGCGCGAAGTGTAGAGCCGAACCCGCGGCAGGGGGATGACTTTTGCGGCGCCGGCGCGCAAAGACTTTTTGCAAGCTGATTTGCCGAGCCTGTAGCCAACCCCGAAAATCTGTTCTAGAATAGAAGGCTGTTCCGCGGAGAGGTGGATGAGCGGTTTAAGTCGCACGCCTGGAAAGCGTGTGTGGGTTAATAGCCCACCGCGGGTTCGAATCCCGCCCTCTCCGCCACGGATACAAAGCAAGAACGGGCCCCTCGGGGCCCGTTTTTCATGGTGCGCCGCATCCGCGCCACCATGGCCTCCGCGCCCTCACGGTGGCAAACCGCCCGCCAAGGCCTGCAGCGTGCCCAGCGCCACCAGCACGCAGGCCTGCACCAGTTCCTGCTGCGGGCGCCGGTGCCCTTCGGCCGCCCACTGCCGCGCCACCTCGATGGCCGCGCCCACCAGGGCCCGCCCGATCAACGGCTCCATCGCGGGGCTCAGACGTCCGGCCGGCAGCCAAGCCTTCATCGGCGCGGTGTTGAGCGCCGCAAAGGCCTGCATCTGCGCCTCCACCAGCGCAGCCGTCTCGGCACTGCCCGCCTGCGGCTCGATCAGCACCACCCGCGCGTCCCGCGGATCGGCCACCGCCTCGAACCAGGCGGCATAGCCCGCGGCCGCCCGCGCCTGCAGGCTGGCCCAGGGCCGCTCGTCCAGCGCCGTCACGGCCGCATGCAGCCGCGCCATTCGTTCGCTCAGCACGGCCTGGAACAGGCGCTCCAGGCTGTCGAAGCTCTCGTAGAAGTAGCGGTCGATCAGACCCGCCTGCGCGCACACGCCGCGGACCGTGGCTCCACGCAAGCCCACACGGCCGAACACCTCGAAGCCGGCCCCGATGAAGCGCGCCCGGCGCGTGGCCATGCGCTCGTCGGCCGTGCGGCCGCCGTAGGCTCGGGGCCGGGTCACGGGGGTGGCCGCACCGACATCGCCCAGGGCACCCGCCGAGCGATTCACGCCCGCGGAATCAGCCACGGGCAAGGACGACGGGGGCGGCAAGCGGGGCACGGTGTCTCCAGGGTGACAGGGGAACTCCGAGCGCCGGGCCGGCCCCGGCCCCCGCATACTAGCCGCAACTGATGACAAGCGTCATCAGTTGTGCCCCGCGCTGCACCCTCAGCGCCCCGCCCTGCACGGAGCCCTGCCATGCCCGCCCTGCCCTCCTGGTCCCTCAACGGCGGCGTCGCCCTGCTCACCGGCGCCGCCAGCGGCATCGGGGCCGCGCTGGCCTTGAACCTGGCCCGCCGCGGCATGCACCTGGCCTTGGTCGACCGGGACGCCGAGCGCCTGGCCCGGGTGGCCGCGTCGGTGCGCGAGCACGGTGTGTGCTGCAGCGAGCATCCGCTGGACCTGGCCGATCTGGACGCGCTGCCCACCCTGCTGCCGGCCGTGCTGGCCATCCACGGACGGCTCACCGCCCTGGTCAACAACGCCGGTGTGGCACTGGGCGGCCGCTTCGACCAGGTCGATGAAGCGGATTTCGACTGGCTCATGCGCATCAACTTCGAGGCTCCGGTGCGCCTGACCCGCGCCTGCCTGCCGGTGCTGCAACAAGCCCCGGCCGCCCAGATCGTCAACGTCTCCAGCATCTTCGGCATCGTGGCCCCGCCCGGGCAGACGGCCTACTGCGCCAGCAAGTTCGCGCTGCGCGGCTTCTCCGAAAGCCTGCGCCATGAACTCGCCCACACCGGCTCCCGCGTGGGCCTGACCCTGGTCCACCCGGGCGGCGTGCGCACCGGCATCGCCGAGAATGCCCGCATCGCCGCAGGCACGCCCGCCGACGAGGTCGAGCGCGAGAAGGCGGCCTGGCTGCGCCTGCTGCGCCTGGGCCCGGACCAGGCCGCCGAGAGCATCGCCCGCGGCCTGGCCGATCGCGCTCCACGCGTACTGGTGGGCCGCGACGCACAGCAGGCCGCCTGGCTGCAACGCCTGTGGCCCGTGGGCTACTGGGCATGGATGGCCCGGGACATCGCCCGGCGCACGCGCACGCGCACACGCACGTGAACCGGGACCCGCCCGCCCTGCCAACGAGCCTCAAGCCCCCCCTCCCGACCGACCACGCCCCATGAGCAGCCTCCAAGCCCGCCTCGCCGCCTTCCTGGTCCGCCACCGCCTGAAACCGGCCCTTGGCGACATGAGCGACCCGCTGCGCGTGCGTGCGGCCATGGGCGCACCCCTGCCCGTGCCCAAGGGCGCCCGCTACGAGGCGGGCGAAGTCGGCGGGGTGCGGGGCGAGTGGGTTGAACGTGTGACGTCCGGCAAGTCGCCCGCCACCGCGCCGCTGGGCACCCTGCTGTACCTGCACGGCGGCGGTTTCGTCGGCTGCTCCCCGCGTTCCCATCGCCCGATCACCGCCGCCTTCGCGCTGCTGGGCTGGCGGGTGTTCGTGCCCGACTACCGGCTCGCCCCCGAACACCCGTTCCCGGCCGCGGCGCTGGATGCGATCGCGGCCTGGCGCGGACTGGTGGCCTTGCGCGACTTCGCACAAGATACCCCTACACGTACAGGTACCCGACCCAGCGCCGCCACGCCCGGATCGCAGCCGGCCCGGCCCCGCCTGGCCGTGGCCGGCGACAGCGCCGGCGGCAACCTGGCCCTGAGCCTGATGGTGCACGAGCGCGATGCCGGGCGCCTGCTGCCGGATGCCGCCGCGCTGTTCTCGCCGGCCATCGACCTCAGCGGCCAGAGCCCCTCGCTGTGGGCCAATGGCGAGCGCGACGCGATGTTCCGCGGCGAGGCCCTGGCCACCCTGGTGCAGGCCTATCTGCAGGGCGCCGACCCGACCCAGGCCCTGGCCTCGCCACTGCTGGCCCCGCTGCACGGCCTGCCCCCGATCCTGGTCCATGCCGGCGTGGATGAGACCTTGCGCGACGACGCCACGCGCCTGGCCGCGCGCGGGCGCGAGGCCGGTGTGCACACCCGGGTGCAGTTGTGGCCGGACGTGCCCCACGTGTGGCAACTGGTGGCCCGCCTGCCCGAAGCCCGGCAGAGCCTGGCCCAGGCCTCGGCCTGGATGCACCAGGCGGCGCCGCTCAGCGAGCAGGCCCCTGAAGAGCTGGATGTGCTGATCGTGGGCGCCGGCCTCTCGGGCATCGGCGCGGCCGCGGCGCTGCAGACCCGCTGCCCCGACCAGCGCATCGGCATCCTGGAGGCCCGCGCCGCCATCGGCGGCACCTGGGACCTGTTCCGCTACCCCGGCGTGCGCTCCGATTCCGACATGTACACGCTGGGCTACCGCTTCAAGCCCTGGCTCGCGGCGCGCGCCATCGCCGACGGCCCGGCCATCCGCGACTACATCCACGAAGTGGCCACCGAACACGGCCTGGCCCAGCAGGTGCGCCACGATCAGCGCGTGACCCACCTCGACTGGCGCAGCAGCGAGGCACGCTGGCACGTACGCGCCGAGCAGGGCCCGGACCGCCACCCGGTGCACCTGCGCGCGCGCTTCGTCGACCTCTGCAGCGGCTACTACAGCTACGCCCAGGGCCACCGCCCCGAGTTCGCCGGCGAGGCCGACTACACCGGCCGGATCGTGCACCCGCAGTTCTGGCCCGAAGGCCTGGACCTGACCGGCCGCCGCGTCGTGGTCATCGGCAGCGGCGCCACCGCCGTGACCCTGGTGCCCGAACTGGCCCGCACGGCCGCCCACGTGACCCTTCTTCAACGCTCCCCCACCTACGTGGTGAGCCTGCCTGCCGTGGACCGCCTGGCGGAGGCCTTCAAGCGCCACCTGCCCGCGCGCTGGGCCTACCGCCTGGTGCGGACCAAGAACATCCTGCTGCAGCAGGTGTTCTACAAGATCGCACGCCGCTGGCCGGGCAAGACGCGCGACTGGATCGTCGCCCAGGCCCGCGCCCAACTGGGCCCGGGCGTGGACGCCGCGCATTTCACGCCGAGCTACGCCCCCTGGGACCAGCGCGTCTGCTCGGTGCCCGACGGCGACCTGTTCCACGCGCTGCGCAGCGGCCGCGCCGAGGTGGTCACCGACCACATCGAGCGCTTCACGCGGCAAGGCCTTCGCCTTTGCTCCGGGCGCGAGTTGGAGGCCGACGTGGTGGTCACCGCCACCGGCCTGAAGGTCGAGTTGATGGGCGGCATCGCGCTCAGCGTGGACGGGCAGCCCGTGCACACGGCCGACCTGATGGGCTACAAGGCCATGATGTTCGCCGGCGTGCCCAACCTGGTGATGACCTTCGGGTACACCAATGCGTCCTGGACGCTCAAGGCCGACCTCACGGCCGGCTGGCTGGCCCGCCTGGTGACCCACCTGCGCGACCGCGGCCTGGACATGGCCGTGCCCCGGCGCGACCCCGGGGTGCGCACGGTGCCCTTCCTCGACTTCAGCTCGGGCTACGTGCAACGCGCCGCCCACCTGCTGCCCACCCAGGGCCACCGCCGCCCCTGGCGCGTCACCCAGAACTTCTTCGTCGACCTGCTCACGCTGCGCTGGGGCCGCCTGGCCGACGGCCACCTGCACATGAGCCGCAAACCGGCCGGCCCGCCGGGCCCGTGATCAAGGCGTCCCGGCCTGGGCATCGTTGAAGCCCCGAGCTTCCGCGAAGAACCAGGAAAAAGGGCCACCCGAAGGTGGCCCTTTCAAGGCATGAAGCCCGAAGCCCAAGCCGGCGAACCGCCGGCTCAGGCCTGGAACATCAGTTCAGCGGGGTCGGCTTGCCGCCCTTGTAGACGTAGAACGTCATCGCCGGGTTCTTCAGTTCGCCGTCGGCTTCGAATTGCACGTTGGTGGTCACGCCCTTGAAGTCGGTCTTGGCCAGGAACGGCAGGTAGACCTTGGGGTCGGACGAGCCGGCCTTCTTCATGGCTTCCACCAGCACGAAGGTGGCGTCGTAGGTGTACGGCGAGTAGACCTGGAACTGGCCCGGGTACTTCTTGTCGTAGCGGGCCTTCCAGGCCAGACCATTGGGCATCTTCTCGATCGAGACGCCGCCTTGGGCGCAGACCACGTTGCCCAGCGACTTGGCGCCGCCCGACAGCTCAGCCAGCTTCTCGGTGCAGATGCCGTCGCCGCCGAAGAACTTCACGTTCGTCAGGCCCAGCGCGTCCAGCTGGCGCAGCATCGGGCCGGCTTGGGGGTCCATGCCGCCGTAGAAGATGCCGTCCGGGTTCTTGGCCTTGATGGCCGTCAGGATCGACATGAAGTCGGTGGCCTTGTCGTTCGTGTACTGTTCGGACACGATTTCGATGCCACGTTGGGCGGCCGACTTCTTGAACACTTCGGCCACGCCTTGGCCGTAAGCGGTGCGGTCGTCGATCACGGCCACGCGCTTGAGCTTGAGGGCGTCAGCGGCGTACAGGGCCAGACCCGAACCCAGGGCGTTGTCGTTGGCCAGCAGACGGAAGGTCGTCTTGTAGCCGGCTTGCGTCAGCTTGGGGTTGGTCGACGAGGGCGAGATGTGGGGGATGCCGCACTCGTTGTAGACCTTGGACGCCGGGATCGAGGTGCCCGAGTTCAGGTGACCGACCACGCCGTTGACCTTCTGGTCGCAGAGCTTCTGGGCGGCGGCGGTGCCTTGCTTCGGGTCGGCGGCGTCGTCTTCGGCCACGAGTTCGAGCTTGACCTTCTTGCCACCGATGACCACGCCCTGGGCGTTCAGGTCTTCCACGGCCATGCGGGCGCCGTTTTCGTTGTCCTTGCCGTAGTGGGCTTGCGCGCCGGAAACCGGGCCGACGTGGCCGATCTTGACCACTTCCTGGGCCGAGACCGCGCCAGCGCACAGGGCGGCGGCAGCGGCGACGATCACGTTGAACTTGACTTGCATGTACAGAACCTCCGGTTGGGGGATGTGTTGAGAGAGCGTGTTGCGCAATGGGAGACTCAACGGCCGCAAAGATACTCCAAAAGAACCGCCGGCCCCCACCGGGATCGCCCCCATGTTGCCGAAGGAACAACGGAGTTGGCGCCCGGATGCCGAGAAAGTCTCGGCGGCCTGACCAGGCTCAGATCGAGCGCCCGTTCAGCCCACGCAATACGCGGCCACACGTATCCAGAAATCGTGCCAGAGCGCCCAGGCCGCCGATGCAGCCAGGCCTGCACCGGACAGGCGCACGGCCCAGGCCATGGCGCGCTCGCCGGCCCCCTTGCGGTGCATCAGGCGCCACAACAGCGCAGGCGCGGCCACCAGGGCCGGGGCCGAGGCCAGCGCGAACGCCCCCATCACCAGGGCGCCCGACCACATGTGGTTGGCCAGCGCGGCCACCACCAGCGCGGACTGCAGCAGCCCGCAGGGCCACAGCACCCACAAGGCGCCCGCCGTCGTGGCCGCCTTGGTCGGCATACCCCTACGGGCAGGGGTATCCACTTCCGATGTCGAAGCACCCATCGGAACCACCGTCACGGATTGCCAGCCGTCGGCCGAGGCAGGCGGCGTCGACGCCGGCACCGAGCGCACACGCCCCAGCGCCTCCATCCACGCCGGCTGCCGGCCCAGCCACAGCAGCCACAGGCCCAGGGCCAGCGCCGCCAGATGCAGCAGGGTCCACAAGGGCCGAAGCGCGGGTGACAGCGCACCCAGACGCTCCACCAGCCCCAGGCCGCCGGCGGCCACGGCGCCGGCCAGCATGTAGCCGCCGGCACGCGCCAGCTGGAAGCCCAGCACCGGCCGCGTCAGCCAGACGCGCCAATCACGCCAGGCGTGCTCTTCGGGGCCGGCGCCGCCGCCCTGGGTCAGCGCCGCGCAGGTGCTGCCGCACATGGCCACGCAATGCGCGCTGCCGGCCAAGCCCATCAACAGGGCGCTCAGGATGAGGGTGAGGTCCACCGACGGATCCTAGCCCAGCCACACCGGCCCCGCCCCGCCAGGGGGCAGCGCCAATGAGGTACCGCGGGCCCAGGGCCTGGGTTCAGATGATGCGCGAGAACTTCTCGCGCGTGCGATCGGCTTGCAGGTGCTTGTCGAACACCATGGCCACGGCCCGCACGAAGAACCAGCCGGTCTCGGTGACTTCGATGGCGTCCGGATCCACGCGCACCAGCCCCTGCTCGATCAGCGGCTGCAGTTGCTCGAGTTCATGGCGGAAGTAGTCGCGCATGCGGATCAGGTGCGCCAGTTCGATGGACTCGAACTCGACCCGGCCCTGGCACATGATGGCCATGATCACGGCCCGGCGCAGCAGGTCGTCGCGCGTGAGCGCGATGCCCCGCACCACGGGCAGCTGGCGTTGGCGCAGCGCGTCGTAATACTCGGGCAGGGTCTTGGCGTTCTGGCTGTAGGTGGCGCCCACGCGGCCGATGGCCGACACGCCCAGCGCGATCAGGTCGCAATCGGGCTGGGTGCTGTAACCCTGGAAGTTGCGGTGCAGCCGGCCCTGGCGCTTGGCCTGGGCCAGCGAATCGCCATGCAGCGCGAAGTGGTCCATGCCGATGTAGTCGTAGCCATGGCTCAGGAAGTCGCGGATCGCGTCATCGAGCATCTGCACGCGGTGCTCGGGCACGGGCAGTTGGGCCTCGTCGATGCGGCGCTGCGGCTTGAAGCGCTGCGGCAGGTGGGCGTAGGCGTACAGCGCGATGCGGTCGGGCTTGAGCGCGGCCACCTGGGCGGTGGTGCGGGCAAAGGACTCGGGGCTCTGCAGCGGCAGGCCGTAGATCAGGTCGATGTTGACCGACTCGAACTTCAACTCGCGCGCGGCCTGCATCAGCGAGGCCACGCTTTCCACGCTCTGCACGCGGTGCACGGCCTTCTGCACGGCCTCGTCGAAATCCTGCACCCCGAAGCTGAGGCGGTTGAAGCCCAGCGAGCGCAGGTGGGCCAGGCGGGCCGGCGTGGCCGTGCGCGGGTCGACCTCGATGGACACCTCGGCCCCCGGCGCCAGGCGCACCAGGCGCTTGAGCGAGGTCATCACCCGGGCCAGTTCCTCGTCGCTGAGGAAGGTGGGCGAGCCGCCGCCGAAGTGCAGTTGCGAGACCGCCTGCACGCGGCCCAGGGCCTGGGCATGCAGCTCGATCTCGACGTCCAGCGCATCCAGGTATTCGGTGGCGCGGTCGTGGTGCTTGGTGATGACCTTGTTGCAGGCACAGTAGTAGCACACCGATTCGCAGAACGGGATGTGCACGTACAGCGACAGCGTGGACAAGCCGCCGACCACCGCGCCCTCGGCGCGCTGCGCCAGCGCCTGGCCGTATTCTTCGGGGCCGAAGGCCTCGACGAACCGGTCCGCGGTCGGGTAGGAGGTGTAGCGCGGGCCGGGCCGGTCGAAGCGACGCAGCAGGTCGACCGGGAGCATCGTCGGCGAATTGTCAGATACGGGCAGCATGATGTGGACTGTGCCGGAAGCGAAAACCCGCCGACTTGATCCACCTCAAGACCGCATCCGCCCGAAATCCGAAGAATCCCGGCAAACACTTGAGGAACCTCATGCTGAATCCCTGCCGCGCCGAAGAGTCGTCTGCCGAGACAACGCGGACTGAACATCCGATAATCCCGGTCATGAGCTGCAACAACCTGCCCCCGGTCAAGGCCGAACCGTTCCGCGTGGCCTGCTCGAGTTGCAACCTGCGCGAGCTGTGCCTGCCCGTGGGTCTCTCCCGCCCCGATCTCGAGCGCCTGGACACCCTGATCAGCAACCGCCGCACCGTCGCGCGCGGCGACACGCTGTTCCGCTCCGGCGATTCATTCCATTCCCTCTACGCGGTGCGCACCGGCTTCTTCAAGACCTGCGTGTCCTCCGAAGACGGCCGCGACCAAGTCACCGGCTTCCAGATGGCCGGCGAACTGCTGGGCCTGGACGGCATCAGCGCCGACCGCCACACCTGTGACGCCGTCGCGCTGGAGGACAGCCAGGTCTGCGTGATCCAGTACGACCAGCTCGAAGACCTGTCGCGCGAATTCACCGACCTGCAGCACCAGTTCCACAAGATCATGAGCCGCGAGATCGTGCGCGACCATGGCGTGATGCTGCTGCTGGGCAGCATGCGGGCCGAAGAGCGCCTGGCCGCGTTCCTGCTGAACCTGACCCAGCGTCTGCAGGCCCGCGGCTTTTCGGCCTCGTCCCTGATCCTGCGCATGACACGCGAGGAAATCGGCTCCTACCTGGGCCTCAAGCTCGAAACGGTCAGCCGCACCTTCTCGAAGTTCCAGGACGAAGGCCTGCTCGAGGTGAAGCAGCGCCAGATCCGCATCATCGACCAGGCCGGCCTGCAGCAGCTCGTCAATGGCGCGGCCTGCTGATCAGCCCGCCCCGCACACACGACAACGGCGCCCTCGGGCGCCGTTTTTCATGGCTCAACGGTAAAGATCCTGCAGCGAGCCGCCCGGGTGTTCGAGCAGGTCGGTGAGCGCCCCGGCGGTGGAGATCACCGCCCAGAACACGAAGAACGCCAGCGTGTAGAGACCCGCCGGCGACAGGCTCACGTCCTGGCTGCCGAACCAACGCAGCGCCTGCGGGTCGACCACAGAAAACACCAGCGCCTCGAGGACGCCGGCCATCAGGAAGGACGGCCACAGGATGGCCATCATGCGGGCACCGGTGCGGGACTCTTTCATCAGGAACCTCCTGCTGCGGTTGGTCGCCGGCCGCTGCCCGGGGCCCCGCCGCAGGGCCCCTGGGGCATCGGTCAGTGCTTGGCGATGGTCTGGTGGTTGCGCGCCGTGATCGCCGGGGTGTTGGCATCGACCTTGCGGGGGTCGGCCTGTTGCAAGGCCTTCTCTTCGTCGCTGAGCACCGGGTCTTGGCCGCGGGCGGCCACCACGGCGGTGATCAGCGAGGCCACGACCACGGCCAGCGGCCCGCCCACCACCAGCCACAGCATCGGGTAACGCCACCAGGGGCGATCGTCACGGGCGGCCGGGGCCGGAGCAGTCATGGAAGAAGAGGAAGCGGTCAAGGTCGAACTCATGATGGGGTCGGCTCAGAGAGCCGTCAAGACACCGTCACTGCGGGTTTTCGCGGGCAACGGCAACAAATGGACACGGCGGGCGGGGTGGTGGCGCGGGCGCGTGGACGGAGGTCGAAGCGGGACGCCGGCTCAGCGCGGCATCAGGAACGTGGAGGACTCGGTCACCGTGTCGCTGCCCTGCCCGGCCGCGGCCGGCAGGCGCTCCACGCGGAAGCTGAAGTTCTGCGCGCCGGCACCCAGGGTCCGGGCGGTCTCGGGCGGCACGCGCACGGCCACCGTGACCC
>Ga0228698_1001632_pt1 | contig 10614 bp, 16 predicted proteins | sample McNCre117_Aug_MG_FD_178015 | JGI IMG/M metagenome (GOLD analysis project Ga0228698, IMG submission 178015) | Freshwater microbial communities from McNutts Creek, Athens, Georgia, United States - 1-17_Aug_MG | ecosystem: Environmental > Aquatic > Freshwater > Creek | place: USA: Georgia...
GCCGAATTGGACTTCGCATTTTTTAGCTAACCAATCCAACCTCTCCTTATCCTCCCTGAGTTTGGCGAGTTCTTCGCGTTGAATGTCTAAGGTTTCTTTGAATCCCTTTAACTGCTCCTTCAACTCAACATTCTCGCGTTCGAGTTGGTCAATCTTTTCTTGCTGGCGCACTATTTGGTCAATGGCCACGATTGGCGTTGGTGTGTTTTGACTCATAAGTTTTTTCTTGTATTCAACAATCTCAAGTGCGCCTGCTGGATATATTTGAACTGAACCTTTATGCTTGTCACTTTCTACACAATAGCCTTCTGGTGTTAGTTCAGTTGAGTAGGTTCCGACTATTGTTCCAGACCATTCGGAACCTTTTGTCTTGCGGACTTTGTCTCCTGGAATAAACTTGTTCATAAGTCTTTTAGTTGTTCGATGGTTAGGGTTTCAGCTATTAAGTCCACTTCTCCGGCCACTGTGTCTGCCACACGAAGCCAGTATCCCAAATCCGTTTCTTGTGGTCTTTGGCTTGATACGTGGATATTGTTCACATTCTTGGCCGCCAACCTCATTCCAGCTTTGGCAGCTTCGAGCTGGATTTGTTTGACATAGATTAAAACAATATCCGCATCGGTTAAGCACTCAATTCTTGCAATCTCTGTTGCCCATTCTTCTGCTGCTTTCATAGTGGTTTTATTTAGTTGTCCATATTGGATTCAAACCAATTTCGGGGTGTACCGCACCCGCTCAATGCAGGACTGGCATCGGCTGGATTTGAACCAGCTATATTCATTAAACCTTAGCCAATACCATTCCCCATTCCTTCGGGGTAAGTTCGACTTTGAAGTTTCCATTTCCATCGCGTTCCTTCGTAGGAAATGCCTTGTCTTGAAGTTTGAAGTAGAGTTCACCCTTCTCGTCGTCAGAAATGGACGCGTGCTTCTCACAAATAGCGGCATAAACCGCTTCTGCGCTTGATTCTGGCACGTCTTGAACTACGGCGGCAGCTTTGGGCTTGCGACCAGGTTTAGACGCTGCTGTGGCCAGTTCTGGCGCGACTGCTTGGGCAATAGGCGCAGATGCCTTGCCGCCTAGCACAGCACTGAACTTTGCGCCCCATTTTGCCAAGATTTCGGCCTCTTCATCCTGTGTGGCCGGTGCTGTTCCTGAACTTAGCTTGTTCAGCCATTTGAAACTGAACTTTTGCGTCACTCCGCCAGACTTGTTTGTGTAACTGTCGTCAAAATACTCTGACAGCTTGAACTCCGCCTCTTCGCCCGGTTCAGGGATGCGTTGCAGGTCAAAGGGATTGGCCGTAGTCCACGCCGGGAAAATCTCCCGCAGATTCAGGATTGTTTTCTCCTGAATAGTGCCGTCCTTTGTGCCAATGCACATTGAATGTGTGCCCTCATGGATAGCATCCCCAACTAACGCGTAAGGGATGTATGCCATCAATGCCCCTGATTCAGAAGCCTTGATTGCGATTGCCGATGTGCGACGGGCAGGATAGCTGCCCCCGATTACTGGTTTATGTTCCATATATTTATTTGATTTTGTATTGTGGTTTTACTGCCTGTTTTCTGCCCCGATTTGGACAATAAACGTCATGCACCCCAGAATCAAAGTGATTGCCCCTAGGCAGATTCCAGCGTTGCCGCCTAAATGGACGGCATCGGATAAGTAGTGCAGGACGATTAAAAGTGTAAGAGCTTTCATTTGGTTGGACGGTTGAAGCCGGGATATTTTGCTTTCCACGCCTCTGTAAATTCTTTACTCCATGCCTGCAACCCAATGCCCATATCCTTGCAGCATCGGCGCAGGGCCGCAGATTTACTAGCCTCAAACGCATCTCCATAATTCTGCGATGCGTTTTTGGTGAAGTAATTCCCGTCACCGATTGCTTCCGCGATAAAGCACCCCCGCGCAATTAGCACGCACTCAGTATAAACCCTGACAGCCGGTTCTGGCGGACGGCCTGCCATGAATGATTCAGACCAGCTGCGGCGGACGATTAGCGACCATTTGCCAACCCCCAACACGGCGTTTAAGCGACGGCGTAAGGATTGATGCTCAATATAAAGCAAGTCCTCTTTACCTGCCGCGCCCCGCCGAAAATCAGCGTCATCAAAATCCGCTGTTAGTTTCTCGGCTTCGTCTTTGGTTAGTTCAAGCAAGCTGGCCCTGTCATAAGCTTTAGCCAACAGGCTATTGACTGACTCAATCCTGGATTGTTCCGGCGTGGCAAGTTGAACATGTGGCTGAATTGCCGTCACTTGGTTCTGCGCGATAGGTGCAAGCCCCATTTCAGCCTCAATCACTTCGTCCGGTTTTTTACGCATTGGTAAGTTCATAAATTCTATGCGTTAAATTTGAAACCGCAAGCTTTGGCAATGGCGATTTCGATTTGAACATCATTTTTGTTATAGTCCAATGCCGCTTGCCTGTCATTTTTCCACATATTTCCAAATTGACTCCCGCTGGCCGTTTTTGGCGGCAAGCCTAGCGCGCGGGCAACATCATCCACGCCGTTCCCCTCGATGTTTTGGGCCTTGCCGAATGAGAAATAGTCCAGCGTATCAAAAATGCCATCATGCCATTGCACGCGCCCATTCCGCATTTTGAAGATTGCGCGTGGCACGGGAACATTTAAGGCTCGGGCGCGATTAACCAGCATTGGCAAATCAAATCCGCAGACATTATGCCCCCCGCAACTAGTCCCGGCTTCAAGTTGCCCGTCCAAAATGGCGAAGAAGGATGATAAAACGTCGGCCTCATCCCCCGTGACGGATGAAAATTTTTGCCCGTCACCGATGCCAATTAAAACGACTTGGGCTGTTTTCCAGTTTAGTGCGGCGCGGTCAATATACGCTTGTTTCTTCTCGGCAATATCGGCGGCAATTTTTGCCTCGTCCTTTAGATTCGCACGCGGTTCAAAGTTTGGCGCGATAGCTAAAAGCCGTTCCTCGTTTTGCGCGATGGTTTCAATGTCAAATACGATTGTCGGACTAGGATGCTGATTCATGTTTTTACGTTGTGGTATTTTCATAGCTTTATTTATTTTACATTCGGGCCAACCGTTTGCAATTTATTTCTTGGCAGATTGCGCGATTGTAGTTTTCCTAATCTCCCGCATGATTCCGGCAAGGTGAAATGATGCGTGACGACCAGATTGCGCGATGCAAAGGAGATGCAGGACGATGCGGCCAAAGGGCGACGATGCGTCAATAATCTTCATGCTCAATCTCCTTTCGCTCATCTGGCGTTAGTTCGTGAAAACCCGATTCATCCTCGTAGCCATAAGGCGCGAAAGCGAACCACGTTAATTCCCATGCAAGGATTGCAAGGGCCGAGATTAATAGGGCAAGGTGAAGTTTCATTTATTTTCCTTTCGATTTGATTTCTATTTTCATTTTCTCTTTACAATCATTGCAAATTCCGTGTGTGATTTGACCGTGCTGCGCCTTGTCGCAAGGCAGATTGCCAAGTGATTTTTGACACCATGCGCATAGGCGGATTTGATAGTGCTGCATATCAGTTGAAAAACTTGGCATTTGGCAGCTTGGTCCTGACTTGTTCCCTTGCATCGTCCCGGCTGGTGGCGCGAACGAAAATATCCTCGTTTGTTTCCTCAGTGTCGAAGTTTGCCCAGTAGATATTCGTCCCGGCCACATAGCCCCAATATGCGCCTTGTGAATCATAATCGCCGTCCACCCATTTGAGCTTTCGCAAATAGCATTTGACTGGCTTGGCGCATTGTCCCGGCATGGATTTTCTGCCCATAGCCGAACCGGTGCAAACCCATTGATTTTCCGCGTTGTAAAATCCTGTTGTCCCCGATGGTAGTGTTTTCATTTTTAGTGTGTGTGTGATGTTTTAATGGGTGCTAAATGTCGCTTTCCTTAAATCCAGCCGCATCCATTGCTTGCCAAAAAAGGGCTTCACAAACTCCGTTGTCTTTTGAATCTGTGGAAATGCTTTTTGAATTTGCAATTGCCCCGTTGCCGTTTAGCAGTGCCCGATATCCCTTGGCACAATCCAGCCATGCTGGGCCAAGGATATAATCTTCACTTAGCTTGTCGCCAAATGCCATTTCATGCGCTTGCGCGTATTGAATCAATCCAGCCAGCCCAAAGGTGAGCGGTTCCAAGTTTCTCACGCCTAACATATTGGAATTCCAAGCTACCGTTTGCGGTGCAAGCCTTGTTGCTTTTGCCGCGTCATTAATCAATTCCAGTTGTGTTTTCATAGTATTTTTTCGTTGTGTTTGTTAACTTTTTATCTGCCCCAATTTTTGCCGGGCAATTTTTGCCTGGTTAAGTTTAATCCGGTTCAATTCCATTTTCTCTAAACTCTTTGCTAGTTCTATGTCTGCCCGTTTGTGATGCCATAGGCCGTCACATTGAATGAAGAATCTGCTAATTCTGGCGTAGTCTTGACCGCATATTTCCCTCAATTCATCATCTTCTAATGCTCCGCGTTTCTTGTAGTATTTCAACAGGCTCAACAGATATGCGCCGTGCTGCGCGTTTCTTAAACCAATGGTATCCGCCAAGTATTCATCCAAGTAAAACGGGAACCAGAATAGTTTGTCGCTTTTCATTGTATTAAATACAGTGGCCAGCCGCATTCAGCCGCGTCGTGGTAGTCGTGCGGAAAATTGCAGTGACTACAAACTGCTGGCCAGTCGAATTTCTCCCCGTCTTTAATTTCAATTCTGAAATACTTTTTGCACGAAAGGCAATTAACGCTTGCCGATTTTTTTTACCACCCTTCCACACAAGCTGCCGCCTTGTTGTGCGCGTTTAATATCTTCCCAATCATATCCAAAAATCTTCACGTCCATAATTTTATTTCCTTTCCTCGTTAATCATTTCAATCAATGCCCCTAGCGCAAACTTGCTAGGCAAGTTCCTACCTTGTTCCCAATTGCGTAGCGTGCCAATTGGGACGGCTAGACGCGATGCTGCTTGTTCCTGACCTAGCTTGTTAGCTTGTCGCCAGTGTTTAAGTTGTGTGGAGAATTTCATTTGATTAAAAATTGGTTTCAACTTTGTAAATTGTGCCGGGATTCTTGGCGCGCAATTCTTGCGCCCAACGCTGGGCCGTGCGGCGCGAATTAGCGGAAGAATCCCATGTGCCCCTGTTTCTACCGCATCCGGCTATCGCGCAAGCTGGCTTTCCGTCCCTACTGTATTGCATAACGCAAAATTGGATTGTTGTTTTCATGTTGTTAGTCTCTCTGTTTTCCGCTTTCCTCGAATGTGTAGCCATTGCAAAGAATAGACTCGTCAACACATTCATTGGAAAGCGAATACTCGTATTCATTTTGCAAAATGATTGCATAATCTTCCAACAAAGAGCGGAGAAAGTCGGATTCTAGCTTTTCAATTGCTTCATCCCCGTCATACGTAATTCCGTTTGAACACGTTTCGTCGGCGTGCAATTCGACAAGGCTTGCCCGGTCTTTCAAAAACATGTTTGCGGTTTTGAATGTTTCGCAATCGTGACCGTGTTCTGAAATTATTTTTTTGGCGCATTTTTCAGCGTAGCCAATGAATTTGCCTTTCGCGTGCCGGTTGCGGTCTAGGTCGAAACTGGTTATTTCCAGTCCGATGTTTTTGGCATCGTCGTAAATGAATTCCAACCATTCATGATCAAGTGCGCCGTTGCGATACCAATTACGGGCAACTTCTTTAGCCGAGTCTGACAATTCGTCAAATGTAAATAGGTTGAGTGTGATAGTTTTCATTGTGTGGTTTTGATTAAGGTTGCGATTGATAAACGCCGTCCAGAATTTCTGACATTGCATCGGCGGCAAGCAACTTGCAATTCGAGTTGCGATAAAGCGAGACGACGCCCCAATGTGGCAGAGAATAACATCCGCCCGAATAGCTGTTATCCCCCGTTTGATAATTCCATGTTGTTACGTCGTCATCACAGGCGAATGTGACTTGCATTCCGGGCTTGTCGTCGCAAGGGTCGTCTGTTGCTCTAAAATCGTCGTCAATGTCCCTTTTAAGCGAGACAAGCAGGTGATAGAATTCATTTTGAATGCGTTTAGTTGAGCGCCGGTTTTTAATAGGTGTTTGTGTTTTCATAGTTCAATATGTTGTTTTACTGTGTTCAAAGACTACGTGAAGAACGCAATCACTTCCAACTATTTCTAGCTAATAGTAAGAATAAGCCCGTGAACATTGGTTAAAATGATGATTATTTATTTTTGACAGAGTGCAAATTCCAATCAACTTTTGATAGGGCAGGGGCAAATCAGATGAATTTCTCAACAATTACAGGCTAAACGTGGAATCAATTCACGGTTGAATAGGTTATTTCCTAGAGAATAGCATAAAAACCCAGGATTTTTACAGGCTGAAAACAAGGCTAGAATCATCCTGCAGAACATCCCGCGGGATAAGCCACGGGACGACACGCGGGTCATCACATCTACATATACACGGAGTCAAACCAAGTTCGTACCCTGTACAGGCAAGCACAGTCACGGTCTGCGGGTGGGGAAAGAATTAGGGGAATGGACTCGTACTCTGTACAGGGGCAGACTAGCAGATTTGACTTGAGACAAGGGCAGTACGGTAGTACTAGGGGGAATGGTAATGGAAACTTTTAAAGGCCTTACAGGACGCCGAAAGATAGTACCGAAAGATGTTGAGGCAGTTGCAAATCTTGTAGCAACTAGAAACATGCAAATCAGAGGGGCATGTTTTGTTTTGGAGATTAATCCCGAGACTTTTGCTAATTATATCAGCCGACACAAGGATTCTAAGGGTGCTTCATTTTATGACTTAGTGGACAAGCTGAAGCAAAAGTATTTAGGTAAGCTTGTAAACTCAATAGAATCCTCAGGACTTGGTCTAGACGACCGCAAACCAGACTGGAGGGCCGCTGCATGGCTATCTGAAAGACTTGCCCCTACTCAATTCGGACAAGCGGAGAAGCCGCAGACCCAGGTTAATACTTTGAACGTGGTGATGCTAGACGCTGTCAAGCGGATATTCATTGATTCACCAGCACCTAATCAGCCTGCCATCGTGGACGTTGAGCCAATTCCACAAGCTCGGCAAGAATTACCTGCACCAGTCAAGCTTCCAACTCGCAAGCCAAAGGTTAGCTAGGCAAGTTTTACCTATGGGCAATTATTCACTAGGCAAATTGATTCTAGGCAATGATTGCAAGGGTTTAATCAACTGGGCATTATTTGCCTGGCAAGGATTGCCTAGGTAGAAGTTGCCTATAGAGGGGATATACTAGGGCGGCAGGGCATGGTGCGCACATCCTGTCTCATTAATTTTGTCTTTCTGTATTACAAGTTATTAACAAATGAGTTAGATAATTTTCAAATCTGTATTACAGCCTCTATGCAATTGACTTGGATTGTTAATAACTTTGGTAAATTCTATTCTACTCCTTGATTCCAAGTAGCTTACAGACATTTACCAATAACCTGCTATCGTTAGTGATGCCGAAATCCGTTTCGGGATGATGCTACTAGGCAAATTTTACCTAGTAGATTACTCACCTGGCTTGCTTGGAAAAAATTTCAAATCTACCTATTAGCAGCACTCACTTGCATATCTACCGTACTGGATAAGGGACTAGGGAACCTTGCTCTCTAGTTCCTCGCCAAGTCTCGGAGAATTGTCGTTAGCGTCAGGTTGTTGTATGCGTAGGTCAGCGGAGGGGTAATGAACTAGTGGATTAGTAATCAGGTTCATTAATTCATTAGTTCGAGAGGAGTAAGTGGAATAGCCGAGGAACGCTGGCTATGGCTCTTGAATACCCGTATAGGGTTATAGGGATTTTGGCAAAAATCAAGAGGTAAAATATAGCGTGGCGCGGCAAACCCTATTAAACATTGGTTTTTTAGACTCAAATAGTTTTTGGAGGAAGCGGGAAAATGGCAGTTAATTTTACTAAAAATAAAACTTTGAAATCTGGAGGCCATGAATAACTCAATTCCACCCGCGTTTTCATTGCCGATTCCGCCTCACTGCCCTTTCCTTTTCCGCACTCGGTTTTCCCAAAACTTTCCCAATCTTTCCGCTTGATTTATTTTACATCGGGTGGTAATTGCTATGGTGGATGAGGAACTTGCCACTGAGGAACTTTCAAAGCGTGGGCCTAAATTGAAGAAGAAATCGAAATGAAACTTACAACTCATGCGGAAAATTGGAAGGAGATTGGGGAAACTTCCAAGTCATCAGTCAATCACCCTCCGCATTATACGGCACACCCTTCTGGCATTGAGTGCATCCAGATTACGGAACACATGAATTTTTGTCTTGGAAATGCCGTAAAATACATCTTCCGTGCAGATTTGAAGGGCAGTCCAATTGAGGATTTGGAGAAGGCAATCTGGTATTTGAAGCGGGAGATTGAACGAAGAAATTTGGTTTAACGAAAAGGTCGGCGACGGCGGGCCGCTGACTCACGAATCCAAACAAGACGCGAACCCGCCGTTCGCTGCGCCGCTTGGTTAGGGCTTATGACAACGAAAGAACAACGAATCGAAGAACGCCGCAAATGGCGCGAACAAGAAGCGCACGACATCGAAGCCGCAAAAGCTGAGATGGCGAAAGAATACGGGCTGGGTCGCAACGCCAAGTTTGACCGTGCGTGGGAAATCGCATGGAGCTACGGCCACGCCAGCGGAATCAGCGAAGTGAAAAACTACTTCCATGAACTCGCAGACTTGCTCAAGCCCTAACAAATAGTTATTCGGCGAAGCCCGCATCAACGGAAGTTAAAACATGAGCAACCAAACCTTAGAACTCAGAAACATTGAAAGAATTGCACGCGAATATGTCGCAGCAACGAAATGCACATGTCCTGCACCGGGAGAAAGCGGCGTTCCAAAATACAATTGCTGGCATTGTGTGTTTGAATACAACCTGAGATTTGTTGAGGAGCAGGAGTCAGAAGCGCATGAAAAAGCATCACGGTTTGAATTTGCACTTGCCAGCATGACGCCAGAACAGAAGGAAAGCTTGCAGATGATGCGGCAAAAATGATTAAAGAACTAAACGAGGCCTTGCGCGGCTAAATTATGAATTTCCACATACAGCCAAAACATCCTGTGTGTGCAGCCTCCCGGTGTGGGATTAGCTTCTACTTTGTAGTTGCCATGCCGGGAGTTTTAATTTGACATCCAAATTCACCAATGTTTTATTCTGAATGTCGGTTGTGGTGTGTTTGTGGTGTAATGGCCGGACTGGTTAGTGGTATTTCCAGTTCGGCCTTTTTATTTCTATGGCAGTAGCTAAACAAAAACTTTCCAAAGAGGAACAGGAATATGCCATGTTCGCAATGCGATTTGCGGAGCTGGCAAAGTCGCAAGGATGCTGTCAGGAACAGGTTGAAAACTTTCTGCTGGCCAATGTCATCCTGCAAAAGAAACAGCTTGAGATAGCTGCCCTGTGCCGTTCCTGCGATAAGCCCGATGGCCCCAAGGCTATTTTAGCGGGTGGTGGACGCGGTTCAGGCAAGTCGAACGCCATCCTTGCACAAATCTTCTGCGATGATTGCCAGCGAGTAAAAGGATTGAAGGTTCTCTGTCTCCGCAAAGTTGGACGAGCAAACAAGGAACAGATTGCAGATTTCCGCAAGAAGCTGCTGATGAATCTGGAGCATACCTACCGGGAACAGGCACAGACAATTGAGTTCAAAAATGGCTCGCTCGTAATCCTTGGAAACTTCAAAGATGAAAAGGACATTGATAAATACCTAGGGCTGGAATACGACCTTATTTATATCATGGAGTCGAACCAGCTTACACAGTCCAAGAAAATCAACATCCTTTCCTGTCTCCGCACCAATAAGCAGAATTGGAGGCCAAGGTGTTATCAGGACACAAATCCTGGCGGTATTGACCACGCGGCTAACAAGGTTCTATTCGTTGACCCTTGGCAGAAAGGAACTCAGACAGACACCCGCTATGTCCACTCCACCGTTGACGACAACAAGTTCGTTGACTCAGGCTATAAAGAGTTCCTAGAGAAGCTTGAGGGCTGGCAGCGCAAGGCATGGCTGGAAGGGTCATGGGATTTCATGGCGGGGGCTTTCTTCTCGAACTTCTCGCCTTCAATCAACGTGTATCCGAATGAGAAGGTTAATTTCGACATTCATCATGCACGCCGATGGATGGGGGCATTTGACCACGGGTTTGCTCACGCATCGGCATTTGTGCTAGTCGGAGAGGACAGGGAAGGAATCCAATACGTAGTAGATGTCTATTCAGAAACGGAAAAAGTTGCCGAGCAAAATGCGGAAGGAATTAAATACATGCTCCGGCAATATGGATTAACGCCTGATGATTTGGACTTCATTGCTGCTGGTGGCGACTGCTTTAGTCGTGTCGAAGATGGTCGGACAAGGGCGCAAATGTATGAGGAATACGGCCTGAACTTTATCCGCGCAGACACAGACAGAATCAATGGGTGGGCAAGATTGCGTGAGAAATTCGGAAACTCAATGCAGGGAGTCAAGCCATCGCTTTACGTCCACCGTCGCTGCCTGAAACTGATTGAGCAAATCCAAGTAGCACAGCATAGCGAATTAAAGCAGGGCGACATTCAGAAGTTCAACACGAATGAGGACGGTGAAGGCGGGGAT